>Ga0214473_10001706_pt1 | contig 28344 bp, 24 predicted proteins | sample RVTome_7_FD_203509 | JGI IMG/M metagenome (GOLD analysis project Ga0214473, IMG submission 203509) | Soil microbial communities from uranium-contaminated site in the Upper Colorado River Basin, Wyoming, United States - RVT98D197 | ecosystem: Environmental > Terrestrial > Soil > Contaminated >...
CGAGCCGAGGTGGCCGATGCGGTGCTGCGGATGATGGAAACGGTGGTGAGCAGCGAGGGCACCGGACGGCTCGCCGCGCTCCGGGGGGTGGGGGTCGCGGGGAAGACGGGAACCGCCCAGAAGCTCGATGCGGCGACGGGTACCTACTCCACGAAGAGCTATCTTGCCTGGTTCACGGGCGTGGCCCCGGCGGACGATCCGAGGATCGTGATCGTCGTCATGCTCGACGAGCCCGCGGGCCTCGCCCACACGGGAGGTGCCACGGCGGCGCCGCTCTTTGCCCGGGTCGCTGCCGCCCAGCTGGTCCGACATGGAATCCTGACGCGGCCCGAGCTCCCGCTGCCCCGCACCGCCAGCGCCCAGCCCGACCGGGATCATGCAGAGGAGAGGGTGAGAGCGGAGGGCGCTCCGACGCCGAGAACCAGCCGCCCGAGCCGGGGCGAGGAGGAGACGCAACCCGGCCCGATGATCGCGACCCTGCACAACCGGGTGCTGCTGCCGGACTTCATCGGTCTCAGCACCGACGAGGTGAGGCGGGCCACGACGGGCATCGGACTCGAGGTCGAGATGCTGGGACGAGGACGCGCCGTGTCACAGTATCCCGCCCCGGGAACCATCCTCGCGGGATCCACGCGGCGGGTGAGCGTTCGCTTCGTGACCCGTGGAGAGGACGGCTGATGCGACTCTCGGCGCTTCTCGACGCCCTCCCCCACCAGCTGGCTCCGAGCGTGGGCGGCGCGAGCGACGGCGACCCGATCATCCGGGGCGTCACCTACGACTCGCGGAGCGTCGCGCCGGGGGACCTCTTCGTCGCCCTCCGCGGAAGGGATCACGACGGACACGAGTACCTGTCCCAGGCGCTCGAGCTGGGGGCCGCGGCGCTCCTGGTGGAGGCGGCGCCCAAGGCTCTCGCGCCGCGGGAATGCGCGGTGGTGACGGTTCCCGACACGCGGCGCGCCTTGGCGCCGATTGCCAGGCGCTTCTACGGAAACCCGGCGCAGGAGCTCCGCCTGATCGGAGTGACCGGCACCAACGGAAAGACCAGCACCACCTTCCTGATCGAGTCGATCCTCCAGGCGGCGGGAATCGAGGTGGGGATCATCGGCACCGTGGAGATCCGTTACCGGGACCACCGGGAGCGGACGGTGAACACGACCCCGGAGAGCCTCGACCTCCAGCGCACCCTGCGCGCCATGTGCACGAGCGGTGTCGCCGCCGCCGCGCTCGAGGTGTCCTCCCACGGCCTCTCCCTGGGACGGGTGGAGGGCTGCCGCTTCGAGGTGGGCGCGGTCACCAACCTCACCCCAGAGCACCTCGACTTCCACCAGACCATGGATTCCTACCTGGAGGCGAAGACCCGCCTGTTCCGCGACTTCCTGGCTCCCGACGCGAGCGCCGTGGTCAACGTCGACGACCCCCGGGCGGCGGCCTTCCTGGCCGCCGCCCGCGAGGCCGGCGCCCGAAGGGTCCGCGTCTCGCGACGGGCCGAGAGCGGCGCGGAGATCCAGGTGGAGAGGGCGGAGGTGAGGCTCGACGGGACCAGCGCCGCGCTGCGCCTGCCCTCCGGCCCCCTCCAGGTCGAGCTGCCCCTGGTGGGGGATTTCAACGTCGACAACATGGCGATGGCCGTCGGCGTGGCGGTCGCCCTGGGAATCGAGCCCGACGCCATCGCCCGCGGCGTCGCCCGCTGCCCGCAGGTCCCGGGACGAACCGAGCGGGTGGGCGCGGACATCGAGAACGCGCCCACGGTCCTCGTCGATTACGCCCATACACCCGATGCGGTCGAGAAGCTGCTGCGAACCATCCGCCCCCTTACCGTGGGACGGCTGATCACCGTCTTCGGCTGCGGCGGCGACCGCGACCGCAGCAAGCGGCCGCTGATGGCGAAGGCGGTGGCGGAATGGAGCGACCGGGCGATTGCGACCAGCGACAACCCGCGCACCGAGGATCCCCGCGCGATCCTCTCCGAGATCGAGGCGGGCCTGGGCGGGCTTCACCGCGTGGAAGCATCGCAGCTGGACCCCACCCAGAGCTCCTATGCGGTGGTGGTGAACCGCAGGGAGGCGATCCGGCTCGCGCTCGAGGTCGCTCGGCCCGAGGACACCGTGATCCTCGCCGGCAAGGGCCACGAGGACTACCAGATCATCGGCCACGAGAAGCTGCCCTTCGACGATCGCGTGGAGGCGAGGCGGGCGCTCGCGAGACGAAGCCGATGAGCGTTCCCTTCCTCGCCAGCGACGTCGTCGACTGGACCGGCGGTGACCGGCTCCAGGGCGACCCGGCCGCCCGCTTCGATGGCGCCTCGATCGACTCCCGAACCGTCGCCCCCGCGCAGCTCTTCGTCGCCATCCGGGGGGCCCACCACGACGGCCATCTCTTCGTCGAGAGCGCGCTCGCGGCGGGCGCCGCCGGCCTCCTCGTCGAGCGCGGCCGCAGGCTGCCCGTCGACCCGCGACCCGGGCTTCCGGTGATCGCCGTCGAGGACACCACCCGCTCGCTCGGCGCCCTCGCCGCCGGACACCGGCGCTGCTTCAAGGGACCGGTCGTCGCCATCACCGGCAGCAACGGAAAGACCACCACCAAGGAGATGTGCGCGGCCATCCTCTCCGAGTCCGGTCCCTGTCTCAAGAACCGCGGGAACCTCAACAACGAATTCGGGCTCCCTCTGACCCTGCTGGAGCGCGAGTCGAACCACCACGCCCTGGTCGTCGAGATCGGGATGAACCACCGCGGCGAGATCGCTCCGCTGGCCGCCATCGCCCGCCCCAACGTCGCGGTGGTGACGAACCTGGGGACGGCCCACATCGAGTTCCTGGGCTCCCGCGAAGAGATCGTCGCCGAGAAGGGAGACCTGGTCGCCGCGCTCGACGAGGACGGGGTCGCGGTGCTGAACGCCGACGACGACCGGGTGATGTCGATGGCGAAGCGCACGGGCGCCCGCATCCTCCGCTTCGGACAGCACGCCGAGGCGGAAGTTCGCGCAGAACGGATCACCTCGCTCGGCGAGCGCGGATTTGCCTTCGACCTCGTCTTCGGGAGGGACCGGGTGCCCGTGCACGTGGCCGGGCTCGGCGAGTCGACGGTGTGGAACGCGCTGGCGGCGAGCGCCGCAGCCCTGGCGGCGAACGCCCCCCTTTCGTCCGCGGCCGACGGACTGGCGCACTACCAGCCGATGGGCGGACGGATGGAGCGGCTCTCGCTGCCGCGCAACATCATCCTGATCGACGACACCTATAACGCGAATCCCCAGTCGATGGAGGTCGCGCTCCGGAGCCTGACGCGACTCAAGGGGGAGAGCCGGGGGATCGCGGTGCTCGGCGACATGGGAGAGCTGGGAGGCTCGGCGGGCGCCGCCCACCGGGCCACCGGTGCTCTGGTCGCCGAGCTCGGCATCGACTTCCTGTTCGCCCTGGGACGGTTCGCCTCGGAGATCGCCGGCGGCGCGACCGAAGCCGGGATGAATCCGGACCGCGTCCACGTCGGCACCAGCCACGAGGAAACCAGCGGTAAGCTTCGAGAGATCCTGCAGGGAAACGACTGGGTCCTGGTCAAGGGATCCCGCTCCATGCAGATGGAGCGCGTGGTGGAAGCGCTCGCGCGCGGAGGAGATCCGCAGTAGATGCTGTATCACCTGCTCTATCCGCTGGCCGAGAGCATCGGCGCGTTCAACGTGTTCCGCTACATCACCTTCCGCACCGCTGCGGCGACGCTCACCGCGCTCTTCCTCTCCTTCCTGCTGGGGCCGCCGCTGATCCGCTCGCTCGGTCGCCTGCGGATCGGCCAGCCGATCCGCGCCATCGGGCCGAACCACCAGCAGAAGGAGGGCACGCCGACCATGGGCGGGCTCCTGATCCTGCTCTCCCTCAGCGTCTCGGTCCTTCTCTGGGCCAACCTGGACAGCCGAGCGGTGTGGATCGTGCTGGGGCTCACCATCGGCTACGGCCTGCTCGGCTTCATCGACGACTACCGCAAGGTCCGGCGGCGAAACAGCTCGGGGCTCCGTGCGCGGAGCAAGCTCTTCTGGCAGTTCCTGCTGGCCTTCGGGGTGGCGCTGCTGATCTATACCGACCCCAATTTCGACGGCGAGCTGGCAGTCCCCTTCTTCAAGAACTTCACACCCCACCTCGGCTGGGTCTACGTGCCGCTGGCGGCGCTGGTGATCGTGGCGGCCAGCAACGCCGTGAATCTGACCGACGGGCTCGACGGGCTGGCGATCGGACCGGTGATGATCGCGGCGGGGACCTTCCTGGTCCTCGCCTACGCCGCTGGACACTCGGTGATCGCCGAGTACCTGGCCATCAAGTACGTGCCCGGCAGCGGTCAGCTGGCGATCTTCTGCGGCGCGCTGGTGGGAGGCGGCCTCGGCTTCCTCTGGTTCAACACCTACCCGGCCCAGCTCTTCATGGGAGACGTCGGCTCCCTCGCGCTCGGGGGGGCGCTGGGGGCGATCGCCATCGTGATCCGCCAGGAGATCCTGCTCGCCGTCGTCGGAGGAATCTTCGTGGTCGAGACCCTCTCGGTGATGATCCAGGTGGTCTCCTTCAAGCTCACCGGGAAGCGGGTCTTCCTGATGGCTCCCATCCACCATCACTTCGAGCAGATCGGCTGGGCGGAGCAGAAGATCGTCGTCCGCTTCTGGATCGTCGCGATCATCCTCTCCCTGGTCGCCCTCTCCTCGTTGAAGCTGCGCTGATGAAGGATCTCTCCGGACAGAGGGTGTTGATCCTGGGGCTGGGGATCTCGGGGAGGAGCGCGGCCGCCTACTGCGCATCCCAGGGCGCCGAGGTGCTGGCCGTCGACGAGCGACCGGGAAGCCAGCTCGAGGACCTGGGAGAGCTTCCTTCGCGCGTCACCGTGCGGGTGGGCGAGCCCTTCCCCGACGCGGCGGATTTCGACCTGGTGGTGCCGAGTCCGGGCGTTCCGCGAGAGCGCTACCAGGCCTGCGCCCGGCGGGCCTGGGGCGACGTGGAGCTCGCCTTCCGCGCGCTCGCGGTCCCGATCGTCGCGGTGACCGGAACCAACGGGAAGTCGACCACGACGCGGCTCGTCGAGGCGATGCTGCGCGCCGCGGGCCTGCGGGCGCTGGCCGCCGGCAATCTCGGGGAGCCGGCCCTCGGCCTGGTGGGGCGAGCGATCGACGTCGCGGTTCTCGAGGTCTCCTCCTTCCAGCTGGAGACGACCGACGCCTTCCGGCCCCGCGTCTCCGTGCTGCTCAATCTGAGCGAGGACCATCTCGACCGGCACCGCACCCTGGAGGGATACGCCTCGGCGAAGCGGCGCATCTTCGCCAGGCAGGAGCCCGAGGACGTCGCCGTGCTGAACGGGGACGATCCGCGGGTCATGGCCATGCGGGCGGGAATCCGCGCGGAGATCCGCCTCTTCCGGCGATCCGCGCCCAGCGAGAGGGGAGCCTGGTGGAATGGTGCGGCCATCGTCCTGCGAGCCGGCGGAGAGCCGATCCGCCTGCTTCTCGAGGGAGTCGAGCCGAGGAGCTGGCACGACCGGGAGAACGCCCTCGCAGCGCTGCTCGCCGCCTCCGCCGCGGGCGCCGATCCCTCCAAGGCCGTCCGCGCTCTCGCGAGCTTCAAGGGGCTTCCCCATCGCTGCGAGCTGGTCCGCAGGATCGGGACGGTCGAGTGGATCAACGACTCCAAGGCGACCAACCCGGGAGCTGCCCTGGCTGCGCTCGCGAGCCAGAGCGCACCGGTCATCTGGATCGCCGGCGGGAGGGACAAGGGCCTGCCCTTCGAGGCGCTCGCCGGAGCGGCACGCGACAAGGTCCGGTCCGCCCTCCTGATCGGCGAGGCCGCCGAGAAGCTCGCGAGCGCGCTCGCCGGGAGCGTCGCCGTCGAGCGGATCGGGACCCTCGAGGAGGCCGTCCAGCGCGCGCACTCGCTGGCGGAGCCCGGCGACGTGGTCGTCCTCGCGCCGGCCTGCGCGAGCTTCGACCAGTTCGCGAGCTTCGAAGACCGCGGCGACCAGTTCAGGAAGTTCGTCCAGGCCTTGCCGGAGGCGCGAGAGGGATGATGTCGCGCGGGGAGATCAGCGGAGCCCTCCTCGGGTGCGTGGTCGGCCTCGCCGGCCTGGGGCTGGTGATGGTGTTCAGCGCCACCGCTCCCCTCTGCGCCGGCGCGCCGATCCCGCCCCACTTCCTCCGTCATCTGGGCGCGCTCCTGGTGGGAGGGGCGGTGGCGCTGATCGCCTCCCGGCTTCCGCTTCGCGTCTGGCACCAGTTCGCCCTTCCCCTCTGGGCTCTCGTCCTGCTGCTCCTGATCGCGACCTTGCTGGCGGGTGTCCGCGTCAACGGCGCGCAGCGATGGCTCGCGCTCCCCGGCATCGGGATCACCTTCCAGCCGGCGGAGCTCGCGAAGCTCGCGACGGTGATGGCGATCGCGGTGGTGCTCTCGCGGCGCGACGGCCACGCCCCGGTCCCGGCCTCGCGCTTCACCATCGCGATCGCCCTGGCAGGCATCCCGGCGGCTCTCTGCGTGCTCCAGCCCGATCTCGGAAACGCCGTGCTGCTCCTCGGCCTGGCGGGACTGCTCCTCTTCGTCGCCGGAGCGCCCTTGCGCGCCCTGGCGGGTCCCGCCGTGCTCGCCACCGTCGGCGTCGGTGCCTACAGCATCGTCCATCCGTACGCCTTCCGGCGTTGGATCGGCTTCCTCAAGCCCTGGGACACCTCTCAGGAGCAGGGCTATCAGCTGGTCCAGTCCTTCGTGGCCTTCGGGCGGGGGGGGCTCTTCGGCGAGGGTCTCGGAGACGGGCGCCAGAAGCTCTTCTACCTGCCGGAGGCGCACACCGACTTCATTCTCGCGGTGATCTCGGAAGAGCTCGGACTGATCGGCGTGCTGGCGGTCCTGGGCGCCTTCGCGGCGCTGCTGGTGGTGGGAGCGAGGATCGCGCTCTGCTCCCGGCAGCGCTTCCCCATGCTTCTCTCCTTTGGAATGACGGGACTGCTCACGGTTCCGGGGCTGATCAACGCCGCCGTGGTCATGGGGGTGGCCCCCACCAAGGGGCTCACGCTGCCCCTGGTCTCCTACGGGCGGAGCTCGCTGATCGTCTCCTGCCTGGCGGTGGGCGTGCTGATGAGCGTCGCGCGCAGCCACTCACCGGCGGGGCGGAGCGGGGTGAGGGGTGCAGTTCCAAGGGGGCTGGTGCAGGCATGAGCCATCGGTGGATCATCGCAGGGGGCGGAACCGGCGGGCACGTGACGCCGGCCCTTGCCCTGGGCGAGGTGCTCCGCGAAGCCGGCGAAGCCGTCCGCTTCGTGGGAACACGGCGCGGGCTGGAGACGCGTCTGGTCCCGGACTCCGGATTCGAGCTCGTGACCCTGGACTCCCGTCCCCTCGTCGATCGGGGGATCTTCGAGAAGATCGGCGCCCTCTTCGCCCTGCTCGGGGCGACCTGGCGCGCCGCTCGCAGCCTTCGCGAGTTCGGCGCGGATCTGGTGATCTCCGTGGGAGGCTACGCCTCGGTCCCCACCGTCCTGGCCGCCCTGATCCGCCGGACGCCGGTGGTGCTGGTGAATACCGACGCCACTCCCGGCAACGCGAACCGGATGCTGGCGCGGTTCGCCCGCCGCATCTTCCTGGGATTCGAGGAGACCCGGAGCGGCCTCGCCGCGAGGGTAGGCGAGGATCGGCTCCGAGTCGTCGGGGTCCCGCTGCGCAGGAGCCTGCTCTCGGAGTTTCGGGAACCGCGTCCCCGAGGGCCGATCGGCGCGGCGCACCTGCTGATCTTCGGCGGAAGTCAGGGGGCGCGGCAGATCAACGAGCTGATGATCCAGGCCCTTCCGAAGCTCGATCCCGCCCGAATCGAGATCGTGCACCAGACCGGAGAAGCGGACCGGGATCGGGTGGAGGCGGCCTACGCGGGAACCGCTCTCCAGGCGGAGGTGATCGCCTTCGAGCGCGACATGCCGTCGCGATATCGCTGGGCGGACCTGGTCCTGTGCCGGGCCGGAGCGATCTCGGTGGCCGAGCTCGCTCTCGCGGGTCGCGCCTCGCTCCTCGTCCCTCTCGCTCACGTGGGAGGAGGCGAGCAGCTCGCCAACGCCCGCGAGCTCGCGAAGATCGGCGCCGCGCGGGTGCTCGACTCGCGCGCGCTCTCGGCGGATGGGCTGGTGAAGGAGCTCGAGTCCCTGCTCGAGGATCCCGATCGGCTGCGACGAATGGGCGAGAACGCCTCGAAGCTGGCGAGGCCGGAGGCGTCGGATCGGATCATCGAGGAATGCCGCTCGCTGCTGGCGGCACAGGGCCATGGGGGAGGGAGGCGATGACGGCGAGGATTCGGGGGATCGACCACGTCCACTTCGTGGGGATTGGCGGCATCGGCATGTGCGGCCTCGCAGAGCTGCTCCACAACCAGGGCTACCGGGTGACGGGATCCGATCTCAAGGCGGGGGCGACCGTGGCGAGGCTGCGCTCGCTGGGAATCCGGGTGAGCGAAGGACACGATTCCCGGAACGTGGAGGGCGCCGACGTGGTGGTGGTCTCCTCGGCCATCCCCGCCGGCAACGCGGAGGTCGGCGAGGCGCGGGAGCGGAGGATCCCGGTGATTCCCCGCGCCGAGATGCTCGCCGAATTGATGCGGCTCAAGGACGGGATCGCCGTGGCGGGCACGCACGGCAAGACCACCACCACCTCCCTCATCACCCACGTCCTCGACGAGGCGGGTCTCGATCCCACCGCGGTCATCGGCGGAAGGGTGCTGAGCCTCGGCAATCAGCGGACCGGCGCCAAGCTCGGCAGCGGAAACCTCCTGGTGGCCGAGGCGGACGAGAGCGACGGCTCCTTCCTGCGCCTGGCTCCGGTGATCGCCGTGATCACCAACATCGAGTCCGAGCACCTCGATCACTACGGGAGCTACGCGGCGATCGAGAAGGCCTTCGCGACCTTCGCCAACCGCATCCCCTTCTGGGGTCTTTCCGTCCTCTGCCTGGACCACCCGGGCGTCCAGTCGATCCTTCCCAGGATGACCCGGCGGACCACCACCTACGGATTCTCCGCTCAGGCCGACCTGGTGGGGGCCGACGTCGAGTTCCACCACTGGGGCACGCGCTTCCACGTGCGACGGGGCGCCGAGCGGCTGGGAGCGGTCCATCTTCCGCTTCCCGGACGCCACAACGTCGAGAACGCCCTGGCCGCCGTCGCCGTCGCGCTGGAGCTGGAGGTGCCCTTCCGCCGCGCGGCGGAGGCTCTGGAGAGCTTCGCGGGAGTGGAGCGGCGCTTCGAGAGCAAGGGCGCGGTGGGCGGCATCCGCGTGGTGGACGACTACGGCCATCACCCGACCGAGATCCTCGCCACCCTGGCGGCCGCGAGGAACACCCACTCGGGGCGGATCGTGGTCGTCTTCCAGCCCCACCGCTACACCCGCACGCGCGACCTCTTCGACGACTTCGCGTCGGCCTTCCACGACGCCGACCTGCTGGTGCTGACGGAGATCTACGCGGCGGGAGAGCCCAAGATCCCCGGTGTCGAGAGCGCGGCCCTGGTCGACGCGATCCGCGCTCACGGCCACCGACGGGTCCAGCTGGTCCATGACCTCGATCGGGTGGCCGAGGTGCTGGTTCCCGAGCTCCGGGACGGCGACATGGTGATCACGCTGGGGGCGGGCAACGTCGGGGCGGTGGGGCCGCAGCTGCTGGCGGCGCTGGAGGACTCGGGGCGGTGATCGAAGGCGCGGCCAGGAGAGCGCTCGAGGAGGCGGCCGGAGACGCCGTGCGCTTCGAGGTGCCGATGTCGCGCTTCACCTCGCTGCGCGTCGGGGGACCGGTGGAGGCGATGGTCACGCCGGGCGATCGGGACGAGCTGGCGCGGGTGCTGCGGGTCTGCGCCCTCCATCGCCTCCCGCACGCGGTGATCGGAAACGGATTCAACAGCATCGTGCGCGACGAAGGGCTGGCCGGGGTGGCGCTACGACTCTCCCGCTTGCGCGACCTCGGGACGCGCCCCGGTGAGCGGCTGCGCAGCGAGGCCGGGGTCTCCCACCGACAGATCACCCGCTTCTGCCAGGAGCAGGGCCTGGCGGGCCTCGAGTTCGGCGCTGGAATCCCCGGCACCGTGGGCGGATGGATCACCATGAACGCGGGCATCGGCCAGCGCGAGGTGAAGGATATGGTGTGCGAGATCGAGGTGATGAGCCCCACCCGCGCGCGGATCCGCCACCTCGGGCGCCAGCTCCTCCACTTCGGCTATCGCGCCTTGCGCGGCCTGGCGCCGGGATCGGTGATCCTTTCGGCGCTCTTCAAGGTCCGCATCTCGACTCGGGCCGAGGTGAAGGCGGAGGTGGACCGGCTGCTGGCCGAGCGGGCGAGGCGGCAGCCCCTCGACCTTCCCTCCTGCGGATCCGTGTTCAAGAATCCACCGGGGGGCTTTGCCGGTCAGCTGATCGAGGCGGCCGGCCTCAAGGGAGAACGAGTCGGCGGCGCGGAGATCTCCACCACCCACGCGAACTTCATCGTGAACAGGGGGGGAGCCACCGCGACCGACGTGATCTCGCTGATCGCGAAGGCGAGAGCCCTGGTTCGTTGCCGCACCGGGATCGTCCTCGAGCCCGAGGTCAGGATCCTGGGGAGGGGCGCGTGAGGCTGGGAGGCGAGCGACGATCGAGGCGAGCTGCGCCCCGGCGCGGGGCGCGCTGGGCCACCCTTGCGTGCGCGGCGGTCGCGGGACTGCTGCTCGGCTCCCTGCTCTTCGAGCCGCTCGCCGCGCGGCTCGCGCCCCGGGAGTTCGCGCTGGAGACAGCCTCCGTGGTCGGAGCCCATCGAATCACCGCGGAGGAGCTGGTCAAGGCCTCCGGCGTCGTCGCCGGCTCCTCGGCGCTCGCACTCGATCCGGCCGCGGTCTCCGCGCGCCTCGCCTCGCATCCGTGGATCAGCGAGGCGCGGGTCACCACCTTCCTGTTCCGCAGGCTCCTGGTGGCGATCGTCGAGCGCGAGGCGACGGTGGTGGTGGAGATCGGAGCCCCGCCCACCGCGTGGCTGGTGGATGGGGGCGGCACGCCCTTCGCATTCGCCACCAGCGTCGATCGCGAGATGCATCCCACCATCGCCGGCGTCGAGGATGCGCGGCCGCGGCACCCCCATCCGCTCCTCGCGGAGGGTGTCGCGATCGCGCGCGCCGTCGGCAGGCGCGAGCTTCCCGAGGCACGGCGCATCGTGGTGGGAGGCGGGGATCCGCGCGCCCTCCCCGAGCTGCGGCTCGGGCCCCGCGAGCGGAGGGTGGTGCTCGGCGCCGGGGACCTGGAGGCCAAGCTCGACCGGCTCACCTGGGTGCTCAAGGCGGATCTCGCCGAGATGGGAGCAGCCTCCGCCATCGACTTGCGTTTCGGAAGCCGGGTGATTCTCCGAGACGATCCGCCCTCTTCGGGGGACGAGGCGACGGGTGCACGCGGAGGCGTGCCCCCATCCAACAGAGGACGCGCTGGATGATCCGGCCGTCCCGATCACGGGGGGTGAACGGAATGGCACGCAAAGACGATCTGATCGTCGGTCTCGACATCGGCACCACCAAGATCTGCGCGATCGTGGCGGAGAGCGGGGAGAAGGGCGCCGACATCATCGGGATCGGCACGCACCCCTCGAAGGGGCTGCGCAAGGGCGTGGTCGTCGACATCGACGCCACCGTCGATTCCATCAAGCACGCCGTAGAGGAGGCGGAGCTGATGGCGGACTGCGAGATCTCCTCGGTCTACGCGGGAATCGCGGGAGGACACATCGAGGGCTTCAACTCCCACGGCATCGTCGCGGTGAAGGACCGCGAGGTGAGCAAGAACGACGTGCGCCGCGTGATCGACGCTGCCAAGGCCGTCGCGATCCCGATGGACCGCGAGGTCATTCACGTGATTCCCCAGGAATTCATCATCGACGACCAGGACGGGATCCGCGAGCCGCTCGGGATGAGCGGCGTCCGCCTGGAGGCGAAGATCCACATCGTGACCGCCGCCGTCACCAGCGCCCAGAACATCGTGAAGTGCGCCAACCAGGCCGGACTCAACGTCGTGGACATCGTGCTCGAGCCGCTCGCCTCGGCCGAGGCGGTGCTGGCCGCCGACGAACGGGATCTGGGGGTCTGCCTGATCGACATCGGCGGCGGCACGACCGATCTCGTGGTCTTCGCGGACGGTTCGATCAAGCACACCTCGGTGATGGGCCTCGGCGGCTACCACGTCACCAACGACATCGCGGTCGGACTGCGCACTCCCTTCGAAGAGGCCGAGCGCATCAAGAAGCGCTTCGGCGTCGCCTCGGCGCGCTACCTGGGAAGCGACGACGTGATCACCGTGCCGAGCGTGGGGGGACGGCGCCCGCGCGAGGTCTCGCGCAAGATCCTCTGCGAGATCATCGAGCCGCGCGTCGACGAGGTGCTCTCTCTGGCGCGGCAGGAGCTCTTGAAGGCGGGGCTCGACGATCGGATCCCCTCCGGTGTGGTGCTGACCGGCGGCTGCGCTGCGCTCTCCGGGATCACCGAGCTGGCGGAGGAGATCTTCGAGTCCCCGGTCCGCAGCGGCACTCCCACGCGCGTGGGCGGACTGCAGGACGTGGTGCGCAGCCCCATCTACGCGACCGGCGTGGGGCTCGTGCTCTACGGGATCTCCCAGCGCTGCGGCCGCGCGACCAGCCGCTTCCGGATTCGGGACGACTCGATCTTTCGCCGCGTCAGGCAGCGGATGCGCGACTGGTTCTACGGGGAGCTCGAGTAGCGGAGCGGGGGAGGAAGAATTCGCAACTTTTCGCTCCAACCATGCGCAAAACAGAGCGAATGATGTTAGATTGCTGCAAAAGCAGCGCATCGACCCGGGGGGGTGAGAGATGGCGCCGAAGAGCCGCGATCCGCGTGAAGCGCGGGATCCGCAGAGTCCCGAGCTGATCTCGGGAGCCAACCAGTCCGTCGACCTGCTCGAGGTGGGCCCGTACGACGACGAGGACCTCCTCGAGTTCGAGGAGGCCGGCGCCTTGCGTGCCAGGATCAAGGTGATCGGCGTCGGGGGTGCCGGAGGCAACGCCCTCGACACCATGATCCGGGCCAACCTCGCCGGGGTCGAGTTCGTCGCCGCCAACACCGACGCCCAGGCGCTCGAGCACAAGCTGGCGCCGATCAGGCTGCAGCTCGGCGTCGAGACATGCCGCGGTCTGGGCTGCGGCGCGAACCCCGAGCGGGGGCGGGCGGCGGCGCTGGAGGATCGCGACAGGATCCGCGATCTCCTGATCGGCTCGGACATGGTCTTCGTGGCCGCGGGCCTCGGAGGCGGCACCGGGACCGGCGCCGCACCCGTGATCGCCGAGGTCGGCCGCGAGGTGGGAGCGCTCACGGTGGCCGTGGTGACGAAGCCCTTTCCCTTCGAGGGGCGCATGCGTTCCCGGTACGCCGAGCGGGGGCTGGAGGAGCTGCAGCGGGTGGTGGACACCCTGATCACGATTCCCAATCAGCGCCTGCTCGCCCTGGCGGGCAGGGACACCCCGATCGCGGCGTCCTTCATGCTCGCCGACGAGGTGCTGCTGAACGCGGTGAGAGGGATCTCCGACCTGATCACGGTCCACGGCATCGTCAACCTCGATTTCCAGGACGTACGCACCATCATGAACGAGATGGGGATGGCCCTGATGGGCACCGGCATCGGGGTCGGAGAGAACCGCGCCAAGGATGCCGCCTACGCGGCGATCTCGAGCCCTCTCCTCGAGGACGTCTCCATCGAGGGCGCCCGCGGCGTGCTGATCAACATCACCGGCGGCCCGGACATGACGCTCTACGAGGTGAACGAGGCCTCCACGCTGGTCCAGGAGGTCGCGCACGAGGACGCCAACATCATCTTCGGCGCGGTGATCGACGAGCATGCCCCGCCCGGCGAGGTCCGAGTCACGGTGATCGCCACCGGCCTGGGCGACGGACGGGGGCGGCGCGCCCGCGAAGAGGAGCCGCTTCTGGAGAGATTCGAGCCGAGATCGTTCGAGAGCCAGGCGCCGCAGGCGGTGGAGGTGATGCCGCCGGCGGCGGCCCGGGAGGAGATCCCGTCTCAGCCGGAGCTCGCCGTTCCCTCGGCCGAGGAGCTGGCGAGAGGCGATGACTTTCTCTCCCCTTTCGCCGACGAGCTGGACGTTCCGACCTTCCTGCGCCGGAGAAGGAAGGACAGCGAGGGCGAAGAGAACCGAGAGCTTCCCGCCTTCCTGCGGCGATCCGCCGACTAGCGGAGCGGCTCGGTCGAGCTGCGATGAGCGAGCCTCTCGTGGTGGTGGAGCGCGACGCCGACGTCGCGATCGTCACCTTCAACGACCCGGAGCGCAGGAACGCAATGACCGAGGCGATGGGCCGCGCCATCTCCGAGCGGATGAAGGCGCTGGAGGAGATCCCATCGCTGCGGGCCGTGGTGCTGACGGGGGCCGGGCGCGCCTTCTCCGCCGGCGGTGACCTCTCGATGATCGAGAGCATGGCCAGGAAGGGATCCTCGAAGCCGGGGGTCGAGACCCGGCGCGAGATCGCCGGGTTCATGCGCCGCTTCTACGATCTCTACCTCTCCGTGCGCAGCCTTCCCTGTCCCACCATCGCCGCCGTGAACGGAGCGGCGATCGGGGCCGGCCTCTGCATCGCGCTCGCCTGCGACGCCCGGATCGCCGCGCGAGAAGCCAGGCTGGGCCTGAACTTCACCCGGCTGGGGATCCACCCGGGCATGGGCGCCACCTGGACCCTGCCCCGGCTGGTCGGGCCGGCCCGCGCGGCAGAGCTCCTCTTCACGGGGAGGATCCTGGACGGAGCCGAGGCCGAGCGGATCGGGCTGGTGAACCGGGCCGTCGACGGCGAAGCCGTGCTTTCCGAGGCGCTGGAGATGGCTCGTGCGATGGCGCTCTCGGCCCCGATCGCGGTGCGCGGAACCAAGCGAGCCCTGGCGCGCTCGCGCGAGTCCGACCTGGCCGCACAGCTCGACTTCGAAGCCGACCAGCAGTCGCTCTGTTGCGAGAGCGCGGACCTGGCGGAGGGGCTGGCGGCAAGTCGGGAGAAGCGTCCCCCGCGCTTCGGCGGAATCTGAGCCGCCAGTGAGGAAATCGCGGAGAATGGGTGAGCGGGATCACCTTCTCCGAGCTCATCGTTGTGCTATGCCCTCAAGTTAGCGGGGGTTCGTCCGAAAGATTTGATATCGACGGCGAACGTTGGGACCGATGATGGGGGGTCCTGGTGACGCGCGCACTCAAGAGCCAAAGCCTCTGGCTCATCGTCAGCTACATCGGGCTGCTTCTGCTGCTGGCCCGGGCCTACACCTGAGCGCCGCCGCGGAGAGCGTGGCAGGTCAGAGCGCCTCGACCGGCCCGATGATCTCGGTCGCGTTGAAGAAGTAGGCGATCTCCAGCTTCGCGGTCGCGGGTCCATCGGAGCCGTGGGCGGCATTCTTCTCGATGTCGGTGCCGAAGTCACCGCGGATGGTGCCCTTCGCCGCCTCCTTCGAGTTGGTCGGACCCATCAGCTCGCGGTTCTTGGCGATCGCCCCCTCGCCCTCGAGGACGCTGGCGATGATCGGTCCCGAGGTCATGAACGCGACCAGATCGTCGTAGAAGGGGCGATTCTTGTGAACCGCGTAGAAGCCCCGCGCGTGCTCTTCGGTCAGCCGCAGCGCCTTGATCGCGACGATCCGGAGCCCCGCTTCCTCGAAGCGCCGCAAGATCTCACCGGCGACCCCCTTGGCCATGGCGTCCGGCTTCACGATCGAGAGGGTCCGTTCGATCGCCATCGTCGCTCCCTCCGAGCGGCGGAGGCTAGCCGAGGTCCACCGACTTCGCGAAGACTCAGAGAGCTTCGGAGAGCGCCCGTTCCACCAGGGCACCGATGGCGGCCTGCTTCTCCTCGTCCGCGTGATCGAAGCGGATTCCCATCCCGGCCGGACCCTTCTCGTCGTCGGCCCGGCGGACCCACGCAACGGTTCCCTCCACCTCGATCGGCGCACCCGGTTCATTCCCCTCGATCTCCAGGTGGAGCGGCGTCCCCGGCGCCAGCGGGCGGCGCGTGGTCAGGAAGAGCCCACCCTCGGAGATCTCCTTGGTCGCGCTCACGTCGATGGTCGAGCCGCGGGTGAAGCGGACCCTCAGATGCGTCGGGACCCGGAGCGTGCGGCGCATGGGACCGCGCTGATCGGCGACGGGCGGCTTTCCGGCAAGAGCGCGCTCCAGGAGCGAGCGCAGCTCCATCCAACGCTCGAGCTCGGCGATGCTGAGGGGCGGGTCGCCGCGCGTGCGGCGCCGGTTCAGAGGAAGGAACTCTTCCACCAGCGCGGACGGCTCGACCCGTGAGACCAGGCGGCGTTCCACCACTCCGTGGATATCGGCAAGACGATCACCGGATCTGAAGGACGATCTTCCCGAAGTGCTGGCTGGCCTGCATGACCCGGTGGGCCTCGGCAACCCGCTCGAGAGGGAGAACGCGATCCACGACGGGTCGCACCCGCCCGCCGGCGAGGGCGTCGCCGAAGCGGCGGGAGAAGGCGCAGGCCAGCTCCGTCTTCTCCTCCGGGGGCCGAGCCCGCAGGGTCGAGCCGATCAGGCAAAGCCGTCGGGTGAGGAGGGAGGCGAGGTTCAGCTCGGCCCGCGCTCCGCCCATCAGGCCGATCAGGATCAGACAGCCGCCCGTCCGCAGCACCGAGAGATTTCGCTCCAGGTAGGCAGCACCGATCGAATCCAGCACGACGTCCACGCCGCGACCGCCGGTCGCGCCCCTGGCCTCGGCGACGAAATCCCCGCTCCGGTAGTTCACCGCCAGATCGGCGCCGAGCTCCCGGCAGCGCTGGCACTTTCCCTCGCTGCCGGCGGTCACGACGATCTCGCCGCCCGCAGCCTTGACCAGCTGGATCGCGGCGGTGCCGATCCCGCTCCCGCCCCCGTGGACGAGCGCGGTCTGGCCGCGGTCGAATCCGGCGAGCTCGAAGAGGTTGAGAAAGACGGTGAGGAAGACCTCGGGGACGGCGGCGGACTCCTCCCAGCCGAGGCGGTCGGGGACGCGCAGGGCGCATCCCGCCGGCACCACGACCTCCTCGGCGTAGCCCCCGCCGCTCAGGAGCGCCATCGCGCGATCGCCGAGCGCCCAGCCCTCGACCCCCCCACCGATCTCGATCACTTCCCCGGCGCACTCGACCCCGAGGATGGAAGACGCACCGGGTGGAGGTGGATAGAGCCCCTGCCGCTGCAGCAGATCGGCGCGGTTCACGCCCGCAGCCGCCACCCGAATCCGGAGCCCGCCGGACTCGAGCTCTGGCGAGGGCACCTCCGCGATTCGCAGGACCGACTCGTCACCGGGCCCCTCGCAGACGACGGCCTTCATGCGACGACGCTACCGAACTCCGGCAGCTCGCGTCGGGTTCGAGCGAGCTTGCCATCCCTCCCCCCGCGGGGTAGCTTGAGCTTGGCCGGAGGTGGAGGGAGGATCGCCGGCGGACACGGATGGTCCGCGGGAGGAAAGTCCGGGCTCCGCAGGGCAGGGAGGTCGTTAACGGCGACCCGGGGCGACCCGAGGGAAAGCGCAACAGAAACCACACCGCCGATGGCCCTCGTTCCGGCGCGTTTCCGTGAGGAGCGCCGGTCCAGGCACAGGCAAGGGTGAAATCGTGGGGTAAGAGCCCACGCGCGACAGCCGGGTGACCGGCGGCGGGGCAAGCCCCTCCCGGAGCAAGCTCGAATAGGGACGTCGCATCGGACTGCCCGTCCGAGTGACCGCGCCTCCGGCGCGGCTCCCGACGTCCGGGTGAGAGCGCTCGAGCGACGCAGCAATGCGTCGCCTAGATGAATGATCCTCACCGGCGCCGGGGCGACCCGGGCCGGGACAGAACCCGGCTTACACTCCACCTCCGGCCGCCTCGGGTTCGGAGCGGCCCCCCCGCCCTCCCCTCGCCACCGCTCGAGCGCGGCTACTCGCGAGAGCCGCCCTTGCGCACGTAGACGTCCTCCAGGATCGCGTGCTCGAGCCCCGAGGCGAAGAACATCGCCAGGGCGTCGCGCGGCGAGCAGACCATGGGCTCGCCGCGGCGGTTCAGCGAGGTGTTGATCACCACCGGAAGTCCGGTCAGGCGCTCGAACTCGGAGATCAGCCGGTGGAAGCGCGGGTTGGTCGCGCGGGAGACGACCTGGGGCCGGACCGTCCCGTCCACGTGGGCGACCTCGGGCGTGCGCGCGCGCCACTCCCGGGGCAGCTCGAAGGAGAGCGTCATGAAGGGCGAGGGGTGCTTCGAGCCGAGGAAGTCCGCCGCGTGCTCCTCCAGCACCGACGGACAGAAGGGGCGCCAGCGCTCCCGGTACTTGATGCGGGCGTTGATCTCATCGGCGGTTCCGGGGATGCCCGGGTGGCCCAGGATGCTGCGGTTGCCGAGAGCCCGCGGCCCCCACTCCATGCGACCCTGGAACCACGCCACCACCTCCCCGGCAGCAAGTAGAGAGGCCCCCTTCGCCGCCGGATCCGGGAGCCGCTGGTGGGGGATGCGCAGACCCTCGAGCTCCCGCGCGATCGAGTCTCCGCCGTAGTCGGGGCCCAGGTAGGCGTCGCGCAGCGGCTTCACCTCGTCGCCGAGCTCCATCGCCGCCCAGCTGGCGGCGCCGAGGGCGGTGCCCGCATCTCCGGGCGAGGGCGGCACGTAGAGCTGGTCGATCCAGGGGTGCTGCATCAGCTTTCGATTCAACACCACGTTGAGCGCCACGCCCCCGGTGAAGCACAGGCGGCCGGTACTCTGGAGCCAGGGCCCCAGGTGGTGCTCGATCAGTGAGATCGAGGCTTCCTCCAGCCGCTGCTGGGCGGCGGCTGCGATGTGCACGTAGGGCTCGTCGATCGCGTCGCCCTCGCGGGGCGGCCCGAAGCGCTCCACGAACTTCCTCCCGAAGACCCGGTCGCGCTGCCAGCGGCGCGCCTTCGGCGTCCACAGGTAGTCGATGTCGAGCCAGAGCTCGCCGTCCCGGCAGACCAGCAGGTCCGAGATGTCGACCCGGCGCGGGTCGCCGTAGGCCGCCATCCCCATCACCTTGTACTCGCCGTCGTTCACCTCGAAACCCAGGTAGTCGGTGATCGCGGCGTAGAAGAGCCCCAGGGAGTCGGGCCGCTGGATCTCGGAGAGGGTCTCGACGCGGCCTCCGCGCGCGCTCCCGAAGAGACAGGTGGTGAGCTCCCCGATTCCGTCGATGCTCGCCACCGCGCAGTCCTCGAAGCCGGAGGCGTGCACGGCGCTCGCCGCGTGGGCCAGGTGGTGCTCCACGTAGGCGATGCGCACCCGATCCGGATCGATGCCGAGACCCTGGAGGGTGGGAGCGAGCTTGCGGACCCGGCGACGGCGATTGTGGCCAACGCGCAGCACCGCCTTCAGCGCCTTGCCCGGCCGCCGGCCGAAATACCGCCGCACGTGCGGCCAGAGGTTGCGGCGGAGGGCCGCGACCGACCACGGGTAGGCCACCGCGTCGACGTCTTCGGCGCGCAGGCCGGCGAAGTCGAGACACCAGCGCGCCGCCTCCACCGGGAGCTCTCGCGGCGCGTGCTTGCGGCGGCAGAAACGCTCCTGCTCCGCCGCCGCCACGACCTCACCGTCCACCACCAGCGCCGCGGAGGGGTCGTGCCAGAAGGGGCAGGCGATGCCCAGCACGTTCATGCGCACGAGCATAGCGGTCGCCCGCTCCGAGCAGCCAGATTCGCTCTAGAGGCGTCGCAGGTAGCAGCGCACGCGGGAGCGGCGTTCGGGATCGTAGCTGCGCCACTTCGACTCGGGGATCTCCTGCTTGGCGACCTCGCGGAAGCCATTGCGCTCGAAGAAGGCTCCGACTCGCTCGGAGGTGGTGCAGGCGTAGACTTCGGAGAGACCCAGCTCGCGGGCGCGCGAGCAGGCGAAGCCCACCAGGGAGCCCCCCACGCCCTCTCCGAGGAAGCGGGTGAGTGTGTACAGGGAGGCGATCTCTCCGGACCCTTCCTCCCCGCCCGTCAGCAGCGCGCCGATCCCCGCCAGGTGGCGACCCTCCACGAAGGCCCCGAACCCCGAGGCCAGGATCGCGTCGACCTCCTCGCCGGATCGCTCCGCCAGGTAACCCTCCTCCACCCCTCGGCAGATCAGATCGTGAGCGGCATCGAAGTCGTCGATCCCGAGCCGGCGGACGATCATGTAGCGATCGCGAGTGAAGAGGGTGCCCGATCCCGCGTAGGTGAAGAGCTCTTCGGCGAGCCCGTCGGCGGAGCAGATGTTCACCGCCGGGATGCCCGCCTCGAGCATCGCCGTCACCTCCCCCCAGAGCTCGAGGCGATCCCGGCTCGCCAGGCCGTCTCCCCCCGCTTCGAGCAGGGAGTGGAGCTCGCCCAGGTGCAGGAACGAGTGCCGCGCTCCGCTGGCAGCCCGAAGCCCGCCTCTTCGGTCGATCCAGACCAGCTTGAAGACGCCAAGTCTCACGGCGAGCTCGCGACAGCCAGCGGCGAAGAGATCGCCCCTGGAAAGGGCGATCCCCAGCCGGGGCGAGCTGCGCAGGCGCCGCCACACCTCGCCCTCCAAGCGCGGATGCTGCGCTGAGATCACGCATCCCGCGAGGTGCTCGTCGAGGGCTGCTTGGTCCGGGGAGAGCAGCAGCACCCGCGAGCCGCCTCCTTGCAGATCGTCCAGAACGGGGCGAATCCTGGCGAAGGCCTCCCTCTCCTCGGCCGGAACGGCGAGGCCCAGGGTCCTGCCGCGAAACTCGCGCAGATAGAACTCGCGCTCCGAGAACGGCTCGGGCAGGGCGGCGTAGCGCGCGGGCGGAGCAGCAGGCATGCCGCGAATTGTCGCGGATCGGCCGGGATCCCGGTACGGTGCGCTCCGAGAGGCACCGGCACCCTGGCAGGAGCCGAGAGCGCCGCTTCGAGGGAGGGCACGGCCATCCGCATCCTGCACCTCGCTCTCCCCCTGATGCTGGGTTGCACGGCGGCGGCGACCGGGATCGGCCCCGATCCCGCTCCCCAGGAGGGCCTGCCCCTCGGCCGCTCGACCCACATGCGGTCCGGGCAGTTCACCTACAGGCTGGGGCGCATCGAGCAGAAGGGGAGCGAGCTTCGGATCGACTTCCACTTCAGCAACGGGACCCACCGCAGCTACCACACCGTCATGCTCCGCGCCGTGGTGTTCGGAGACGCGGGCGAGATCCATGCGGTCCGCCTGCCGGTCGGAGGGATGCTGGCCGAGCAGACCAGACCTCTCGCAGCACGGATCGAGGGCGTCACCTTCCCTGCCCGGGATGTCACGTTCGAACTGATCTACGCGCTTCCGTGATGGGAGCCCCACGGGGCCCGGCGAGGAGTGAGGGGTGCTGCGCGAGCGTGGCGCAAGTCGGACCGATCCCCGCGGGAAACGCCGCGGCATGCCATACTTCACTTGGGCTCCGCTTCGTTCAGTCGATAGATGATGTGTAGTGATTTCGACACGACTCAGCGCGCCGTGCGAGAGGCGCCTCGAACCTCGAAGGATGGAGCTCTCTGTCCCAATCGATCGCGGGACCGAAAAAAAGATCTGGAAAATCCGGCGCGAACATTGGAAGATACCACGCCGCTCCGTACCCCCCGAACAATCGGCAGCCGGCGGGCGTCTTATCCGAAGGACGCCGGAAGGTCTCTCCCGTAGCTCAAGCGGGGATCGTTCAGATTTTCAGATTGGAACCAGATCAAAGGCTCGAACGACCTCGGACGCACGAGGGACCAACACGGAGACTGAGCAGCGCGCCCGGTAACGAAGTTTGAAACCGAACCCCCGCGGACGGCATCCGACCCTGGGGCGCGCAGTTTCGCCCGGAGTATCCCGGGAAGAAGCAAGAGGTAGGCGGTGAATTTCGAGGAACGGTACCGAGCAGCGACTCGAGAAGAGTCCCCGCGGCGAGCGCGCGGCAGCTCACCCGTGGTACCCCCCGAGGACGTCGATGCGGCCAAGGAACGCCGGCCCCTCGAGTCCTACTTCCAGGAGATCGGTGGAACCCGGACGCTGAAGCGCGAGGAAGAGGTCATCCTCGCCAAGGATCTCGAGGCGGCGACGGCTCGGCTCCGCGAAGCGCTCTACGCGGTCCCCTGCTCAGCGCGTCACGTGGTCGCGCGCTGGGACGGCCTGCGGGCGCTCTCGCACACCGGCGCGAAGCTCTCCGAGTCGGCCGGAGACGAGGAGACCGGCGAGGTCGCAGCCCGGGTGGAGCGTTCGGTGCAGAGGCTTCGGCGCCACCTCAAGCGGCGCGAGGCCCTCATCGAGGAGGGGGCTTCGGAAGCTGCGCTGCGGCGCATCGACGGCACGATCAGCAGGGATCTGCTCAACGCTCAGCTCTCCCTCGCCCTGCTGGCGGAGCTCCGAGAGCGGGTCGTCCGGATCGCCCACGAGATGCAGCAGGCCCGGCGTGGGACGCGAAGGCTCTCCGCCCTGGAAGCCGAGGCGGGAGTTCCCAAGCAGGTTCTGCTGGAGCGCTGCGTGACGGTGGAGGAGGCCCACGAGCGCATGAGCGCGATCAAGAACCGCTTCATCGAGCACAACCTCAAGCTCGTGGTCGCGATCGCCAAGGATTACCGGAACCTGGGCCTGTCCTTTCCCGATCTCATCCAGGAGGGGAACCTCGGCCTGATCCGCGCGGTGGAGAAGTTCGACCACCGGAGGGGATTCAAGTTCTCGACCTACGCGGTCTGGTGGATCCGGCAGGCGCTGGTCCGAGCCATCCAGAATCACTCGAGGACGATCCGGCTCCCTTCGCACGTCCACGACAGGCTCCAGCGCAGTCAGCGGGTGCGGGCGGAGCTGACCGGCAAGCTCGGGCGCGAGCCGACTTCTCAGGAGCTGGCGCCGGAGCTCGGCACCGATGCCGATTCCCTGGAGGCGCTGGACCGCTTCTCGCGGGAGGCGATCTCCCTCGAGTCGTCGGTGGCGGGCACGGAGAAGCGGCTGGAGGACTTCGTACCGGACCCGGGCTCGGAAGCGCCGGATGGCGGGATCGACGACGACCGGATGCGCATCGGGGTGGGTCATCTGATCGGGAACCTGACGGATCGCGAGCAGCTGATCCTGCGCCTCCGCTACGGGCTGAGTGGCGAGGAGGAGCACACCCTCGAGCAGATCGGTCAGTCCCTGGGCCTTTCCCGGGAGCGGGTGCGCCAGCTCGAGGCGCGGGCGCTGAAGAAGCTCCGCGACACCATGCCGGCGCAGCGCCTCCACCCGGTCCTCGAGCCGTAGCGCCGATCATGGAGATCGCCTGTCTCGACCTGGAAGGGGTCCTCGTCCCCGAAATCTGGATCAGCTTCGCCGAACGCACCGGAATCGAGGAGCTTCGCCTCACCACGCGGGACGTTCCCGACTACGAGGCGCTGATGACCCGGCGCCTCTCGATCCTTGACCAGAACAACCTCCGGCTCACGGATATCCAGAAGGTGATCGGCGAGATGTCCCCGCTTCCCGGGGCCCCGGGCTTTCTCGACTGGCTGCGGGAGCGAGCCCAGGTGGTGATCCTCTCGGACACGTTCTACCAGTTCGCGGCTCCGCTGATGCGACAGCTCGGCTGGCCCACCCTCTTCTGCAACCAGCTCGAGATCGGAGAGGGCGGGCGGATCTCCGACTATCAGCTGCGCCAGAAGGACGGCAAGCGGCAGGCCGTGCGGGCCTTCCACCAGCTCAACTTTCGCGTGCTCGCCGCCGGCGACTCCTACAACGACACCACGATGCTCGCGGAGGCCGACGTGGGCATCCTGTTCCGGCCGCCGGACAACGTGGTCGCCGAGTTCCCCCATTTCCCCGTGGCTCGCAGCTACGACGAGCTGCGGAGCGAGTTCCAGCGCGCCATCGAATCCCGGGAGTGAAGGGAGCCTCCCTTCTCGACGGACCACCCTCGGAGTCAGGGCTTCCCGGGGGACCTCGCGGGAAGGAAGAGAGCGATGCAGGTGCCCCTGCGCCGGAGCTCGGCGGTCGCGCGGCCACCCATCAGTCGCAGCACTGCTTCGGCGACACGGAACGCGAGATCCCTGCCCCCGGGCATCCGTCCGCACCGAGGCTGATCGAGATCCAACGGGCTTCCATCGTCGGTCACCGAGACGATCACCCTGCGCCCCTCCCGCTTCGCAGAGACGCGAACCCGACCGCCGGGGCCCGCGGCTTCGCGGGCGCCGTGGACCAGCGTCAGCAGCAGGTGGTGGAGGGCCTCGGGATCGACGCTGACATCGGGAAGGCCCCGGCCGCGCGCGATCGAGAGCGCCGCGCCCCCCGGCTTGCGCACTTCGAGCGCGCGGGTGAGCGCGAGCAGCACCTCGGCCGGGGAGACCCGGACCCGGGCCAGGGTGGCGCCGGAGAGGAGCGGTCGAATGTGCGCGAGGAGCGCACCGGCCACGGCGGCCAGATCCTCGACATCCCTGGTGAGGGAGCTGCGCTCCGCCTCGGAGATCTCGGTCGCGAGCAGGTGGGCGGAGAGGCGCACTGCGGCCAGGAGGTTCCCGACGTCGTGACAGAGCGCCCGGACCAGATCCTCCGGAGAGAGCTCCTCACCGGAGCCGGTGCCCCCCCTGGTCTTCCCCTTGGTGGTCATCGAAGAGAGATCATACCCATTTGGGGTGATTGGCTTCTACCACGCGGAGCTCCGCTCAACGAGCTTCCCGCGCGTCGCGTCGGGCTTCCTCGCGAAAGCCCTCCATCTCGATCACCGAGCCCGACAGCCGGGCCCTCTCGGCAGCGAATCCCAGGAGGTGGCTCTCGAGCGAGACCCGACCCGAGGCCCGGACCTCTCCGGCCGCCCCGCGCGCCAGCACCTCCGAGAAGTGGTCCAGAAGCCCGCCGTCACCCCCGAAGTGACCGAGCTCGGAGCCACCCATCTCGTGCCGCTCGCTACCGAAGACCCCGTGGCGGCTCACCTCGATCGCTCCGGACTGGAGGACGCCGAAGAGCTCTCCCCGCGTTCCGCTGATCCGGACCGTGCGCTTCTCCACGGATCCCAGACCCTGCATCGTCAGCGAAGCGGTGGCTCCGCCCTCGAACTCCACCGCGACCACCTGGTGATCCGCCACGTCGTTGTCGCAGCGGTAGACGCAGCGCCCGTAGGGCCCGCGCGCGAGGGCGCGGCGCCTGGATTCGCGAGCCGGGTCCAGGGAGAGGTCGCTCCAGGGCCAGATCCGCGCGATCCCGTCATCGGGTCCCAGGTAGAAGCGCTCGGCATCATGGGGACAATCCCGCTGCGCGGGGCAGCCGTCGGTGCAGCGCTGCGGCGCACCTGCGGGAGCCGCTGCCGCTCGAAAGTGCGCAAGGCTCCCGAACGAGGAGACCCGGATCGCGGGTCTTGCTGCGAACCAGACCATCAGGTCGAGATCGTGGCAGGACTTGGCGAGGATGATGGGAGCGGCGATCTCGCGGTTGCGGAACTTCCCGCGCACGAACGAGTGGGTCATGTGCCAGTAGGCCACGTCCTCCCTCAGGTCGAGGGAGACCAGCTCGCCGAGGACGCCGCTCAGGGTGATCTCGTGGACGCGCCGATAGAAGGGCGTGTAGCGGAGCACGTGGCCGATCTGGAGCATCCGCTGCGCCGCCTCGGCGGCGTCGACCACCCGCACGCATTCTCCCGGGGTCGGTGCCATCGGCTTCTCCAGCAGCACGTGGTAGCCGCCGGCGAGCGCCGCCAGGGCGGGCTCCGCGTGCAGGGTGTCGCCGGTGGCCACGATCGCCAGTGGCGCCAGGCGAGCGCCTCCGAGCAGCTCCTTCCAGTCGCGAAAGCGCCTCTCCCGGGGAATTCCGTGCTCGCCCGCCATCTGCTCCCGCTTCTCGTCGTCGGGCTCGGCGAGAGCCGTGATGCGGAGGCGATCCGGCTTGGCGAGGGCATATCCCCCGAAGACGAAGCGACCGCGATTCCCGGCACCCACCAGCACCGCATCCACCGGCGCCATGGTCTCCTCCTTTCGGCACCGGTTATACTAGGCCACCGCGATGCCCGGCACTGGTCTCGACCGATCCGTCGAAGCTCTCCACCCCGAGACTCGCATCCGCCGCCTCGCAGCGAGGCTCCGCCCGGGCGGCGTGGAGACCCGGTGAGATCGGCGCTCCTTCGCGGGCGCGAGCACCTGGAGATCGGCGTGGCCGATGTGATCGCGGAGGGACCGGTCGCGATCGCCCTCTCCATGGGGGGCGCGAAGAAGACCTACATCCACACCGATCCCAACGAGGACTCGGTCCTCTTCGCGGTGGGCAGCGCGGGCATCCTGGCGGCCCTGGCGGATGGACACCGCGGCTTCGAGGCCTCCGAGGTCGTTCTCGAGCATCTGCTCGCCCACCCCGGGCCCCAGTGGGTGGAGCCCGGCGGCGTGACGCCGGCTTCCTGGGAACGCCACGCCCTCGCCGCGATCTGCGACGCCAACGGGGAGATCCTCCGCGAGCGACTCGACACCGAGATGGGAAGATCGTGCACCACGCTCTCGCTCGCGCTGGTGCTCCCCGAGAGCGATGCGCTCCTCTACGCCTGCATCGGAGACAGCCATCTCTTCCAGGTCCGCTCCGACGAGGTGGCCGACCTCGCCAAGGCGAACCCCGTGACGGGAATCGACTGCTTCCTCGGCTACACCCGGGAGACACCGGAGACCCTGGCGGAGAAATGCCTGATCGGAACCGAGCGGCTGGAGGACACCCGCGCCGTGGTCCTGGTCAGCGACGGGCTCTCGGAGGTCCAGATCGGTGTCGAGGACCCGGCCTCCGTGGTGGGCGAGTGCATCGAGATGGCGAGGAAGGCGGCGCCCGGGCGGCGCCCGCTCGAGGCTGCCAGGAGCATCGTCGAGGCCGCCCTGGCCTCGCACCGGAAGAACGCATCGGGAGACAACGTCTGCGCCGCCGTGGTGTGGCTGGAGAACGACCCGACCGGCTCGCCAGCCCGCGCCGGCATCAGAGATCGCGGAGCAGCTCGACCACCCGCTCCGCGATCGCACCGGCAGCGGTGAGCCCAGGAGACTCGATGCCGATCAGGTTCACCAGGCCGGGGAGACCCACATCCGACTCCTCGGCGATCACGAAGTCGCGGAAGCCCTCCCCGGGCCCTGCGAGCTTGGGACGCACGCCGGCGTAGTCGGGGCTCAGCCACTCGGTTCGGAGCCCGGGCATGTAGCGCCGGACCGCCTCGGCGAAGCTCGCGGCCTTCTCCGCATCGACGCGGTAGTCGATCGAGTCGACGTAGGTGGTATCCGGGCCGAAGCGGATCCGACCGCCGAGATCGAGGGTCGCGTGGATGCCCAGCCCCGCCGCCGTATGAACCGGGTAGACGAGGCGCGTGACGCGGAGCGGCGCGCCGGGCGCCAGGCTGAAGTAGTCACCCTTGCAGAAATGGAGGCGATACCCCCGCGCGTCGACGTCGACCCCCGCCATCTCCGCCACCGAGGCGCCGCAGAGACCCGCGGCGTTGATCAGGGCGGCGCAGGTGAGCGCCGAGGCTTCCCCGTCGCTCCCCAGCGCCGACACCCGGAAGCCGCTCGCGATGCGCTCGATCCCGACCACTCGCGTCCGCAGCACGATCTCGGCTCCGCACGACTCCGCCTCGGCCGCGTAGGAGAGACAGAGCGCGTGAGCGTCGACGATGCCGGTGCGCGGCGAGTGGAGTCCGGCCACGGCGCGCAGCACCGGCTCTCGTCGGCGAACCTCGGCGGCGCTCCACATCTCGAGGCCCGGAGCGCCGTTGGCGAGACCGCGCCCCCGGAGCTCCTCGAGAACGCCGACCTCCTCCTGCCGGGTGGCGACGATGATCTTCCCCAGCTGCCGATGGGGAACCCCATGGCTCTCGCAGCGCCGATAGAGCCGCTCCCGGCCCTCCACGCACATTCTCGCCTTGAGGGATCGCTCCGGGTAGTAGATGCCCGCGTGGATCACCTCGCTGTTGCGACTGGAGATCTCGCTCCCGATGCGATCGTTTCGCTCCAGAACCACGACGCCGCGACCAGCAGCGGCCAGGGCCGCCGCCGCCGCCAGACCGACCACCCCGGCGCCCACCACCACGACATCCGCCTCGTGACTCATCGCGGCGGGGTTCGAAGCAGGTCGAGGAGAGCCCGTCGCCGGGCCGGGGAGTGGACGAGCATGCCGAAGAAGATCACCAGGTAGAGCGCGCAGAAGGCGAGGCGGACGTCGGTGCTCGGGAAGATCATCTGTACAGCGAAGAGAGACGCGAGCAGGACCGCCTCCGCCCGGCTGATCTCGAGGTCGCAGATCAAGAGCACCGCGAGCAGCGACTGGGCGGAGGTCAGGTACAGCTCCTCGGTCTGGCGCCCGTCGAGGGGGAGTCCACGCAGCGTCATCGAGGCCATGCAGTACGCGACCGGAAGCGCCCCGACCAGGAGCGTCCACTGGTTGACCTTCGAGGAGATCAGCGCGCCGAGTCCCATGCCACCGCGCAATCGGAGCGCGAAGAGG
>Ga0214473_10001707_pt1 | contig 28336 bp, 18 predicted proteins | sample RVTome_7_FD_203509 | JGI IMG/M metagenome (GOLD analysis project Ga0214473, IMG submission 203509) | Soil microbial communities from uranium-contaminated site in the Upper Colorado River Basin, Wyoming, United States - RVT98D197 | ecosystem: Environmental > Terrestrial > Soil > Contaminated >...
TGAATATATTGAGGTGTTTTACAATCGGGTGCGTCGTCACTCGAGCTTGGGTCAGATCAGCCCGGCTCAGTTCGAACAGACGACGACCCTAGCTTAAGTAATTGTCCACTTTTTCGGGGGAAGTCCATCCACTAGTAGATTCGCTGTTTGTAACGCGACCCTCCCCGTCGCCAAGAGTGACTAGGTGCTCTTCGGCAAGCGCGACGCCCCTCAAGTTAGCCGCTTCACGAAAGTGTTCCAAAGATCGCTCGTAACAGGAGCGCGCTTCCTGGGACTTACCCTGTAAATGATACAAAGCACCCAAGTTGAGGACTCGATACCCTAGACCATTGCTGTCGCCCAAGTGAGTAGCGATCTCAATCGACTTGTCATAAACCTTTTTGGCACTATCAAAGCGTCCTTCATCGCGGAGAAGGTTCCCCATGCTAGCCATCGTCTTTCCAGCCGCGTCGATATCGTTGGCCCGAGTTGCGAAATCAATACTGAGTCGATAGAAATCGAGCGCTTTGTCGAACTCACCTCTATATTTGTACAGAATCCCCAGGTTTCCATACTGCTTTGCAATGCCATCCAGCCTGCCGAGTTTGTGATTCAATTCCAGTGCTAGTTCGTAGCACTGCTCGGCTTGGTTATACTCTTTCAGATCGGCATGAATGTTCCCGCGTCCTCCAAGGGCCCGTGCCAGATTCTCTTCATCCTGATTCGCCCGCGACTTCTGGATAGCCTGGTCATAGAGCCATCTTGCTCCTTCTAGATCACCGCGCAGGAAGCGCTCATGGGCCTTCTGTATCAGATCGTCCATCCTAATGCCTCTTTTTGGTCATTTGCCAGTCCCGTCTTCATTGACGCGGAGTCCCTCATTTTTCATCCGAGAGCAACGAGCTTGAGTTTACGCTCCATGTTGCGACGAATGGCCTCAACATCCGCGGCGGTCCAAGCGACTTGCGAGTACGTCACTCTGTCGAATTCCGTGAAGTATGCTCGGCTCAACGTGATGAAATCAGAAGATACGAATTTCATCTATTCTCCTTCAATGGAATGGCCAGGTCGGGGACCATTTGTAGTTCTACCATTCCTGCAATGAACCTCGCCTTCATTCGTCCGGCCCCCGGTGTGACGTGGCTTCCTCGTCAACCCAATCTTCTTCTTCCCAGGTCATGCCGCGACGACCGGGCACCTTGCGGGTCGCACCGGCCCGGTGAAGTGAGCAGCTTTTCGGGCCATAGCAGAACGTCTCAAACCGATACTTCTTCTGCGATGGATTCCACTGGTCGATGATCATCTCAACCGGCATACGGCAGCCCCAAATACAAGTCAAACACTTGGCGTCATAAGTGCGGGCATCCAAACGTCGATGCCCGCGCTCGCGGTAGGTAGGCAGATCAGGCGGCACTCCGAGAAAGGGAGGAGCGTCAGGCGGCACATCCTCGTTGACGTTCTCAATCTTGAGCCTGCTCGTCTTGTAGTATCCGGCTGTCTCCAGTCGTGGATTGTCCACAGGAACTGATAAGCCACTGAGTTCCATGCCAACACGAAACTGATGCTCCTGGTGTGCGCCTTTCCCGACTGCAATCAGGAATTCCCCTGTTTCATCCGCGCATGTTCCGTTGATACGAAGGACATAGCCATGGTAGCTGTGGCTGCGCTCATCGAAAGACCGCATGAGGCGAATGCGGGGCTGAACGGCTACGATACTGCCAGACCAGGGAACCTTCACTGTATCGCCGTTTGCTTTCAACATCAGCGTTCTTCCACTCTATCCAGCTTGCATAGGACTCGATGGATGCGTCTAACCCGTTCGTCGTCAGTCGTGAACAGCGTAATCCCACGGTTAAAGACCGTAATCTCAACCGTGTTGTTCACCAAGACCAGTGTCAGATGATCGTACTCCACCGGTGACCCAACGTCCTTATCCCCGTAGGTGCCGCCGAGGTTGAGGAGGTCTTCCTGGTCTATCGCCTCCTTCGCATCCTCGGGAATCTCCTCGGCATGCCAAACCCTTGCTGGCAAGTCCTCCGGCGTCATGTTGCCCTTGAGCATGGCGCGCCGGTACTCAATCTGTTGCAGATCCGGGGGCACTATTCCGCACCCCTGGGCATCGTTTGAGGCTGGGTGGCGGCAGAACCTTCCATCTTCTGCGACAGCAGATACGAGAACCTACCCCTGATTAACTGCTTACGCTCTTTTATGAAGTCTTCGAAGCGGTCGATCTTCCATAGGTCTCTGCTCCGCGGAATGAGGTGCATGTCGAGGTAGCTCTCCGGCTTGTCGGAGAACCAGACTTCGGGCAGGGTATCCGATTTGCCGCCGCCGCCGTTCTCCGCCTGGGTCAGTAACATGCAATTGGCCAACTGGTCGCGGGCGTCCTGTTTGTATTTCACGATGCTCAGACGACCGGTTTCAGGACTGACGGCCTTGATCTTCCTCAAAGCGCTCTGCGGGAAGATATGGTCGACCTGCGGCAGGCTGTTTTCGTATGCCGGCGTGTAGTTGAATTCCCTGTACCAGAGATTGAAGAGCAGATGGATCGAATCAGAGCCGTAACCCATTTGCCAGAAACGATCTTCGGTCAGTTCGAGGCTCCGTCCTTTCGAGCGGACGGCATCGAACAGATGGTTCAGGTCGAAACCTTTCTGTTCCTTGATCTTTCCGACGCAATCGTCGATCAGTTGGTCGGGCGTCCCACTGAACGCCCCACTCATCAACGAACGGAGGAGATAGTTATCGATACCGTGCGCCGTCTTCCAGCTGTCCGGGAAATGATAACGCGAATACACCAGCGGAATCAGCGCTAGATAGGACGGAAGCGCTTTGTCGCACTTGATGAATGTCTTGCCGCGAACAAAGTCCAGTACGTCTTTAAGTGCCTTCGTAATGTCCTGCCATTTGCTCTCGATTTCCTCCCGCACCCCTGGCTTGCGAAACTTCGAGACCTCATACCGCGCTCCCTGGTTCAAAATCGTGAGACATGATTTCAAGACGAAGTCGCGAGTGAATCCGAACCCGTGCCGATTGAGATCGGATAAAAGGTCTTCCATCTGCATGTCAGCATGGTCCCAGCTTGAGCTAAGTAAAGAGAAAAGCAGGTCAGACTTGCCGAGCCTTGTTCCCCCGGAGTTGGCGCGTATGAACACTTCGACTACATCATCTTCCGCGTACAGGTCGGCGTTTTCAATGCTATCGAGTTCTTGATATGAAATCCCGTCATCGGAGTGAAAGGTCTTGAATACAATGCCGACGTGGCGGCTGATTTTGCGGCGTTCATCAGGGGAGAGTTCGCGGCCCGCTTTGGCGATCAGGTCTTCCGCCGCAGTCAGCGGGTCGGCGGTATTGAAGACCAAGTCTTTGAATTTGATCCAAGGGAAAGCAGATTTCTCAGAGTCAAGAAATGCGAACTTGAATTTGACATCATCCGGCGCGGCGATTTCCCCACTCAGAGTGTCCAGGTAGAGTTCTCGCCCTTCGTAGCTTCCACAGAGACCGATGAAGAGACTTTGAAGCCGCTGCTGACCGTCCAACACGAGACATTTCTTCTTGTCGTTTTCGGGGACATAGAAGTCGGTTAAGCGAAGACCGCTACGATAGTTGTCGATGAATCTGCGATGGCGGACCTTCGCTTTCGTTTTCCAAATCAGTAGAGTACTGATCGGATACTCTCGCAGGATCGAGTCGAAGAGACGGCATATTTGGTCTTCGCCCCAAACAAACGGTCGCTGGATATTGGGTAGCCAGAACCCTCCATCTTCGTCAGGATTGTTCAAGAACCTGACTATCTTGCGGAGGGAGTGTTTAGGTGTTTTCATGCTGTCTGCCTTTCTCCCCGATTTTCAATCATCTTCATTCAATGGCGACTCCGCATTTCCATTGTCCAGGGGAACCCTGGCAATCTTCGCAATGGAAAGCTGCCAAAACCTCGCACACAGTTCACGCACCCCGCTGGCCGCGACGATACCTTGCTTGACATAATCATTGGATGCCGCCAAGACACGAGTCAGAACCTCTTCTTCAGATAGGGGGTCTCTTGGATCAAGGTGACCCGACTCGGTTAGATTCTCGGTTACTTTCTCCAGAGCATCGCTGCGGAATCCCTTGGTTCGTTCATCTTCTCTTGCCTGCAGTGTCTGAGTAAGTCTCTTAGCGTCCCAGTTCAGGTCGCGCGCCAAATCTGTCACACGGTCGATGAAGCTGTCGCTGACTCCGGCGACGGCAAGAATCTCCCTAGAGACAGGTTTGCCACGTCCAATTCGCCAAGCTTCTGCAAAAGCATCGAGGACGCAGGCCTGAACCCGTATCCGTGAAAGAGTACCTCCCTTTACATATGCGTCGACCCCACCATAAGACACCAATGATTCCAACTGCCCACATGTTTCGATTCCTGCCGACAGAAGTTGATAAAGTGGCTCAGTGTTCTCAACAAGATGTGCGACATGAGTAGCGCGAGCCCCAAGGGTTGGGTTCAATGTTGGCACACGAAGGACATTTACGTATTCCGTAAGAGACATGTCGCCCGGGTCAGGAACCTGTTTCACCTCTGCCGCGGACTTCGTTAATAGCTCGGCTTCGACACGTTCCCCAGAACGGATATCGCCAAGGTCTATCATGCGGGCCTCTTCGATGCCTATCCTATCAGCTATTTCTTGCCACGCAACAGCATCGCTTGGCTGACAGGTGAAATACAAAACTTGCCGTCCTTCTGCGACCATTGAAAGAACACACTCGGCAATTGCCAGGAACCTCACAGGATCACTGCTGCTTAATACCTCGTCGAGGATAAATGGAAGTTGTGTGCCACGTTCTGCTGCTGAGGCAAAGGCCAGCCTTACTGCAAGAAGAAGCTGAATTCGTGTCCCGCGTGATAGCTCGTCAATCGCGAGCCCTCGATTGGTTACCGTATCAAAGGCTCGGAAGGCTGGAGACTCTGATTCCGTCGCACCTCCCAGCCGCAGCTCATAGCGGCCCCGTGTGAACATACTTAGCCATTTTGACGCCAACAAGAATACTGCCGGCCGACTCTCGACTTCATATTCAGCTTCCACTTGGTTCAGGAGGTAATTGCCAGCCGCTGCAATCATGGCTTCGTTCTGGCACTCTGCCAAAGCTTCCTTACGTTGCTCTACTTCTACCAAGGCGTCCTCGAGACGCGATCCACTTGCCGTACTGGCAATCCTCGCACGAACATCAAGAACCTTGTTGTAGAGATCATCCTGGTTCTTAGTGATTCTCTGCAAACGGTCCGTTTCCGCATTGATCTGCTCGATAGTGAGGTTTAGTATCTCCGGCATAGCGTCAAGCCTGCTCAACGAGGCCGCTTCTTGAGCTTCTAAGTTCTTGAGCACACCTTTGGCCTTGCTGTAGTCAGACAGAAGTGCCAATCGTTCTTGCAACCCATGCGCGTCGTTATCCTGCAGGCCAATGTCGGCGAAAAGTTGTCGTCTGCGACGTGTGATCTCATCGGTTCTCCTTCTGGCCGACTCGATGTTCTTCTGCTCATCGGCCAATTGCACTGTTGCCTGATGGTGCTGCGCGGCGCGCTTCTCGATGTGTCCAGTCCGCACACGAGCGATATCATAGGTATCACATTGATCCCCGCCGTACTCACCTAGATAAGCGTTGACTGACTGCAATTGTCTATTATGTTCTTCGTCCGACGCTACAACTTGCTTATGGGCGACGTCTCGCACAGTCTTTGCTTCTCGATATTGTAGCAGATTGGCAGCGAATACGGTCAGAGAAAGAGGAGACGTATCTGGTGAAATGCCGAATTCATGAATCAGGTCGTTACGCCGTTGTTCAATTGAATCATCTTCCTTTTTCAATCTTTCAAGCTGCCCTTTGGTGTCTGTTCGACGCGAGTTGTCGCGTTCAGCTGCCCGTGTTTCGGCCAATACGCGCTCAAGCGCGTTCAGGTGTTTTCCAACCGTTTCCCGATCCCACGAATCCGGTTGGTCTAGCCCCAATCTGGCATATTGTTCTTGAAGTGCAATCCGCATACCGGCAGACGCGGGCTTTCTCAGGAACCAGGCTGCCACAGCTGCCATTCCTGCCGGTAGCAGAAGCAGAGCCCACCATGGGCTGATGAAAAGGGTCAACGCAGCAGCGGTGATCACAGTGAGGCCGATTAGTGACCACGTCAGAATGAGCTGTGCACGAGAGGCTCTTGATTCTGTCGGACCAGCCTCGAACCACTGGCGTAAGATTCTGATTCCATCGACCAGAGCTTCCGTGTTTTGCAGGGGTACTTCGTCTCCCAGTAGCGCGAGCTTTTCCTCCAAAGCTGACTTCCGTGACGCAATGTTCTCGGCGGTGCGGTGATATTCATTTATGCGATCCAGACCATGCAGGTCAATTGCATCCAGCTTGTCGGATTCGGAGGATTCACCGAGCGTCCGCATTGCACTTCTGACCTTTTCATCTGCTTCACTGACACTCCGCTTGGCGATACTCATATCTTCTTCAGTCTTGCGAAGGTTCTCTAAGCGAGTCTTCTGTTCTTCAATAAGAAGGTCACTTATCCCAGCATCCGGCAACTGAGCAGCGTCTCTTAGCTGTGTTGCTTCCGCCGCTGCATCTGAGGCGGTCTGTAAGTCTTGGTCTGCGGCGTTAAGATCGGTCCGTACTTGCTCAAGTCTTTGAGATTCATCTCCGTGTAGAAGATACATTCCCTCCGGAAACTCTCCGAGAATGTGCTTAGCTTCGCTGATCTGGCTACGGACATCTATCAGGTCCTTGGCGTCTTGAAGCGTAGTGAGGCGAGAATGAGCTGTACGCGCCTCCTTTTCTTCTTCCTCGAATTTAGCAAGCTGGTCCTCTTCGGCTCGCAAGGCAGTCTGTTCTGTCGTAATCCGCCCAACTGCCACTTTTGCGGTGTCAAGTCCCTGGAGTTCCTTCCGACCATGAGTACGAGAGAGTCTGAACAACTCCAGATTGCGCACTGACTTCAGGTCGTAACCTCCTGTCATTTCTCGCGCCACGCGTTCCGCTAAGCCATCGTCCGTCTTGCTGCCAGAAAACAAGTCGTCCATTGTCACCGTGAAGCAGCTGGCAACGTGTATACCGGGCAAAGGAGGCATTTCGCTGGGAACACCGTCACGCTGCCACGTCGAATTGGGACCTTCCAGATCAACCAACAGCGATTTGCCATTGTCCTCCCAATCTCCAGCCAAGGATACCGGAGTAACTCCGCTCAACGTCTCAGGCCAGAGGAGACCTTGGATACTCCGGCACGCTGTCGTCTTGCCGGAAGCGTTGGGTCCCGTAATGACATTGAGTTGGTCGCTTAGACCGACCAGTTCGAATCCTCTCTCCTCGAAGCCAGGCATTCGCCGAATTGACAACTTTCGAAGTTTCATGCCACCGACTCCCTCTGGGAGAGGAGTTCATCCAGCGAATGAAGACCTGCCTTTAGCAGAAGGCCCCTGACCTGTTCCTCGCTCAAGGGTTCGTCGTTAGCAGGTAGGGAGGCGAACTGAGGTCTGGATCGACCTTCTTCGATCCGGGTCTTTGCGGCATCTAGCAGCTCGCGATAGGAGTCGAGGGGCTCGCGACTATCAAGAATCAGTATGCGTCGAGCCAGGAGTCCCGGTAAATCATTCGAGCGAGCTATGTCCCCTAATGGAATATCTGGTCGAGAAGAATCTTCGATCCCCTCGACGAAATACTTGACGTCCTCGAACTCCGGCATCAAGTTGGACTGCGCATCTAGACTCAAACGCGGAACTTGGCGATGCAAAGGAGTACGACCCACCAGGTGCAGGCGACAGCCGACCCACTGGGTATTTCCAAGGTGGCCGCGAATTTGTTCGTGTCGCTCTTGCAGTGTCTTTACTACTATCTGTTGAAAGGAGTCATCGTCTCTCACTGAATCGAGAGATATCTCTATCGGCTCCCAGCGTAACCGAGCGAGAGGAATGCATTCGGCCGTTGGCGCGTGTTCTGGTCCCAGTGAGACAAGCCATGCACCGTGCATGCCCGGCTCACTTGGATCAAGTCCCTGTAATGATCCGGGATAGAGAACCATCGGGTGACTCTCCGATAATAGGCCGGGTTTGTGGATGTGCCCTAACAGCCATGCTATCGGGCTTTTGCCCTTGAGTCCAGTGAGAGATACTGGACCATAGTTGCTTGTGGGGACGTCACAATCACAGTGGAGGACTCCCACCGTCGGTAACTCATCGGTCGGTGCCGCGTACCCCGTTAGTGAATCATGCGATACATGCCGAGTGGGAAAGGACCAACCCTGAAATCGCACCACAGAAATCCCGTCCTTTTCCAGGACGAAGTCCTGCCACTGTCCGCCCCGACCTAAAAGATGAAATCCAGGTATCTGGTCCGCAAGGCGGGGCAGAACATCGAAATCGTGGTTGCCCGAAACGGCCACAACAGGAATGCCCGATTTGGTCAGACGCTCGATTCCAGACTGCAGCGCCGAATACGCTTCGAAGAATTTGTTGCTTTCGTCCACTACATCGCCGGTTAAAACCACGACATCTACTTTTCGTTCAATGGCCGTGTTTACAAACGAGCGCCAAACCGCTGTAGGTTTGAGAGCGTTCAGATCGGCAGTTTCTGGCACCCGCGTTGGTCTTCGACCAAGATGCATATCACCTGCGCACAGAATTTGAATCACCATCTCAGCGCCTCGCTGCAGTCATTTGCCTGTCCCGTCTTCATTGACGTGGAGCCCCTCACTTTTCATCCGAAAGCAACTCGATATCTCCCTCGTCAAGCGGCTCCTCGACCGCATTCCGGAGCCATGAAGGATCATAGCCATCCACGGCGGTGCCCTCGATACGTATCTTCACTCTTTCGTTGTCAGATTTGTCCGCCAAGTTTGCTATTGCCGGGAATGCTTTGAAGACCTGATCTCTGGTTGCTGTGAAGACCAGAGAGACTCTCTTCAAACGATCCGTCTCGACGCCGGGAGTTGTTGAACCTGCTCCTGGCCCGGTGGGTGGAATGGGAAGCTCAGGACCGGTCGGAGGCACTTCAGGTCCTACTCCCGTTGTTCCCGTGGTCGGCACCGGAGGCGCTTCGGGTACGGCTGAAGGAATCATGAGAAAGCCCGAATCGAAATCGACCTCGTCTTCAGCCAGCGGCCTTGAAAAGACAACCTTCTCACGGGTTACTTGGTACTTTTCGTCCTCACCCAGCTTCGGAGCTCCCCCGCTCGCGTATGCAAAAACGCCTTCCTCAATGCCCCGAGCGATCCCTTTGCGTAAAACAGCGCTGGATTCCAGTCGGGGCGGGCAGATGTCACGGAAGAACGCTTCGAGTACATCCGATGTCCTGATGCCAGAAATCGGTGGCTCGCCTTCGGCGACGGACTCGCCGAGCTTCACTCGTTCGGTGATTTTGCGGGGTGTTACGGAACCATGTATACGTGGCGAGCCGACGCTTGTCAGCAATTCCATGATCCGCTCGTGAATGCCCGTTGCCTGAAGAGGACGTCCACCTCTTTCCACCTTCTCTAAATCGAGTTCACCTCCAACGATACGAGGCAGCCATACGGCGTTGTATAATTCCCTAAAACAGGATTCCGCCGCAGCCTGCTCTGTGCGTTTTCTCTCCTTGAGTTGATCGAGTTGGTCTTTGCTGAGTCGGAGTTGCTGTTTCTTGGTCTCCACTCGCTCAATGGCCAGTAGATACCTGACGGCGCGCCTGAGAGCCTCGATCTGCTTTTTGTCAGGGATTGCAAGCCCTAGACCGTTCCGGTAGCGCCTTGGTTTGTCTCCGTATTTTGAAAGCAACGATTTCGCATGATGCTCCTGGTCGCTCCTACTCTCACCAGCGAAATCGAGTGGCAGATATCCCACCAAGAATCTCGGGTCTTCATCTGGAATATCCTGGCTTTTGGCCGGCCAGATTTGTGCGTTGTGACGGCCTGCCAGACGGGCGTCGAGCATTTCCTTGATTCTCCCTCGAACCGGACCATTCGCCTTGGTTTGCGCATCTTCTCGGGAAACGCTCTGCTCGGCATCTTCAATCAACTTGGTGACGTTTGGGTCCTTTTTGAAACAGTAGCGAACACCGTCGTAGTGGAGGTAGAGGCACGAGGTGCGAAGCTCAGAAAGCACGGCGGTAGCGGTGATGTTATCGAGATCGGGACCGACACATGCGGCAAGAAGCTCGGCCTCAGTAACGCCCGGCGGAAGCGTTTCGTCATCCCCTGTGCCTTCACGCCTGAGTCCGCCGAATGAGTAAAGGAGGATCGATGTAGCGATGCGCGTCGCTGGCTTCACACTGGCAAGCGCGGGAGTCTCTCGGGCCATTCTTTCGTCAATCCGCTTGGCCCTGGCGTTTGGCCCGTCAATGTCTGAAGTAATAACCGGGTCATAGTCGTTCTGAACGCCGAGCTCCTTGAGCATTTTCACGCGGACGTCTACATCCCGCAAAGGCACGTTCCCAGGTCCCAGAAGCGCTTGGGCACCACCGTTCTTCTTTAGCGAATGCAGGCAGGAGGCCAGGAATCGAAGCGCCCCGCGTGTCCTTTGGAAAGCGTCAACCGCAGTCCAGCGCTCGCGCATGATGTCAATGAGGGCTGGATGGAATGGATAAGCAGACCTCAGGCGTTCCCGGAACAACCTGCCTTCTTCCTCTGCCTGCTGCCGCTCGGCAGGTGTCTCCGCGTGAGCGCGCTGCATACCGGTTACGACTTCCTGAAACGCTGTTGCTACATCGCTCGCAGCAGAGGGATCAGGTTGAGCGCCAAGGAGTCGACGTTGGAGAATGGGCAGGACCTCGTCTCCAGTCACGGGTTCCCGCAATTGGTCTACCCGGGCCGCGAGTTTGTCGATTTCAGCTAGTAATCCCACATTCCCGAGCGCCTCCCGAGCGCTCCAGGTGAGGGAATAGACGAGCGCTGCCTTCTCGCTTCCGGCGACCTCGACGGTCAAGCTCTGGAAAAAGTCCTTGGCTTGGCGCTGGAGGGTGGAATCCAGGACGCTGACTGCGGCGGACCGCTCCATGTACTTGAGCACTTCGTCGAGGAGGATAAGAACCGGCCTACCGCTGGCTCCCCTGGTAAGCAGGTCGTGGATTACATCCCCGCCTGGGGCCACACGATCCTTGTCGTGATCCGCTACGATGGGGAATGCCCGTTCTGAATCGATCTGCCAGGCAATCCATCCCCACATAGTCTGGATAGTCCGACCGTCTTCCATCGTCTTGCCGTTGCGGGCATCGAACTTCTCGCCATCAAACACGGCCACCGCCACATCGCCGGGTCGTGCAAAACCCCTCGCTTCCGGAATTCCGTCGAGAGCCTCCCGCTTGCTTGCCGCGTGCAAGAGTGACGCGAGTGTGTGTGACTTCCCGCCTCCGAACGGCGTGCGAAGCTTCAACACCCGGTTATAGCCCGACTTGCCGGCCAGGGACGCCAGAACCTCTTCGAGGAGTCTTCGAAGGTCGGCCGTAAGATAGGTGGCTCGGAAAAACGCCTCTGGATCGCGGTTCACAACAGGGACGTTCGGATCTCCCGTGGCAATGGCACCGAGATCGATGGCGAAGACCGCTTCAGTGAGCGCGCCCGCTTCCACGTCGGGGTGGAGCTTCACCATATCTGTCCATGGGCGAAGGGTATGAGTACTCACGCTTTTGCCTCCTCATCGAAGAGTGTCGGCTCCGCAACCGACTTAGCTTTTCGCTGTTTGATTTTTGGATAGAAGACCCCAACCACCACCCAGGTTTTGGGATGCGCCAGGATGGTGCCCACGTAGAAATGGGTGTCCTTGTCAGAGCCGCAAAGATCATTCAGAAGCTTGTCCCGGACCTTCTGGGAAGCTTCTTTGTGCGAACAACCATTGTCTACCGTCTTCCAGAAGAGCGCACCTACTTCCCAATCTTCGATCATCATTTTGTGATTGCCTTTGCACCGGGGGTCGTCACATTCGAAATGGTAGTGGAACTTGAAGGGCACTTTACGTGGTGGCACGAGAGTCTTCTGGCGCTGTTCAAAAAGTCGCTGCTGCCTCAGAGCGTCGAGGAACTTGGGTGGCCATTCGGAAGCGTCCGTGGAGATAATCAGGTCGTTTACCTTCTTGGGCCTAAAGATGCCGAGCGAAGTGCGATCTGCCTTTTGCTGATCGTACAGGTCCTCCATCGAGCGGGATTTCCTCGCCAGAGCGTACTTGGCTCGTTCCGACCAGTTTCCCGGATTGCTGGGGATAGGTTCGCCGAGAATCTGAATCGAATCGCTGACCGGCCGGTAGCTCTCTTTGCGGACATCACGCCCTTTGTGCTTCTCGGCTACTATCTCTATCCACTGATACTTCTTGTACTGCTGCGTGTAGGGAAGGTCCCGGAAGTTGATCGGGTATAGTCGTATGAACTCACCCGTCTCAGTCACGCCTCCGGTGCAAACTAGTTCATCATACTTTTTAGACGGAATGGGATATGTCTTGACCGTGATCAAGACTTTGAGTTTCTCTTTTCGGCCCGGCGCTATCATATGTGCCTCACCTCCAGGCCGCTCTTCCGAGCAACGGCGTCCGCCAATCGGCTTCGATGGCAGCACCGGACGTCTTTCTCAAAACACACCAGGACAGCAGGCGTTTTCTCCATCAGCTTGCCCACCACATCAATACTGTCCCCAATCTTCGGGATCATCTCTTGTTCGTATTTCCTCAAGAGGCGCTGGTAGGAATCGAAGTCGGAAAGATCGACCCGGAACTCGCTGGGTATGCCGAGATCGGGCATGTGGCGATAATCCAGGCCCAGACGTCGGGCAATCTCATTGAATTGCTTCTTCGAAAACCCGTATTGGCGTGAAACCGCATTTGCTCGCACGTCGACCACCAATCGGATTCCGCTTTTCAAGAGATGATTGAAGAAGGCGTCAACCGATTTACCTTCATATCCAGCGGTGTAGACTGCTGGGGAGGTTTTCTTAACCCCCGGCAGGGACTTAGGGCGTAGATCAGTCAGTTCGCTGTTGGTAGCATACCAGGGGTAGCGAGCATACACATCCTTTAATAGTTCCTTCTTGCCTTTTCTGCCGCACCGCCTGATGACTTCGTCAACTGCTTCTTGAAACGCTGTCGGAAGTTCATCAATCTTTGCGTCTGTCAGGTCGAGGGTCTGTTTGCAGAGGGAAACGCGCTCCTCGTCAGACGCAACGTATCCGTCTCTTCTCAGATTCGTGAGCTCGCGATACAGGGCAAAAGAAAAAGGCCCGTACTTGTAGGGAACGAAGTCGTAAAATGCCGATTCGTTCTTCAGGTCCGTCTCCTGGCGCAAGAGGAAAATGAGTTTGACAAAGACCGTCGGACTCAATGGTCTATTCGCCCGCGAAAGGAGCGCCAAAACTGTCTTTTGTCTTATCAGCACCTCGTTACTCCCGAAATTCGTATCATCATCTATTTCCTCCCGAGATCGAACAATGTCCCTTCATCGGCGGCCAGCCGTTGGTCGATGAGGGCCCGCCAATTGGCGACGAGTTTGTTGAGTGCAGCGGCTTCTGCAGGCGTGGTCGCCACGGTGTGTTCCGGTTCGTCGTCCTTCTTTCCTGTCAGCGCCGTTCCCGCCAGAGCTTGGGCAACCAGACGCAGACGTTCCCGGTCCGGCCGGGCTTCGTCGAGGAAACTATTCAGGTTGCGGGGCTGGTTTTCCACCAGCCAGAGGATGCGGTGCAGGACGTCGATAAGCGGGGCGGATGTGCCGTCATCCTTGGGCATGCCCAGTTTCTCATCGTCTCCACGGTCGGTGAAGTCGCGCAGTCGGTATTTACCCTTCTTCTTTTCGACCAGCGCACGGTTTCCGGTGGAGAGTCCATTCTGCCCGTCCAACTCAACGTTTTGCCCATAGGTGAAAACGATAGCCTCGCCTGCATCCATCTCCGCTGCCTTGAAAGTGTAACGCCAAAGTACGTAAAACCGGCTCGGTCCATCCACGGCCGCTACGCTGCTGCCTACGACACCGAAGATCTTTTCTAGCAGTGTCTCCAGCACAACCCCCTCGACCTCGGCCAGGAATTTCTCAGCCGGCACCTCCTCGCCATTAGCGTACTCAACCTTGGCGAAGCGGGTAAAGGCTCGTAGTCCCGCGCCAACCGCGGCGATTACCAGGTCTGCGCCGGTGATGCCCATCTTCCAGAGCGTATCCACACGCTCGCGGACAATTCTCTCAAGCTCAGGGCGGACTTCGTCTTCATAGGAGCCCGTTTGTGTACTCTCACGTTTCCGAGCGACCAGGAAGATGCTGGATGCCAGGGCGGCGGACTCCTGGGCGCGGAGTCGGCCGGGTTTCTCCGTATCCAAAGGCCAAGCTTCCGTGACGATGAAGCCGGCGCGGCGAAGCGCGTCGACAAGAGTGGACCAACCCAGTGTGGTCTTGTGCGCGTAGACAACGGTGAGTTGGCCACCTGGTTTCAGGACTCGACCCGCTTCGGAGAAAGATTGAGCCATCATGGCCTCATAGACCTCTCTTGCCTTGCCCTTCGATCCTCCATACCTAGTCGGTTCGGCCACCGCCTCCGCTTTCTTTGGGGTGACGTCCGATGCAAAATGTTCAGGATATAAGTGACCGACTGTTCTACGAAGCCAGACATAGAAGAAGTCTGAGATATCAGCATATGGAACATTGTCGTAATATGGCGGGTCAGTAATGACAGCATCTACCGACTCACTTTCATAGGAAAGTCCTGTTGCCGAACCACGTTGAACGACGGCCCAATTCGAAAAGTCGGCGTCACGGAGGCCAGCCGGCACATCCTCGACTCCAGAAACCCAACTTGCTGCCTCTGGATTGAATGGATTGCTCTCCGCAAAGTCCCAGACCATCGGGAGGGCGTGCCGCCCGAAGGTGTGAACAACACCACGGCCGCCGGTGTAGTTGAAGACGCACAGGCCCGAATTGAAGTCAGCAAGGCGATCAACAATCGCAGCAAGCATCGTCAAAACAGCTTTCGCACGATCAGGGTCCGTTTTAGGCCGCCGCATCTCTTGCTCCGATTCATGTACCGTAGCTGTAAAAGAGAGAAGCGACAGCAACTGTCGCCGTGTGAAGAGGTCTCCCCATGTCCTAACTCCGTAGGGTTGCACGCGAAAACCAAGTGTACCGGGGGCTGGCATCGGTTCGTTCGGCACAGTGAGCCCGCTACGTTTGCATAAAACTTCTATTCGTTTCTGTAAGGCAACATCATCAACGGTGGCTGAATCTACCTCATCTGCAGAAAGATAGACCTTGCCTTTTGCGCCAGAGCGCACACACACGGTGGACATTGCCTGTACGGAGATCCGCCCTGCACATCCCTCCTTCTTGATGTACTCGTTGTCTGCCACCGTTCCGCAGAAGGAACATGTTGCATTGCCGCCCTTCGATCCCGCAGCGGGGTCGAACCCAAGCCCACGCTCGGATGTAGCCTCGAATACCTCAAACCGCACCTGCTTCTTGCCTTTAGGCGAGACCATCCTTAGAGCCACATAACGCCCCTTCTTCTTACAAAGCCAAGTCTGCCTGACCAGCGGCACCGTTGCTCCGCATGAGGGATTCTTGCATCGCACCGTCCGCGTCCAGAGGTAGGCGACCGGGGTGAGGTAACCGGACGGCGTCTCATAAGCGAGCGCTTGCTGGCCCGGCTTCTCAAACCCTTTCCCGGCAAGCTCTGTCTGATCCTGGCCAATCACGGTTTTGGACTTGGAGGCATTCGGATCAGGAATGGGTGGATAAAGGTCACCTATCTCAGCTCGCACCTTCTCCAGTACCCATTTACCCCAGTAGCGGACCTCGTCGGCCAGGCCGCCCCAGGTGGTTTCGCCTTTGGCATTCTTTGGGCCGGTCATACCGCGGACATTCGGGTCTGGTTTGCCGTATTTCTGCGGGTAGACGAGCGTGCACAATTCGATGATATGAGCTACCGGATTGAGGTCGAGGGCGTATGCTTCGCATCCGAGGCGCAGGGCTTCCAGAGGGATTGCCCCGCCGCCGGCAAACATGTCGAGCACCTTGGGACGAGGGGCGCGGCCTTGCTCGATATCATCAACGGTGACCTTCTTGCCAGTCTCCCTTGTTAAGCGCTCGGCGTGTGCTTCAAGAATGTGCCTCTGAGCTTGCTCAATATAGTGCGGATTGCCTGGGTACTTGCAGAGCGCTTCCACGAACTTTGCCGCGTTGGCCCTGCCCAGACTCTGCTTCTTGTTGTCCGGCCCGTTTTCGGGGATAAACCGCGATGCCGGCACCAGCGCGCCATACACAGCCGCCCGGCAAGCCACCAGTGGCCGCCGCGCCCACCAGAGATGCAGGGTCGAAATATGCCCTTTACGGACAGACTTCTCCCTTGACGCTTCTTTGCTGATCGCCTGTATCGGCAGGTAGTCTTCTATCAATCTTCTGTCGCCAGGCAATGACATATTTGCCGACTCCTTTTTCTCCTTTTCAGTCTCGTCTCCCTTCGAAGCGGGGACAGCATCGAACAAGGTCTGGGCTTTCGATACTGGGGCATTGCCGTTCTCTTGCTGCCGCTCAATTGCCTTGAGTACCCATTCCAAGTTGGCTTTTCCCGAACGATTACGACGTACAGGTTCCGCCCCTCTGTCGAGGAAGTACTTATTACCTGAGGCCGAGGGTTCAGGTTGTGCGTAGTCGACAACAAATAGCGGTCGTCGCAATTCCAGAGCGGCCTTGCCAGCCTCAAAGGTTCCTCCTCTGTTGCCGGACTCGACTACGATCATGGCGTTGGACATTCCACAGATGATTCGATTTCTTTCCATTGCCTGACGAGCCGACCAGGGCAGACGAGGGGAATAGGTGGAGATAACGAGGTGGTTCTCATCAGTGAGCAGGCTTTTGATATCAGACTTCGGCCTGAAGCCGAGTATCCCTTCGGCCAAGACTATGGTTGTCACACCGCCCGCCTCAAGAGCCGAACGATGTGCAGCCAAGTCAACCCCATGAGCGTAGCCGCTGACGATATTGACTCCTTTTGCTGCTAGAACGCCAGCGCATTCCGCCGCCACCGAAAGACCCTTATCTGATGCTTTTCTCGATCCGCAAAACCCGACGGCCGGCATTTGAAGCATACCAAGATTTCCAATGGCGAAGATTATAGGTGGCGATTGACGCCCTAGTGCATTGACAACGTGATCCGGATAACCGGAAGTTCCTTTGATCAGCAATGAAACACCCATTTCATGGAGTTCCTGTGCCATGCTTCCTGCCAATTCGTTGTCTGCCAGGAATGCCTCAGCTGCCTCCTGTTTGATACCGAATCGAAGCATCAGATCTCTGGCAGACTGCTCCAACAGCATCGTCAACTTCTCGCCACGCCCATACACATCCTTGAGGATACGGTCGATAGTACGCTCTCCGATGCCCTTCGTGGTTAACAAACGTAATACCACGCCAACAGCCACAGGGTCTATATGCTCTATATGTTGTCGCTGTCTCGCCATGACTTCACACATGCTAATCCGTAGACGCTTTCAGCACCGTTTTCTTTCAGGAACTTTGCCAGCGTCCACATTGTCGTACCAGACTGATACAAGTCATCAATCAGGAGAATCGTTTGATCCTGGACGTCTTCGCCAAGAGAATAGACACCTTTGAGTGCCTTAACTTTATCTGCAAATGAGAGATTCTTGAGTTGCGGAGTCTTCTTAGTCTTTCCCAGATTGAGACCGACATCTCTTTCCAGATGTTTACCCATCTTCTTCACAAGGATGTCTGGGAGATGAAAGCTCTTACCGGGATTGCCAGGGACTGCGGTAATGTGATCGACATTCCTCAAATTCGGATGAAGAGAGCATACGGTTGCCAAGAGTTCGGCCAGTTTATCAGCGCTCTTGCGATCCTCATTGTACTTAGCTTGATACTCGAGGGAACCTGCGCCTGTGTACGTCTCGGGGTCTTCGAGGTTGAAATCCAGTGCAAAGCACTGATCTAACTCGTCCTCGAAGTAAGCCTCGAGATTCTTGTTCAGGCGCAAAACAAGTATTTGCTTAAGGAGGTCCAGAAAGTCCCTTAGGCGTTTGATCTTCTGAGAACTCGCACCCTTAATATAGGTGTAACAAACGCCTTTCGACGAGGGTCGCCAGCCGATGTGGCTAAACTCCGGAAAAGCCTGATCGATGAATTTCGAGTAAGTATCACCCAGCGGGAATTTCACCAGCCAATCCCCGCTATCTGACTCTTCAAGTTCATACCAGTTAAGACGGTATCGTGACACTAGTCCAGGCCCTCCCTTGATACTGCCGCTTGAGCAATAGCCTCAGCCGGTATCTCATAGAACCGTGCGGCAACGATCTCACGCTTCGCGTGGTCCAGTTTCGCCGCCGGATCGTGGATTTGCACGAGCTCGGGCGAATCGCCTAACGGGTCCCACACTACATAGAGCCAGTAGGTCTCCGCCAGTTGCTGGGCCTTGTACCATTCGTTCGTCGTCAGGCGGACCGGTTGGCCGCGCAGACGTCCTTTGACCTCGATTCTCTTCACATACACGTCACCCGTAGCCTCGTCGGCAATGCGGTGGGCGCGGATGTCGAAACCAAGCTTCAGATGTCCTACCCGCTCGATGCGATTTTCCGGAAAACCTTCCTTTATGAGCGACGTGACAGTCATGTCCTCTGCAGCTATTTCGCTTTGCCGACGCACGTTGGGATCGAGTTCATCCGCCAGACCGGCAATCTGGGTCCGGGTATCCGCGTCGGGGGGAAGGACTATGGTGGTAGCGACGTGTCGAACCGGGCCGGTTCGCGCAATTCCCAGCCGATTCAATCCGTCAAGACGCTCAGCACGAGCGCGTTGAAGTTCCTCCACATGTTTTCTGGCTTCATCGGCTGTGAGTTTGTATTCGGGCTTTGTCGTCAACTCGGCCGCAAGAAGCATTGCCCTTTCTTGAGCCCGCTTGATCCGGGCCTCAAACGATTTTTCCAGATACTCTCGGCATATGTGGGCAAAACGCTGACGTTCCTCCTGACTGCGGGAGCGGCATTCCAACTGGTATGTGCTCTTGAGGAAATCCGATGCGGCCCGTGTAGAGGGTGGCTCTACGTTCTCAGGGGGGCTAGGATGCGGAGGGAGATTCAAAAGGATATCGCTCGGGACTATCTCAAACTGGCCACTCTCTTCACGAACGGCTACCAGTTCGCCATGCAGGGGAACGTCATTCCCCTTTGTATCTTTCCCCCGAATCGTAATCTCAAAGAAATGAAGGCGATATGGCTCCCTGCACAAAGGGTCAACGTAAAAAGCAATTCCTCCAGCAAGAGGTGCCAGTCGGTCATTGAGCTTCTCGTCAACGGCAGCATAAAGCGGATGTCCAGGCCCCATGAGAATTGCATCAAGATGCGCGTCCTGCTCAAGATGGTGCTTGTGGAACGTTATCTTCCGGTAGGACGAATCGGCCTTGCCGAGCCGACGGACTGCATGCAATCGTTCTGAACGCAGGTCAGCCAGAACGTGGTCGATTCGCCAAAGGCCGTCCGCTCTCGGTTCAACTCGCAATCCTACCTGCCGGGCGGCTTCGATAAATTGCGCCTCAACATACCGCGGCATAAGTCGTTTTTCCTCGACCTCCAGGTTGCGGCGCTGAAAGGTGCTAAAGTCCACGTGGCTTCGTGCAAGAGCAATGCCTGTAGCTTCCTCATATGCCTGAAGTCTGGCGGGATCAATGCGGTCGATCTGGTCAAGGTACTCATCAAGCCGCCTGGGATCGTAAGCTGCATCACGAAGCATGTCCGGAAGATTGACGTCATTGAGCGACAACACTTCGCCGATCACATCGAAGACACGTCCTTCCAGGGCTTCATTCATCTGGTCCAGCTTCTCGAGCAGACGGTGGAGGATTCGTCCCTCTACAATCGGCTGACCGTCTTCAGAATCTGTGGCCACGAAGTTGAAAGCGTAGCAATCTCGCTCTTGGCCGATCCGGTGGATGCGCCCCAAGCGCTGTTCCAGACGAGTCGGGTTCCAAGGCATGTCATAATTAATCATCAGATGACAGAACTGCAGGTTGATGCCTTCGCCGGCAGCTTCCGTTGCCACGCATATCTGTGCGCTGGTGCGGAAAAGCTCCTGCGCATGCTTGCGCTGATGAGGATTCATACCGCCGTGGATTTCACATGTGCTGTATCCCCATCTTTGCAGATGTTCACGGACATAGCCCAAGGTGTCGCGGTGTTCCGTAAAAAGGAGCAACTTGCCGCGTCCGTCCTTCAACTCAAGGAACTGCGCTTCGCTGAGGCACTGCTTCAGTGCGCCGAGCTTGGAGTCATTTGCGTTCTCCCTGACCCTGCGTGCCTGTTCTACGAGTTCCTTAAGCGCCGCAATCTCGGCTCGCAACTGCTCCAGCTCCAGGGCAGCGGTGTATTCGTCCACGAGCTGATCACGGCTCGTTTCATCCAGGTCATCTTCGTCCTGCTCTGCATCTGGAAGACGTCCTTGCAGCGCTTCGAGCCTCCTGGCGCGTTGTGCGGGCAAGAGCCCTTCCAGTTCTTCCAAGAGGTCCTGCTGCCTCTTCTGCCGGCGTTTGATAGACTCGTGGATTGCGCAAGTGGAGCTGACGAGGCGTCTCTGCAGGACGGTTCTGGTCAGAGCGGCAGAAGATCTTCGTTGTCCCGTTTGCTGCGGAATGAATTCGTTGATGTAGGCCGTGACAGCCTTATAGAGTGGGTACTCCTCGCTATTGAGGCAAAAAGTGACAGTTTGGGTGTGGCGGTCGGGGAAGAGACGTTTCCCGTTGAGGTCCTTCAAGTCCTCCTTCAGGCGACGCAACGACCAAGGGGAGTCTTTTCCTAGCTTGAAAACGTCCTTGCGTATAGCCGCTGCCTGCTTCCCCAACCTATGAGGCTCCGGAAAGAGGTCTGGATCAATCAGTCGCAGGAAATGGGCGAACTTGTCTTCGTCTCCGTGATGTGGGGTAGCAGTTAAGAGCAGGACGTGATCTGCTTGAACTGTAAGTCGTGACGCAAGGTCATACCGCTTTGTTGTCGCGACCTTGGACTCCCGGCCCTGTCCTCCCGAGGCTGTGCGGGCGGAACATTTGTGAGCCTCATCGATAATCACAAGGTCCCAGCGTTGTTGCCATACACGCTCACGCACATCTTCCTGCTTTGCGTAGTCGATGGAGGAGATGATCTGGGAGGACCTCTGCCACGGGTTCGTCAGTTGCTGCTGGTCAACTGCCGAGAAGATGATGTCGAAAGGTTCGCCAAACCAGCGGAGCATTTCATCCTGCCATTGAATCGTGAGCGGCGCAGGGCAAAGGATAAGAACCCGTTCAACCGCTTCCCGTAACTTGAGTTCCTTGACGAGAAGTCCGGCCATGATGGTTTTGCCCGCCCCGGGATCATCTGCCAGAAGAAAACGCAATCGGGGCTGGGGAAGCATCGCTTGATAAACGGCTTCGATCTGGTGCGGCAGCGTGCGTATGCCCGAAAGACTTACCGCGAACTGGCGGTCGTGCGCATACGCGAGTCGAATCCGAGAAGACTCAACCAGAAGCCGCAGCTTCTCAGCATCTACGGACTTGAAAGACTCAGAGACGTCTTGTTCGACTCCAAGAATTGATATGGCCTCAGTAGCTGAGATGACAGCCTCCTCCAACGAACCGTCTGGTAGGCGAACGCGACACTCATATCCTCCTGAAGCATCTGACCCCAGTGGCCTTGCATCCTCCAGGACAACTGGGACGTCAAAGTGTCCCGGAAGCGAGATTCGCTGTCCAATATGAGTTGTGAGCAAGTTACTACTCATCCTTAGCCTTCTTCTTCGCGCGAACTTTCGACTGCGATGAATTCTTTCCGCTCCTTGAAGGATTCCGACTACCTACAGGTTTCGATACTGCTTCTTGTTGGCTGTCATGGCGAACCCATTCGTCTATTTCGGAGAGCTTGAAACGAAAAAGGCGTCCTACTCGGTGAGCGGGAAGCCCCTTTTCATCAATCCAGCGATAGACAGAGTCTTTGGCCACGCCCAAGTGGGTGGCCACGTCCTCAACACCTACCCAGCGTTCTTCAGTGGCCATCTCCTGCCTCTTCATAATTGTATCAGTAAGATACCCACTCGTGCCAACAAAACTGGACTAAAACTTATTAAACCGGACTGGCCCTGTCAAGGATAAAAACGAGATTCCCGAAATGGCAGCCTATGGGTTCCTCGCTTGATCTGCTTTGACGAAGGCCTTCACGGAGGCTTTGTCCAACAAGGCAACAGCGCTTGAAGATGTTGATGGCTGACACATTGATAGCGAAGCCTCCCGCAGCGAGGTTTCGCGGTCAGCTTCGCTTCCAATCGGTGCCGGTGTGTTTCTCCCACTTTCCGCCGCCCGCGAGGTCAGTGTTGAACCACTCGTCGCCCTTGGACGCGGCGGGGATGGAGGCGTCGCGTTCGGCCTGGGTGCCGACGCCTCGGTGGATGGCTTCCCGCGCGGTTAGTCCCTGGCCGAGCCGGTCCGGTCCGAGAATGTCCCGCCAGCCGAGAATCGGGTTGCGGAGTCGGGAAACGAAGGTCCGGTAGGCGGTCGCGTCCTTGGCCGCCCGGTAAAGGAGCAGTGAGCCGTCGGAGTCCCGGACCAGGCTCGGCGTGTAGCAACGCTCGAGAAACGGACCGCTACCGTTCTTGAACACTGGGTTGATCTCGGCCTTGCGCCAGTGGACGCGATCCCAGGACCATGCGTAGCCGATTCCGGCGTTGCCCGCGGAGCCCCCGGAGTAGAGCATCCACCAGCGCCCGTCGCCGAGCCGCTCGACGTGGGCGGCGGAGACGTAGCCGTTCGCGCCTTCCCACGGCTGCGAGTCGATCAGGCCGGAAAGGATCGGGCCGTTCCAGAACAGCTTCCATACGACCGCGTCGTCGGAACATGCCAAGCCGAGGCTGTCGTTGCCGCCGGTCGAAGCGATGAAATACATGGCGTAGCGCCAGGTGAAAGGTCTTCCTTCGGCCGAGGTGGGCAGCGGGTTGTACCAGAGAAACGACGGCCCGTAATGGCCGCGGTTCCAGACCTGGACGCTTCCCTCGGTGACCAGGTCGCCGGCGCACGGAGTGTCCCCCGTGAACGCGGCTGGGTCGACCGACGGATCAGAGATCGCGGTGCGCAGACCGGCCATGGCATAGGGCTGGTTGGGAACGTCCGGGTTCCAGTAGAGGATGCGCAGCCGGTCAGCGGTCTCCAGCGCGCAGACCACGTGATAGCCGTTGGCCACGATCCCGACGACCTTCTTTTCCGTGTCCCAGGCGAAGCCGTCGTCGGAGAAGGCGCAAGTCATGCCCGCGCCGTCGCCGTAATAGGCGATGAAGTCCCGAGCGCGAGTCCCGTCATGGAAACCGCCTGCGGCCCGAAGGATGCGGACATAGTAAGCGCGTCCGGCGGCAAGAGGCAGAACGTGCGGGTAGCGGTGGTCGAACACGACCGGCGGCAGACCATCGGGTGGTTCCGCTCCGGAGGGGACCAGCAGCAGGCCGAGGTCCACAGCGCGGAGTAGGTCCGGGGTCATCGCTGGAACGACCGAACTCTTACCCGGTCCGAGGGTTCCGGTGAACCCCGGCAGTTCCAGTATGGTATCGGTGTTGCTTTTGATTGTGATGCTCATAGTTGGGTCCTCCCGGTTTGCGACGCAAGCGCCGCGGCTGAATCTTCATGCTGGTATCCGGCATCCATCAGTTCCCGGTTGATCCGCCTGGCTTCGACCTCCTCCCGCCGGATGCGGGCCATGAGTCCGGCGAACGCCTCCGCGGCGTCCGGTGCAATGCCGTGCCGCTCCTCGATGCGCCGCATGCGCGCGTCCAGGTTGGCGAGCAAGTTGAGGGCGTGATCCCGCAAGATGCCTTCGCGTTTTTCCTGGGGTGACGGTATGAACTCGGTCAATCCGCCTTGTCTTCGAACGATCATGACATCCCTCCGATCAGCTCAGCGTCGCGCCGAGGGTGTGAATCCTCGGGTACACCAGGTTGTTGCCGGTCATCTCCGCCTTGTAGCGGACCTTGTTTCCGTTCGGATCGGTGAAGGTTCTGGTGATTGTGTATTCGGTCCACTCCTGATCGATCTCCCGCGTCGTCTGGATCGACATCGGTTCCCAGGTCGCTCCACCGTTGTTGGAGGCGAACCAATTGATGGTGGTCCCGCTGGGGATGTTCATCTGGGTGTAGAGCTTGGTGGAGGAAACGCCCTGAGTGAGCTCGTTCTCGCGGTTCAGGTACGCCCCCGTCGTGTTGTTGAGATACCCGATGAGGTTCACGTCCTTGTAGATCAACGCCGGAGAGTTGTTGACGGCGTTGCTGGAGAACAGGGCCCGGACGAGCACCTGACTTGCAAGGTTGGGCAGCCGTTCCTCCTCCGCGGGCACGATGGCGTCCCAGATGACGCCGCCGTCGGTCGAATACTCCCACGCGATGCCGGTGCCTTCAGGAGCAGATGAGTACTCGTCCAGGTTCAGATCGCTGAACTGCACGCCGGTAATGGGTTGGAAGCGCACCTCGCCGTCGGACTGGAAGTCGTAGCCGTAGATTCGCATGGTGAGATCGGAGCTGTTGAGCGGTGTCCAGGTCTCGGCGTTGGAGCTTTCCAGGAGCACGCCAGCGACATAGGTCTGCCGGGTGATCACGCCGTTCTGACCCAGTTGCCCCAGGGTGGCAACGCGCACGCGGTAGTTGGTGCTGTTGGTGAGCAGCACCATTGCATAGCTGGTTCCGGCCTGGGCGTAGAAGGGATTGGCGAAGACGACCTTGGTCTCGGCGTTCAGGTTCACATCGCCTGGGGCCAGTACCTTTTCCGCGAAAATCATGCCGTTTGGCAGACCTGTGGTGACTCCGCGAATCTGGACGGTGACCGGGATGGACGGGTCCTTTACGGTGAAGTACAGCCCTACGCTGGAAACCACCTTGTCCTGGGTGAAGCTGAAGGTCTGGGCCAGGGGATCTCTGCGCACAGTGACGATCTGAGTGCGCCAGACCACCTGCACCACAGGCACGCGGATGATGCGTTCCTCGATGATACGTTCAATGCGGGTGATGACCATCGGGTCATTGATCTGAATGCTGGCCCGGGCTGAGTAGAGTCCGTCGTTCATCTCCACGATGCGGTTGCCGTTGCGAGCGTTTTCGGGGATGACGAAAGATGAGGTCACGCGGCCCGCCGTATCCGCATGGACACCCGACGCCACCACCTGGCCGTCGCAGCGGATGGTCACGTTGTTCGCGTTGGATTGAAAGTTGGACCCGACCACGGCGATCCCGGTCTGGCCGCGTCTACCGATGTTCGGAGTGATCTCAACTGAGGCATTGGGTTTCTCGAACACGGCATAGGGATTGATGTTCTTGACCTCGGACCAGTCGGTCTGCTCAATGAGCACATGTTCCGTGGCCGGGAGCAGCACGAGGCTGCCCTTGAACAATGCGTTGCTGGCGGAGGGGTTTACCGCGAGCACGGTGGCTGCGGCGGCCCTGGCCGGTGCGACGAAGCGGCGAACCCGGTCGATGCGGGCGCTCCACTCGCTGTGGTAGATGTCGGACTGGGCGTCGTTCGAGAAGTCGTCGGAATAGACGCCCTTCTTGGTCTGGGCGTCCCGGTTCTGCAGTTCGTTGTTCATTTGGAACTGGGCGTCGTTGTACTTGAGGTCCTCGACGTCCTTGATGATCTCGTGGATCTGGTCCATGGTGATGCGGGTCAGCCCGAAATTGAAGACCGTCAAATCCACCGAGTTCGGCGGACAATCGACGCTGCACAGTCCGAGCGCGCCTTCCGGGACGATAGGCAGCTTCGGCCAGTCGGCCGGTGCGCCTTCCAGCCGTTTGATCTCGCGGGTGGTGGCGTAGATGATGTCCTTGCGGCCGATGTAGTAGTCGTAGTCGATGCTGCAGTTGGAACCGCCCACCGGCTCGTCGCCGATGCTGGTGCGGCCGAAGTTGATGATGGAAAGGTTGCCAGACTCGACCTGCACCGTGGACATGGTCAGGCCGCTCGTGTTGGAGGCGGGCGGGTTACCGCCCACGATCTCGTCCACGCCGTCGTCAATGTACGAGGTCACACCCGCGGCGACATCCGTGAGACGCTGGAAATCGGCGCGGACCGTGTTCTGCGTGCCTCGGTAAATGCGGTATCCGGTCGCTCCGCTGACCGGCAGCCAGGAGAGGCGGTTGATTTCCCCGGCCAGGGTATCGCGGGAGACGACTTTGGCGGAATCGTACAGAGTCTCGCCGGTGGCGCTCTGAACGGTGACCAGGTAGAAATACTCGTCCGCCGCAGGATGGCCCGAGCGTCCGAACCAACCACCGTCCACGTAATCAATCCCCTCGATCATCTGCTTGGTATAGGTCCAGCGGACGGTGTACGTGGTGCCGATGGCGGGCTCGTTGCCGGAACCCAGCCAGTCCACGTAGTTGCCGGACTGCTGCCAGTCCGCGCCTTCCTGAAAGACCGTCGCGCCCTGGCTCACCTCGAGGATGTCCACCACCGGGTTGGGAACGAGCAGGTCCTCGCCGCCGCCCACCGACCCGCGGGTGATGTTGGAGACGATCTCGACGATGGCTTCGACCTGGGTGGTTTCCTTGAGAGGCGTGTTGTTAAGTGCATAGCGCCGGGTGCCGATCACGTAGGTCTTCTGCTCGCCCCGGACCGACTTGACCGCCGTGGATTTGGGCACCAGGGTCGTTGTGGGCAGGTCTTTCTGCAGTCGAAATCCCTGGATGTAAGCGCGGCCCGCGTTGGTAATCACCTCGATGTTGTCCCCGTCGTTGTCGCCGATGAAGCTGTCGAGTCCCTTGACCAGATAACTGCCTGCTTGGTCATAGGTCCGCTCGGCCAAGTTCTGGAGAAGCGAGTTCAGCCCCTCGGCGGCGGCGAAGGCGAGCTGATCCTCGGTGATCGACGCCACGGTAATGCGGCTTCCGGGCAGCGTCCCGAGCAGGTCCTGCAGGTAGAGATTCGATTTCTCGCGGACGGTCGCCGTCACGTCGCCGGTCTCGCGGTCGAACTTGTGGATGGCGACCACCTTTCGCTGGGTCACGTTGTTGGGCAAGGCTTCGCCGCTCGTGTCGCGATTCTTGAGTGACAGGACCCATTTTTCCCGCTCGGCGGTGGGTTCGCCGGTTGCGGGGTTGATGAGCACGGCGTCCTGGTTGTAGCCGTAGTTGTATTTGAGCAGCTCGACGTAGACATAATCCGCGCCGCTTGTCTTGGCCGGGTCGTAGGTGAGCACCGCGCCGGGCACGCGCTCCAGACAGCCGTCGATGTAGACCAGCCCTTCGGCCACGGTGAGCACGTTGGCCGCGACCGTCACGCCGAAGCCGCTGACGATGGCCCCCTCCTTGAAGAGGATGTCCGCCAGCTTCCTGCGCTCGTTATTGATGATGTCCTGCTGCTCGTTGAGCTCCGAGTCGAGCAGGTCCCGGTCCTGGTGGTAGCGGACCCGCTTGTAGTTTTTCGCCGGGTCGAACGTATCGCGTGAGATGGACATGGTCTTTCCTCCTAAATCTTGATAACCCCGACCAGCTCGACGCGCGTGTCCGAGGTCTTGTTGAAATCGGGGATGTTCTTCACTTCGTACAGGTAGCCGGGATCGAGCACCTCACCGGTCGGGTTGGTGTCGGGGTGATAAACGCCGTTCGCAGCGTAGTCCGACTGGAGTCCGGCGATGTAGGCCGCGTCGCCCCCGAAGAAGCCGTATTCCCGGATGGTGATGCCGTTGGCCTCGTTCTCCCCGAAGCGGAAAAAGACGCCGATGGTCTGGGTCTCCTCGCCGGTTTCGATGTAATGGATGCCGTTGACGATGAGCGTCCCTTCCGGGTCCTCCTTGAGAAAGGTCCGCTTGTAGTGCCTTTTGCGGGCCCGCTCGTTTTTGAGCGTCGTCTGGTCGATGTCCGGCGCTGGCGGATTGATGGGATCGGTGAACGTGGCGTCCCCGTCACCGATGGCGCAATGGGTGATGCCCTCGATGGGGTCTCCCATGAGCAGCCGGGCGGTGAGGATGCGGCCTGTTTTGACGATGAGTCCAAGTGACATTCGTATTCCTCCTTCAGGTCTGGATCTCGTGGCTTTCATGAATGAGCACGGCATCCACGCGATCCTACGGTTACCTACCGGAGGCAGAAGGAAATTGTCGGTTGGCGAAAGAAGCGGAAAGGCGGGGATTAGTCCTTGACTCTAGGACACTTCGGGAGTTAATTATTTTTGGGTATTTTGAGCTATAATAGGGTGTGTCATGACAGTTCCCTGGGAGATTCTTCTCCTCAGGAGGTGACGCTACTATTGGCGGCCGGTCGAGACCGGAATTCTCAATCTGGGGTAGCCCTCTGTGCCAATAATAGTGGGACACGGATTGAGAGAAGCATGGAGGGTGGGAAGCGGAGCGAACGATGTCAGAAAGTGTTGTCCCAGTGAGCACGGAAGTGGTCGCGGTGGCGCGTCGCCGGA
>Ga0214473_10001708_pt1 | contig 28336 bp, 20 predicted proteins | sample RVTome_7_FD_203509 | JGI IMG/M metagenome (GOLD analysis project Ga0214473, IMG submission 203509) | Soil microbial communities from uranium-contaminated site in the Upper Colorado River Basin, Wyoming, United States - RVT98D197 | ecosystem: Environmental > Terrestrial > Soil > Contaminated >...
TGATCGAAGCGTTTCGCACCGGCCAGGGCGTCGGCTGGCACGAGCAAGATCCCGAGCTGTTCACGGGCACGGAACGCTTTTTCCGTCCCGGCTACGCCGCAAATCTGGTGGCCTCGTGGATTCCTTCACTCGACGGCATCGAAGCCCGGCTCAAGAGCGGGGCCCGTGTGGCGGATGTGGGCTGCGGGCACGGCGCTTCGACGGTGCTGATGGCGCAGGCCTATCCGAAATCCACGTTTGCCGGGTTCGATTACCACGAAGGCTCGATCGCCACGGCGCGCAAGCGCGCTGAGCAGGCCGGGGTAACGGGCCGCGTCAAATTTGAAGTCGCCAAGGCCAAGGACTATCCGGGCCAGGGCTACGCGCTGGTCACTTTTTTCGACTGTCTGCACGACATGGGCGATCCGGTGGGCGCAGCCTCCCACGTGCGCGAATCGCTGGCCGCGGACGGAAGCTGGATGATCGTCGAACCTTTCGCCGGCGACGCCGTGGGAGACAATCTGAATCCCATCGGACGCGCATTCTATTCCGTGTCCACACTGGTCTGCACCCCGGCGTCACTGTCACAAGAGGTGGGTCTGGCGCTCGGCGCGCAAGCCGGAGAAGCGCGCATGCGGCAGGTGGTCACCTCGGCCGGCTTCACGCGCTTCCGCCGCGCCACCCAGACGCCATTCAACCTGATCTACGAAGCGCGCCCCTAGCCGCAGGCTGTATCGGCGGCCCCCTAGGCCGTCTTCTTTGCGCCAATAACTCCCGGGGTTACAATAGCGCCGCTTCAATCGAGACGGGAAGTTGTCTATCACCACGGGCAGGCGTTTGGCGAAGCGGCAGGCAGAAGCGGCATCGACGCAAATCAACGTGGTGCTGAACTGGTTTGAAGAGCTGCAGCGCCGCGTGCCGCCGGGAGGGAGCGGCAAGTAGATGGCGACGGAGCGGCGCATCGGCATACTCACCGGGGGCGGGGACGTTCCGGGCCTGAACTCGGTCATCAAGAGCGTGGTCTATCGGACCACGGAAACCGAGTACAAAGTCCTGGGGATCCGGCGGGGCTGGCAGGGATTGATGGACCTGAAGCCCGGCCCGGAACTCGATCCGCTCTGCGTGCGATCCCTGGACCGCGCGAACACGCGGGGCATCGAACGGACGGGCGGCACCATGCTGCACACTTCCCGCCTCAACCCGCTGCACGTCCGCAAGGAGCACGCGCCCAGCCACATCGGCGCCGAGCAGTTGCGGCGGATGGAAGTTGCCGATGGCGTGTACGACTTCACCCCGGTGGTGCTTGATAACATCGCCTACCTGGGCTTGGACTATCTGATCGCCATCGGCGGCGACGGCACGCTCAGCTACGCCAAGACGCTGGATGCCAACGGAGTAAGGCTGATCGGCATTCCCAAGACCATGGACAACGACGTGCAGGGCACCGAGTACTGCATCGGATTTTCCACGGCCATCACGCGCGCCAAGGATCTGATCACGCGGCAGCGCACCACGCTCGGTTCGCACGAGCGCATCGGCATTTTCCGCATTTTCGGGCGAGACTCCGGCTTCACCGCGCTGCACACAGCGTATGTCACCTCCGGCCGGTGCGTTATACCCGAGGTGAAGTTCAATCTCGAGCGCCTGATCCAGCTTCTGCTGGAGGACAAGCGCAACAATCCCAGCAGCTACGCGTTTGTCATCGTGTCGGAGGGCGCCGCGTGGCAAGGACAGCCGCAGGCCGCGCTGGGACTGGACGCCTACGGCCACAAGAAACATGCCGACGTGGGCCATGCGCTGTCGGAAGAGATTCAGCACCGAACCGGGGAAGAAACAATGGTCAGCGACCTGACCTACGATCTGCGCAGCGGCGATCCGGACGCGCTCGACCAGATCGTGGCCATCACACTAGCCAATGTCGCCGTGGATTTAATCCGCGACGGAATGCATGGCCGGCTGGCCGCCGTCCAGGACGGCAAGTACACCCACGCCCCCCTGCCGGAACCTGGCGCCGGCCCCCGCAAGGTGGACGTGGCCAAGATGTACAATGAATTGCGTTGCCGCCCGCAATACGCCGGGCGAATCGGCTCTCCGCTCATGCTCGTCCAGATTCGCCCGTGAACCCGGCGCGATAGGACTCGCCGTTCGGCAACTTCGGAGCGGCGCCGGCTACCACTCCTCTTCTTGCTGCGCGCGTTTCCAGCGGGTGATTTTCAGGGTGATGCGGAAGCCGCGGGCGCGGGCGCCGTTAAGGACGGCCTGGCGGATTTCAGCGGGCAGAGTCTCCGGGGGGAACACCCCTTGCAGGGTGAGCGGGAAATGGCGCACAAACAGCGCGGCCATTTGCGCCGTGGCGTAAGTGATCGGCGTGACTCCCAGGCCGCGCATGCGAATCTGGTAGAGCGTGGGAACGCTCACGTCCCAGCGAATTTCGAGCGGCTGCTCCTTGCGGGCGCCGCGCACGATCACCGCGGCTGCAAACCGCGCATTTTGCAACTGCCCCCGGCGGATGAGGCGAGCTACCTGCCGGGGCGTCGGGGTGTGCGGGAATCGCGCCGCCACCAAGCCGCGCGAGCGGTGCAGTTTTCCTTGCCGGTGCCAGCGCCGCAAACGATCGATTTCGTTGCCGCCGAACTTCACGTCCATCTGCCTGAGCGGGATGCTGTGGGGCAGGGTGCCCACCTCATCCTGCGCCGCCAGAACCACGCTGACCTCGCCGATCGGAGGCGGAAAGCGGAAGCGTTCGCGCTCGCTAAAGCGCTTGGCCAGATGGAAGCGGCCGTCGCGGACCACGCGGGGCCGCGACACGGCCTCGTCGAAGGAGCCTTCGGCCGACCATTGGGAGACGGGGTCAGCGCCGTCGGTGCTCTCATAGAGACGGATGTGCATGGCCTCGACCTGGTCCAGCATCTCGGAGGCTCGCGCCGCGAGCAGGTTGGTGAGCCCGGGAGCCACACCGGCGTTGATGACGGCGGCCCGGCGCTTCCCGGCGAATCGCTTGCCGTAGGCCAGTTGCTCGGCCTTGAAGGGATAGCGGACCATGTGCGCGGACAGGTCCAGGTAGTGCGCGCGCAGACGCAGCGCGGCCCGCAAAACGGTTTCGTTGAATTTGGCCGGCGAGGCGTTCACCAGCAACTGGCAGCCGCGTGCCGCGCGCACCACGCTGCGCAGGTTGCGGGCATTTGCGGGAACCACTACGAGAGGGCTTTTCCTACCCAGGAAACGCCTGGCGCGTTCGGGATCTTTGTCGCCGCAGGTGACCCGATGGCCTTGGCGGGCGAGAAGCTGGGCCAGGAAGCTGCCGGAGGCGCCCGCTCCCAGAACGAAAATGCGCATCGGTGGGACTCTACCACAAACGCCAATAGGAACATCAGGCCGGGTCAGCCGGGGCGCTGCCATCTTACGGCACATCGCTGGCAATGCCTGGACAGTTGGGCGAGAATGGAACCGTACGGGCAGCGCCGGGCATTGCCGCTCCCGGCGGCCAGGTGGAAAAACCAGTGGCCATGGAACCCGAGGAACAGGAACCAAGACTCTTCACGCTGACCGAGGCTGAGCGCACCCGGCGCGAGGTCGAGCCGGTACTGATCGAAGCCATCGAGATGCGCCGCAAGATCACTCCCCTGGACGAGGAGCTGACCGCCTTGGCTGCCCGCATCCAGTGGTCCGGAGGCATGGCTGTTGCTTATGAGCAGGCGGCGCGGCTGCGATTTGAGCGGGACCGCCTGGCGGAATCGCTAAAGGCCTCGATCGAGAAGATCCACGCCACGGGCTGCCTGGTGAAGGATCTGGAAATGGGGCTGCTCGATTTTCCCTCCATCGTGAACAACGAGGAAGTGTACCTGTGCTGGCGCCTGGGCGAAGAGCGCATCCGATTCTGGCACCGTCAGGATGAGGGCTACTCCGGCCGGAAGCCGATTGATCCAGCCGACAGCGGTTCGTCGAATCCGATCCAGTGAAACCGGCGGAGCACCCGCGGCTCCCTACGTGAGGAATCCCTTGAGCGAGCAAAGTCCGAACCGTCTGGCGAATTCCGCGAGTCCATATCTGCGCTCCGCGGCGCACCAGCCCGTGCAATGGTTTGAATGGGGCGAGGAAGCGTTTGCGCGGGCCCGCGCGGAAGACAAGCCCATACTTCTCGACATCGGCGCGGTGTGGTGCCACTGGTGCCACGTGATTGACCGCGAGAGCTACGAGGACCCCGAACTGGCCGCGCTGATCAACCGGCTGTTCGTCGCGGTCAAGGTGGACCGCGACGAGCGGCCCGACGTGGATGCGCGTTATCAGACTGCCGTCAGCGCCATCTCCGGACAGGGCGGCTGGCCGCTGACCGGCTTCCTGCTGCCCGACGGGCGGCCGTTTTACGGCGGCACTTACTTCCCGCCCCAGGAAGCCATGGGCCGCCCGAGTTTTCGCCGGGTGCTGGAGCAGGTGGCCGGAGCGTATGGGGCGCGCCGGGACGAGGTGGAGCGCGCAGCCGGAGCTTTAGTAGGCGCCGTGGCGCAGGCCGAACTTTTCGACGGCGCGCACGCCGCCTGGGATGCGCGCCTACTGGAGCAACTCACGGCGGCCATGGTGGAGCGGTTCGATCCGCGGCACGGTGGATTCAGTCACGCGCCGAAATTCCCGCACTCGGGGGCCATCGATTTTCTCCTGGAACGCCACCAGGCCACGCAGGACCCGCGATTACTCCAGGTGGTACAGACCACCCTCGAGCATATGGCGCGCGGCGGCGTGTACGACCAACTGGGCGGCGGGTTCCATCGCTACTCGGTGGACGAGCGCTGGCTGGTGCCGCACTTCGAGAAGATGTCCTACGACAATTCGGAGCTGCTGAAGAATTTTCTGCACGGGTATCTGGTCGCCCGCACGCCGCTATTGCGCGAGACCGCCGAGGGCATTGTGGATTGGGTGAATGGCGTGCTCTCCGATCGCGAGCGCGGCGGCTTCTACGCCAGCCAGGACGCCGACGTCTCACTCGACGACGACGGCGACTACTTTACATGGACTCTCGAGGAAGTGCGCGCCGCGCTCCCGGCCGAGCAGAGGCGCGTCATCGAGCTGTACTACGACGTGGGGCCGGCCGGCGAGATGCATCACAATCCCGCCAAGAACGTGCTCTGGGTGGCTCGCGATCCGGAAGCGGTGGCCAAGGCGCTGGGCGTGAGCCAGGATGAAGTGAAGACCCTTCTGGAAAAGGCCCGGGCGCAACTGCTGGCCGCGCGTGAAAAGCGACAGACGCCGTTCGTTGATACCACGCTGTACACGGGCTGGAACGCCATGTTCATATCCGCCTACCTCGATGCCGCCAACGTGCTCGACGACTGGCGGGGCGCGGCCTGCCGCGCCTTTGCTCTGCGCACGCTGGACCGCTTCCTGGCAGAAGGCTGGGACGACGGCCGAGGATTCACGCATCGCCTGGGGGCGGAGTGGCTGTACGGCTCGCTCGACGATCAGGTGCAGATGGCCGCTGCGCTGCTCGACGCCCTCGAGGCCACGCTCGACCAACGCTATTTCGACGCCGCGGAACGCACGGCCGCACTGGTGCTCGATAAATACGCCGACCGCGACGGCGGAGGCTTTTTCGACCGCTCGGCGGATGCGCCGCCCATGGGCGGGCTCGACGTGCGCCGCAAGCCGTTGCAGGATTCGCCCACGCCGGCGGGCAATCCCGTCGCCGCCATGGTGCTCGACCGCCTCTACGCTTATACCGGCAACGAACGCTACCGCCAGCAGGCCGAGGCGACGCTGGATGCTTTTGCCGGCGCTGCGCCGCAGTATGGCCTCTTTGCTGCAACCTACGGACTGGCCTCCGTGCTGCATGCGCGGCGTCCGCTGCAAATCGTGGTCACCGGAGCGGCGGGCGATGAAGCCGCGGAGCAGCTCGCGCGCGCCGCTCGATCCTTCTACCGCTTCGGCAAGGCCGTGCTCCGCGTTACGCAGGCAGGGCTTTCCGGCGGCGCGCTGCCCGCGGCCCTGCGCGAGACGTTGCCTCCCGCCAGTCATAATGGCGGGCGGGCCGAAACGGCGCTGGCGTTCGTCTGCGCCGGGACCCACTGCTATCCGCCAGTCGAGAGTTCGGAAAAGCTGCTGGAGCTATTGTCGCAGATCGGTCGCGAGACTCAGGCTGCGGTTGGATAACCCTTCGCGGACGAGCCTTTCCCCTGCCAAGGACGACAACCGGCAGCAGCGGCGTCCCGCATCAGCGGACATTCTACTTTGCGTTGACACCTGGGCCGGCCCATGGAGCCCCATGAGCCTGTGAGTGGCGTCGATATGTCGGGGCTTCCGCGCCCGGAGCAGCTTGGCTACGGCGCTTTGCAAACAAAGTTTGCGGCGTCGTCTATGTTCCCGGCACCTTTGTAGGCTGCGACCTTCGGGTACGGGCACACCGGACGCGTACGGTCGACGACCCCATTCGTGAGATGAGACGCGATGATTTGATTGGGCGCCTGGCTCTTCTCAACCCATTCCGCAAGCACGCCGATGGCGTCAAAAATGTTGGGACCCTCTCCACCTCCACAATGCCCCATTCCCGGAAGCATGAACAGCCGGATCGAATCGTCTGCGGTCCGTGGCATAGCTTTCAAGACCTTCTGGTAGTAGTTGATCGTGTTCCGCGGCGCCATATCGGGGTCCCTCCATCCGTGATACATCAGCAGCTTTCCGCCACGGGCGAAAAAATCCTTCAGATTCGGATCCATGGCGCTGGTCGTGCCGTTGTCGACTTTGTCGGCGAGAGCGATGTCGCTATGCAGATTGAGCGTGCGAAAGTCCCAGTCCGGATTATTGAACGTAACGTACTTGAAACCGTCAGTGAAGAAGAAAAAAGGTTCCGGCCCTGCCTTATGCCCCCAGTCGAGTTCGCTTCCGGGCTCGAGTCCAGGGTAAATCTCCTGCCCAGTGCGCGGATTCTTCGCAGGTGCGTAAAACATTCGGGCTGTCGCGACCTGCGGTACGGTCAAGCAAGATGATCCATCGCCGTTCTTGCAAGCCAGGACCTTTGGATCGAAGCGGCAGCGCGTCGGATTACCGATCAGGCCGTCCTTGAGCCCGTCGAGTGAGTCGCAAGCATCCATGACGGCCTTGTGGATCACCGCGTACTTGCCCGGCGGGATGAAGCTGGCTTCATCTTTGTGCATGGCCTGTGAGATTGACACGGACCAGGCAGCAAAGTGCGTCGAATTGTTCGCGGGCGCGCCGGCGATGATGCCGTTGTAATCGGAAGGGTAGCGTTGTGCTTCGGTGAGTCCCTGTCTGCCTCCGGTGGAGCATCCATTCCAGTACGACAGTTTGGGAGCTTCGCCGTAATAGGCTGCGATGATGGCCTTGCTCGCGACGGTCATTTCATGAACCGAACGATAGCCAAAATCAATGAACTTCGCGGGGTGCCCTAGCGCAAAACTCCCAGTATTTCCGGTGTGTCCGGTATCGGTGCTGGCCGTGGCGTAGCCGTCGGCCAGGGCCAAGGCCAGCGCGGGATAACTGACAATGCCGCCCCAGCCGCCATTGCCGACGGATTGGAGATTGCCGTTCCAGCCTGAAACGGGCATCCACACCTCGATTTTGATATCGGAGTCGCTGGAAGATTTCAAAGTTGCGGTCACCCGGCAGAATGCAGGCAGATTATCAAATTGAACGCTGGCTGCTGAGGGCCTTCCGCCGATGCTCATTCCACCGCTCATAGGTGGGGTGAAAGACCCGGGAGCGACAATCTGTGCCAAGGTAATCGTCGTGCTCGGGAGCGCAAGAGAGCCTAGGTTCTCGCACGATGCGGCGGTTGCCAGTGGCGCGCTGAACGCAAGCACAGCCAGCACCATCAAAGAGCAAACGAAACCGGTAGTGCGATCCGACGCGCTCTTAAGAAACACGGTCCCCTCTCCCTCCACAGCGGGTCGACCACTTGTTATACCGAAGGAATACTCCCAATACCATCTGAAATCAAGGGTCCGGGCGCATGATAAAATTAGGACGCGCCCGTTGAAACTGCGATTGAGGTGAAGTGCGTTGCAGTCCTTCTACTGGATTCGGTTTCTGATTGTGATCCCGATGCTGGCGCTTTTCCTGCTGGCGCAGGGCTACTGGTTCATGCAGATGTGGCGCTTGGCCGGCCGCATCAAGCGTCCCGTCCTTCGTCGCCTGGCGCGCGGCGCCGGTTCTGCTGCGTTCCTGTTTGTCGGCCTATTGCTGCTGATCCAAGCCTTCCTGCCGCGGCGGGATCTCCTCTGGCAATACGCCGGGGTCGTCGGAATCGTCGGGCTATGGGTGACCAGCGCGTTTTGGGCGTACTTCGCGGTTCAATCCGTGGCGGCAGCCGGCTGGGCAGGGCGCCAGGCGCACCGCCTGTGGGCGGCGGCGCGAAGACGCACGCGGCCGGCGAGACTGCCCGAGTCGGCAACTGTTTCCGTGGATTTCGGCCGGCGGGGGTTTCTGCAGACGGCCACTTTCGTGGCGGGAGCCCTTCCGTTCGCCTGCGGTGGGTACGGATTTTTCGTGGGCCGGCGGCAATATCAGGTGCGGGAGGTGGATCTGCGGGTGAGCGGGTGGCAGCCGGGCCTCGAGGGGCTGCGCATCGTGCAGTTGAGCGACATCCACATTGGCAGCTACATGTCCGCTGCGGAGGTCCGCCGAGTCGTGGGCATGGCCAACGAGCTTGGGGCCGACCTGGCCGTGGTGACCGGCGACTTTGTCACCGGAGCGAGCGATCCCCTGCGCGACTGCATCGGCGAGCTTTCCCGGCTGCGCGCGCCGCTGGGCGTCTGGGGTTGCAACGGCAATCATGAAATTTACGCCGGCGCCGAAGGTATCGCGGCCGCGTTATTCGCGAGACACGGCATGCATCTACTGCGGCAGGAAAATGTGGAACTTGTCCGGCACAGCCAGTCGTTCAACCTGATCGGCGTGGATTATCAGCGGCCCCGGGATCTCGAAGATCGCCCGCTCCGGATGCTTGACGGCCTGGAGCCGCTGCTGCGGCGCGACATGCCCAACATCTTGCTCTCGCACAACCCCAACGCTTTTCCGCGCGCCGCCGAATTGGGCATCGAGCTGACGCTGGCCGGACACACGCACGGCGGCCAAGTCACGGTGGAAATTCTCGACCACCGCGTGAGCCCGGCGCGGTTTCTCACTCGCTACATTGCGGGAATGTTCCAGCGGCCGCTGGGCGCCGTCGCGGGACTGGAAGACGAGCAGGCTTGGGCTGCCGCCGCCCCCGCCCGCCCGGCGTCACTGCTGTATGTCAACCGGGGCCTGGGGACGATTTTCGCGCCGCTCCGACTGGGAGTTCCGCCGGAGATTTCTCTGTTCACGCTGCGCCGCGCATAATTTTCCCACCAGCGCGAGATTGAGCCTGCCGTTGCGTGCGGTTTATGCGCGGTGCAATAATACCTCCCGGTACAAGTAACGTGAGGCGCTCGCCGGCGGCGAGCTCTGGGGGACGCGATGGGTGTTCGTGATGCGTGGTTGGACAAACGGCTGGCGGCGGCCGGCAAGAACGGGATGCGCAATGTGTCCCAGATGCATCTGGCGCGCCAGGGCGTCATCACCGAAGAGATGGAGTACGTGGCCCGGCGCGAAAAGATCGAGCCGGAGCTGGTGCGCAGCGAGGTCGCGCGCGGCCGCGCCATCATCCCCGCCAACGTCAATCACCGCTCGCTCGAGCCCATGGGCATCGGCGTAGCCTTCCGGTGCAAGATCAACGCCAACATCGGCAACTCCGCGGTCACGTCGGAAGTCGCGCAGGAGCTGGAGAAACTGCACCATGCCGTGCACTACGGCTCCGACACGGTGATGGACCTTTCCACCGGCGGCGAAATTCCCAAGATTCGCCGCGCCATTATCGAGGCCTCGCCCGTGCCGGTGGGCACGGTGCCCATCTATGAAGCGCTCACGCGCGTCAAGCGCGCTGAAGATCTGTCCGCGGAGCTGATGCTCGAAGTCATCGAAGAGCAGGCCGAGCAGGGTGTGGATTACATGACCATTCACGCCGGCGTGATGCGCGACTTCTTGCCGTTGGTGCGCAACCGCATTACCGGCATCGTCAGCCGCGGCGGTGCGCTGATGGCGCAATGGATGGCGTCGCATAAGAAGGAAAACTTCCTCTACGAGCGATTCGACGACATCTGCAACATCTTCAAGAAGCACGACGTGAGCTTTTCCCTGGGCGATGGGCTGCGGCCCGGCTCGATTGCCGACGCCAGCGACGAGGCGCAGTTCGCCGAGCTCAAGGTCCTGGGCGAGCTGACCAAGAAGGCCTGGGAACACGATGTGCAAGTGATGATCGAAGGCCCGGGCCACATCCCCATGGACCAGATCGAGCTGCAAGTAAAGAAAGAAGTGGAGCTGTGCCACGAGGCGCCATTCTATACGCTGGGTCCACTGGTGATTGACATCGCGCCGGGGTACGACCACATCACCAGCGCTATCGGCGCGGCCATGATCGGCTGGTACGGCGCTTCCATGCTCTGCTACGTCACGCCGAAAGAGCATCTGGGGCTGCCGAATGCCGAGGACGTCAAGCAGGGCGTGATTGCTTACAAGATTGCCGCACACGCCGCCGACGTGGCCCGGCACCGCCCGGGCGCCCGGGACCGCGACGACGCGCTTTCGTACGCGCGCTTCTTATTCGATTGGAACAAACAGTTCGACCTTTCACTCGATCCGCAGACGGCCCGCGCCATGCACGACGAGACGCTGCCCGACGATTTCTACAAGGAAGCCAAGTTCTGCTCGATGTGCGGGCCGAAGTTCTGCTCGATGAACATCACCCAGGTGACCGAAGCCATCGGCGGCCTGGACCAGGCCGAACGCGAGCAGCGCTTCGTGCAACTGCTTTCCAAGGTCGAGAAATAGCACCGGGCCGCGGCGTTCGCTGCGCCGCCTCGCTGCGCAAATCTCTGCATGTCCCAAGGAGCCCCTGCCGTGGCCATGAATCAAGCGCTGCTCGGCGAATTCGATCACGAGTTTGCCAACGCGCGCAAGACGCTGGAGCGCGTTCCTGACGCCAAATTCGACTGGAAGCCTCATGCCAAGTCGTATTCCATGGGCGCGCTGGCCGGGCATATCGCTTTCATCCCCCACTGGGCCATGCACACAATCGAGAAATCGGAATTTGACGTCAACCCGCCGGGCGGGAGCATGACGCAGCCTCCCCCGATGAAGTCCCGCGCGGACGTGCTGGCATTTTTCGACAAGGGCGTGGCCGAAGCGCGCGCGGCGCTGGCCGGCGCCAGCGACCAGAGCATGATGACGCCGTGGTCGCTCCTTGCCGGCGGGAAAATTATCTTCACCATGCCGCGCATCGCTGTGCTCCGCAGCTTCATCATGAACCACATGATCCATCATCGTGGGGTGTTGACCGTTTATCTTCGGCTCAATGACCTGCCCGTGCCGGCGCTCTACGGTCCTTCGGCCGATGAAACCCAGATGTAGCGTGTCCTTGCGTGGCGCCTGAAACCAACTCCAGCGATTCCCTGCGCGACGAATTCAACCGCTGGGCTGCGGCCGGCCGCGGCGAGGGCATGGAGCAGGAGCATCTGCCCATCGTCCTTCCGCTGCTGGACCGCATGCGCTTGGCCCCGGACGAAAACGTGCTCGACGTCGGCTGCGGTGCCGGCTGGCTGGTGGCCTTGCTGGCCGAGCAGGTGCCCGAGGGCCGCGTGGTCGGCCTGGACGTCTCGGATGAAATGGTCCGCCGCGCGCGGCAGCGCAACGACGAGATCGAAAACGCCATGTTCGTCACCGGCGAGGCCGGCGAGATACCCTGGGACGCACAATTCTTCAGCCAAGTGCTATCCGTCGAGTCGGCCTATTACTGGCCTGACCCGGCGCGCGGCGTGCGGGAGATGTTTCGCGTTCTGACCGAAGGCGGCTCGGCCTGGGTGCTGATCAATTTCTATCGCGAGAACCCGCACGCGCACCAGTGGAGGGAAATTCTCTCGGTGCCCGCACATTTGCTCTCGGCCGAAGAGTGGGCCGCGCTGTTTCGCGACGCGGGCTTCTCCGACGTAACCTGGGAGCGTATTCCCGATCCCACGCCGGTCCCTGAGACCTACACCGGCCAGTGGTTCCGCGACGCCGCACAACTCCGCGCCTTCCGAGAGATGGGCGCGCTGCTCATTCGCGGCATCAAGCCCAAAGCGTAATTGGCGTTCGCCAACGGTTGCGGTCTGATATTGATCAGGGGAAGCGACGCAGTGAATAGCATTCCCGCCGGATGCCTCTGGAAACTCTTCGCGCCTTCTTTTTTGTCTTGACAACCCGAGTGGCTGCCTTCACAGTACTGGAATTAACGTTGCTTAATAGCATTAGTTAATGCGGATTAATATCTCGTGCGCTGGCTTTTCCACGTGACTCGATCAGGAGGGAATATGGTCCCTTTTACTTTGCGCAGACTGCTGCTTGCCGGGCTCCTGGCGCTGTCCATTTCGGGCGTCCACGCGCAAGAACCCAGTCGCCCAGCGGGCTCAGTCGAAGAACGCTTATCGGCACTCCAAGATAAGATCATCAGACTGGAGCGGCAAGTGGGGCTCGCCAGCCGGCACAGTCCCGCAGACGGAATCGAAGCGCGCCTGGCGCAACTGGAAGCCCGCATCGCTGATCTGTCGGAACGCTGGGAGGCCTCGCTTGCAGCCGCTCCGGTCGCCGCGCAGACGGCGCAAGCCGAGGTGGCCGCTCCTCCCCCAGCCGCGAGTGCGCCGGCCGCCCCGCAAGCGGCGCAGATCAGCGCCAGTCCGGCTCCGCAGCTTCCCCAATCTGAACAGATGAGCACTCCGCCCTATGCCGGATACATGGAGATGCACCTGAACAACGCCCAAGCGGAGCCAACGCTCCTGGACTTTCACCGCTTTGTTTTGCTCTTCGGACACAGCTTTTCGCCGCGCATGAAATTCTGGTCCGAGCTGGAGATCGAACACGGCTTCATCGAAGGCGGCGAAGCCAGCGGCGAGGTCGCCGTGGAACAGGCCTTTGTCGATTTTTTCCTGAAGCCGCAGCTCAATTTTCGGACCGGAATCCTGCTGGCGCCCGTGGGCATCTTGAATGAACGGCACGAGCCGCCGTCGTTTTTCGGCGTCGAACGGCCTTTTGTGGACACCGTGATCATCCCCAGCACCTGGTTTGACGCCGGCTTCGGCATCCACGGCGATCTCGGGCGGGGATTCAGCTACAAGTTGTACGCCATGGCGCCACCGGATGCCGCCGGGTTCAGCGCAGGGGAAGGGATTCGCGGCGGGCGGCAGCATGGCCTGTTCTCGGTGTTCAACTCTCCGGGAGTCACGGGGCGCGTGGAGTATCGCGGGGTGCCGCGGCTGACTCTGGGCAGCAGTTTCTTCTCCGCCAATACCGGCTTCAACTTTCCCAGCCTCGACCCCCGGCTCAGCCTCTTTGAGTTGGACGCGCGCTATCGCCGCGGGCGCGCCGAATTTCGCGGCCAGTTCGCGCAGTATTGGCTGAGCCAGACGGGCGATCTGAACCGCACGCTCGAACTTCAAACCGGGATCAATCCCAACGTCGCCAAGAGCTCGCTGGGCTACTATCTGGAGGCCGGATACCACCTCTTGCCGTTTACGCAGACGGCCGATGTCGTGCCCTTCTTCCGCTACGAAAAATTCAATACGCAGCATCGCATGGCCGGCGGCTTTACCGCGCTTCCGCAGTTTGACCGCTCGGCCTATACCCTCGGGCTGACTTATCGCCCGCATCCGGACATCGCCATCAAAACCGACTACCAATTTCTGCGCAACCGCAGCACGGTCGTGCCCATCTCGAATCGCTTCAATATGGGCGTCGGCTGGTGGTTCTAAGGAGAAAAGCGATGAAGCCAACGAATCGAGGAAGCCTGCTCGTGGCCACACTGTTGCTGTTTTGCGCCATTCCGATGCAGGACCATGCGCAGGAAAGGCCTCCGGACCGCCGCGTCGAAATTGTGGCGGAGCGATTCAGTTACACGCCCTCGCGCATCCGGGTGAGACCCGGCACGACGGTCGAATTCGTTTTGACCAGCGAGGATACCTACCACGGCTTCTTCATGCCGGACTTCAACGTCAACCTGATGATTTTGCCGCCGGGGAAAGGTGAGTCAACCGTCCGCGTCACCTTTGTACAACCAGGCGAATACGTCTTCGAGTGTTCTCGCCCGTGCGGCGCGGGCCACAACACGATGCGCGGCGTGGTCGTCGTCGAGGAGTGAGGGAACCTGATGAACACAGAGCATCCGGCGCGAGCCGATTCGCCATTCGCCTGGATCCAGGCGTTTGTGCTGCTGGCCCTGGCCGCCACCTTGTCGGCATGCGGCGCGGAAGGGCCGCTCCTCTCGCAAACGCCGCCTCCGGCTGGACAGGCGGCCGTCGCAGGCTTCGGGCAGACGCTGCCCTCACTCACCCCGCAGGATGTGGAACTGTTTCTCGCCGGCCGCGATGATTTCCTGGAGGTCGAAGACGCCCCCGATGGGCTGGGCCCGATTTTCAACGGGCTCTCCTGTGCGCAGTGTCATGCCGTCCCCAATCTGGGCGGCAGCGGCTCGGTCATGGAGATGCGCGCAGGCACGCTGGACAGCATCGGCAACTTCACCGATCCACCCGGCGGCTCGCTCATCAATCTCTTTTCCCTGCCGCCGCACACCGCGCAAGAGGTGATTCCAGCGAACGCCAATGTCACAGCCTTTCGCCGGCCGATTCCGCTCTTCGGCGCGGGCCTGGTGGAAGCCATTCCCGATAGCGCCATCCTGGCCCTGGCCAACCAGGCCGGCAAGCCACCGGGCGTGGCGGGCCGCGCGCATCTGGTGACCGACCCGGGAACAGGTACAGCGCGCGTGGGCAGATTCGGCTGGAAGGCCAACTTCTCCACCCTGCGAGGCTTCGCCGCCGGCGCCTATCGCGACGAAATGGGCATCACCAACGAGCTCTTTCCCCAGGAGAACGCGCCCAACGGTGACGCCAGTCTGCTGCCCCTGGTGGACATTTCGCCCGACCCGGAGGATTTTCCCGACCCGCTCACCGGGCGCTCCGGCGTGGATAATTTCACCAACTTCATGCGCTTTCTCGCGCCGCCTCCGCGCGGGGCCATTACTGCGCCGGTACAGCAGGGCGAAGCCGTCTTCCAGCAGATCGGGTGCGCAAGCTGCCACACGCCCGTTCTCACTACCTCGGCCAACGCCCACCCGGCCTTCGACCGCAAGCCTGTGCCGCTGTTCTCGGACCTGCTTCTGCACGACATCGGAACCGGGGACGGCATCAAACAGGAAGACGCCCGGCCCAATGAGATTCGCACTCCGGCCCTGTGGGGACTTCGCGTGCGGGCGCCGTTCTTGCATGACGGAAGAGCCGCCACGGTGGAGCAGGCGATTCTGCTGCACGGAGGCGAAGCGGCGAACGTTCGCGCGAATTTCCTGGGCTTGTCCGCCGCTGAAAAACAGGCCCTGCTTGATTTCCTGAGCTCTCTCTGAGCTGTCTTGTGGCGCTTGACGCCTTGAACCACGGGGAATGCCGCGTTTCCAGCGCGAATACGATCGCTTGGCGGGTAGTGGGCCGCATTTCAAACCGCATCACGATCACTTCGTCGGTGTAATTGCCCGGCTGCGCGGGGTCGTGCTAGTATGCCGGTTCTCGCAGCACCCCGGAGGGCTCCCGGGGTGGCGGCCCGCGCGGATTCGCCGGCGAGGGCCATCGGGTTCGCACGGGGGATAGACATGAAATCCTATACCACTGCTTTTCTCCGCAACGTCGGCATTGTCGGCCACGGCGACACCGGAAAGACGCAACTGGTGTCGTCGTTGCTCTTCACGGCTGGGATGACCCCGCGTCTGGGCAAGGTGGCCGAAGGCAGCACGGTCACCGACTGGGACGAGGAAGAGATCGCGCGAAAGATCTCCATTCAGACCGGCATCGCCTACGCCGAATGGGCCGCGCCGGGACAAAGCGAAAAGACCAAGATCAATTTCCTGGATACGCCGGGATACAGCACGTTTGTGAACGAAACGCGCGCCACGCTGATCGCCGCGGATTCGGCGCTGATCGTGGTGGACGCGCTGGCCGGCGTGCAAGTGGTCACAGAGAAAGTGTGGGACTACTGCACGGAGTATGAGCTGCCGCGCGGCATGGTGATCAACTGGATGGACCGGGAGCTGGCGAATTTCGATCGCGCGCTGGAGTCGGTGCAGCAGGTGTTCGGGCGCAGCGTGGTGCCCGTCCAGTTGCCCATCGGCGCGGAAAAGAATTTCCGGGGCGTAGTGGACTTGGTGGCCATGAAAGCGCTGGTGTACACGCCCGACGGCGATGGCCGCGCCAAGATCGAGGAGATTCCCGCGGACCTTGCGGACGCGGCCAAGGAAGCCCACGAGAAGCTGGTCGAGATGGTAGCCGAAGGCGACGATAAGCTGATGGAAGAGTTTTTCGAGAAGGGCACGCTGCCGGTGGACGACCTGCTGCTCGGCCTGCGGCTGGCCGTGCAGGCGCGGCGCATCTATCCGGTGATGGCCAGCTCGGCGCTGCACAATATCGGCAGCGACGCGATTCTCAATACGCTGGTGCAGATATTCCCCGATCCCGCGGCGCGCGGCAAGGTCAGCGGCACCAGCGAGCCCGGCGGCAAGGGCCAGCCGGTCGAGCGCGCGGTGCAGGATTCCGAGCCCGTGTCCATTTATATTTTCAAGACTTTCACCGATCCCTTCGCCGGCCGCATCAGCTATCTCAAGGTAATGTCCGGCGTGCTGAAGAACGACGCCGCGCTCGTGAATTTCGCGCGCGGATCGAGCGAGCGGCTGCAGCACGTTCAGGCCATGCAGGGCAAAACCGGCGTCGAAGCGCCGGAGATGCATGCCGGCGACATCGGCGCGGTGGCCAAGCTCAAGGAGACGCTCACCGGCGACACTCTGGGCGACAAGGCCGCCCCCGTTCACTACCCCAAGGCGCGAATCCCCGAGCCGTCCATCACATTTGCCATCGAGCCCAAAACGCGCGCCGATGAAGACCGCATCGGGCAAGGCATCCACAAAATTCTGGAAGAGGATTTGGCGCTGCGCTTCTCCAAGGACCCGCAGACCAAGGAATTTTTGCTCTCAGGCTCCGGGCAGCAGCACATCGAAGTGGTGGTGGCCAAGCTGCGCAAGCGATTCAAGGTGGACCTGCTTCTCAAGCCGCCCAAGGTGCCCTATCGCGAAACGATTCGCGCCAAGGCCGATGCCGAGGGCAAGCACAAAAAGCAGACCGGCGGTCACGGCCAGTTTGGCGTCTGCCGCGTGCGCATGGAACCGCTGGCGCGCGGCGCGGGGTTTGAATTTGTGGACGACATCTTCGGCGGCGCCATTCCCCACAATTACATTCCCTCGGTGGAAAAGGGAATTCGCGCCGCGGCCGAGCGCGGCTACCTGGCCGGCTTCCCGGTCGTGGATTTTCGCGCCGTGCTCTACGACGGCAAGTATCACGACGTGGACTCCTCCGACATGGCCTTCAAGATCGCCGGCTCGCTGGCATTCAAGGAAGGCATGAAGCAGGCCCGGCCGGCGCTGCTCGAACCGATCATGCAGGTCGAGGTCTACGCCCCCGATCAGTATTCCGGCGACATCATGGGTGATTTGAGCTCCCGCCGGGGACGCATCAGCGGGAGCGAGGTCCGCGGCGCAAACGTAGCCGTGAAAGCGCAGGTACCCTTCGCCGAGATGCTCAGCTACGCAAACGACCTGACCTCCATGACCCAGGGCCGCGCCAGCTACCACATGGAATTTTCGCACTACGATTACGTGCCCAACGAGATCGCCGAAAAAGTGATCGCCCAAGCCAAGGCTGCCCGCGAAGGCGCGCCCGCGGAGGATGAGGAGGTCGCCTAAGACTCCAGGTTGGAGTAAGAGTCGGCGCTCTCGCTACGCCGGTCTAACTGGCTCATTTCTCAGCGGTTGTCTGGAAGCAACCTAGTACCGATCTACAGTTGCCTTCCGCTTGGTTTCCGGTTTAGGATGGGGTTCAGCCGGATAGAGATATCCATTTACGGGAGTTTGCGCCCGCCATGGCCCAGCAACGCGTCCGCGAAAAGGGAGAGTTCTTGCCTCGGCGCACGCGTGCGGCCGGGACCGCGGCGCTGCTGCTTGCCGGCGTCCTGGCGGCGGCTCTGGCTGGCTGCGAGCAATCCGCCCGCCGGCCGGTGGTACGCCAGCCGGTACCGATTCCCGCTCCCGCGCCCGCCTCTCCGTCGCCAGCAATAGAACAGCCTCCGCTGCAGGTCGCGGCTCAGTCGCCCGTGGCACGGCAGGCGCCGGTGGTGAATGGTGTGGAGCGGCTGGCCCGTCAGGTGGAAGCGATATTTGAGGCCGGAGAGAAAGAGTACAAGGACGGCCACCTGAGCAGCGCACGGCAGCAGTTTGACCGCGCGCTGGACCTGCTGCTGGAGAGCGGCTACGACGTGCAGGCCGAGCCCCGGCTGGCCGCGCTTTTCGAGCGCATCGTCGGCACCGTGCACAGCGCCGAGTTGATCGCCTTTCGTGAAGGCGACGGCTTCAGCGAACAGAAGAGCGAGCCCTCGCCGATTGACGAGATCGCCCTGACGTTTGCCGCCGAGGAGGAAGCCCCGGCGGGCCCCGTGGACCCTCGGCTGCGCACGAGTGCAGAGTCGGAACTTGCGGAAGTGTCCCACGATCTGCCCCTCAACGTGAACGACGTGGTGCTCTCGTTCTTGAAATACTTTCAGACCCCGCGGGGCACCGCCATTGTCGAAACCGGACTGCGCCGTGCGGGCCGCTATCGCGACATGATCGAGCGCGTACTTCGTGAGGAAGGCCTGCCCACCGACCTGATCCACCTGGCGCAAGCCGAAAGCGCATTCCAGCCGCAGGCGCTGTCGCGGGCCGGGGCGCGGGGCCTGTGGCAGTTTATGGCTTTCCGCGGCACGGAGTATGGCCTCGCGCGCACTTGGTGGCTGGATGAGCGCCAGGACCCCGAGCCGGCCACGCGCGCCGCGGCGCGCCACCTGCGTGACCTCTACAGAATCTTCGGTGATTGGTATCTGGCGATGGCCGCCTATAACTCCGGCCCGGGCGCGGTGCAGCGGGCCATCGAGCGCACCGGATACGCTGATTTCTGGGAATTGTACAAGCGCAACGTGCTCCCCAGGGAGACGCGCAACTATGTGCCGATCATTCTGGCCATGACGCTCATCGCCAAGGATCCAGCGCGCTACGGCATTCAAGTCGAGCCCGACCCGCCGTTGCGCACCGACCGCGTGCAGCCGGGCCATCCCATTGATTTGCGGCTGGTGGCGGAAACCATCGAGGTGGATTTGGATACGCTGCGCCTGCTGAATCCGCAATTGCTGCGCTTGGTCACTCCCCCCACACCCAGTTTCGTGCTGCGCCTGCCCGAAGGCACTGCCGAACACTTTCAGGCGGAGATCGCGCCGATTCCGCCCGAGAAGTGGGTGAGCTGGCGGCAGCATCGGGTCGCGGACGGCGACACGCTTTCCGCCATTGCCAAGCAGTACCGCGTCGCCACCACAGCCATCGCAGACGCCAACGGTCTGGACGCGAAGGCGCTGCTCCCCGTCGGCCAGAAATTGATCATTCCCTCCGCACAACCCCAGCCGGTGGTGGGCAAACTGGTCCGCTACTCGGTCCGCCGCGGAGACACGCTGACGTCCATCGCCGACGAATTCGGCGTCACCGTGCCAGAATTGAGGCGCTGGAACGGCCTTCGCTCGACCACGTCCCGCGTGAACCGCGGCGTGCGCCTGCGAATCTATCCCGGTGGCCTGGGTGCGCCGCCCGCCACTGCTACCGCCCGCAGGCCCGCGACAACCCCTGCGGCCGCTGCCAGCCGAACTGCCCCACCGGCGGCCCAAGCCCCCCGAACGCAGGTGGCCCAGGCGGCCGCAGCAACGGGAGGCGGCGGGGGAGGCTCCCCTGTCGTCCACCGTGTGCAGCCTGGCGAGACACTCTGGTCCATCGCGCGCACCTATCAGACCACGGTCGAGACGCTGCGCGGGACCAACCGCTTCCTGCTCAGCCGGGGTCTGCAGGCTGGGGACTCGCTGACCGTCTCTCCCGCAAATTAACCCGCCTGCCGTTTTTTCAGAAAGCTGCGCCTGCTCTAGCGCCGGGGGCGGCGCTTGGAACGTCTTGTGCCTCGCTTCGGTTGCCGGGCACGGCGCGAGGCCTGCCCTGAGCGGGTGCGCGACCGGCCCGAGCGGCCAGGCGCCCTCGACTTTCCAACGGGCGCGCGGCCCAGGTGGCCGATAATCCGCGCAGCCGCGCTGATCACTTCCTTCTCAAAATCGGCGGCGGCGCGGCGGGCTTCCTCCATCATGGAAGGATCGAGCAGCAGCGCGCAACGGTCGTAGAATGGACTGATCGCGCTGTGCGGAACCGAAACCGCGCCCGGAAATGCCGCGCGCTCGGACCAGCGCCGGTACATCAGCAAATCCCTGTCCAAGGCCTCCCGTTCGGCGGTGATTTCGGCTTCCGGCCATTCCAGCACCCGGCCCAGCGCGGCCAGAAATTCCGGCCAAAACATTTCCGCGAACGCGGCTTCTTCTGGCTCCAGCGGGCGCCCTTTCCGGGCCCCTAGAGCGCCCGGCAATAGCCGGTACACTTCGGCCACCATCACCAGCACCGCTTCGCGGCCCATGGTGGACTCCAGTTCCCGCACCCGCGCCGGCTCGTCCACCACCCCTACCCGGCCATGCCGCCGGGCATAGGATTTGGCGAAATTGGCGATCAGGCCCTCCGGGCGGACGGCGCGCACCAGCCGGTGGGCCAGTTCGCCGGCATGAGTGATAAAAAGCTTGCGTTGCGCAGCCATGGGCTTCCACCGTGAAGCAAACAGCAGCAGTAGCGCAAGGAAAATCTACGGGTAAATGAAGAGGCCCGGCCTGTCCCTTGGTGCGGGACGGGGCCGGGCCTGGTCACGCCAAGCGCAGTTGCGCCAGTAGTTAGTGCACCGCCGGAGCCGCCGGCGCGGGACCTTGCGGGGGCCGCGCGGCGCCCAGCGACATCCCAGAGGGCGCCGGCGTGAGCGCGCGATCGAGCGCCTCATCCAGTGTGCGCACGTAATGGATCTGCATGCCCTCGGGCAGGTGCTCCTGCAAATCCTCCTTTACGTTGGATTCGTTCTCCGCCGGAAGGATCACCTCGCGGATGCCCGCGCGCTTTGCGCCCAGCACCTTCTCTTTGATCCCTCCCACCGGGAGCACAAAGCCGGAGAGGGAAATCTCCCCGGTCATGGCCAGCATCGGCCGCACCGGCCGCCCGCTCAGCAGGCTCACCAGCGCGGTCACCATGGCCACGCCGGCCGAGGGGCCGTCCTTCGGTACCGCGCCCGAAGGCACGTGGATGTGGATGTCCTGCTTGCGGAAAAAGTCGGGATCAATGCCGTAGCGCTCGGCATTGGCCCGCACCCAGGAGAGCGCCGCGGTCATGGACTCCTGCATGACTTCGCCGAGATGGCCGGTCATGGTGAACTGCTTGCCGCCGCGCATGCGCGAGGCTTCGATGAATACGATGTCGCCGCCGGCCGGCGTCCACACCAGCCCGACCGAGACACCCGCCCGCTTGGTGCGCTCTTCGACCTCCCGCTCGGAGCGAAACTTTGGAAATCCGAGCGATTCGCGCACCACTTCCGGCGTGACCGTCAGCCGCTCCGTCTTTCCCTCGGCCAGCCGCCGCGCCTGTTTGCGCGCGATGGTGGCGATTTGGCGCTCGAGATCGCGCACGCCCGCTTCGCGCGTGTAGCTGTGAATGATCTCGCGCAGGCTGTCGTCGGTGAATTCGATCTGCTCACCGGTCTTCAGACCGTGCTCGGCGGCCTGCTTGGGGATCAAGTACTTGTTGGCGATGTGCACCTTCTCGATCTCGGTGTATCCCGCCAGCTCGATGATCTCCATGCGGTCCCGCAGCGGCTCGGGAATCGGGTCCATCCAGTTGGCCGTGGCGATGAACAGCACCTTGGAAAGATCGAACGGCACGTCCAGATAGTGATCGCGGAAGGTCGAGTTCTGCTCGGGATCGAGCACCTCCATCAGCGCCGAGGAAGGATCGCCGCGGAAGTCGCGTCCGAGCTTGTCCACCTCGTCCAGCATGAACACCGGGTCATTCGTCTCGCCGCGGCGCAGGCCCTGAATGATTTGCCCCGGCAGCGCGCCGATATAGGTCCGGCGATGGCCGCGGATCTCCGCCTCGTCGTGCATGCCGCCCAGGGACACGCGTACGAACTTCCGCCCCAGCGCCCGCGCGATGGACTTCCCCAGCGAGGTCTTGCCCACGCCTGGGGGTCCCAGGAAGCACAGGATGGGGCCCTTCATGCCCGGCTGCAGTTTCTTCACAGCCAGGTAGTCCAAAATGCGCTGCTTCACCTTCTCCAGGTCGTAGTGATCCTCGTCCAGAATCTGCTGCCCCTTGGGAATGTCAATCTCCTCCGCGCCGGACGATTTCGTCCAGGGCAGCGAGGTCATCCACTCCAGGTAAGTGCGCGACACCATGTATTCGGCCGAGGCCGGAGTCATCTTCTGCAGCCGCTTCAGCTCGCGGTCGGTCTCCTTCCGCGCTTCGGCGGACATGCCCGATTCCTCGATCTTCTTGCGCAGCTCCTCGATCTCCGTCTGCGTCTCGTCGGATTCGCCCAGCTCCTTTTGGATGGCTTTCATCTGCTCGCGCAGCAGATATTCGCGCTGGCTCTGGCTCACTTGTTCCTGCACCTGCTCCTGAATCTTGTTACGCAGCTCCAGGACCTCCAACTCCTTCGATAGCTCGCGCACCAGCGTCTCCAGCCGCCTGCGCACGTCGGCGGTCTCCAGCAACTCTTGCCGCAGAAGCGTGGAAAGCGAGAGATTGGCGGCGATGAAATCCGCCAGCCGCACCGGGTCGTCAATGTTCACAGCCACCGTCTGCAGATCGTCGGAAAGTTGCGGCGACTTCGCCACCACGTCCCGAAACAACTCGCGCGCGTTGCGTTCCAGCGCGGTCAATTCCGAGTCGCGCGGGCCCACCACGTCCTCGACGGGTGACACCTGGGCGCGCAGAAACGGCTTCGTGGCTACCACACCCTCCAGACGAATGCGGGCCACGCCTTCGACGAATACCACCACATTGTTGACGTTCGGAAGTTTTACGGTCTTGTGAATCTTGGCCAGAGTACCCACGCGATGCAGGTCCACATCGGCTGGTTCTTCCACCCGCGGATCCAGTTGCGCCACCACTCCCAGCAGCCGTTCCGTTCCTTCGAGCGAACTCAGCAGAGCCAGCGAGCTATCCCGGCCCACCGTTAGCGGCAACACGCCGCCCGGAAACAGCACCATGTCCCGCACCGGCAGAATCGCCAGCTCGGCGGGCACCTTAGTCTTTTCGGCCATCGCAAACCCCCCTTGGCTCTCAGTCGCCTCTTGGTCCCTTGGGAGAGCAGGTCATTACTTTAGATGCGGCAGGGACTAGGTCGGGTGCATGATTATCATAACCCCGTGCTAAGACAGCCTGAGTCTCCTAGACTCAAGACTACACCCGCTCCGCGACCGCCATCTGCCACGCAGTCGATCCCGCCTATGGCACGTATCGGCTCCGAACGAATGCCAGAGCCTCTTCGCGCTCCTTCAGCCGGCCCTCTAACTGTGCTTCTTCGACACAATCCAATATTTCCTTGAATCGCGGCCCGGGCAGTAGGCCCATGTGCTTCAAGTCATCTCCGGTGATCAAGCGCGCGGGGCGCACCTGCTCGGGGGGAGTCTCGCGAAGAAATCGGCGCACGAATTCGTAGGCGTCCAGCGTTCCGTGGCTGGACAGGCAATCCAGCCGATGAAGCTCGAGATGCTGCTCGAAATTCGCCAAGCGCACAAATCGCTTGAGTGTCGCCGGACGCATCCCAAAAACGTCCTTGAAGCGGAGATGATTCGCCACCAGCGCCTCGATCTGCTCGGCGTCGTCGGTGGAAAATCGCAGGCGCTTGCAGATCTCCGCGGCCATGCGCGCGCCGATTTCGGCGTGCCCGTCGAAACGGATGCGGTCCCCCGTCTGTTCGGCCGGCATGAACGTGGGCGGCTTGCCCACGTCGTGTAGCAGGACCGCCCAGGCCAGCGCGGGCGGTGCGCCCGCAGAAATCTTTTCCAGCATCATCCGCGTGTGAATCCACACGTCGCCTTCGGGATGGTACTGCGGCGGCTGTGGCACTCCCTGCATGCGGGCGATCTCGGGCAATAGCTCCGGCAGCAACCCCGTCTGCTCCAACAACTCGAAGCCACGGCGCGCCGCTCCCTCCGTCAGCAGCTTGGTCAATTCCTCGCGCAATCGCTCGGGCGAAACCTGGCTGATCTGCGCGGCGGCAGCCTGAATCGCCGCAAACGTCGCCGGCTCGATGGCGTAGCCGAAGCGCGCCGCGAAACGCACCGCGCGGGCCATGCGCAGCTTGTCTTCACGGAACCGCACCGCCGGCTCGCCGATGGCGCGGACCAGGCCGGCGCGGATGTCTTCGCGCCCGCCGACGAAATCGAGCACCGCGCCGCTTTCCGGATCAAGCATCAGGCCGTTGATGGTGAAGTCGCGGCGGCGGACATCCTCTTCGGGCGTCCGGGAATACTCGACCCGGTCGGGGTGGCGGCCGTCGGAATAGCCGATGTCGGAGCGGAACGTGGCCACTTCCACCTGCGCCTCGCCCTCCACCACCAGGATCACGCCGAAACGCGCGCCCACGCTGAGGCTGCCGGGAAAGAGCTCCTGCACGCGTTCGGGACGCGCGTCGGTGGCCACGTCATAGTCCGTTGGCTCCCGGCGCAGCACCAGGTCGCGCACGCAGCCGCCCACCAGGTAGGCCTGATGGCCCGCGCCCCGCAGCGTGCGGCAAAGTTTCTCGGCAAGTTCTCGCGGCTTCATGTCTGGATTATGCTCCCGCCGAGCGAATGCGTCCAAGCACCACGCGAAAGATCGCGACTTGGGGCTAGCGAACGGGCTCGCCGGGCTTCAGATACCATGCGCTGGGATGCTGCGTGAAACCGACATGCGGATAGTAGTCCACAGCGGCCGGCGCCGAGAGCAGAATCAAGATCGCTTGCGGAGCCGCCTGCTGGGTTCGGCGCATCAGCTCTTTCCCGATCCCCGAGCATTGATGTGATAGGCGAACGGCGAGATCGGAAAGATACGTGGCATAGCTAAAATCCGTAAACGAATGCGCGATACCCACCAGCAGTTTGCCGTCCCACGCCGTAACCACGAGATTGGCGTTGCGCACCATCGCGGCCATCCGTTCGCGATCATCCACCGGGCGACGCTCGCCCAACGTCGAGGCCCGATACAGCTCAATCACACCGTCTAGGTCGAGGTCATTGCCCGAGCGATAGTGGATCATAGAACCCCCTCTCGCCGGAGTTAGCGTAGCCGGTGATTCTAAGTGCGCTCTGCCGCGAGAACGCGCGGAATACCCGCGAGATCGTTGGTAATAGCCACGTTGGTCCAACCGGGCTGAGCGGCCATGAGTGCGCGCACGTGCCCGGCTGAGCCATACCCAAGCTCGACGACGAACACACCGCCATGGCGAAGCAGCTTTGCGGCCTGTGCCAGGAGCGGCGGATAGGCGTCAAATCCTGACGGTCCGCAAAACAGCGCCTCTGCAGGTTCGTGTTCTCGCACTTCGCGCTGCAGCTCGCCGGCGTCTGCCCGGCCGATATACGGCGGATTGCTGACAATCAGATCGAACTGCGCCACCTCAGAGTCCGGTGCGGAAAGATAGGTTTCCAGCCAATTCATTTGTGCAAATTCGATGCGCTCGGCGACGCCGTGGCGCGCGGCGTTACGTCGAGCCACCTCCAGCGCCGCCACGGACACATCCGTGGCCACGATGCGCGCCTGCGGCAACTCCCGCGCCAGTGCCACGGCGATGCATCCCGAGCCCGTGCCGGCATCGGCGATCCGCAGCGGCTCCGAGCGGCGCGCGGCCAGTCGCTCGAGCGCCACCTCGATCAGGTGCTCGGTCTCGGGCCGGGGAATCAGCACGCTGGGATTGACCTCGAACTCCAGGCCCCAGAACTCCTGCCTCCCGGTCAGATATTGCACCGGGACGCCCTCCGCGCGCCGCTTGAGCAGTTCCTCGTAGCGAACGAGTACTTCCGAACTGAGCGTATGCTCGGGATGCGCGTAGAGCCAGGCGCGGTCGCGCCCCAGGAGATGCAGCAGAAGCAATTCAGCGGCGAGAGCCGCTGACGGCACGCTCACGGCTTCGAGACGCGCAATACCTTGCGCCAGCGCGCCTCGCACATCGCACGCCACAGCGCGCTCGGCTGAACCGGCCGCCATCTTCAAGCCTCCACCAGCTCCTGCTTCAGCCGTTCCGACTCGTAATGCGTGACCAGCGCGTCCACCAGTGGCGCGAGCTTGCCGTCCATCACTTCGCCGAGCTGGTGCAGCGTCAGCCCGATGCGATGATCGGTCACGCGATTCTGGGGGAAGTTGTAGGTGCGGATCTTTTCCGAGCGGTCGCCGGTCTTGATCTGGCCGCGGCGTTCGGCGGCGATCTGGTCGTGCTGTTTTTGCTGCTCCTGCTCATAGAGGCGCGCGCGCAAGACGCGCATGGCCTTGGCGCGGTTCTTGATCTGAGATTTTTCGTCCTGCTGCGAAACCACCAGGCCGCTGGGAATGTGCGTGATGCGCACCGCGGAATAGGTGGTGTTCACCGACTGCCCGCCGGGCCCGGAGGAACAGAAGGTATCAATGCGCAGGTCCTTCGGCTCGATCTTGATGTCAATTTCGTCCGCTTCGGGCAGCACGGCGACCGTGGCCGCCGAAGTATGGATGCGGCCCTGCTGCTCGGTGGCCGGGACGCGCTGCACGCGATGCACGCCGCTTTCGTACTTCAGCTTGGAATAGACCTTGTCGCCCTGGATCGCGGCGACGATGTCCTTCACTCCGCCCAGCGACGACGGTGAGCTCTCCAGCACCTCCGCGCGCCATTTCTGCGATTCCGCGTAGCGCGAGTACATGCGGAAAAGCTCGGCGGCAAACAGCGCGGCCTCGTCACCGCCGGTCCCGGCGCGGATTTCGAGAATCACGTTCTTGTCGTCATTGGGGTCTCGCGGCAGCAGCAGCCGCTTCAGCTCGCGCTCGACGATCTCACTGCGCTCGCTGAGCTGGCGCTCTTCTTCATGGGCCAGTTGCTTGATCTCGGCGTCTTCGCTTTCCATGAGCATCTGCTTGGTCTCGCGCAACCCCTTTTCGATCTCTTTCCACTCGCGATATTTCTCCACCACCTGTGCCAGGTCGGCGTGCGTCCGCGCGAGCTTCTGGTAACGCGCCGAATCGCCCAGCACCTCGGGCGAAGAGATCTGCGCGGTCAACTCCTGGTAGCGCGACTCAATCTGGTCGAGCTTTTGAAACAGCGTCAATGCGGTCATGGCAGCACCTGGAAAGCAATAACACAATACTTCATTCGGAAAGGAAACGGACAAACGCGAAAGCGGCGGCCCCTAGTCGGGGTCGGAAGGCGGGCAAGCTAATAAAATGCGGCAAACATCTTCATTTTTAAGAATAGCCGCAAAGTGCCCGGAAAGCAATCTCGCCGCAGATGCCCCGCTGATGATTGTTGTGCGCATGCGATGTACTATACGTAGCCCTGCAACCATGAGCCAGCTTTCCCCCATTCCCCACGGCGCCAGCGGTGAAGGCGAAATCCTGTGGGGATTCTGGTATCCCATCCTGCGCAGCGAAGAATTGCGCGGGCGCAGGCTCGTCGCCACCACGCGCCTCGACGTGCCTCTGGTCGCCGGACGCGACGGCGCCGGCAAGGTGTTTGCCCTGCGCGATGTCTGCCCGCATCGCGCTTACCCTCTCTCCCTGGGCCATTTCGATGGGCAGAAGGTCGAATGCGCCTATCACGGCTGGCAATTTGACGCGCACACGGGGCAGTGCCGGACGATCCCTTCGCTCACCGCCGATTCCAAGCTGCAGTGCGAGCGCATCTACGCCGGCAGCTTCCCCTGCGAAGAACGCGACGGCTACCTCTGGGCCTACTTCGCCGAGCCCGACGGGTGCGGGCTGTACTTGCAGCCCGCGGAAAATAAGGGACGCCCGCTCGATCGCGCGGCGCTGCCGCCTCCGCCGGAATTGCCGAAATCCAGCCGGCGCTACCGCATCGCGCATCTTTCCGCCGATCTCCATTGCAGCATGGACCACGGCATTGTCGGCCTGATGGACCCGGCGCACGGGCCTTTCGTGCATCAATCGTGGTGGTGGCGCAGCCGCCGCAGCATCCGCGAAAAACAAAAAACCTTCGAGCCCATTCCCAACGGCTTCCGCATGAGCGCGCACGCCCCTTCGGCCAATAGCGGCCCCTACAAGCTGCTGCGTTTCTACGGCCAGGAAGTCACCACGCAGATTGATTTTGTGCTGCCCAACGTGCGCACCGAG
>Ga0214473_10001709_pt1 | contig 28335 bp, 26 predicted proteins | sample RVTome_7_FD_203509 | JGI IMG/M metagenome (GOLD analysis project Ga0214473, IMG submission 203509) | Soil microbial communities from uranium-contaminated site in the Upper Colorado River Basin, Wyoming, United States - RVT98D197 | ecosystem: Environmental > Terrestrial > Soil > Contaminated >...
ACCGATGTGGAGCTGCCGCGGCTCACGAGCCTCGAGCGGCTCACGGGCCAGGGAGTCCGCGCGTCCGCCTGTGGCGCCGCGGGCCCGAGTTGCACGCCGCTCCAGTCCGCAATGGCCGACGAGGCCGAGGACTTCCTGTTCGACCCCGTCGAGCCGTCCTTCGAGGACCCCTTTGCCGAGGTGAGCGCCTACTTCCACGCGGATCGTGTCTCCCGCTACTTCGAGGACACCCACGGTTTCACCTGGACCTGTTGTGGCGGAAGCGAAGTGATGGAGGTCGTGGCGAACTACTGGGAGGAGCGCGACACGTCCTACGACAACGCGGCCTACACGCCTTCGGCATGCTCGCGCGACGAGTGCGGCGCCATCGTGCTCGGACAGGGGGCGCGCCACGACTACGCCTATGACGGCGACGTCGTGTACCACGAATTCACCCACGCGATCGTGGACGAGACGGCCGGCATCTTCGGAATCGACCTCGACGCGCTCGGCATCTCCTACGAGCCCATGGCGATCAATGAGGGGACGGCCGACTACTACGCCGGTGTGGTCGGCGGCAACTCCTCGGTAGCCGAGTACTTCGCGGGCATGAGCGCGCTCGGCAGCAGCGGCTCCCTTCGCGAGATGGAAAACGACCTCGTGTGTCCGAACGATCTCTTCGGCGAGGGCCACATGGACGGTCGGATCTGGGCTGGCGCGTTGTGGGAAGCGCGCCAGTCCATCGAGCCCGCCGCCATGGACGCCCTGGTGTTCGCGACGCTGGGCACCATGTCGGACAACACCATCTTCGACGATGCCGCCGCGCTGCTGCTCTCCACCGCGGAGACCTTGCGCGAGGACGGCGTCCTCGGCGCGGCCGACCTGACCCTGCTCGAGGGCGTGCTGGGCGATCGGGGAATCGCGGGCTGCCGGCGCATCGTGCCCCTCGATGACGGGGAACCCCATCTCGGCTACAGCGGGACCGAGCTCGCGACGGGGTCCCTGGGCGGATCCGTCGTGCCGCTTCACTACCGGATCGACATCCCGGCAGACGCTGCGAAGCTGACGCTCTACCTGGTGCCCCTTACGGACTCGGGAAGCTACACTTATTACCTGCGCGACGGGCAGCCCGCGCGCTTCGTCGCGGGCCGCCGCCCGCCGCTCGTCCACGACACCTCCATCGAGGCGGCGCGCATGGTGGAGCTGGACGACGGGAGCGTGCACCCGCTTCCCCGGTGCGAGACGTTGTACATCGCCCTCATCGCGGACGATCTCCACACCGTGGGCGAGAGCGCCTACCGCCTCACGGCGGTGCTCGACCGAACGGGCGAGCCCACGGAGCCGTGCACCACATCCGAGGACGGCGGCGTCGGGCCCGGCGATGCAGGTGTCGATGCCGCGGACGGCGCGCCTGGGCCGTCGGTAGCGGGGGGCGGGGGATGCTCGGTGCCGCTGCTGCGACCGGCGCCAGCTGATCCGGTCCTCTGGCTCGCGGCGCTGTGGGTCCTGAGCCTGGTGCGCCGGCGCGCTCGACGCACAGGCGGCGCCCGCAGATCGCGTTGCCTCCGCTCGGGGGCGGCGTATGCTGATGCCCCATGGCGGCGGTGAAGATCTACACGACGCGGACCTGCGTCTACTGTGAAGCCGCCAAGCGGCTCCTCGCCCAGAAGGGCTTGATCTACGAGGAAATCGACGTGAGCAGCGATGCGGAGGCGCGCACGTGGCTCCGTGATGTCACGGGGCAGACCACGGTCCCGCAGATCTTCGTCGATGATCGGCCCTGCGGGGGCTACTCGGACATCGCTGCGCTCGATCGTGACGGGGAGCTCGACCGGATCCTCGCCGGTACCGCCGTGCAAGAGTAGGCATGCGGAGGGAAGGCGTGCTCGGGCCAACCCCTCAGGGCCCGCGACGCATCCTGAGGTCGATGCGGCGCCGCGCGCTGTCGAAGTACACGGTCTTCTCGACAGGCACGTACCCGTCCTTGGCGGCCTGCACCTGACCGAAGGGGACGTCCGTCTCCACCGTCATCCCGTAGTCGCCATCCGAGTCCGTGCTCGTCGAGCTGCGGTAGAGGGTGTCGGAGACGAAGGTGACCGATGCTCCCTCCACGGGCCGCCCATCCACGTCCTCGACCACCCGGCCGTAGAGCTCGTAGACATCCGTCGGGCCATCTTGCCCGCTGCAGCCGATAGCCCCTAGCAGAAGGAGGGGAACCCAGGCGAGGTGCCGGTGTCTCATGCCCGATGAAGCATAGAGGAAGGGCTGTCCGCGCTCAACGCTCGACCGCTTCCGCCCCCAACCCGCGTCGGGGCCTTCCCGGCCCCTCCCGTCCCCCCCTTCGGCTCGTTGTCCCGGCGGCGCCCGACCCGTACGATTCGGATTCCATGGCCCGCGTCCACAACCCCGAGCCAGACCCCTCCGTGCTCAGGGGGGCGCTCCTTCCAGCGTCCCTGGTGCTCGTTTTCTGCCTGATCTACGGTTTCAACATCCCATTCGGCCTGGCCGCGGCCGCGTCGATCCCCTTCATCGCGCTCTTTGTCTTCGCCCCCGCATGGGCCAGGGCTTCCCTGGCTCGATTCGATCGCGACGCGCTGCGCTTGCTGAGCATCGGTCAGCAGGATCGCATGGGCGACCGCTTGCGCAGGGCCCTCGGTGCGCGCCTCTTTGCCGCGCCGGCACGCATGTGGGAGCGGAGGGGCCTGGTGGCGGCGGAGAATGGCCGGCCTCGAGAGGCGCGCCTGGCGTACTCCCGGGCCATGAAGGGCTACGAAGAGGCCGCCCACGTCCCCGTCAGCCTCCTGCTCGGCTACGCCCACGCGTGCTATGCGCTCGGGCTCGATGCGGAGGCTGTGAAGCACTACCGGCGGGTCCTGGCAGACAGCGGCACCATGCCCCGAGTCGAGCGCAACCTGGCTCACGTTCTCATTCGGAAGGGTGAGGGCGTGCGCGACGCGCTGGACTTGCTGGATCAGGCAGCCCGTTCTGCGTCGGATGAGGATGCGCGGGGCGAGGTCACTCTGATTCGGGCATTCGGCGAGGCCCGGCTCGGGAACCGTGCGACCGCCAAGCAGTTGCTGGAGGACGCCGTGGCCGTGCGTACGGAGGCGGCCGAGGCGCTGCGTGAAGAAGTGCGCGAGCACCTGACCTGAGGTCCCGCGACCCTCGTCTACGCAGACCGCTTTCGCTTTGACCTGAGCGTGAGCGCGCCCAATGCCGTTCGGCTAGCCGCCGCCGCGCTTCAGCTCGGTCAGCACCAACTTCGCCACGGCCTTGAGCGTGTCGAAGACGCCCCTCCCGTCCGGGGCCACCGCTTCGAAATCCGGAACGCGCGCCGGGTTGAGTAGCTCCCGGAGCTCCTCCGTCGGCGCGACCGAGGGCACGTCGCGCTTGTTGTACTGGACGACGTAGGGGAGCTTGTCGAGGGAGTAGCCCTGCTCCGCCAGGTTGGTCCGCAGGTTCTCCATCGACTCGACGTTGGCTTCCATGCGAGCGATCTGCGAATCGGCCACGAACACGACGCCATCGACGCCCTTGAGGATGAGCTTGCGGCTGGCGTCGTAGAACACCTGTCCGGGTACCGTGTAGAGATGGAACCTGGTCTTGAAGCCACGGATCTCGCCGAGGGCCAGCGGTAGGAAGTCGAAGAAGAGGGTCCGCTCGGTCTCCGTCGCGAGGCTGATCATCTTGCCCTTCGCGTCCGGGTTGGTCTTGTTGTAGATGTACTGGAGGTTGGTGGTCTTTCCACAGAGACCCGGCCCGTAGTAGACGATCTTGCAGTTGATCTCGCGGGACAGGTAGTTGATGAAGCTCATCGATGACCTCGTTCGATACCCGCGGACTCAGTCGTTGAACAGGTTGTCGATGTCGTCATCCGTGATCTCGGCGAACGGGGTCTCCCGATTCGGATCCTGCACCTTCGTGAGCAACGCCTCGAAGATGCGGTTGAGCTCCTCGCTGGACTTCTTCACCCGCAACCGGACCAATCCGAGGCTCGTCTTGTTGTCGAAAATCACCACGAGGATCACGCGGTTGCCGACGAGCTGGATGTGGATGTTGGCCTTCTCCCCCTCGTGAAACTGGGTCGTGAACTCGTTCTCCCGCAGAAGCTTGGCCATGCCGCCCGTGGCGGCGATATTTCCGGCCGTGAGCGAGGCGAGGGACGTCGTGTCGATGTGCTCGGTTTCGCCAGCCGCTGCGATCAACTGGCCGTTCTTGTCGATGATGAAGACGACGCGGGCGTTGGCCTCCTGCACCAGGCGGTCCACTATCACCTGGATCTGGTTGAACTCCTCCTCGTACATCACCATGTGCGGGTCAGCCATGAACCCTCCAAGCGCCTGCCCTGCCCCAAGCTCGGGGCAGTCCGGAACAACTACCAGAGGGGCCCGGCGCCGTAAAGAGTCAGGTGCTAGGTTTGATGGCCGTGTTCGCTGCAATCGCTAGGCTTTTCTCGAATGTGCTGCGGCTGCCCCTGCTGCCGCTGTGGTGGATTCTCCGGCTCCTGGCGCGTCCCCGGGGCAACTGGCTGCACGTGAGGCTCCGGTCGCGAGTCACCGAGCTCTCGCGCCCACGGCCGTTCTTCCTGTCATGGCTGCCGACGATGGCGCGCGCGTTGCCGACCCCGGTTGCCGAGCTCCACCGCCTCGTCGATTTCGCCGCCGGGGACCCGCGCGTCCGTGGCGCTATCCTGGAAATCCCGCCGCTCGTGGCGGGCTGGGCGGTCTGCGCGAGCCTCCGTGACGTGGTCGCCCGGCTCCGCGCCGCGGGCAAGGAGGTCGTCGCCTATCTCCCTCAGGGCGGCGGTAACCGCGAGCTGTTCGTGGCGTCGTCGGCGTCGCGCCTGCTGCTGGGCCCGCAGGCCACGCTCATGGTCCTGGGGCTCTCCATCGAATCCCACTACTTCCGGCCCCTACTCGACCGCCTCGGTGTCCACGTGCGCCCCACGGCCCATGGCGAGTACAAGACTGCGGCGGAGAATCTCGTCCGCGAGACCATGAGCGATGCGCAGCGTGAGCAGCTGTCCGCGCTCCTCGAGACGATCCAGGGCGAGCTCTTGGGAGCCATCGCTGCGCTCCCTGGGATGGACGAGTCATCGGCGCGGGCGCTGTTCGAGCGGGGCCTGCTGCGGGGCGACGAGGCGGTCGCCGCGGGAATCGCCGAGGCGGTGTGCTACGAGGACGACCTCCCGGTCCGGCTCGTGCGCGGCGGCTCTCCCGTGAAGCTGATCCGCGCGGGTCGCTACCTCTCGTTCCACGGGCGACGCTTCTTCAGTCGGGTGTTGCCCAGGCCCTACGTGGCGGTCGTGCCCGTGCATGGACCGATTATGTCCGGGGCGGCGGGGCTCGGAGCCTCGGGCGCGGATCCGGATCGGATCGCCGCGTGCCTCCGCCTGGCGCGCCGTGACCGCTTCGCCGTGGGTGTCGTCCTGCACGTCAATTCGCCGGGTGGGTCGGCCCTGGCGAGCGACCTGATTCACCGGGAAGTGGCTCGATTGAAGGAGAAGAAGCCGGTCGTGGCCTGCTTTGGCGACGTGGCGGCGAGCGGCGGCTACTACGTCGGGGCTGCGGCCCACGCCATCGTCGCACACCCGGTCACCATCACGGGCTCCATCGGTGTGGTCACGGCCAAGGTCGTCGCCAAGGGGCTGCTCGACAAGGTCGGCATCCGGACTGAGGTCCTGCGCACGGCCCCCCACGCCGACATGTTCTCGGTCGCCCGCGAGCTGTCGGACGACGAAGAGGCGATCCTCCAGCGGGAGACGCGCGGCTTCTATGAAGCATTCGTCCGCGTGGTGGCCGCGGGCCGCGGGCGCGCCTTCGACGAGGTGGAGCCCCTGGCCCGCGGGCGCGTATGGTCGGGCGCCGAGGCGCACCGTCGGGGCCTCGTGGACTCGCTCGGCGGGTTGCGCGAAGCCGTCGAAGAGGTCCGCTCACGCCTGACCATCCCGGAGGCGCTCAAGCGGCGCGTCGAGCCCCGCCTGGTGCGCACGGCCCGCACCGAGGTGCCCCCTCCCGAGCCCCCCGCGGCGACGGCCGCCGCGTGGGCAGCGCTCGAGGTCGTGGCGCCCGAGGCTCCCGTCCTGATGCGGCTCCTGTGCGCAGGCGACCGCGTGCTGTACTACGCGGTCCCACCGCGGATCGACTGAAAGGCGAGGCCTCGCATCGGCGTTTGATTCTTGGCGCCCGGGTCGTCTATCGTTCCGCGCCAGAGGAGACATCCATGGGAAGCATGAAGGTTCTGGTCGGAGTGGTCGGGATCCTGGCGCTGGCGGGCTGCGGCGGCGGGGGTCGGGCGAACGTGACCGCCGGCGCCATGCCGCAGGGGGGCTCCTTCACGGGCGTATGGCACTCGCCGCAGTACGGCGAGATGAACATGGTCCAGACCGGGTCGGCCGTCGTGGGCGAGTATGTCAAGGACGAGCGGTCCGGCCGCATCCAGGGCACCTCCCAGGGCGACCTGATGCGGTTCGAGTGGACAGAGAGCCGCGAGCTCGTATCGGGGCGGCCCACGGTCACCCGGGGCCGCGGCTACTTCCGCTACACCATCGGGGACGACGGCGCGCACAACATCCTCGGTGAGTGGGGCATCGACGACAACGAGACCGGCGGAGGGAGCTGGAACGCATACCGCATGCGAAACCGTCAGCCGCGCCTCTCGACCGATAGCACGGGAGGCGACGATGGGGACGGCGACGACATGGACGACCTCGGCGACGACCTCGAAGGGGATGACGACACGGCACCGGCCCCGGCAGGCGGCGGGACTGATCTCGGCGGCGACGACGATCTGGGCGACCTGGATCTCTGAGAAGGACGGCAGACGCCCGGCTCCGGGCGGGAGGTAGCGCTCCGTGGTCCAGGTCAATCCCCTGACACGCGAGGTGCTGATCAAGGTCGTCTACTACGGGCCTGGCCTCGGCGGAAAGACGACCTCCCTGCAGGCCATCCACAACGCCGCGCCGGTGGAGACGCGCGGGGAGATGGTGTCGCTCGCGACGCCCGTCGACCGCACGCTCTACTTCGACTTCCTGCCGCTCCGGCTGGCTCCTGTTCGGGATCATGCGGTTCGGCTCCAGGTCTTCACCGTCCCTGGCCAGGTGTACTTCAACGCGACACGCAAGCTCGTGCTCACGGGCGCCGACGGTCTGGTGTTCGTCGCCGACTCCCAGCGGCAGCGGCACGACGCCAACATCGAGAGCCTGGAGAACCTGGAGGCGAACCTGATCGAGCAGGGCCGCCGGTTGCCGGACGTCCGACACGTGATCCAGCTCAACAAGCGGGACCTGCCGAATATCCTGCCCGTGGAGGAGCTGAGCCGCACGCTCAACCCGCACGGCGCGCCCTCGTTCCCCACCTGTGCCACGCGCGGCGAGGGTGTCCTCGACGCCCTCGACGCTTTGGTCGCGAGCCTGCTCGACGACCTTCAGAGCGGAGATGCGCTGGTGCCCGGGGGCCGATCGAGCAAGCCCCTCGCCATGGGCCGGGCCGACGTGGGCCTGGAAGAACAGATCGGCCGCGCGAGCGAGCAGATCTGGCGCACCACCGTCAAGGCAGCCCTCGAGACCCGGGAGTCCGCGGCGGCGGCCGCCGCGGAGTCGGTGGCGCCCGCGGTCCAGGCCGTCGCGCCCAGCACCGAAGCTCCGGCCCCGAGCATCGCACCCGCTCGCGTGCTCTCCTGGGCCGCCCTGTTCGCGGAGGACCGCGACGAGGTGCGGGCTCTCGAGCAGGATCTCGCCCTGGGTAAGCTCACGACCGCCATCGGTCGTGCGGACGGTATCGCACAGGGGCTACTCGCCCGAGCGGCCGCCGATGCTGGCCTCGCGCCGAACCCCGACCTGCTCGTCCTGGCCCTCGGTCTCGATGGGAATCGGTGGCTCGCTTTCCGGCGCCTGGTGCGCCGCATCCGTGACGGTGGTCCGGTGGCCGAGCGTGATGCCCTGTCCGCCTTTGCGATCGTGATCGAGCTCAGGCTCCGCCTCGACCGCGTGCTGTAAGGGCCCTAGGGTCTACCAGGCGGGCTCGTCGGTCTGCTCCGCGTCTCCGTCGGCCGTGCGCCGGCCCGCAAAGAGCAGATAGGCGTACACGCCGGTGCCGACGAGCGCGGCGAAGACGAGCTTGACCGCGTAGGGGATCGTCGGCTCGTGCACCTGGCTGATCGTTCCCTCGATCACGCCGGCGAGCACCAGCAGAGGCATCCCGCCCACGACGAGTCGGGCCGCCTGGCGCGCCTCCCGCACGACCGCGTCCTTGCGTCGGAGCCGTCCAGGCATCAGCAGCCCGCGGGCCAGCATCAGCCCGGCGCCCCCGGCGATGACCACGACCGACAGCTCGGGAATGCCGTGCGGCAGGATCCACGCCCAGAAGAACAGTCCCTGGCCGCTCATGTGGTACTGCATGGCCAGGGCTCCGAGCGGGATCCCGTTGTAGAACAAGACGGATACCGTGCCGATGCCCAGCGTGATCCCGAGCGCGAACACGAGGAACGTCACCTTGATGTTGTGCGTGAAGAGGAAGCTCGAGAACGCGGCAGCTTCGTTTGCGTCGGAGTTTCCGCCCGAGAGCTCCTCGTCGGCCACGCGCTCCTGAGGCGTGTGCTCGCGGTGGCCGTCAGGAATCAACACGGCCTGTGCATCGGGGTCGATCGCGGTGAAGACGGCGCCGAGGCCCGCTCCGCTGAGCAGGATGGCCGCCGACAGGGCGACGACCTTCCACTCCCGGCGAAACAGCCGGGGGAACTCGTGGGCGAAGAAGGACCAGATGCGCCGGCCTCGTCGCTGACCGGACCCGGCGTAGATGTGGGAGTAGGCGCGAGCGACCAGGTCGTTCAAGTAGTCCGTCAACGACGCGTCCACGAGCTCGGTCCGCGCGCGAATCAAGTCGCTCGACACCGTGCGGTAGAGGTTTCCGAACCGGCGTGCCGTGGCCAGATCCAGGGAACGCAACCCCTGTTGATCCACGCGAAGCAGCATTCGCTCGAGCTGTTCCCACAGCGGGGCCCGCTTGCGCATGAATCGGTTGACGTCGAACCCCTTCACGGCGGGCATCATAGCGCGCTTTCGTCGGTTCCGCCGGGCGGTCGATCGCCGCGAGGGAAGCGGCAACACTCGCTTCGCTCCCCCCGTGCTACCGCGTGATCGCCGCCCGGGATCGAGGTATGGTCCGTGCGTGCGCGACGCCTACACGATCCGAACTCCCGAAAACGTCGCCTTCGAGTTCGAGCTCGCCGGCTTGTCCGCCCGCGCGCTCGCGTGGTTCCTCGACGTGATGGTCATGGCGTTGCTCATCGGCATCGCCTCGTGTGCGTTCTCCGCCATGGTCCCGGTGCTCGGTGGCCTCGCCCTCGCGTTGCTCTTCGTCGCGATCTTCCTGGTGCAGTGGTGGTACTCGGCCCTCTGCGAGTGGTGGCTCGGTGGGCAGACCCTGGGCAAGAAGGCCGTTGGCCTGCGGACGCTGCACGAGCGCGGCGTGCGCATCACGTTCTTGCAGTCGGTCGTGCGCAACCTCGTGCGCGTGGTGGACCTGCTCCCGGGGCTCTACCTGGTCGGCGGCGTGTCGGCCTTCCTCGACGGACACGGCCGGCGCCTCGGCGACATGGCCGCCGGGACGATCGTGGTGCGGGAGCGCCGAACACCCATGCCTTCCGCGGTGGTCCCCCCGTCCGAGCGCTACAACTCCTTCGTCAACGATCCCACCGTGGCCCATGCCGCGCGCCGGATCACCCCGCCCGAGCGGGAGGCGATGGTCGCGCTCGGACTACGCCGCGAGGAGCTGCCCCTGTCGGTTCGCCAGGAGCTCTTCGAGCGGATGAGCACCCACCTCGAGCACCGCTTGGGCGTTCCCAGGCCGCCCTATTTCTCCGAGGAGAAGTTCGTCCTGAACCTCACGGCGGTCGTGCTCGGCCAATCAGCTGAGCGCCGCTCCCTGCCGCCCGGACCCGCGGTGTTGTTCGGCGGAAGAAGCTGAACGTCGGATCAGGCAGCCCGTTCGCCGGCCACGAAGAGGATGGCGCAGTTGGTGAGCTCCGCCTCGCGCAGGCGATTGCACAGCTCCACTAGATCATCGTCCATATCGACGATCTGACCCTCGGTGGCCTTGCCCGTGGACTCGTCGTAGGAGCACTGATCCAGCGCGACCCAACGTCCACGGCACTCGTGGCGCCGGCATATCTCATCCCAGGTGGTGCGATCCATGGTCGGGTTCTCCGGCTCCCCCTCGACGCTGATTCCAAGCGCGCTCGAAACGACGATGACTAGGCTTAGGCTCAGGAAGGGGGTCCCCAGCTGGCTATTGGCGCCGGGGCTGACCCAGGGCCCCAATGTCCCAAGGCCCGGGCATTCGCGCAAGCGGATTCGCCATGGCGTCCCTGTTCAGGGACGGGGGCACCAATCGCCGAAATGCTGCCGTGACGAGGAGTCGGCCCCCACGCTCCTGAGCCTGGTGAAGAGGCTCTGGGCCGCGGGGCAGCGCCCCCGCTGTAGCTCGATGCCCACCATGTTGCTGCCCTTGGTCGCGATCTGGGTCCGCAGCGAGCGCAGCATGGCGTGACGTCGGCCTACGGCGCGCTGCGCGGCCGCCAGGGCGTTGATGGCCGCGTCGACGTTGTTGCCGGACAGGGCGCTGGTGCCGGCGGCCAGGGAGGCGCGCGCCCGGGCCAGGTCCTCGGCCGAGGGGCCGCTGGACGGGCTGTCATGGCCCTCGGGCGGGGTCTCGACGGGCGGGTCGGGGACGACGGGCGGGTCGGGGACGACGGGCGGGTCGGGGACGACGGGCGGGTCGGGCTGGACCGGAGGCACCTGCGGCAGGGGCGGGTCCGGCGTGGACGGCACCATCGGTGGGGGCACGTTCGGCTGCATGACCCCCGGGCCCACCCCCGGTTGCTGCCCCACCGGAGGCTGGACGGGCGGGTTCTGGGAGACCTGCGTGCCGCTGCCGTGCTGAGTCCACCAGTAGAGCCCCCCCGCGCCTCCCCCCGCGACGATGAAGAATCCGATGACCAGGATGGCCACGACCTTGCCCATCCCCGAGGAGGTCGGGGCGCTGTCCATGGAGCCCGATTCGTAGTGGGCCATCGGAGTCGGCGTGGGCGGGCCGAAGGGGCCCGTGCCATAGGCCTGCCCCGGCACGGGCATGGCGCCGCTCTGGGGCATCGGTCCAGGCGTGCCGATGGGGGCCCGCGCCTGGATCTGCGGGTTCGGGGTTCTCGGCATCAACCCGCCCGCCGAGGTCGCCATGGTCCAGGCCGCTTGGGCATCCTGATAGCCGGTGAACTCCTGGAGGAACTCGAGGACCGTGGCCTGTCGCTCGTCCCGGTTCTTGGCGAGGCTGCGCATGATCGCGTTCTTCTTGTTCGGTGGCAGCTGGGCGCCGGCCGGGGTCTGCTCGAGCGGTTTGGGCTGGGCCGTCAGGTGCTTGGTCGCCCACTCCCAGGGCGTCGCGGCATCGAAGGGGAGCCGCCCGGCGAGCATCTCGTAGGTCATCACGCCGAGCGAGTAGATGTCCGAGCGGGCGTCGAGGGCCTGGCCGCTGAACTGCTCGGGGCTCATGTAGGGCGGCGTGCCGAGGACCATGCCCTGCTTGGTGAGCTTGGCGTTGCGCTCGTCCTCGGCCTCGCTGCGCTTGGCGATCCCGAAGTCGAGCACCTTCACGAAGTCCGTCTGGCCGCCGCGGTCCGTCAGCAAGACGTTCTCGGGCTTCAGGTCGCGGTGAACGATTCCGCGCTGGTGTGCTTCGTGGAGCGACCCGCAGATCTGGATCAGCAGCTTGTCGGCGCGGGCCTGGTCCACCGGTCCGCGGGAGAGAAGGGCCGCGAGCGATTGGCCCTCGATGTACTCCATCACGATGAAGAGCGTGTTGTCGTCGAGGTTGCCGAAATCGTAGAACTGGATCGTGTTCGGGTGGCTCAGCTCGATGACCGTCTCGGACTCACGATGAAAGCGGGCGACGAGCTGCGGATCGCCGATCAACTCCGGATGCAAGGTCTTGATGGCCACCTTGCGCGTGGCGGTGCCCATCTTCTGCTCGGCGAGATAGACCTTGCCCATCCCGCCCTCGCCCAGGACGCTGACGATCCGATACCGCCCGAGGAGGATCTTCCCAAGGAGCGGGTCACCACCCTCGGTGCCCTCCATCTCCAACATCGCGCCGCAGTGGAGGCAGAACCGTGCCTCGTCCGCGTTGGGCTTGTTGCAACGTTCACAGACGCTGGGCATGACGCGACGTGATCCTGGGGGCCGGTCGGAGACGGTGTTTCGACCGCGAGCTTAGCCCTCCCCTTGGAAAGTTCAAAGCATCCACGGTGCCAGTTGCCGCCTTCGACGTTCTGTGGAAGCCTTTTGTTCTCGCTTGCTTCGCCCCTCGTCGGGCCATGCCCATCCCAAGCCACCCGATTTCGGCCCTCCGTCCTCTCCTGCTCGGCTGCCTGATCCTGGCCGCTTGCGGAGGTGACGACCCAGCGGACGCCGGCCCGCGCGAGTCCGTTCGGGTCATATTCGACCTGCGTCCCGCGCCCATGGACTTCGGGACCATCCCCTGGCCCGACGACCTCTACCGTGACGACGCGGGACGCATCGAGGTGGGAGCGCTGCCGGGGGAGGACCGGGGGCCCGTTCCGGAGTACTTCGACGCGCTGCGGGTGGGGCTCGCGGATCTGGACGGATTCGGGGCCGTGTCTCCGGTCTTCTTCCGACTCGATGGCCCCATCGATCCGACGAGCCTGCCTGCCACCCCCGCCGACACCCTGCGCGAAGACGCCAGCGTTCTGCTCTTGGATGTCGATCCCAGCTCGGCCTCGGCCTTCTCCCGCACGCCGGTCGACGTCGCCTGGCTCGAAAGCGCGGGACGCCTCTCCATCCGCCCCGACGACGGCCACCCTCTCGCCGAGGGGCGCCGCTACGCCGCCGTGGTGACCCGCAGAGTGCGCGCAGCCGACGGTCGCGCAGTCGAGCCCGCCGAGGCGTTCGGGGCCGTGCGGGACGCGTCCACGCGACCCGAGGACGCCCTGGCCGCGCGAGCGTACGCGCAGTACGGGCCCGTGCTCGCGAGCCTTGCGGCCAATGGGATCGCGCGCGAGGAAGTGGCTGGGCTCGCGGTGTTCACCGTGCAGACCGTGACACGCGACCTGGTGGACGCCCGCGAGAGGATCTGGGAAGGGGCTCCGCCCCGCGCAGCACTGCTCGAGGCCATCGCCGCCGGACCCGACCTGGACGCGAGATTGGGGCTCCCGGCCTCGCCCGTCGCGGGCCTGGATGTGGAGGGGGGCGTCCTGCACTCGGCGGTGGGCTGGATGATCCACGGCACGTTCTCCGCTCCTTGCTTCGTCGCGAGCGTCCCGGGCGTTCACGGGCACTTCAGCCGAGATGACACGGGACGGCTCGAAGTGAAGGGCACCGAGACGGTTCCATTCACCCTGCTCCTGCCCCGTGCGGGCGACATGGCGCGGCTGCCCGTGGTCATCTTCGAGCACGGGCTCGGCGGCGATCGCAGCCAGGCACTCGCGCTGGCGAACGCTCTCAACGGGGCCGGCTATGCAGTGATTGCCCCGGACATGCCCTACCACGGCATGCGATTCCGGGGTCCGGACGTCGATACGGTCAATCGCTTCACGGGCGCCGAGGTTCCCGACGGCTTCGGCGATCGGGCCGGCCTGACGGTCGTCGTCAATTTCGTCGGCATAGAGGACACGGCCGGCGATCTGATCTCCTTCCACCCTGCCTACCTCAGGGAATCGCTCCGCCAGGCGACCGCCGAGCTGCTCGCGCTCGCTCGGCTAGTGCGCGAGGGCGACCTGTCCGCGATCGCGGAGGTCGACCCGAGCCTGTCTGCGATCGCCTTCGCAAGCGATCCCATGGCCGCGATCGGGTACTCCCTGGGAGGCATGGTCACGACCATGTTCGCCGCGTCGGAGCCCGAGGTGGGAGCCGCCCTTCTCGCGGTGACGGGCGGGAGCTTCATGCGGGCCGTGATCGAGAGCCCCCCCTTCAACCTGGCCTATGTGCCCATCCTGTGGCCCATTCTGGGCCTCGAACCGTTCAGGATCGACTACCTGAACGATCCCCCGATCTTCGAGCCAGCCGTGGCCATCTGGCAGACGCTGCTGGACCGCGGCGATCCGATCAACTACGGGCGCCCCTTCGCCTCCCGCCAGATCGATGTGCTCATGCCGATGGCCCGTCACGACGAGACCTTCAACAACGTCGCCACCGAGTCGCTGGCCCGCGTGCTCGGTGCGGCGATCGTTAACGGCGAGCCCGGATACGCCGATCTGCCCGTGGCCGAGGCCCCCGTGCGCCACAACACGCCCGTCGATGGGGCCATGGCGACCCGGGCGTTGTTCGTGTACGAGCCGGCCACGCACGGCCTCATGCTCGAGCGCGGCGGCATTAGCCGCTACGAGCATCCGGTCCGGGCCCCGTTCCAGGGTCACGCCGAGACGACCGTGGAAAATCCCGTAGACGCCTCGCAGGCCCAGATGCTGCATTTCCTCGAATCCTGGCGTTCCGGGGTGGCCGAGGTCGCAGCGCGCTGAGCACCCTCGCGCCGGCCCCCCTCCTAGATCGCTCGCGCGAGAAGCGTTGACCCGGCCGGCGGCGGTTCTGTATTCTCCAGCCGCCTGAGGGGATCCCGCGCGATTCATCATTCGCGGCGCCCGGGATCCAGCACAGGGTCACCACTAGCAAAGGAGAGCGCGCATGAAGGGCGAGGTTCGCAATCCGACGACCGTGTGGCTTCTGGCCCTGGTTACCTGTGGCATGTACGGCCTGTACTGGTACTACGTCATGGGCAACGAGCTGAAGAACTACCTCGGCAAGGAAGATCTCAACCCGGTGATGGACATCGTCATCACCCTCGTCTGCTCGTTCTACATGTTCTACTTGCCGATCAAGTACGGCAAGCTGATCCAGGAAGCGCAGATGCGTGCGGGCCTGCCCAACCCGGAAGACCAGGGCATGAAGTTCCTGCTGTTCATGTTCCTCTGCAGCTACGGCTACGCCAAGATGCAGGAGGAGCTGAACAAGATCTGGGAGGCAGGCGGCGGCGCCCCAGCCACCTTCTGAAGACGTGCCCAGGAATGCCCGATAGCGGCTTACGTGGACTAGGGTCCTGCGTACCCGTCGACAGGGCTGTCCCCGCGCAGCTCCGTGGACTGTGTTCATTCCGCGGCGCGCGGCTACATCCATGTTCTCGCGCCGACCCTGCGAAATACGCGCAGTATTCCTCGGGTCAGCGCTCCGGGCGCGCTCGCTCTCGATCCATTTCTGGACACGTCTCGTGTCTCCGCGCTTCGCGGTGATGTGCATGACGCCCGACCTCGACCGGTCTACCGGGCCGGAGGCGAGGCCGGGCGTTCGTGCGTCCTGGGGCAGCGCGCTCGAGGCGGTGGCGCCCGTCCTGGTCCTCGTCCTGCTGCTGTTCCTCGATTTTCCCCTCTGTCCTTCGCGCAACCTGTTTGGGGTGCCGTGCCCGGGATGCGGGCTCACGCGGGCGACCGAGGCCCTCTTCGCAGGCGACCTCGCCCGCGCCCTCGCCCTGCACCCGCTCGTCCCGCTCATCTTGCCCGTCGTGGCGTGGATGCTGCTGCGGACCACGCTCGTTTCCGCGGGCCTGCTGCGGTCGGACTCCTTTGATCCGCTCGCGCGGCTGCCCCGGTGGCTCTGGATCGCCCTGGGCGTGGTGCTGGTCGGCACCTGGGTCGTGCGCATGGCGGCCGGCTGGCTTCCCGATCCGGTGGACCCATCTCAGGGGCTCATCGGTCGCGGCCTGGTGTGGATGGGGCGCTTGTTCTAAACAGGATCGCCTGGAGCGCGATCCAAGTCGCGATGCGGTGTTGGCCGCTGCGGTGCCTGCTCACCTACTTCCGTGTAGGCTCCGCGGGCTCCTCGCGGCCGCCTTGCCTCGCTCGTGTCTCCCGCTCCATGCGATGCTGTTTAGATCGCTGTCCATTTGACCTGATCCTGGCTTACGTGGACTAGAGTCCTGCGGACCCGTCGACAGGTCTGTACCCGCGCAGCTTCGTGGACTGCGTCCACTCCGCCGTGCGCGGCTACAGCCATGTTCGCGCTTGGCTCGGTCATGCACTCCACAGTGCACTCCCTCGCCTCGCTTGCGCGGGGTGCCTGGGGCGGCCATGCGCAGCATGGCCGGGGGCCCCGGGCCGGCGCTCAGGCTCAAGTCAAAGCGAGAGCGATCTAGGGGGTCGCCGGTGCGTCAGAGCGGGATGTTGCCGTGCTTCTTCGGTGGGTTCACGTCCCGCTTGTCGCGAAGCATCTCGAGCGCGCCGATGATGCGGCCGCGCGTCGTGCGGGGGTAGATCACCTCGTCCACGAAGCCCAGCTCCGCTGCCTTGAACGGGTTGGCGAACTTCGCCCGGTACTTCGCGACAAAGAGCGCCCTGGTGGCCGCCTTGTCCTCGGCCTCGTCGATTTCCTGTCGATACACGATGTTGACCGCCCCGTCCGGGCCCATCACCGCGATCTCGGCGGAAGGAAACGCGTAGTTGATGTCTCCGCGGATGTGCTTGGAGCTCATGACGTCGTAGGCGCCCCCGTAGGCCTTGCGCGTGATGAGAGTCACCTTGGGCACGGTCGCCTCCGCGAAGGCGTAGAGGAGCTTGGCCCCGTGCTTGATGATCCCACCGAACTCCTGATCCGTTCCCGGGAGGAAGCCCGGCACGTCCACGAGGGTCACGAGCGGAATGTTGAAGCAGTCGCAGAACCGGACGAAGCGTGCCGCCTTGACGGAGGCGTTGATGTCGAGACAGCCCGCCAGAACCATCGGCTGGTTGGCGACGATGCCGGCCGTGCGTCCCGCGAAGCGGGCGAATCCGATCACCATGTTGGTGCCGAAGTGCTCCTGCACCTCGAGGAAATGCCCGTCGTCCACGATCGCACCGATGACGTGCTTGATGTCGTAGGGCTTCATGGGATCCGTGGGCACCATCGTGTCCAGCGCCGCATCCTGGCGGTCGACTGGGTCGGTGCAGTCGAGGTGCGGCGGATCCTCGTGGTTGTTCGATGGCAGAAACGCGAGCAGCTCGCGGATGGTCTCGAGGCAGTCGGGATCGTCCGCGCATGCGAAGTGCGCCACCCCGCTCCTGGAGTTGTGTGACCCAGCTCCCCCGAGCTCCTCCTTGGTCACTTCCTCGTGTGTGACCGTCTTGATCACGTCCGGTCCCGTGATGAACATGTACGATGACTCGCGGACCATCAGGATAAAGTCGGTGATGGCGGGGCTGTAGACCGCGCCCCCGGCGCAGGGGCCCATGATCGCGCTGATCTGGGGCACGACGCCGGAGGCGAGCGTGTTGCGAAGGAAGATGTCGGCGTAGCCCGCCAGGGACTCTACGCCTTCCTGTATCCGGGCGCCGCCCGAGTCGTTGAGGCCGATCACGGGCGCGCCGACCTTCATGGCCATGTCCATGATCTTGCAGATCTTCATCGCGTAGGACGCGCTCAGCGATCCCCCGAAGACCGTGAAGTCCTGCGCGAAGACGAACACTCGGCGCCCCTCGATGAGGCCGTGACCCGTGACGACGCCGTCGCCCGGGATCTTCTGGGCCTCCATGCCGAAGTCCGTGCAGCGGTGCGTGACGAGGCGGTCGAGCTCGACGAACGTCCCGGGATCGAGCAGGAGCTCCACACGTTCGCGTGCAGTGAGCTTCCCGGCCTCGTGCTGGCGCCGAACGCGCCGATCGCCGCCGGCCTCGAGGGCGCGCCTGTTCAGCTCGTCGAGGTGACCGATCGGATCGACCTGCGGGGGAATGGAGTCAGCCATGGTGCACATGCATAGCGAACTCGCGCCCGCGGGCCAAGGGCCCTGTGGTCCTTCGGTCCCGGCCGGACCGCCCGCGATCAGCGCGGCCCGTCGGCCAGCATGGTCGCGGTCACGCGATCGAGCTCCGAGAACCCGAGGCGGTAGTCGGCCCCGCCCTCCCGTTGCAGGCTTCCCACCCAGATCTCGTGGCGGCCGGGCAAGAATGGCCCTGCGAGAAGGATGCCCACCGTCGCGCTGTCGCCGCAGCGGTGCTGGCCGTCGGGGCCCCGCAGCACGAGGGTCACGTGCTCGTCACAAAGGGCGAGGATCCGCAGGTCTGCGAACGCCCCCCGGGTGACCAGGACGTGATCCGGCTCGGGGTCGACCCATCCAGTGCAGGCCGCGTCCAAGGTAGAAGCGTCGAGGGGGCCTCCAGACCGGCCGACCACCACGCGCGGGTCCGGAACGAAGGCGTTGTCGATCTCGACGGTCCGGGCCAGCTCCTCGTCGGCGACGGGGGCCGCCGCGACACTTCGCGTCTTGGCGTTGTCCGCCTGCGCCGGAGCGGGCGCGGTCTCCTGACTCGGGCACCCGTAGGCGAGAAGCGCGGTGGCGAGGACGACCCCGCGCGGTCGTGTGGGCCCGATCACGACTCGGCCAATAGCTCGACAAAGCGATCGAGGTCTGCACGCGAGCAGCACTCGGTCACGGCGACCAGCACGTCACGGTCCCGGTCCGGGTAGTGGCGCCCGAGGTCGAGCCCGGCGAGCACACCTTGGGCAGCCAGGCTCGCCACCAGCGGGGCCGCCTTGCCCTCCTTGCGGCGGATCACGAACTCATTGAACGTCGGGGCGCTCGTGGGAATCGTGAAGCGACCCGTGCCGATGATCTTCTCCTTGAGGTACTCGGCGCGGCTCAGACATAGGCGGCCTGTGGCCTCGAAACCGCGGCGCCCGAGCAGCGCCAAGCGGATCCCCATCGCCAGGGCCATGAGCCCGTGATTGGTGCAGATGTTCGACGTGGCGCGCTCCCGCCGGATGTGCTGCTCGCGAGTTGCGAGCGTGAGCACGTAGCCGCGGCGGCCGTTGCGGTCGAGGGTCTCGCCGACGAGTCGTCCGGGCAGCTGCCGCACGTGCTGTTGCCGGCAGCTGAAGAGGCCCACTCCGGGCCCACCGAGCTGCGGCGGCACGGCCAGGGCCTGTCCTTCGCCCACGGCGATGTCGGCGCCGAGCTCCCCCGGGGGCCGCAGGAGCGACAGGGCATAGGGCTCCCACGTCGCGGTGATGAGGAGGGCGCCCCGGGCTGACGCCGCGTCGCGGATCGCCGGCAAGTCTTCGACGCAGCCCAGGAAGTTGGGGTAGCCGACGACCACCGCGCCCGTGTCGTCGCGGAGAGCGGCGCGCAGCGAGCTCATATCCGTGCGGCCGTCCTCGCCGAGAGGCACGACTGTCAGGTCGTCGCCCGCGTCGAGACCGCGAAGATAGGTGCGCACGGTGTCGACGTACTCCGGATGCACGCCCGCGCTGAGAACGCAGTGGGTCTTCTTCTGGATGCGGCGTGCCATCAGGACCGATTCAGCCGTCGCGCTCGCCCCGTCGTACATGGAGGCGTTCGCAGCCTCCATGCCGAAGAGCTGGCACACCATGGTCTGGAACTCGAACGTGGCCTGGAGTGTTCCCTGCGACACTTCGGGCTGGTAGGGCGTGTAGGCCGTGTACAGCTCGCTGCGCAGCAGCAACTGATCGACCGCGGGCGGGATGTGATGGGCGTAGATGCCCGCACCCAGGAACGACAAGGAGCGTCCGGCCTCGTTGCGCTCGGAGAGCACTGTGAGGTGCGCCATGAGGGCAGCCTCGTCCAGCGCTGGATCGAGGGCCAGGGGTCGTTCGAGGCGATTGCCGGGCGGAATGGACTCGAAGAGCGCGTCGATGGAGGGAACGCCGATGCGCGTCAGCATCGCGCGGAGCTCATCGTCGGTGTGTGGAAGGTACCTCATGGTCTCGACGCGACGGGGGTTCGCCCTCAGTGGTCGAGCGTTCCGACGAAATCCTCATACCCCGTCGCGTCCATGAGCCGCGAGAGCTCCACCGGATCGGACGGCTTGATCAGGACCATCCAACCGCTCTCGTACGGGCTCTCGTTCACGAGCTCGGGGCTCGTCTCGAGCTCCGCGTTGGTCTCCACGATCTCGCCGCCGATCGGTGCGAAGATCTCGCTGACGGTCTTGACGGACTCGATGTCACCGAACTGTTCTTGGGTCTGCACTTGCGTTCCGGCTGGTGGCAGATCGACGAGGGTGACGTCGCCGAGTTGGTCGGCGGCATAGGCCGTGATGCCGATGCGCACCAGCCCCTCCTCCACGCGAGCCCATTCGTGGTCCTTGGTGTACTTGAGTTCGGGGGGATAGATAGCCATGTCACACCTTCCGCTTGTAGAACGGGGTCTTGACGATAACGGCTTCGACGACTTTTCCGCGGATCTGCACTCCCAGGGGAGCTCCCCTGCGGGAGAGCGCCGCGGGGACGTAGCCCAAGCCGATGTTCTTGCCGAGCGTGGGCGAAGGCGAGCCGCTCGTCACGATGCCCACTTCCTGCCCGGCGATGTCGACGATCGGATAGCCGTGTCGGGCGATGCCACGCCCGGTCATCTCGAAACCGACCAGGTTGCGACTGACCCCCGCGGCCTCGACGCGCTCCAGCACCTCTTTGCCGGTGAAGTGCCCTTTGTGGAGCTTCACCGTCCAGGCCAAACCCGCCTCGAATGGGTTGGTCGTCTCGTCGATGTCGTTCCCGTACAGGCAGAGCCGGGCCTCGAGGCGGAGCGTGTCCCGCGCTCCGAGCCCCGCCGGCATGATCCCGTGCGGCTGTCCCGCCTCCATGAGAGCGCGCCACACCCGCGGCGCGTCGTCGTTTCGGCAGAAGATCTCGACGCCGTCCTCGCCCGTGTATCCGGTGCGCGCCACGGTCGTCTCGGCGTCGGCGACGCGGGCCTGCGTCAGATGGAACGGTCCGAGCTCCGCGAGCGACGGCTCGGCGCCGGCGCCGGCGCCCGCCAGCACGTCGAATGCCCGCGGTCCCTGCAGGGCGATGAGCGCCGTCGCGTCGCTGATGTCCTCGAACGCGCAGCGACCCGCCACGGACTGCGCCATGTGGCTGCTGATCTTGTCGCGGTTGCTGGCGTTGCACACCACGAGGACCCTCTCCGGGCCCTGGCGGTACACGATGAGATCGTCGAGGATCGTGCCCCGGTCGTTGCAGCAGACGGTGTAGCGGGCCTGGCCGACGGCCAGGGCGCCCACGTCGTTGGTCACCGCTCCGTCCACGGCGGCGAGGGCCTCGGGTCCCGTGAAGATGAGCTCCCCCATGTGGGACACGTCAAAGAGCCCCGCGGCGGTCCGCACCGCGTGGTGCTCCTTGACCACGCCCGCGTACTGGACGGGCATCTCCCATCCGGCGAACGGCACGATCCGCGCGCCGAGCTTCCGGTGCTCCTCGTAGAGCGGAGTTCGTTTCAGGGAGGGTTCGCCCACGGCCGCGGCACGATAGCGGTGGGGTTGCCCCCTTTCAAGGGGCCTGGATCTTCTTCCCAGGCGCAGGAGCTGCGGTCCCCATGACACGAATGTCGCCTCCGGACGGTCGCACGGCTGCGGGTTCCCCCTGATGTCGGGGCGGCACGGATGATGCTTTGGTCCTGTACATGGCATCTTGGCTGAAGGTCGTGGCGTGGGCCGCCATCGTGCTCGTTCCAGGGGGACTTCTGCTCCTTCCCGTGGTCGTAGCCGACCGGCTCGAACGGCGCCGCGCTCGCATGCAACCGCGACCCACCTAGGGACCCGGTTGTTCCTGCCCGGGTTCTGACGGGCGGTCGGGGAAACTCGCGCGCTCACGGGGCGATAATCCTCCCGACCCCACGAGGGAGGAACAATGGACGCGCTGAGGCAGGGCGAGGCTGTGGAAGAGGGCGGGGATCGGGTGCTGGGATCAAAGACGGAGCCGTTGCTCCCAATCGCGGCCTGCCCATATCCCATGGTCCTGATCGTGGGCGAGGGACCCGAGGCGCGCCGGCGACCCCTGGGCCGCAGGACCGTCTGCATCGGAACGGCAGGAACGAACGATCTCGTGCTCCACGACCGCACGGTGAGCGCATACCACTGTCGTTTCGAGACCGTGGACCGCGATGTGCTGGTGTGTGACCTCGGGAGCCGCAACGGAACGTGGGTCGACGGGGTGCGCGTGGAGTCGGCCCGGGTGGCGCCCGGCGCGAGGCTCCGACTCGGCCGGACCGACCTGCGGCTCCTGGCGCGTCAGCCAGAGCCGATCGCAAAGGCGACGGGCATCGTGACAGCCTCGGCCGCCATGCTCACCGTCCTCTCCGAGATCGAGCGCCTCGCCCGCCTTCGATGGCCCGCGCTCATCCGCGGCGAGAGCGGCACGGGCAAGGAGCTCGTGGCCCGGGCCCTTCACGACCGTGGGCCCAGGGCGGAGGGCCCCTTCGTCGCGCTCAACGCGGGGGGGCTCCCCAAGCACCTCATCGAGAGCGAGCTGTTTGGCCACGAGAAGGGGTCCTTCACCGGGGCCGTCGTGGCCCACCGCGGCGTGTTCGAGCAGGCGCACGGGGGCACGCTCTTCATGGACGAAATCGCCGAGCTCCCCCTGGACATGCAGGCGCGCCTCCTGCGCGTCCTCGAGACGTGGGAAATTCGCCGCGTGGGAGCGGAGTCATCGACCCTGGTGGACGTCCGGCTCGTGTGCGCCACGCACCAGGATCTGGCCGCCATGGTCACGGCGGGGAGCTTTCGCCTCGACCTCTACTACAGGATCGCCCGGTTGGCGTTGGACCTTCCACCCCTGCGGGATCGGGCCAGCGACATCGACGTCTTGATCCAGCACTTCCTCGATCAGCTCCGGGACGAGGTGGGACCCCGCTCGCTCGCGGACGACGCCAGAACCGCTCTACTGGCCTACCGGTGGCCCGGGAACGTGCGCGAGCTACGCAACGTGCTCGCTGCTGCCGCCGTCAACTCGTGCGGCCAAGTGATCACTGCGGACGACGTGGTGGCGGCGATGGGCAAGCTCGCGACCGCCGGATCGACGGTTCCCTCCGCAGCAGCGATGAGCCTCGTCCTCGGCGAACACGGCGGCAATCTCAGCGCAGCGGCGCGCGCGCTGGGGATCCCGCGGACTACGCTGCGGGACAAGCTGAAACCGCGTCAATCGGTCGGATACGGCGGCACACCGCGAGGGCGCGTGGCTCAGCGGATGACAAAGCCCGCGTAGCCGACGACGTGTGCGGTGTCGCCAGAGACGTCGCCCGAGTTGGCGTATCGCACGAGGCGCGCGGTCGTCGCGCCCAGCGCTTTGGACGCGACGAGCACGACCACCGTGGCGATGAATCCGCACATGGAGATGTCGCGCTCGAGCACCGTCGAGTACAGCCCTTCGGGATCGAGCGCCGCGATCCGGTCCATGGCCAACTGGTCCTTCTCCCGGGCTGCATCCGCGGATAGGTAGTGGCTCATGTCCGTTGATGCGACGAGCAGCAGATCCCGCCCGTGACGGCTGACCACGTCCGCGAGGGCGTTCCCGATGCGCGCGCAAGACTCGAAGGGCAGCTGGGCCAGGCAGACGGGAACGAGCCGAACCGAAGGGTTGCGGTACATCAGAAAGGGAAGCTGGACCTCGAGTGAGTGCTCCCGCGCGTGGGCGAGGCGATCTTCGGTGAGTCCAGCGGCGTCTCGAAGCTCTTCGGCGAGCCGCTTGTCCACGGGCACGCTGCGACCCGGGATGTGCCAGCTTCCCGAGCTCATGATCGCGGCGCGAGCACCATCACCGGTGTGGTTTGGGCACAGGACGATGGCAGCCGTGGGGACCCTCACCTCGCGGTACACGGCGCCCGCGACCGCCCCGCTGTATGCATAGCCGGCGTGGGGCGCCACGACGGCTATGGCGTGTTCTTCGCTCGGGGCGGGACCGATGAGCCGCTCCACCTCGGCCCGAAGGTCCTTCGCGTCCCCAGGGTAGAACATCCCGGCGACGGCGGCAGGACGATCCATCCTCGCTTCGTATTCCCGACGCCAGCAAGTTTCAAGGGCTTCCCGCGATGCCGCGGGCGCGCCGGACCGTCTCCCGGGCTCTGCGGACTCGCAGCCCGAGCAGATCCGTCGCCACGCCGGCGATTCGTCCGAGCCCCGTGGACTTCGAGTGCCCCGCGAGCCGTGCCCTACACGGGATCGTCGTTGTGGTCACGCCCAGCCCGGCGCCGATCGCTCGGATGGGGAACTCGAAGTTGAGAAAGAAGGAGTCGGGAGCGAGCTGTTCGGGTACGAAGATCTCGCGCCGGAAGAGATAGGGGCCGTCGCTGCGCAGCCGCACACCGTGCACGGCGAGTATCAGCGCGCGGACGCCTGCGGACAGGATCCGGCGGTACGATCCGTCGTCCCGATGGTCGTAGACGCTCAAGACCACGTCCACACCCGGCGTGGCGGCCGCCCGGAGCATCCCGATGGCCTCGGGTGGGACCTGACCGTCGGCGGGCAGGAAGGTGACCCAGTCCCCGGTCGCGACCCGGACTCCCGTCTTGAGCGCCGCTCCGATCCCGCGGTTGCGGGCGTGGCGCTCGATCGTCGCGCGGGCACCGGCGAGCCCCTCGTGGGCGATGTGCGCGGTGGCATCTCGGGAGCCGTCGTCCACGAACACGATCTCGGCCTCGGGCTCTTCGGTCTCGAGCCACGCCCGCAGCTCCGCCAGCACCTCCGCGACGTTCTCGGCCTCGTCGTAGGCCAGGACCACCACGCTCAGGGGCGCGCGGCGTCCCGTTCCGGAGCCGGATCCGGCGACGGCGGCGGAACCCGAGCGCGTCATTGGGGGCGCTCGCGCAAGACGCGGGCTGGCACGCCAGCGCACACGGAGAAGGGCGGCACGTCGTGCGTGACCACCGCCCCAGCGCCGATCTGAGCCCCGCGTCCGACGGTCACGCCGGGCAGCACGATGGCGCCGACACCGAGATCCGCGTCGTCCTCGATGACCACCGGTGTCAGAGCGATGCGAGAGAACAAAATGGGCGTATCCCGCCCGCTCTCCTCGTGCCTCGAGGTGATGATGCGGACACCGGGGCCGATGCCCACCCGCGCCCCGATGCGAAGCCCCCCAGCGGAGTGGAGGAAACACTGCTGGCCGATCCAGCTCTCGTCCCCGATGGTCATCTCGTTGACGTGGTATCCCTTGAGGATCGTCTGGTGGCCGATGTAGACGTTCCTGCCGAGATGAATCCGGTCTGCGTGGAAGACGAGCACGCCAGGCTCGAAGACGCACCCTTCTCCGCAGCTGCCGAGATCCTCGCTCCGGAAACCGCCCGTGCCGTGGCTTCGGTGACGCATGCTGCGGATGCTACACGGTCGCGGTCCCGCGCGCTGGTCGAGCGCGCGGCGCTGGCTTCTGGCGAGTCCGGACCCTCACCGCGAATCGTCTTCCGGTGCGTCGAGGGGCCACAGCACGTGGGCCAGCCCGCCGGCCAGGGCCACGACCAGCTGGGCGGCGAGAAACGCGAGGGAGGCCGCCGTCGCGTCGGCCCGATCGACCCCCACTCCCGTGAAGAGAAGCACGAAGGCGGCCTCGCGCACGCCGAGCCCCGCCACGGTGATGGGGAAGTACACCGCGATGAGGGCCAGCGGGACCAACACGAGCGAGTCGCCGAGGGCTACGGCGGGCTGAATGGAGCTGACCAGCAGGTGCCCCGTGAGGGCCACGACCGTCTGCGTGCAGACCGACAACGCCAACACGACTACGAGCAGGCTGGGCGTCGTCACGGGCGGCAGCTTCTCCGCGATGGACGCGATCCGGCGCGGCAGCCATCGGGCGAGCCGGCGGCCGATGAGAGGCGAGGCCGCGGCGAGGAGCGCGAGGCCCAGGGCGCAGGCAGCCAGCTCCGGTAGATGGGCGATTCCCCCGATGGGGTGCACCGCGAGCACCGAGGCGCCCAGGGTGAGGAGGCCCGCGAGGCCGAACACCCGCTCGATCGCCACGATGAGATAGGAACCGGCGGCGCCGTCGAACGCGCGCCGTGTCGTGTGTGCGCGGAGCGCGTCCCCGACGACGTTGCCCGGCAGGAACGTGTTGTAGAACATGCCCACGAGGTAGACGCGCGCGAGGAAGGGCACGCTGGGGCTGTGGCGGGAGCCATAGGCGCGGAGCAGGATCTTCCACCGAAGGGCCCCGATGCCGAGGTTCAAGAAGTTGAGGGCGATGGCGCCTGCCGCGGCCCAGGGCGTCACGCGCGACGCGGACTGCAGCATCTCGTCCAAGGAGACGCGGCTCAGGGTCCACAAGAGGGCCGCAGCCGCGACCGCGAGGCGCACGGCGAGCCAGATGCGTTTGCGCCCGCGCCCTCGAGGCTGGGCCGGTGTCTGCGGCGTGCTCACTCCGTGGCTCCCGCCCGGAGTGCTTCGCTGAGCGGGCTCGTCTCCGCCTGCAGCTCCGGTGCCGTCGACACGAACGCGGCGAGCGCCTCGCGGGCTCCGGCGTCGTCCCCGTCGAAGTGCCGAAGCCAGCCGAGCTGCAGCAGCGCCCTCGGCTCGCCCCGATCGAGCTGGCCGGCGAGCAGCGCCGATGCCCGACCCTCCTCACCGACGGACCACAGCAGCGCCGCCGACAGGCGCACCGCCTCTTCCCTCGTGAGCATGAACGTACCCGGCTCTTCGACCGTGGGCGGCGTGGCCCGGCGCTGCGTCGCGGCGACACCGTCGAGCAAGCGGCGCTCGTCCTCGGGAATGCCGCGCACGGCACGGCGGATGGATGTGAGGCCGAGGGCCGTTCTGCCGCGGGCGAGCAGGCGTCGCGCGCGGCTCGCCTCGTAGTCGCGCAACACCGCGAGCGCACCGCCGCGGTCGCCGCCGGGGCCGGCGGCCGAATCGTCGCCGATGTAACGCGCCACCCGCTCGCCAGTGCACCGCTCGCACACCGCGTCGGTCACGACGCCGCTGGCGGGCAAGAGCCTGTAGGGGCCTGCGACGGTGCCCGGACCGTCGACGGGAGCATCGGGGCCGATCGCGATCGCTACCTTCCCGATGGCGAGTCGCATGGCGCCGTGCGTGTATTGCCAGTGCAAATCGGCTCCCTCCGCACGCGCGGGCGTGCCATCGAACGCGGGATGACGAGCGAGGGAACGCCAGTGCCATGACGAGGTGGCCAGACCCGAGACGAGCAGCGCCACATCCGGGCGTGCCCCGTCGGTCTCGCGCGCCATCATCCACGCGGCGGCCACGAAGTCGCTGCGGACCACGACCAGGGACCGCGGGGGTGGAGTGTCCACCAGGGCGCCGGCCAGACTCTCGAGGGCGGGCACGTCCTGGTCAACGGCTTCGAGAAGATGGGGCAGGGCAGGCCCGTTGGCGGCGAGCGCGAGCAGAGCTGCCGTGGCCACCGTCGCCCGTCGGCCCGCGGGCGAAGCGCAGACGAGCCCGGCGGCTCCGGCGGCGATGAGGAGGGCCACCGGCGCGGCCGCGTAGGCCACCATGTCGGGAATCTCCTCGTCGATGCCGATGATCATGGCGGCCACGCAGGTCGCGGGCACCGCCACCAGGGTCGCCGCCACCGCTCGCCGCTGCTCCGCTGTTCCGTGCCTTCGGGCGTGCCACAACAGGCCGAGCCCCAATACGGGCAGCAGACCCGAGGCCCACGCCACGTAGGCCAGGCCGTGGTAGCCGTGCTCGAGCAGGGAGCGCTCGCCGCCGCCCAGGTTCTGCCTGTACGCTGCGGCGGTTACGTAGTCCACGAAACCGGACCAAGTGGTCGGCTCGCCCCACATGGCGGCACCGGCACGGGCGCGCACCGGCAGATAGGCGTACGTCAGCAGGCCGAGAACGCACATCGTCGCCGCGAATCCCAGGGCGCGCGGCCTGCGGAGCACATCACGCCTGGCGACGAGCAGGACGGCCGCCCCCGCGGCGACCGTGGCGAGCGCCGTCGGAGGGTGGACCGAGCCCGCCAGTCCGGCGTACAGGCCCGCGACCCGCAGGGCGCGGCCAGCCCCCGGTCCCCCGGCACCCCATCGGAGGATCGCATCGAGGGCGGCCAGGGCGAGCAGGACAGCGAGACCGTACACCTCGACCCGGCCCGCCTGGCGCATGACGGGCTGGGACAGCAGCGTGGCCAGGGCCGCGGCGTCTGGGACCCATCGCGCCGCAGGACGATCCGCGAGGCCGGCCCGCTCGACCACCGCGCCCGCGAGGCGGCCGGCCATGTGGGCCGCAGCCACCGACGTGATGACGCTCAGAAGAGCCAATCGGTAGGGAAGGGGACCAAGCGGGATGAGCGTGGCCGCGTGTCCGGCGAGCGCGTGCAAGGGCTGGCCAGGCGCATGGGCGCCCCCGAGGCCGAAGGCGGCGGCCACGAGCTCGCCAGCATCGTACAGGTGGGGCCCGGCGCTCGCGTGCCAGGCGAGCAGGCATCCCGCGCCGATCAGCCACCAGAGGTGCGGCCGGGCAGGCGCGGGCTGTGCGCTCATTGCAGGTCGATGCGTTGGCGCGTCGTCTGGCCCGGCTCGATGGTGACCGTCACGTTCCGCGTGACGTTCAGCTCCGGGTTCGTGCAGGTGATGCGATGTCGGCCGG
>Ga0214473_10001710_pt1 | contig 28309 bp, 26 predicted proteins | sample RVTome_7_FD_203509 | JGI IMG/M metagenome (GOLD analysis project Ga0214473, IMG submission 203509) | Soil microbial communities from uranium-contaminated site in the Upper Colorado River Basin, Wyoming, United States - RVT98D197 | ecosystem: Environmental > Terrestrial > Soil > Contaminated >...
AGAGGTGTCGAAAACGTACATCAAACGTTTCCCCGCTCGAAGTATTCCTCAAGACTTCCTACGTTTTTTGGCTTGGTATCCAGATACTCCGCGAGCTGTGTTTCATCTATGCGGTTCTGATGAAACTGGCGGAGCGCCAAAGCCACGTATTCGCGACCCAGGTACGAGAGCTTGGTCCAGTAGTAGTCGCCTCCTGCGCCTCCTGCCTGTCGCTGCCGGGCCCATCTGGCTGCGGCCTCCTCGTACTGCTCGTTGTCGATTAAGCCCCGGTCTAGGAAGCGTCGGAAGATGGATTCCCTGCTGACATGGAACCGGGCAGCAAGCTCATAGGCGACCTGTTCTGATGCTTCTCTGCCGGCAAGGGCCGCGCCTAGCGCCCCCTCCGGCACGAGGAACTGAGCGGCAAAGCGGTTGCACAGCACTTCGATCCGACGGGCGTCGTCCCTAAGACGGGGAATATACGCGTCGGAAAGCGTGTCGACCCCACTCGTGTGAAACAACAGGTGCGCTAGCTCATGAAAAAGCGTGAAAATCTGCCGCGTTTTGGCGGAGGTATTGTTCACGTAGATGACAGGAAATTCGCTATCGTAGAGACAGAAGCCCGAGTAGTCCTCAACCTTGAAAGCGTCCTTGAAAACGAAGATGCCGGCGTCAAGAAGTACCCGGCGCCACTCCTTGAGCGCCAAATCGTCACTTGCCCACCCGGTCTGCTGCTCTAGAGAAATCCCCAGATAGTTGCGCACTGTCGCGGCCATCTCGTCGATAGCGACAGTGGCCGCGAATTCCAGGTCGCGCGTAATCAGGCGACCGGCCGGATTTCTGCCTTGCGTCATTTCCGAGAGATTGAGCTGGAGTGCCTTCGCTTTGCGCAGCAGCAGCCGAATCCGACTCGGAAGCTGCGCGAACTCGGCGTCGGGCAAGGTCCGGAAGGTTTCTTGAATCGGCGGCACCTTAGGGGGGGCCGGAAAGAAGAACACGGCAATCGGCAGTTTGAAGGTGTCGGACAACTTCTCGAGCTGCGAATACGTCGGAAACGACGCGCCGCGCTCCCATTCGTCAATCCGTCGGAATTCTTGCGCCGCCTGTTCGAGCGAAAGCCCGGCCCGCTCGCGAGCCCACGTCACAATACCCGGCGTAATGGGAATCTGTTCGGCCATATGCGGTCACACTAACCCAAGCCGCACGAGCCGTCATCGGGTGCCGTCACCCGGCCTCAGTGCTCGGTTTCTTCGAACTCGTGGAGCCTGAAGTGGTAGTCGGCCGAGCAGAACTCGCAGACCACTTCGATCTCGCCGTCGATGACCATTTCGGCACGCTCTTCGGCGGAGAAATTGTCGCGCAGCATGGCTTCGATGCGCTCGGCCGAGCAGGTGCAGCGCTCTTCGAGCGCGACGGGCGAGAACACGCGGACGCCGGTCTCGTGGTAGAGGCGGAACAGCAGCCGCTCGGCGGAAAGATCGGGATCGGCCAGTTCGTCGTCGGCGAGGGTGGCGAGCAGCGACTTGGTGCGCGTCCACTTGTCGTCCTCGATGAAATCGAGGTCGGCGGTATCGGGGTTGGAGAAATCGCCGTCGCCCGGAAGATCGGGCATCGCCGACTGGCCGTGCGGCGGGATGTATTGCACGAGGACACCGCCGGCGCGCCAGGCGGGGCGCTTGTCGCCCCGGCGGGTGATCTCGGCGACGGCCAGCCGCACCAGGGTGGGGATCTGTTCGGATTGCTGGAAATAGGTGTGGGCGACATCCTCGAGGGTGCCGCCTTCGAGCGCGACGATGCCCTGGTAGCGGTCCATGTGCGAGCCCTGGTCGACGGTCATGGCGAGGTGCCCCTTGCCGAGCAGCTGGCCCGGCCGGGTCTGGCCGGTTTCGATGGCGGTGCGGACCGCATCGGCATCGAAGCGGGCATAGCCGCGCAATCCATCGGGGGCCTCGAGATCGACGACAATCAGGTTGACCGGCCCATCGGTCTGGGTCTGGAGGATGAAGCGGCCCTCGAACTTGAGCGAGGAGCCGATGAGCGCGGCCAGCGTCACCGCCTCGCCCAGAAGGCGGGCGACCGGCGCAGGGTAGTTGTGGCGGTTGAGGATAGCGTCGAGCGCCTCGCCCAGGCGGACGACGCGGCCGCGTGCATCAAGGTTTTCGAGGGTGAACGGCACCATGACATCGTCGCCGCTTTCCGGGCGATCGAGGCCGTAGGTGCGCAAATGTGTATCAGGCATTAGACCTTATCGATCCCGAAGACCCAGCACAGGATCGCCTTTTGTACGTGGAGGCGGTTTTCGGCTTCATCAAAGACAACCGATTGCGGCCCGTCTATGACCTCGTCGGTAACCTCATCGCCGCGATGAGCGGGCAGGCAGTGCATGAACAGCGCGCTGCTATCGGCCCCCGCCATTAGAGTGGTGTCGACGCGGTAGGGTTTCAAGAACTTGCGCCGTTCGCTGGCGTCGCTGTCGCCCATCGACACCCAGGTATCGGTGATCACTAGGTCGGCGTCCTTGACCGCCTCGTGCGGATCCTCGCCCAGGGTGACGTTGGCGCCGGCGCGGCGGATATCGGACAGAAGCGCCTGATCGGGTCCGAATTCATCGGGGCAGGCGATGGCGAAGCGGTTGCCGAAGAGTTTTGAGGCATGCACCCAGGAGGCGAGCACGTTGTTGCTATCGCCGACCCAGGCGACCTTGGCCTCCGAGATCGGGCCGCGGTGCTCCTCGTAGGTCATGATGTCGGCCATCACCTGGCAGGGATGGGCGCGGCGGGTGAGGCCGTTGATCACCGGCACCGAGGAGGCGCCGGCGAGCTCGAGCAGATCGTCGTTGTCGAGGATGCGGATCATGATGGCATCGACATAGCGGGACATCACCCGGGCGGTATCGGCGAGGGTTTCCTCGCGCGACAGCTGCATCTCCTGGCCGGTGAGCATGAGCGTTTCGCCGCCGAGCTGGCGCATGCCGACGTCGAAGGAGACGCGGGTGCGAGTCGACTGGCGTTCACCGCGGCGGAGGCGGGCCTTGAGCTCGGCGGCCATATCGAGGATCTGGCGCAGCGTCTCGGCCGAGAAATCCTGGAGGGAAAGGAAGTGCCTGGGCTGGGTCTTGGTATGGGCGGTCATGGAGCTTATCCTTCAATCGCCGCGCGTCAGGCGCCGGCGGAAGCCGTAGCGGCCTCGGAATCGATCGCGGCAAAGGCGGCGGCGATCTTGCCGACGGCCTCCTCGATATCGGCCTCGGTGACGATCAGCGGCGGCAAGAGGCGCAGCACGTTGTCGCCCGCCCCCTGGATGAGCAGCTGATGGTCGTGGCGCAGCCGGACGACGAAATCGCGCACCGGCGGGGCGATCTTGATGCCGGCGAGCAGGCCCTTGCCGCGCATCTCCATCACGTGATGGGGGAAGCGCTGGGCCAGTTGCTGCAGGTGCCAGGCAAGGCGCTGGCCCATCTTGTCGACGTGCTCGATAAAGCCGGGAGCCAGCACGCGATCGAGCACGGCGTTGCCGACGGCACAGGCGAGCGGATTGCCGCCATAGGTCGAGCCGTGGGTGCCCGGCACCATGGAACCGGCCACCTCGGCCGTGGCAAGGCAGGCGCCGAGCGGGAAGCCGGCGCCGATGCCCTTGGCGACGGCCATGATATCGGGGGTGATGCCGCTCCACTCATGGGCGAAGAACTTGCCGGTCCGGCCGTAGCCGCACTGGACCTCGTCGAGGATTAGCAGCATGCCGTGCTTGTCGCAAAGCGCGCGCAGCCCGCGCATGTACTCTGCCGTCATGGCGGTGACCCCGCCCTCGCCCTGCACCGGCTCGATCAGGATGGCGCAGGTCTGCGGCCCGATCGCCTGTTCGACGGCATGGAGATTTCCCGGCGCCAGGTGCACGAAGCCGGGGAGCGGCGGGCCGAAGCCTTCGAGATAGCTCGGATTGCCGCCCGCAGCGATGGTGCCCAGGGTCCGGCCGTGGAACGAGCCGGTAAAGCAGATGATCTCGTAGCGGTCGGGTTGGCCTTTGGCGAAAAAATGGTGCCGTGCGGTCTTGATGGCGCATTCGATCGCCTCGGCGCCCGAATTGGTGAAGAACACCGAGTCCGCGAAGGTGGCTTCCACCAGACGCTGCCCGAGCCGCTCCTGCTCGGGAATGGTGAAGACGTTGGAGGTGTGCCAGACTTTTTCGGCCGCGGCCTTGAGCGCGGCCACCAGGTGCGGATCGCCGTGGCCGAGCGCATTGACGGCAATGCCGGCGTGGAAATCGAGATAAGGCGTGCCGTCCTGTGCAAAAAGGCGCATGCCCTCGCCCCGCTCGAAAGCGAGTTCGGACCGGGCATAGGTGCCGTAGAGCGCGGACATGACGAACTTCCTTGAGTAGTGTTGCAAATGCCCCACAAAAACCAAAAACGCGCTGCGATCTAGCGGCGCGTTGCTGGCGTTCCGTATGCCTTTGCGCACCTAAGAAGTCAACGTTCCGACCTCAAGTGCCTGATATGACTCGGCTTCCGTGTCGATCAGATTGTGGCGGCGTTTTCCCCGTGAAAACTCGCCGCCGACTATTGATCCCGATTCCGCGCCACGTGTAGTATCCAGGCATTGGGACACGATATCTCGTGTGGCGGACCCTTTTGACCTACGATGCGTAGCGTATCAAGCCGTTTGCACACTTGCGACGGCACGGTGAAGGAGTCTGCTCTAGAGGCGGTTTAGGAGCTATGACTAATGGGCTGGACTGATGAGCGCGTCGAGCTACTCAAGAAGCTATGGATGGAAGGCCTGAGCGCCAGCCAGATAGCCGGGGTGCTCGGAGAAGGTGTCACGCGCAACGCGGTGATCGGCAAGGTTCACCGCCTGAAGCTCTCGGGCCGCGCCAAACCTGCAAGCTCGGCGCCACGGGTGCGCAGCACGGCACGCCCAAGCCGCCGCGTCGCCGCTCCCGCCTCGACCAGTCCGCGCAGCGGCGGCAGCAGCATCGGCAGCCACGGCGGCGTGATGCGCCAGCGTCCCATGGGCGGTGGCGGCGGCGCCGCGCCGATGCACGGGGCCACCGCGCTCAAGATCTCGGAAGAATTCCAGACCGAGGCCTATGTCGCCCCGCAGGTGGCGGAGCTGTTCATTCCCGTCGAGAAGCGACTGAACCTCTTGCAGCTGAGCGAGCAGACCTGCAAATGGCCGATCGGGGATCCGTTGTCCGCCGACTTCTATTTTTGCGGCCAGCATTCGAACGAGGGCAAGCCCTATTGCGAGTTCCACTCGCGCCGGGCCTACCACCAGATCGACAAGAAGAAGCGGTAGGATAGTCTACGTCGTCGCGGCAAACCGCTCGTCGAAGGCGTAGCCGGCGCCGCGGACGGTGCGGATGGGGTCGGCTTCGCTGGCCCGGCGGTTGATGGCCTTGCGGAGGCGGCCGACGTGGACGTCGACGGTGCGCTCGTCGACATAGACGTCGTTGCCCCAGACGCCGTCGAGCAGCTGCTCACGCGAATAGACGCGGCCCGGATGCCGCATCAGATATTCGAGCAGGCGGTATTCGGTGGGGCCCAGGTGCACCTCGCGGCCGGAGCGGCGGACGCGGTGGCTGGTGCGGTCGAGTTCGAGGTCGCCGGCCTTCAAAACCGTGGTGACCAGATGCGGGCTGGAGCGGCGCAGCAGCGCGTGGATGCGCGCCAGGAGCTCGGGAACCGAGAAGGGCTTGACCATGTAGTCGTCGGCGCCGGTCGCGAGGCCGCGGACACGCTCTTCTTCCTCGCCGCGGGCGGTGATCATGATGATGGGAATGCGGGCGGTCTCTTCGCGCGCCCGCCAGCGGCGGCAGAGTTCGATCCCCGAGAGGCCGGGCAGCATCCAGTCGAGCAGGATGAGATCGGGCAGCGTCTCGCGCATGGTTTCGGCGGCCTCGTCGCCACTCAGCGCAGAGAGGACCCGGAAGCCTTCGGCTTCGAGGTTGTAGCGCATCATCATCGCCAAATCGGCTTCGTCTTCAACGATCAGGATGGTGGCGGACATGGCGCGGCCTAGCTGTGCTGACGCAGCAATTCATCGGCCGACAGGTGCCGCCCGGTCTGCAGGTAGTAGGCCGCTTCGGCGACATTGGTGGCGTGATCGCCGACCCGCTCGAGGCTCTTGGTGCAGAACAGCAGGTGGGTGCACTGTGTAATGTTGCGCGGATCTTCCATCATGTAGGTGAGCAGCTCGCGGAACAGCGAGGTGTGCATGGCGTCGACCTCGTTGTCGCGGTTGCAGACGTCGACAGCGGCCTCGGCGTTACGGCCGGCATAGGCATCGAGCGCGGCCTTGAGCTGGCGCGCCACGAGGTCAGCCATATGCTTGACGCCGTTGTAGAATTTCGGCGCGAGACTGAGACTTTCGATCTGCAGCGCGCGCTTGGCCAATTGCTTGGCCATATCGCCGGTGCGCTCGAGATCGTTGGCGACCTGAATGGAGGTCACCACCATGCGCAGGTCCGCGGCCATCGGCTGGCGACGGGCGATGATCGACACGGCCATGTCGTTGATGCGCTGCTGCATCTCGTCGACCCGCTTGTCGAAGGCGCGGACTTCCTGGGCTCGCGTGTGGTCGAGCCGCAGCAACGCAGTGACGGACTCGGTGATCGACTGCTCCACCATGCCGCCCATCTCCGAGATGGCACTTTGCAGGTTGGTGAGTTCGTCCTCGTAGGAAGAAACGATGTGCTCGTTGTGGGCCATGTGTGCCTGTTCCTTGGCGTCAGCCGATACGGCCGGTGATGTAGTCCTGAGTCTGCTTGTGCTTGGGATTGGTGAAGATGTCTTCGGTCCCACCTTCCTCGATCAGCTTGCCCAGATGAAAGAATGCCGTCTTCTGGCTGACGCGCGCCGCCTGCTGCATCGAATGGGTGACGATGACGATGGTGAAGTTCTCGCGCAGTTCGTCGATCAGTTCTTCGATGACGGCAGTGGCGATCGGATCGAGCGCCGAGCAAGGCTCATCCATCAACAGTACTTCGGGCTTGGTGGCGATGGCACGGGCGATGCAGAGGCGCTGCTGCTGCCCGCCGGAAAGGCTGGTTCCCGGCTCAGCGAGGCGGTCCTTGACCTCGGCCCACAGGCCAGCGCGGCGGATGGAGGAGATGACGATCTCCTCGAGTTCGTTCTTGTCCTGCGCCATGCCGTGGATGCGCGGCCCATAGGCGACGTTCTCGAAGATCGACTTGGGGAAAGGATTGGGTTTCTGGAACACCATGCCGACGCGGGCGCGCAGTTCGACCACGTCGATATCGGGATTGTAGATATCCTCGCCGTCGAGCAGAATTTCGCCGGTAACCCGGCAGATCGGGATGGTGTCGTTCATGCGGTTGATGCAGCGCAAGAAGGTGGACTTGCCGCAGCCGGAGGGGCCGATCAGAGAGGTCACCTGGTTGCGCTCGATGTCGAGGTTGACATCGAACAGCGCTTGTTTCTCGCCGTAGAACACGTTGACGTTGCGGCCGCGGACCTTGCCGATCTCGCGCGCGGCGGGCGGGGCCGCGGCTGCGGTCGGGGCGTTCGCTACGGTTAGGCTTTCCTCAATCATCTTACCACCGACGTTCGAATTGTTTGCGCAGGATGACCGCCAGCGCGTTCATCGCCACAAGGAAACCGAGCAGGACCAGGATCGCCGCCGAGGTGCGCTGCTCGAAAGCGGGCTCGGGGAAATCGGCCCACATGAAGATCTGCACAGGCAGCAGGGTGGCCGGGTCGGCGAAGCCGCCGGGGATGTCCACGACAAAGGCAACCATGCCGATCATCAGCAAGGGCGCGGTCTCGCCAAGCGCGTGGGCCATGCCGATAATGGTGCCGGTCATGATGCCCGGCATGGCGAGCGGCAGCACATGGTGCATCACCGTCTGCAACGGCGAAGCGCCGATGCCAAACGCGGCTTCGCGGATCGAGGGCGGTACGGCGCGGAGCGCGGCACGCGAAGCGATGATGATGATGGGAAGCGTCATCAGCGCGAGAACCATGCCGCCGACATAGGGCGCCGAACGGTCAAGGCCGAAGAAGTTGAGGAAGACCGCAAGGCCGAGCAGGCCGAAGACGATCGAGGGCACCGCGGCGAGGTTGTTGATGTTGACCTCGATGAACGTCGTCCAGCGGTTCTTGGGCGCGAATTCCTCGAGGTAGACGGCGGCACCAACGCCGATGGGAAAGGAGAGGCCCAGGGTGACGACGAGAGTGAGGATCGAGCCGACCAGGGCGCCGAGGACGCCGGCCATCTCCGGCTCGCGGCTGGCGCCGCGGGTGGCGAATATCCAGTTGAAGCCGGCCTTCACGTAGCCCTCGGCAACCAGTTGGTCGGTCCAGACGATCTCGCGGTCGGATAACTTGCGGTTGGCTTCGGAGACGTCAATGAGGCGCATGCGCCAGCCGGAGAGGTCGGTGGGGACACCGCCATGGAGCAGCACGCCGGAGGCGGTGGTCGGGGTCAGCGCTTCGACCTTGATGGCGGCATCGCCAGCGTAGATCAGCAACGAGGGATCGGCGGGGGTGAGGCTTTCGCCGTCCTTGGCCGAGACGGCGCGGGCTTCGAGCTCGGTGGCGGCGGCCTCAAGGTCGGCGATCTGGGTGGCGAGCGCCGCAAGCGCCGTGGTCAACCTGGCGACGCCGGCGTCGATCCACACCCGGTCCGCGGCGGCCGGTCCGGCCGCGATCTGAGCATTGAGGCCGGCCAGTTCGGCGGTCATGCGCTCCTGCGAGCGCAGGGCACCGGCGAGACGACTGCGGGTTGCCACCGCCTCGGACTCCAACCGCCTGGCGATGGTCGCAAGCACCGGACCGAAGCGCACCTCGGAGGCCGTGAGCGTTATGGTTTCGCCATCGCTCCCCACAGTCGCGGCGACCCCGCCATCCTCCCAGGTGGAAGCGGTGATCTGGCCCTTGAGATAGAGGTCGGCGTAGTCGGAGATCGGCACAGAGAAGGCGTCGGCCCTGTCGAGGTCGGCCGGGTGGGCCAGCACCTGCTCGCGCAGGATGATCGGCGCGCCGGACGAGAGGAGCGAGCCCAACAGCTTGCGATCACTGCGCGAGGTGACATCGGGGAATCGAGCACGAATGCCTTCGCGCACCACGGCGTCGTAGTCGGCCTTGGCCAGGTTGGACGTGTCGACGGCCGACAGATCGAAGGGAATGGAGGCGAAATTATAAGTGAAGGCGGGCAGGCCCTTCCAAACGATGGTGGACAGCAGCGTGACGAGGAAGGCCACCGAGACGAGGATGGCAAGCTGACCGAGCAGCTTGAAGATGCGCTCGGCGCGATAACGCTTGCGCAGGCGGCCGCGGGCCGCGCCGGAGGTGTGGACCGAATGGATCGCCGTAGTCACGGTCTGCTCAGTCATATTGTTCCTGGTACTTCCTGATCACCTGCAGGGCGATCACGTTGAGCGCAAGCGTCACACAGAAGAGAACGAGGCCGAGAGCGAAGGCGGCGAGCGTCTTGGCGGAGTCGAACTCCTGGTCGCCGACCAAAAGGGTCACGATCTGCACCGTCACGGTGGTCACGGCATCGAGCGGATTGGCCGTCAAGTTGGCGGCCAGTCCGGCTGCCATGACCACGATCATGGTTTCGCCGATGGCGCGCGAGATCGCCAGCATCAGGGCCGAGACGATGCCGGGGAGCGCCGCCGGCAGGATGACCCTGATGATGGTCTCCGACTTAGTGGCGCCCAGGCCGGCCGAGCCGTCGCGCAGGCTTTGCGGCACGGCATTGATGACGTCGTCGGAAAGCGAGGAGACGAAGGGGATGATCATGATGCCCATGACCAGGCCGGCGGCCAGGGCGCTTTCGGAGGAGACGCCCAGACCGAAGAATTCGCCAGTGCTGCGGAAGAGCGGCGCGATGGTGAGCGCGGCGAAGAAGCCGTAGACGACGGTGGGGATGCCGGCCAGGATCTCGAGCAGCGGCTTGGCAACGGCGCGGACGCGGGCGCTGGCATAGTCGGAAAGATAGATCGCCGACATCAGGCCGATCGGCGCGGCGACGGCGATGGCGATCAGCGTGATCAGCAGGGTGCCGACAAAGACCGGGACGGCGCCGAACACTTCGGCATTGTTGGAGGCTTCGCCCGCGCCGGCGCCTTCGAAGGCGCTCTGTGGCGACCAGTGCAGGCCGAACAGGAAATCGAAGAACGGAACCTTTTCGAAGAAGCGGAAGCTCTCGAACACGAGCGAGAGGACAATCCCGAGCGTCGTCACGATGGCGACGGCGGATGCGGCGATCAGAAAGCCCATCACCGTCTTTTCGACGATCTGCCGCGCCCGCAGGCTGCGCGAGATGGCCCGGAAGCCGTAGACGAGGCCGGCGATCGCCAACAGCGCGGCGGCGCCATAGATCACGACCGCGCCCAGGGTGTTGAATTGAGTGAAGAATTCGGCCGCCTGACGCTGCAGATCATTGGCAGGGGTGGCCGAACCGCCAGCGAGCGCGCGGGCGGACCGCAGAAAGGTCGGCTGCTCACCGGCCGGGATGGCGGCGTAGGCGGCGCCGAGCTGGTTGGTGACAAAGAGGTCCGAAAGCGGGCGACTGAGGAAGGACCACACGAGCATCAAGAGGAGCGCCGGCAGCAACGTGACGATGGCAAGGAAGCCGCCGTGATAGCCGGGCTTGGAATGGAGCGTCCGAATGTGACCGCCGGCGACGGCGAAGGCGCGCTGGCCGCCGATGAAGTAGAGGGCGATGGCCGCGACCGCAAGGATCAGCAAAATCAGCAAAGCTTGCGTCAACTGAATACTCCCTGGCGGCGGTAAACTGCCGCCCCGGAACCAGTCCGGAGCGGCAGGTAGACGATGACTTACTTCGACTTGGCGACCGGGGTCAGGGCCACGGCATCGGCCGCGAACTTGGCATGCTCCTCGGCCGGCAGCGGGATCAGGCCCTTTTCGGCGAGGTAGCCTTCTTCGCCTGAAGCGGCGTCGGACATGAACTCGGCGGCAAATTCGGCAATGCCCGGGACAACGCCGATATGCTCTTTCTTGATGTAGAAGTAGAGCGAACGCGACACCGGGTAGGAACCATCGGCAATGGCCTCGAAAGTCGGCGAAACGCCGTCAATCGTGGCACCCTTGATCTTGTCGGCATTCTGATCGAGGAACGAGAAGCCGAAGATCGCCATCGAACCCGGATTGGCTTCGGCCTTCTGGACCATCAGGTTGTCATTCTCGCCGGCATCAATCCAGGCGCCATCTTCGCGGATCGGACCGCAGAGCTTGGCATCCATGGCCTTGACCTCTTCCTGGCAGGCTTCCTGCATCACCAGCTCGACGAAAGCGTCACGGGTGCCGGAGGTCGGCGGGGGGCCGAGCACTTCGATCTTTTCGGCCGGGAGCGAAGCGTCGATATCGGACCAGTTCACATAGGGATTATCGACCAGGGCACCATCGACAACCACCTGCTTGGAGAGGGCCAGAAACAGCTGTTCGCGGGTGAGCGCGACATCCGGGCCGGCCTTGGCATTGGCAACGACAATGCCGTCATAGCCGATCTTGACTTCGACCGGGGTCACGCCATTGGCCATGCAGGTGTCGATCTCGCTGTCCTTGATGCGGCGCGAGCCATTGGTGATGTCCGGCGTGTTCTCGCCGGCGCCCTCGCAGAACAGCTTGTAGCCGCCGCCCGAACCGGTCGATTCCACCACCGGGGTGGGGAAGCCGCCGGTCTGGCCGAAGCGCTCGGCAACCGTGGTGGAGAACGGGAAGACGGTCGAGGAGCCGACGATCTGGATCTGGTCGCGCGCAGAGGCAGCCGAGGCGCTGAGCGCGACGAGCGCGACGCCAGCGTAAAGTGCGAGTTTCATGGTGTTTCCTTTCGGAGGAGAGTGGGTTCTAGCCCTCTGGCGGCGCCGGCTTCGCCTCGCCGCCTTTGACGCGGCGCAACCTATTGACTGTCTGCTGATGGTTTTATGACAATCAGGCGACTGTTTTGTGACGATCTATGCCATTGATGTTTCAGCTGCAATTTGCGTGACTGCCACGGCGGCCCTGTGGACTGGCTGCTGCCCCATCAACGCGCGAGCAGTACCTCGACGCGAGTCCCCTGCTCCGGCTGGCTCTTGATCGACAGCGTGCCGCGATGCCGGGTGAGGATGTGCTTGACGATGGCAAGCCCCAGGCCTGTGCCCTTCTTCTTGCGGCTCGATTCCGCATCGACGCGGTAGAAGCGTTCGGTGAGGCGGGGCACGTGCTCGGCTTCGATGCCGGCGCCGTAATCGGTCACGGTCACGGCGAAGGCGTAGCCGGGCCGGTTGGCGACCGGGGCGAGCACGACATCGACCTTGCCGCCACCGCTGCCATATTTGATGGCGTTGTCGAAAAGGTTCTCGAACACCTCGTAGAGTTCGTCGCGGTCGCCGGTGACGACGGCCGGTTCGGCGGGCAGCGACAGGTCGAGGGTGACGCCGGCCTCCTCGGCCTGGGTCTGCAGACCGTCCTTGACCTCACGCAGCAGGACCGCAACGTCCAGGGTCGCCGTTGGCCGCAGGTGCTGGCGCATCTCGATGCGGCTGAGGGAGAGCAGGTCATCGATGAGTTTGCTCATGCGCAGTGCCTGAGCGCGCATGATGCCCAGGAATTTTTCGCGCGCTGCCGCGTCCTTGGCGGCCGGCCCCAGGAGCGTGTCGATGAAGCCGAGGAGCGAGGCCAGCGGCGTTCGCAGTTCGTGGCTGGCATTGGCGATGAAATCGGTGCGCATGGCACCCAGCCGCTTCTCTTCGGTCAGGCTCTGCATGGTGATGACGAGCCGCCCTTCGAGGCCGCTGTCGATGTCCCCCAGCGGGGCAACGGAGACTTTGTGCCAGGTTTCGGTGGGGACCGTCTGATGCAGTTCGATGGTCTGCGCGACTCCGGTGCGGCGGGTCGCATCGATGGCCGTCAGCAGGGCGGGGAAGCGCAGCGAAAAGGCGAGCGGATCGCCGACCGTGACGCCGGGGAAATGCTGGGCGGCCAGCGCATTGCAATGGACCACCAACGAGCGCCGGTCGAGCACGATGCAGGGATCGGGCAGGGCGTCGGCGAAGTGACGGACGGTGGCGTCGTCGAAAGCCAGACTGGCACTGGATCCCGCCACCTGCGATCCGGCGGGCTCGACGGCGCGGGGGGCCAGCGACGCCACCAGAACGATCGCGCCGAGGCCCGCCAGCGCCTCGACGAGCGTGAGCCGCTCCAGGCCAAGGAGAAGAAGGAAGACCAGCGCTGCGGCGAGGAGGATGGTCAGACGGTCGAGAAGGCGCGTCCGCAGGATGTCGAGAAAGCTCATTCTGGCTCCATCCACACTGCAAGCCGCACGGAGACAACAACCAATTGCACGTCCCTTCCTCACGCCGGGCGGCGATTGAACGACTCGCCGGGGTCCGCATGATAGAAGCTCTCATATCATGTTCATGACAGCAGTGGAGGAACGCCCGTGACCGACGAGTTGGCCAGCTTCGACATCGAGAATCCCGATCTGCCGAGGGCGATCAAGAAGGCGGCTCTACGTTCGGGCGGGTATCCTTACGGCGAGAAGCTGGAACGGGAGCAGTACGAAACCGAACTCTACCAGCTGCACACCCAGCTGGCCTTGCTGCAGACCCACATCGCCAAGACCGGGATGCGGGTCCTCATGCTGTTCGAGGGCCGGGATGCCGCCGGCAAGGGCGGCATGATCCGAACCTACCTTCAATATCTAAACCCGCGCTTCAACCTCAATGTGGCGCTGCCCAAGCCCAACGACCGCGAGAAGACGCAGTGGTATTTCCAGCGCTACGTCGACTGGCTGCCGGCGGCGGGGGAGACGGTGCTGTTCGACCGCTCGTGGTACAACCGGGCAGGCGTCGAGCCGGTGATGGGGTTCTGCACACCCGAGCAGACGGCCGAGTTTTTGATCGAGACCCCGCGCTTCGAACGGATGCTCGCCAACGACGGGATCCAGCTGTTCAAGTTCTGGCTCACCATTGGCCGCGAGATGCAGCTCAAGCGCTTCCACGACCGCCGCCACGACCCGCTCAAGCTCTGGAAGCTGTCGCCGATCGATCTGGAGGCGCTGACGCGGTTCGATGCCTACGCACAGGCCCGCAACGACATGCTGGAGGCCACGCATACCGAGTCTGCGCCGTGGACGGTGATCCTCAACAACGACAAGAAACGCGGACGCCTCAACGCCATCCGCACGGTGCTTGGCAAGCTCTCCTATGACGGCAGGGACGTGGCCATGATCGGGGCGATCGACGACAGGATCGCGATGGACCCACCCACCTTCCTCAGCACCAGCAAGGAGGCGTGAGACGAGGCCGCCGCGGCTCAGACCTGCTCGATCGAACCGATGCGTTTGCTGGCCGTCGCCCAGGACAGCTCGGTGGTACGGGCAATGATCGCCTCGACCAGAGCGAACAGGGCGACATTGGCGTCCCAGGTGCGATCCACACCGGTTTCGCACGGCAGCACGATCTTGGCGTAGCGGGAAACCGGCGATATCCACTCGTCGGTCACGAGCACCAGGAACACCCGCTTGGCGGCCAGGCTGGCCGCGGCTTCCACGAGTTCGGGGTCGTATCGGCGCACATCGAAGGCAATGACGGTGTCGCCGGGGCGCACGTCGAGGAGCTGATCGGCGCGGCTGGCGGCTCTCCCCGCGAGCCTGCGCACGCCTGGCCGGATGAGGCGGAGGTGGGCTTCGAAGTAGCCCGCAATGGCGTCGGTGAAGCGCCCCCCGAACAGGTGACAATTGCCTTTGCTCTCCGCCAGCCGGGCACAAACGGCTTCGAACTCGGAACTCGGTATCCGTGCGGCCGAGCCGCGGAGGTTATCGACGACCTGGTCGACAAAGCGATCGAGGAAGTTCTCGTCACGATCGGCCCGAGGCGGCCGCGCAAGGCTGCGCTGGAGGGGCGACTTGACGCGCTCCTCGAGTTCCTTGCGGAGCGCCCGCTGGAAATCCGGGTACGAGCGGAAGCCGAGCTGCGCAACGAACCTGAGGGCGGTCGCTGCACTGGCACCTGATTGCCTGGAGAATTCGGCCACCGGAGCAAAGCCGATGGTCGGGTAGTTGGCGAGCAGCCCCCGCGCCACGCGCTTCTCGGCCGAGGTCAGCCGATGCATGGTCTCGTGAATTCGCGCCTGCACACTTCCTGGTTCCATGCCCTCTATCCTGAAACCTCAATTTCAATGTTGACAGATATCGCATTTCCCGAACTACTGGTGCAATGATTAATACGGGCTGCGTGGGGGTTCATGGGCAGTTCTGGAGCCGAGGCTGTGCAGGTCATCAACGCGAAGGGCTCCTCGCCGTTCGTGCTGATTTGCGACCACGCCTCCAACCGCTTCCCCAAGCCATATGGCGACCATGGGCTCACGCCGCATCAGCGGCTGATGCACATCGCCTGGGACCCGGGCGCACTGGCCGTGGCGATGTCCCTGGTCGACCTGCTGGATGCGCCGCTCGTGCATTCGACCGTCAGCCGGCTGATCATCGACTGCAACCGCGACACCGATGCGATCGATCTCATCCCGGTGGTCAGCGAACGAACCGATATCACCGCCAATGCGGGACTCTCGCAGGCGGAACGCGAACATCGCATCCGGCGCTACCACGCACCGTTCCATTCCGCGATCGACGCCTTGCTCGACGCGCGGAAGGCTGAGGGCCGCGAAGCCGTCGTGGTCACGATTCATTCGTTCACGCCCACCTACAAGGATGTCGCCCGGCCATGGCCGATCGGGCTGATCCATGGCACCGACGAGACCTTCACCCGTGCCCTGCGCGAGGCGCTGGAAACGGACGATCCCAGCCTCAACGTGGGCTGGAACGAGCCCTACGCGGCGCGCAATGGAGTCACCTACACGCTCGAGCATCACGGCGACGGGCGCGGACTGGCGGCGACCATGATCGAAATCCGCCACGACGAAATTCTGGAACCACCGGGCATTGCCACATGGGCGAGCCGGCTGGCCCGAACACTGCAGACGGCGCGCGCCGCTCAGCGCTGCGGCGCTGGGGGATCCAGACACAATGCAGGCGGGAAGACCTTCCCGTGACCCCACCCGCAGTGAACCATCGAGCAGGACCGGTGCTGTGCCCAAGCCGATAAGAGTGTTTGTCCGCTACGTCGACCTGATCAACAAATGGATCGGGCGATTTGCCATGCAGCTCGTGTTCGTTTTGGGGGCGGTGCTGGTGTGGTCGACCGTGTCGCGCCTGGTGTTTGGGGTGCCGGTCAACTGGGCGCTGGAAATGAGCCAGTTCATCCTCTCGGCCTACTACCTGCTGGGCGGGGCCTATTCGCTGCAGCTCAACGCGCATGTTCGGATGGACCTGTTCTACAGCCGCTGGTCGCCGCGCCAGAAGGCAGCGGTAGACGCCTTCACCATCCTGTTCGTCATCTTCTACCTGGGCGTTTTGTTCTATGGCGGCTGGTCGAGCACGGACTATGCGATCACCTACAAACAGAAGAACTACACCTCGTGGGCGCCGCTGCTGTGGCCGGTCAAGGTCATCATGACCGTGGGCATCTTCCTGATGCTGCTGCAGACCATCTCCACCTTCTTCAAGGACCTCGCGATCGCGCGCGGCAGGCCCATCGAATGACGCCGGAACTCATCACCCTTTTCATGTTCGTCACCATGATGGTGCTGCTCGCTACCGGGCAGCGCGTCTTCGGTGTCATCGGTTTCGTCGGCGCCGCAGCGGCACTCTGGTTGTGGGGCAAGGGCTCGGCGGAGCTGCCGTTCAACGCGGCGTTCCAGGTGCTCAACTGGTATCCGCTGATCACCGTGCCGTTCTTCGTGTTCATGGGCTTCATGCTCTCGGAGTCAGGCATCGCCAGCAACCTGTACCGCATGTTTCACGTCTGGTTCGGGCCCTTGCGGGGCGGGCTGGCGCTGGGCACCATCGGATTGATGGTGGTGATCTCGGCGATGAACGGGCTCAGCGTCGCCGGTATGGCGATCGGCGCCACGGTGGCGCTGCCCGAGTTGATGAAACGCGGCTACGACAAGATCATGGTCACCGGCGTTATCCAGGCGGGCTCGTCACTGGGCATCCTGATTCCGCCCAGCGTGGTGCTGGTGCTCTACGCCATGATCGCGCGGCAATCGGTGCTGCAGCTGTGGCTGGCGGGCATCCTGCCCGGCCTGCTGATGGCATTGATCTTCTCGATCTATATCTACATCCGCAGCCGCCTGCAGCCCGAACTGGCACCCGCCCTGCCCAAGGAAGAGCGCGACGCGATCCCGAAGGGCGAGAAGTATCGCCTGCTCGGCGCCGGCGTGCTGCCGCTCGCCATCTTCGGCACCATGATGGGGCTGTTCATGACCGGCATCACCAGCCTGGTCGAGAGTTCGGCGGTCGGCGCGGTGCTGGCCACGCTCGCCGCGGCGGTGACCGGGCGGCTCAACCGCAAGATCTGGACGTTATGCACGCAACAGACGCTGGTCATCAGCACGATGTTCCTGTGGATCATCCTCGCGGCGCTCTGCTTCGGCGCGGTCTATGACGGGCTGGGGGCGGTCAAGGCCATCGAGAACCTGCTGCTCAACACCTTCGACCTCGACCCGTGGACGATCCTGATCCTCATGCTGGCCTCGTTCGTCGTCATGGGGATGTTCCTCGACGACACTGCAATGCTGGTGATCGTCGCCCCGCTCTACATCCCGCTGGTCATCAAGCTCGGCTTCGATCCTATCTGGTTCGGCGTGCTCTACGTCGTCACCTGCCAGATCGCCTACATCACGCCCCCGTTCGGCTACAATCTGTTCCTGATGCGCGCCCTGGCGCCTCCGGAAATCTCGATCGGCGACATCTACCGCTCCATCTGGCCGTTCTTCCTGCTGATGGTGCTGACGCTGGCGATCCTGATGGTCTTCCCGCAGATCGTGATGTGGCTGCCCAACCTCTATGCGGGACGGTGAAAGAGGGTGCAACGGCCGATGCAAGCGGCAAAGGAGGTTGAGAACAACGAGCGATACCGAGGCCACGCCTAGCAACCCCGCCCGCAGCAGGGCGGAAGCCAAGCAAACAGGAGTGAACGATGAGCGAGAACAAACTGATCAGTAAGCGCGACTTCTTCAAGAAGGCAGGACTGGTGACGGCGGGCGCCGTAGGATCGACGGCGCTGGCGATGCCTTATGTGAAGGCGCAGAGCCCGATCACATGGCGGATGCAGACCTATGCGGGTCCGGCCCTTGCAGAACATGTGATCAAGCCTGCGATCGACGCCTTCAACACCGCGGCCAATGGCGAGATGGTGATCGAACTCTATACCGCCGACCAGCTGGTGCCGCAGGGCGAACTGTTCCGCGCCGTGCAGCAGGGGACCATCGACGCAGCGCAGAGCGACGACGATTCCATGGCCTCGCCGGTGGATGTCGCGGTGTTCGGCGCTTATTTCCCGCTGGCCTCGCGCTTCAGCCTTGACGTGCCGGCGCTGTGGCACTGGTACGGGCTCAAGGAGATCTGGGAAGAGGCCTATGGCGAAGTGCCGGGCGTTACCTGGCTTTCGGCCGGCTCGTGGGACCCGTGCAACATCGGAACCAACAAGCCGATCACCAGCCTCGCCGATCTCAAGGGGCTGCGCCTCTATACCTTCCCGACCGGCGGCCGCTTCCTCGAGCGCTTCGGCGTCATTCCGGTAACGGTGCCGTACGAAGACTTCGTGCCTGCCATGCAGACCGGCGAACTCGACGGCGTCGCCTGGAGCGGCTCGACCGAGATCCACACCGTTGGCTGGTCGGAAGTGCTCACGCACTACCTGACCAACAACATCAGCGGCGCCTGGGCCGGCTCGTTCTTCGCCAACACCGACAAGCTCAACGCCCTGCCGCCGCATCTGCGGCAGCTGCTGAACCTGGCGATGGAGTCTTCGCACTACTACCGGCAGCACTGGTACTGGTGGGGCGAGGCGCACTACCGCACCAGCGGAAAGCTGGCGCTGACCACAATCCCGGCCGCCGAATGGAAGACGGTCGAAGACGAAGCGCTCAAGTTCTGGGACGAGATCGCGACCCAGAGCCCGCGCAGCGCCAAGGTGGTCGAGATCCTCAAGAACTATGCCGGCATCATGAACAAGGCCGGCTCGCCCTATCGCTGAGCCGAATTCGGATCGCCGGTCGCGCACGCCGCGCGGCCGGCTCTTTACAACGGAATAAGACGCGGCGCCCTGCGACCCGCGGGGGAGTAATCAATGGTTGCCTACACTCTGGATGCGCTCAAGGCGGACATCAAAGCAGGCACGATCGATACAGTTCTCGTCGCCTTCCCCGATATGCAGGGGCGGCTGATCGGTAAGCGCTTCCAGGCCGAGTTCTTTCTCGACGGCGCTCTCGACGAGACGCATGCCTGCAGTTACCTGCTTGCCGACGACATCGACATGGAGCCGGTGCCGGGCTACGCGGCCGCCAACTGGGGCACGGGCTATGGCGATTTCGTCATGAAGCCCGACCTGGGCACGCTGATGAAGGCGACCTGGCTCGAAGGCACGGCCATCGTGCTCGCCGACGTGGTCGATCACCATCACCATGAGCCGGTCCCGCACAGCCCGCGCGGCATTCTCAAGGCACAGCTGGAGCGGCTGGAAAAGCTGGGGCTCACCGCCAATTTCGCCTCGGAACTCGAGTTCTACCTGTTCGACGAGGGCTACCGGTCGGCCTGGGACAAGGGCTACAAGAACCTCCAGACCGCCGGCTACTACATCGAGGACTACAACATCTTCCAGACCACCAAGGAGGAAGGTGTGATGCGCGCCGTGCGCAAGCAGCTGCAGGCGTCCGGCATCCCGGTCGAGAACTCCAAGGGCGAGTGGGGCCCCGGCCAGGAGGAGATCAACGTCAAGTACGCCGATGCGCTGACCATGGCAGATCGCCACGTGGTGATGAAGAACGGCATCAAGGAGATCGCCCATTTGCAGGGCAAGGCGGTGACTTTCATGAGCAAGTGGGACTTCGGGCTCGCCGGCTCGTCGAGCCACATCCACATGTCGCTGGCGCAGAAGGGCAAGAACGTCTTCTTCGATCCCAAGGGCGATCTCGGGATGTCGACGATGATGCGGCACTACGTCGCCGGGCTTTTGACCTATGCCCACGACATCACCTATTTCCTCGCGCCCTACATCAACTCCTACAAGCGCTTCCAGGCCGGCACCTTCGCGCCGACCAAGGCAATCTGGAGCGCCGACAACCGCACGGCCGGGTTCCGGCTCTGCGGCGAAGGCACCAAGGGCGTGCGCATCGAATGCCGTATCGGCGGGGCCGACCTCAACCCCTATCTCGCGTTCGCCGCCCTGTTGGCGGCAGGGCTCAAGGGCATCGAGGACAAGCTGGAGCTGGAGCCCGCCTATTCGGGGGACGCCTACACCGGCAAGAAGCTGCGCGAGGTTCCCAAGACGCTGCGCGACGCAATCGAGGCGCTGCGCAAATCCAAGATGCTCAAGGAAGCACTCGGCCCGCAGGTGGTGTCGCACTACCTGCACACGGCCGAGTGGGAGCAGTTCGAATACGATCGCCGCGTGACCGATTGGGAGTTGAAGCGCGGGTTCGAACGGTCTTAAACACCGCCAACATTGTTTTCCAAAGGTGACACATGACCGACATGGTCAAAATCGTCTCGCCCGTCGACGGGCGGGTTTATGCCGAGCGCAAGGTCGCGACCGGCGCCGAGATTGCTGCGGCAGTCGCCAAGGCAAAGCACGCGCGCAGAGGCTGGGACGAGATCACCATCCGCGAGCGCGCCAAGTTCCTCGAGAATTTCCTCGATGCGCTCTTGAGCAAGAACGACGAGATCGTGCCGGAACTGGCCTGGCAGATGGGCCGCCCTGTCCGCTATGGCGGCGAGAAGCGCGGGCTCGAGGAACGGGCCCGGCACATGATCGCCATCGCCGAGGAGTCGCTGAAGCCGACGGTGAAGACGGACAAGCCCGGCTTCCGGCGCTGGGTCTCCCATGAGCCGCTCGGCACGGTGATGGTGATCGCGCCCTGGAACTACCCCTATATGACCGCCAACAACATCATCCTGCCGGCGTTGATGGCGGGCAACTCGGTGATCCTCAAGCACGCATCGCAAACGCTGCTCGTCGGCGAGCGCTTCGCCGAGGCCGCAAAGGCCGCCGGGCTTCCCGATGGCTTGTTCCAGAACCTCGTATTGAGCCACCAGGACACCGAAAAGCTCATCGGATCGGGCAAGATCGACCACATCAGCTTCACCGGCTCGGTCGAGGGCGGGCGGCGGATCGAGAAAGCGGCGGCGGGCACCTTCGCCACGCTCGGCCTCGAGCTGGGCGGCAAGGACCCTGCCTATGTGCGGCCGGACGCCAAGATCGATTACTCGATCGAGAACCTGGTCGACGGCAGCTTCTACAATTCGGGGCAATCGTGCTGCGGCATCGAGCGCATCTATGTGCACGCCGAGGTCTACGACAAGTTCGTCGACGGCTTCGTCGAGAGCGCCCGCGGCTGGACGCTGGGAAATCCGCTCGACCCCGAGACGATGGTCGGCCCGATGGCGCAGGGGCGGTTTGCCGACGTGGTACGCGAGCAGACCACCGAGGCACTGCGCAAGGGCGCCAAGGCGCACCTCAATTGGAAGCACGACCTCGACGAGGAGAGTTCACCCTATCTGGCGCCGGAAGTGCTCACCAACGTCAACCACCAGATGTCGGTGATGCGTGAGGAGAGCTTCGGCCCGGTGGTCGGCATCATGAAGGTGGCCGACGACGAGGAGGCGATCACGCTGATGAACGACAGTCCCTATGGGCTCACCGCCTCGGTTTGGACCGAAGACCTCGATACCGCGGCAAAGATCGGCGCCCGGGTCGAGACCGGCACGTTCTTCGCCAACCGCTGCGACTATGTCGACCCCGCGCTCGTCTGGACAGGGGTCAAGGACACCGGCAAGGGCGGCTCGCTGGGCGAGATCGGCTACGCTAACCTGACCCAGCCGAAATCCTTCCACCTCAAAGAGATCTGAACGCAAATGACCACCCCCAAGGCCAATTGGAACTATCCGACCTCGTTGCGGTTCGGCGCCGGCCGCATTGCGGAACTGCCCGCCGCCCTGCAGGCGGCAGGCATCACCAAACCGCTGCTGGTCACCGATGCGGGGCTGGTCAACCTGCCGGTGACGCAGCGCGTGCTCGGCATCATCCGGGCCGCAGGCATCGAGGTCGGCGTCTTTGCCGACGTCAAGCCGAACCCGATCTCGGCCAATGTGAACGCCGGCATCGCGGTGCTGCGGGCCGGCGGCCATGACGGGGTGATCGCCTTCGGCGGCGGCTCGGGGCTCGATACCGGCAAGGTCATCGCCTTCATGGCCGGGCAGACGCGGCCGATGTGGGATTTCGAGGATATCGGGGACTGGTGGACGCGGGCCGACCCCAAGGGAATCTTCCCGATCGTCGCCGTGCCGACGACCGCGGGTACGGGCTCGGAAGTGGGACGCGCCGGCGTCATCACCGACGAGGTGACGCACACCAAGAAGGTGATCTTCCACCCGCTGATGATGCCCAAGGTGGTGATCGCCGATCCGGAACTGACGGTCGGCATGCCGGCCTTCATCACGGTGGGCACCGGCTTCGATGCGCTGGCGCATTGCCTCGAGGCCTATTGTGCGCCGGGATACCATCCGCTTGCCGACGGCATCGCCGTGGAGGGGGTGCGGCTGGCGCTGGAAAACCTGCCGAAAGTCGTCAGCAACCCCAATGATCTGGAAGCGCGCGGGCACATGATGAGCGCGGCAGCGATGGGCGCGACGGCGTTCCAGAAGGGACTGGGCGCCATCCACTCGCTGTCGCATCCGGTCGGCTCGCTCTATGACACCCATCATGGCATGACCAATGCGGTGTTCATGCCCTATGTGCTCACCGTCAACCGCGACGCCATCGAGGCCAAGATCGCCCGGCTGGCCGCCTATTGCGACCTGCCGCCGTCCTTCGATGGCTTCCTGCATGCGGTGCTGGCGCTGCGAGAAAAACTGGGCGTCCCCCACACCCTGGCCGATTTCAAGGTGACCGGAGAGAAGCGCGAGCTGATCGGCGACATGGCCATCGTCGACCCGACTGCTGGCGGCAACCCGGTGACGCTGACCAAGGCGGTGGCGCTGGAGATCTTCGACCGGGCGATGGAAGGGCGGCTTTAGCGGGGGGCGATCCTCGGTACGCCGCCCCTCCGCCCGCCCTCACAGTCGTCTCCCTCCCCTGTAGGGGGAGGGGTCGGGGGGTGGGGGTCCATACGGGTCCGGTGCTCGCTGACCCCCACCCTTGATCCCTCCCCCTGCAGGGGGGAGACGACTTCTGCCTCGGCTACGCCACGGCTTTGGCTGTCGCCAGGGCGCCACCTTCGAAAAGGTTCCGTAGGTGGCGGGTCACCGTATCGCGGAACGCGGCGTTCGCCGGTAGATCGGTACCGAACACCTCTGAAACCCCGAGCAGTCCCGACGCCAGCTTCTCCGCATCGCGGCCAGCGGCGTCCGCGATGGCGCGCAGCCTCGCCGCCAGCGGGTCCTTGACGTCTATGGGGTTGCCGGCTTCATCGATCCCCGTCACGTAGCGCATCCAGGCGGCGACGCCGAGCGCCAGCCGTTCTATCCCCTGTCCTTCTGCCAGCCGGTCGCGGATGGTGCCGAGCAGGCGCTGCGGCAGCTTCTGGCTGCCGTCCATGGCGATCTGCCAGGTGCGATGCTTCAATGCGGGGTTGGCGAAGCGCTCCAGCAGTTGGTCGCGGTAGCGTTCGAGATCGGCGCGCGGCATGGGCAGGGTGGGCATCACCTCTTCGGTCATGAGCCCATGAATGAGCTTGCGGATCGCCGGGTCGGCAACGGCCTCGCTGACATACTGATAGCCGGCCAGGTACCCAAGATAGGACATGGTCGAGTGGCTGCCGTTGAGCATGCGGAGCTTCATCCGTTCGTACGGCTCGACGTCGGAAACCATTTGTGCGCCGACGGCTTGGAACGGCGGCCGCCCGCCGGGGAAATGATCCTCGATCACCCACTGCGTGAAGGGCTCGGTCATGATCGGCCAAGCGTCCTCCAGGCCGGTGATGTCCTTGACCATTTGCCGGTCGGCGTCGGTGGTGGAGGGGACGATGCGGTCGACCATGGTGCCGGGGAAGGCGACATTTTCCGCAATGTATTGAGCCAGTTGCGGGGAACACAGTTGCGCAAAACCGGTGATTATGCGGCGGGTGGTCTGCCCGTTGGAAGGCAGGTTGTCGCAGCTCATCACCGCGAACGGGGCGACGCCGGAATTCCTCCGCATTTCGAGGGCGCGCACGACGATGCCGGGGGCGCTCACCGGATCGCCGGGGTGATCGAGATCGTGCTGGATATCGGGATGATCGGTATCGAGTTCGCCGGTCGCCGGATCGTGGCAATAGCCCTTCTCGGTGACCGTCAGCGAGACGATGCGAATGGAAGGATGCGCCATGATATCAAGCAGTTGCTGGCGCTGCGTCTGGGCATCGAGGACGTCGAGGATGGAGCCGATGACCCGGCAATGAGTGCCGGAAGCATCGCGGACGGCGACGGTATAGAGGAAATCCTGCGGCGCCAGCGCCTCCTTGGTGTCGGGGCGGCGGAGCGAGGCGCCGATGATTCCCCAATCCGGATTTTGCGCAAGGATATCATCGATATAGACGGCCATGTGAGCCCGGTGGAAGGCGCCGATGCCGAGGTGGACGATGCCGGGGGTGACCGCCTCGCGATCATAGGAAAAGCCGCGAACAGGTCCGGACCCTGAACCGGGGACAATGGAAGCTGAAGGCAAATTCGATGCAGACAGGCGAGTCATGAAGGCGATTCCTCCCGGGACGGCGCGCGAGCATAGCCGAGAGGCCCCGATGCTTCCATACCGGCCGTTGCCACGCGGAGCTATCCCCGGCATAAACCGGCGGCGTGAAATGCGGGGGCGAGACGAGTGAGCAAGCGGTTCGTGAGCATCGGCGAGTGCATGATCGAGATGTCGGGGGGCGAGGACCGGCAATACCGGATGGGATTTGCCGGCGACACGCTCAATACCGCCTGGTATGCGCGGGCACTCCTCCCCAAGGACTGGTCGGTCGACTATGTGACGGCGCTGGGCGACGACATCTACTCGGCACAGATGCGAGCGTTCTTCGCGGAGAACGGGATCGGCACCGGCCACATCCAGGAGATCAAGGGGCGCCGCCCCGGGCTCTATCTCATCCACCAGGCGGGCGGCGACCGGCACTTCACCTATTGGCGCGGGCAGTCGGCAGCAAAGCTGATGGCTGACGATCCCAAGGCGCTGGACGAAGCGCTCGATGGCGCCGGTATCGTCTATTTCTCCGGGATCAGCCTTGCGATCCTTGCCCCGCGGGCCCGCGGCCAGCTGATGAAGGCCATCGTCAAGGCCCGGAACGCGGGCGCCCGCGTGGTGTTCGACCCCAATGTGCGGCCAGCGCTCTGGACCTCCCCCGCGGTAATGGGCTCGGCGCTCACCGCAGCCGCCATCATCGCCGACGTGGTGATGCCGACGCATTCGGACGAGGCGCCGGTCTTTGGCGACACGAGCCCCGAGGCGACGGCGGACCGCTACCTTTCGATCGGGGTGGAGGAGGTGGTGGTCAAGAACGGCGCCGAGCCGGCGCTGGTGGCGACGCGGGACCTGCGCGAACGCGTGCCCGCCTCAAAGCCGGAAAGGATCATCGACCCGACCGGGGCCGGGGATTCCTTCAACGGGGCCTACCTGGCGGCACGGGTCGCCGGCGCCGGTCCGGTGGATGCGGCAAGAGCGGCCCACCGGGTGGCGGGGATCGTCATCGGGCACAAGGGCGCGCTGGTGGAGCCGGGGCTCCTCAGGGCCTGACCGCCTCGTAGAGCAGCCGGAGGCCGAGGATGCCGATCAGCGCGGCGGCGATGCGGTCGATCCAGAGCTTGACGCCCAGATACGCGGCGCGCGGGCGGCTGGCGGAAAAGGCGAGCGCCACCAACGCGTACCAGGCCGTCTCCTGCACGAAGATCAGCGGCGGCAACGCCAGATAGAGCCAGACCGGCGGATCGGCCGGCAAGAGCGCGGCAAACACCGCGCCGAAGACGGCGACGATCTTGGGGTTGCTGAGCTGGGTGGCGAGGGCGAGCCAGAAGGCGCGGCCGGCGTTGGCCTGCCGCGCGCCCTCGTGCTGCACCATGACGGGTTCGGAAGCGCCGCTCCAGATGCGCCAGGCGAGATAGACCAGGTAGAGGCCACCGGCGACCTTCAAAGCCAGGAACAGCCAGCCGCCCTCGGCCATCAGCGTCCTGAGGCCGCCCACGGCGAGCGCGCCGAAGAAGCAGGCGCCGACGCCCATGCCCAGCGCCGCCGCGACGCCCTCGGTGCGCGACTGCGCCACCGAGGTGCGGACGACGAAGACGAAGCTCGGACCGGGGCTGATGGCGCCGATCAGCAGGGCCCCGAGGATCGAGAACAGCGCAACGAAGCCGGCCATCAGGAAGCCGTCCTGTTCGGTCGGCGGGACTCGCGACGCTTCCTGGCATCCTCGATGCGGCCGGGCTCCGTGTACAACCGATCAAGCAGAGCGTAGGCAAAATCGAAGATGTCCTCGGCGTCTTCCTGGGACAGCGTCCCGCGATGGGCTCCGTCGTTGCCATTCTCGCGAACCGCCCCGGCCAAATCCTGCAAGTTGCGAGGAAGCCGCTCGTGCTCAAAGAGCCACTTGAGTCGCGGTGCGAGGTCTCGCCGCGTCCTGTGGTCCGGCCGGATGACGTCTTTCGCGGCAGGATCAGGAAGCAGTGGCTCCGTAGCGAGGTCCACGCAGAGTCGGAACATTGTCGCAGCAGCATTGGGACACTGGACTGCAAGACAGGATGCGCCTTCGCGGAACACCTGCTCGATTTCGGGAGGCACAAAAGCCGGGGGCTCTGCCGCCCCCTCATCCTTCAGGCTGATGTAGCCGGTGACATCGAAATTGTCGTTTAACGAACCTTCGTATTCCACGACCGCTCTCGAATTGCCGGCTTTGTAGACATCCTTTGCTTGAAAATTCTTGAGGCGCACGACAAGGAGTGAGGGCTTGTGGCAGTGTCGGCAAACGGCAAATACCTCGAACACCGACACCCACCCATGTTCCTCCCGGCTGAATTGCGCCGCTCGAACGTCGAAAGTCATCTTGGCGGTTTTGCACCTCGGGCAGTTTGCAGCAATCAAGGACAATGCAACGACTCCCTCGCCATAGACTGACCTTGAAGATGCTGTGAACGAGATTCATTGTCGAGGCATAGCTCGTCGCCAGTCCTCACGGTCAAAAGCAGTTTTGAGATTGTGCCACGCCTACGCGGCAGCCAAGAGGGAGAGGTGGCGTCAAACTCGATCCGGCTCTTCATCATTCCTTGGACGTCGCGGGTGTAGGCCGGAACCAGCGATGAACAATGAGGATTTGAGCAATGCGCCTCGTAAAACTCGATGGCCCGGACGGGCCGATCTACATCAATCCCGAACACGTGGTGGCGGTGCGCAAGGCGCTGCGGGACACCCGGGTGGAGACGGTCTCGGGGCCCCATGTGGTGGTCGGCGAACCGGCGCAGATCGCGCGGCTGCTGGGGGCCGAGGAGCTGCAGATCGAGATTTCGGCGCCGAAGATGATCGAACCGGGGCGGTAAGGGGTGAGTTTCTCGCAGTCGTCTCCCTCCCCCTTGCGGGGAGGGATCGAGGGTGGGGGTCGGCGAGCCCGGTGCGGGGGCAACCCCCACCCGGCCTCGCCACGGACTTAGCAAGCTAAGTCCTGCTCGACTCACCCTCCCCGCAAGGGGAAGGGAGGGGGTGACTGCTGAGTCCCTGGGGCCTTGGAAGCAAGAGAGCTTTCTCGCTCGAAGGACGCGCGGCAAGGATGACGACCGGTGGTTTGGCGTGGTCGTGCCGCGCCTACACCGCAATGATCGCCTTGATCAGGCCTTCGCGGTCGTGGCTCCAGCGCGGCAGGTCGAGGGGGACGCGGTCGAAGGTGGTGGCGTGGGTGGCGAGCCTGTCGGTGGGGACGTAGCCTGAGCGGATCGATTCCATGACGTGGTCGAAATCCTGCTTGGTGGCGTTGCGCGAGCCGCGGATGGTGAGCTCGCGGCGGTGCACTTCCGGGTCGGACCAGACCAGATCGCCGTTGATGACGCCGACCAGCGTGTAGGAACCGCCGCTGCGGGCATGCAGCAGCGAGGCGTTCATGGCGCGGATGGAGCCGGTGGCGTCGAACACGGCGTCAAAGCCGGTGCGCTTGACCGCCTTGAACGCGTCGCCCTCGAGATCGGCCAGGCTGAAGACGCGGAAGCCAAGCGCATGTGTGGCGGCGAGCTTGTCGGGAGCCGCATCGAGAACGGTGACATCGCCGCCGGCGATCTTGGCAAAATAGGCGACG
>Ga0214473_10001711_pt1 | contig 28284 bp, 24 predicted proteins | sample RVTome_7_FD_203509 | JGI IMG/M metagenome (GOLD analysis project Ga0214473, IMG submission 203509) | Soil microbial communities from uranium-contaminated site in the Upper Colorado River Basin, Wyoming, United States - RVT98D197 | ecosystem: Environmental > Terrestrial > Soil > Contaminated >...
GCGACCCGCGCCTCTTTGCGCTGTTGTGGTACGAGTCGCGCCATCCGGCCCCCTTTCGGGGCGCCGATCCCGCGGGACCCGACCCGCGCATCGCGGACGCCGAGCGCGAGGTGGAGGCCATGCTCGGGGCCTCGCCGGAGCTGATCGCCGCCCACCCGATGGATGCCCACGCGCCCGACGAGGAGATCATGCTCGTCGAGCACTCCTTCCTGTCGACCAACCCGTACGCCTTCTGCAACATCCCGGGCTTCGAACGCTGGCGCGAGGCGCAGGACCTCCTCCCCGGCTATCGGCTGCTCGAGCGCCTGCTGCGCTTCCTGCAGTGGCAGAAGCGAAGGCGCGGCGAGGACGCCCTGCGCTGGATCCTGAAGACGCCCTTCCACCTGCTGCACATGAACCAGCTGCTCCGCACCTTCCCGACTGCGCGGGTGGTCTGGACGCACCGCGATCCGGCGCAGTGCGTGCCGTCCTTCGCGAGCCTGATCCACACGCTGCGCGCGACGTCCTGCGATCACGTCGACCCGACCCTGGTGGGACGTCAGTGGAGCGACCTCTTCGCGCGCGCGATCGAGCGCAGCCTGGACGCGCGTGAGGCCTGCGAGGAGCGCTTCCTCGACGTCGACTACCGCGAGCTCGTCGCGGATCCGCTGGCGCAGGTGGCGCGCATCTACGCCTTCGCGGAGCTCTCGCTTCCCGACGAGGTGCGGGCGAGCATGCGTAGATGGGCCCAGGAGAACGCGCGCGACAAGCGCCCGGTGCACCGCTACACGCTCGAGCGCTTCGGCTACGACGAGGAGGGGCTGCAGCGCGATTTTGCGCGCTACCGCGAGCGCTTCATCGTGTAGAATCCCGGCGTGCAGCCGACTCCCGACCGCTTCGATCCCTTCGCCCCCGACACGGTCGAAGATCCCTATCCCTTCTACGCGAGCCTGCGCGAGCACGTCCCCGTCTACGAGATCGCCGGGACTGGCGTCTTCCTCGTCTCGACCTGGAAGCTCGTCGAGGAGGCGCTCACGCGGCACGAGGAGTTCTCGGCGAAGTTGACGGGGATCCTCGTGATCGGCGCGGACGGACGCCCCGAGCTGCTCGACCTCGCGGGCCTCGGGACCTTCACCGATTCGATCGCGAATGCCGACGAGCCGGAGCACGCGGTGCACCGCGCGGTCGTGCAGCCGGCCTTCGCGCCCGCGCTGATCGGGGCGTTCGAGCCCGAGCTGCGCCACCGCGCCCGCGAGCGGATCGGGGGCTTCGTCGCGGCCGGGGGAGGCGAGTTCACCCGCGAGGTGTCCGAGTGGATCCCCACCTGGGCCACGGCGCGGGTCGCCGGGCTCCCGCTCGAGAACTTCGAGCGCCTCCAGCTCTGGGGCATGACGGGAGGCGACCTCTTGGCCTCGAACACCGAGATCTCGCGCATGGCGGGGCTCGGGGAGCAGACCCGGGAGATGGCGGCCTACCTCGACGCGCTGCTCGAGGAGGCGATCGGGCGCGCGCGGGCCGGCGACGCCTCGCGCGACGCCATGGCGGATCGCGTCGCGCGCGCCGTGCACGAGAGCGTGCTCCCGCGCCGCCACGCCCTCGGGATCCTCGTGGTCCTGCTCGGCGCGGGGATCGAGTCGACGGCGAGCCTGATCGGCAACGCGGTGCGCCTGCTGGCCGAGCGCCCGGAGCTCCAGGCCCTGCTGCGGCGCGATCCGGCTCTCGTGCCCGCCTTCATCGAAGAGGCGCTGCGGCTCGAGTCTCCCTTCCGCTTCCACTACCGCGCGGTGGCGCGCGATTGCGAGCTCGGCGGCCTGCCGCTGCGCCAGGGGCACCGCCTGATGCTCTCCTGGGCCTCCGCGAACCGCGACGAGTCGGTCTTCGAGCGCCCGGACGAGATCGACCTACACCGGCGCTTCCCGCGCCACCACATGTCCTTCGGGCGGGGCATCCACTTCTGCGTCGGCGCGCCGCTCGCGCGCCTCGAGACGTGCGTGGTCGTCGAGGAGCTCCTCGCCCGGGCGCAGCGGATCGAGATCGACCCGGACCGGCCGTCGCGCTACGTGCCGAGCCTCTTCGTGCGCCGCCCCGCCCGGCTCGCGCTGCGGGTCGCCTAGCCCGATTGACTTCGCTCGCCTGCGGCTCGCTGCGCGCGCCCTCCGGGCGCTTGCTCGATGAGCTTCGCTCGGCTGCGCCTCGCTGCGCGGAGGCCGACTCGAGAGTCGGCCTCCGCGCGGCGCTAGAGCGCGCGCCCGACGCGGGCGCCGGAGAGGATCGCGCCTTCGAGGTAGCCCACGTGCTCGGCGTCGCCGACGACGTGGGTGTCGAGGCCGAGGAGTGTCAGCGCCTGGGCCAGGCGCTGGTCGGGGACGACGCCCGTCGCGAGGAGCACGTGGTCGGCGGCGACGAGGCGCTTCTCGCCGTCCGCCGACTCAATCTCGACGCCAAGCTCCGTAAAACGCTGGAGCTTCACGCGCGCCAGGAGCTCCGCGCCGTGCTCCCGCAGGATGTGGAGCGTGCGCCAGCGGCGCGGGATCGCCATCTGCGGCGCGAAGTCCGGCCCCTCTTCCAGGACGCAGACGTGGCGGCCGCGCTCGACGAGGAACTCCGCGAGCTCGAGCCCGACGATCCCGCCGCCCACGACGGCGACGCGCCGCCCGATCGGCATCCAGCGCTTCGAGAGCTCGCGCACGCGGTCGGGGCGCTCGCCGAGCCGCAGCAGCCGCCGGCCCGCGCCGACGATCACGCGCTGCGCCGGAGAGAGCGCCGCGGCCGCCTGCTTGCCGCCCGCGAGCAGCGCGCGCAGCGCGTCGCCGGAGAGCACGCGGGGGAGGTCGCCGCCCGGGAGCGGCGAGGCCTCGCGCCGCGCACCGACCGCGACCACGACCGCGTCCGCGCCCGAGGCGCGCACGAGCTCGGGGGTCGCCTCGACCCCGAGCCGCAGCTCGACGCCGAGGCGCCGGATCTCGGATGCGAGCCACGCGGCGAGCTCGCCGTTCGGCTCGAAGACCAGCGAGGAGAAGAAGATCGTGCCGCCGAGGTGCTGCTCGCGCTCGACGAGCGTGACGCGGTGACCGCGCAGCGCGGCGACGCGGGCGGCCTCCATGCCCGCGGGACCACCGCCCACGACGAGCACGTGCCGCGGCTTCGCCGCCGGCTCGATCGGGAACTCGTCCTCGCGCGCGCAGGCCGGGTTCACGGCGCACTTCACCGCCTCGTTCACGAAGATCTGGCCGACGCAGGTGTAGCAGTGCACGCAGGGCCGGATCTCGGAGCGGCGCCCCTCGGCGAGCTTGCGCGGGAGCTCGGGATCGGCGAGCAGCTGTCGCGCCATCGCGACGAAGTCGCACTGGCCCGCCGCGATCGCGCGCTCCGCCGTTTCGGGGTCGATCCGGCCCACGGCGATCACCGGGATCCCGACGGCCCGTTTGATCTCGGCCGCGTAGGGCAGGAGCTCGCCGCGCTCGTGCACGATCATCGCGTTGAAGCCGATGCCCGAGGGCCCGCCGTAGCGCGTCACGTGCACGGCGCTCGCGCCCGCGGCCTCGGCCATGCGCGCCGTCTCTACCGCCGCCTCGCGCGTGATCCCGTTCGGGACGTCCTTCTCCTCGCCGTCGAGGCGCATCCAGACGGGGTAGTCGCGGCCGACGAGCTTGCGCGTCTCGCGCAGGATCTCGAGCAGGAAGCGCGCCCGGTTCTCGAGCGGCCCGCCCCAGCGGTCGGTCCGGAGGTTGCAGTGCGGCGACAGGAACTCGTGGACGAGGTAGCCATGGCCGGCGTGGATCTCGACCCCGTCGAAGCCGGCCCGCTTCGCGCGCAGGGCCGCGCTGGCGAAGCAGCCGACGATGCGGAGGATCTCGGGTTCGTCGAGCTCGCGGAACATGCCCTTCGGGTCGACCTTGCCGTAGCCCGAGGTGATCGCGGCGATCTCGCGCGTCGTGAGGTCGTTCAGCACGCCCTCCATCGCGACCACTCCCTTCGACGGGACCGAGAGCGGTCGCCCGTCGACGAGGTCCTTGGTCGCGACCTTGCCCGCGTGCTGGAGCTGCACAGAGATCTTCGCGCCGTGGGCGTGGACCCGCTGCACCAGGTCGCGCAGACCCGGCAGGAAGACGTCGTCGGAGAGGCCGAGCTGGTGGGTCATCGCGGCCCCGCGCGGGTAGTCGACGGCCACGACCTCGGTCGTGATGAGCCCCGCACCTCCCCGCGCGCGCTCCTCGTAGAAGCGCCGGTGCCGCTCCGTGATGTGGCCGTCCTCGCCGGCGAGGAAGGAGCCCATCGGCGCGAGCACGATCCGGTTGCGGAGCTCGAGCGGACCGATGCGACCCGGCGAGAGCAGGTGGCGGTAGTCGGCGGCGGTCATGGCGGTCTCCGATGGCGGGATTCCCCGGGGTGGTAGCCGAGGCGGTCCCGCGGCGCGAGCCGGGCCGGCCCAATTAACTCTGCTCGCCTTCGGCTCGCTGCGCGCGCTTCGCGCTTGCCGGGGCCTCACGGCAGGACGACCTCGAGCACGGAGGCCTCGCCGGGGACGCCGAGGCGAAGCGGGAAGCCGTAGAAGCCGGTGCCGCGGTGCACGTACAGGCGGCAGGCACCCCGTGCGAAGAGGCCGTGATCGGGCCAGCGCGAGCGGGAGAGGACGGTCCAGTCGAGGCCGAGGCTCACGAGGCCCACCTGTCCGCCGTGGGTGTGGCCGGAGAGCACGAGGTCCGCGGCGCCGTCCGGCAGGTCGTGGAACCCGGACGGGTCGTGGAGCAGGAGCAGGCGCAGGCAGCCCGAGCGGCGCGGGTGGCGATCGAGCAGCGCGTGCAGGTGCGCGCGCCGGTCGCGCTGCGCCCAGTCGGCGCCGAGGATCTGCACCGGACCCGCCGGCGTCGCCGCGAGGGCTTCTTCGTCCACGAGCAGCCGCACCCCGTTCGCCGCCAGGGCCGACCGCACCTCGTCGGGCGCCTCATGATCGTGGTTCCCGAAGATCGCGTAGCAGCGCCCCGTGGCCCGGCGCAGCGGCTCGAAGGCCGCCGCCAGCGCCCCCGGCGAGCCGTGTCCCTCCATGGTGAGGAAGTCGCCCGTGAGCAGCACGAGATCCGGCTCGTTCGCGAGGAGCCCATCGATGCGTCGCTGCATGCGCCGCACGGACTGCCACGGCCCGAGGTGCGGGTCGCTGATCTGCACGATGCGCAGCACGCGTCCGGCCACCGGTGCCAGCGGACGGCGCCGGCGGCGCTCCACCGGCGCTCGCCGGAGCTCGGCGGGGCCGTCCTTCTCGATGCGCAGGCGCACCCATTCGCGCCGGGGCCGCGCGGAGGTCACGACGGAGAGGAGCGCCAGTCCGTACGGCAACGGGTCGAGCCAGCGCAGCGCGTCCGCCACCGCCGACGCATCCGCGACCCAGAGCAGACCCCGCAGCGGGAGGAGCGCGAGCTGGAAGAAGCCGGCGAGGAACGAAGCCGCGAGGAAGGTCTGCGCGGGGATGCTCACCAGGGCCCGGTAGGGGCGCGAGCGCAGCCGCGCCTGCACCAGGTGGGCGAAATGAGCCACGGTCGCGAGGGCTCCCCACAGGAAGGCGGCGTCGACGAGGGACGGCCAGGGTCGCGGGATCCATCCGGCCAGGTGCGCCTGCGTGACGAGGGCCCCCGGCAGCGCGAAGCCGAGCGTCACGAGTGCGAAGATCGCGTACCTGCGGCCGCGCGTGCGGAGCGCGTAGAGCGGAACGCCCACGAGCGTCCCGAGGGTCACGATGCGGAAGGCCAGCGCGAGGTCGGGCGTCACGCCGGGAGGATACCCCGCACGCAGCGCGGGCCCCGGGTGCTAAGTTCCATGGTCGCCGGGACCCACCCCCCGCGCCCGGCACCCGCACCCACCACGCAGGCTCGCCATGTCGACGGGAACCCAACGCACCGGGATGCTGCTCCGCCTGGAGGGCGTCGGGCGGGCCTTTCCGACGCGCAGCCTGTTTCGCGGCGTCGATCTCACGGTGAACGCCGGAGACCGCGTCGGGCTCGTCGGTCCGAACGGCGCCGGCAAGTCGACGCTCCTGCGCATCGCCGCCGGGGAGGAGCCGCCCGACGAGGGGCGCGTCCTGCGCCCCCGCGACGTGCGCGTCGGGATCCTCCGGCAGGAGGTCGACCCGCGCGGCGCGCGCTCCGCGCGCGACGAGGTGGCGAGCGCGCTCACCGCCCTCGACGCACTCGAGGGGGAGCTGCGCGAGCTCGAGGCGCGCATGGCGGCCCACGGCGAGCAGGGCCTCGAGGTTCCCGAGGAGCTCGCGTCGCGCTGGGACCGCGCGCACGCGGCCTTCGAGTTCGGAGGCGGCTTCGATCGCGGGGCGCGCGTCGAGCGCGTGCTCTCGGGGCTCGGCTTCGACGCCGCCTCCGCGGGACGCCCGCTCGAGGCCCTCTCCGGCGGCTGGCGGGTGCGCGTCGAGCTCGCGAAGCTTCTCGTCTCGGCGCCGGACGTGCTCCTGCTCGACGAGCCGACGAACCACCTCGACCTGCCCTCGATCGAGTGGTTCGAAGCGACTCTCGCCGGTTTTCGCGGCGCGGTCGTGCTGATCTCCCACGATCGAACCTTCCTGCGCCGACACGTGACCGTGGTGGCGGAGCTCGAGGCCGCGCGCGTCGACCTCTACCCCGGGAGCTTCGACCGCTACCTCGAGGAGAAGGCGCGCCGGCGCGAGCAGCTCGAGGCGCAGAAGGCCCAGCAGGACCGCGAGGTCGCGCGCACCGAGAAGCTGATCGAGCGCTTCCGCTACAAGGCGACGAAGGCGCGCATGGTGCAGAGTCGCATCAAGGGCCTGGAGCGCATCGAGCGGGTGGCGCTCCCGAGCGGGGCTCGGGCTCGCATGCGGATGCGGATCCCCGAGCCGCGGCGCTCCGGCGAAGAGGTGCTGCGTCTCGACGCGATCCACAAGCGCTACGGCGAGCGCCGCGTCTACGCGGGGGTCGACTTCCTCGTGCGCCGCGGCGAGCGCGTGGCACTCGTCGGTCCGAACGGCGCAGGTAAGTCGACCTTGCTGCGGATCGCCGCCGGCGCGCTGCCCATCGACGCCGGGACGCGGGCCCTCGGCCACCAGGTGGAAACGGCCTTCTACGCCCAGCACCAGCTCGAGGTGCTCGATCCCGCCCGCCGCGTGCTCGAGGAGCTCCTGCGCGTGGCGCAGACCGAGGACGTTCCGCGCCTGCGCGGACACCTCGGAGCCTTCCTCTTCTCGGGCGACGACGTGCAGAAGCGGGTCTCCGTGCTCTCCGGCGGAGAGAAGGCGCGGCTCGCGCTCGCGCGCATGCTGCTGCGCCCGGCGAACTTCCTCGTGATGGACGAGCCCACGAACCACCTCGACCTCGCCGCCTGCGAGGTCCTCGAGGAGGCCCTTGGCGCCTATGCCGGGACGCTGCTCTTCATCTCCCACGACCGGAGCCTGATCGACGCGATCGCCACCCGCGTGGTCGAGGTGCGCGAGGGTGCGCTCACCGATCACCTCGGCGGCTACGCCGCGTGGCGGCACGCGGCCGCGGCGCGCGAAGCGGGACCGGAGCGCCCCTCCGGCGCGCCCGCGAGCCCGGGCGAGGAGCGCGATCCGGCGCGCGCGGAGGCGGTCGGGGCCCGCGAGGAGCGGATCGCCCGCCGCGAGCGCGACAAGGCGGCCGCCCGCGAGCTCGCGCGCGCGCGCCGGCGCCTCGCGGAGCTCGAGGACGAGATCTCGGTGCACGAGGAGCGGCTCGAGGGGCTCGGGGCGCGCCTCGCCGAGCCCGGCGTGTGGCGAGACAGCGCCGCGGCGAGGGAGCTCGAGGCCCTGCACGAGGCGCTGCGCGACGGTCTCCAGAGCCGCTACCGCGAGTGGGAGGAGCTCGCGGCCGAGCTCGAGGAAGAGGGCTAGGAGCTCGCGGGCTCCGCGACGGCCACACCGACCTCCTGGCCATGGGAGACCTCGAGCGTGTGACCGTCGGGATCGCGCAGGAAGGCCCAGTAGCCGACGGGCGGTCCGTAGTCGAAGGGGCCGGTGATCAGCACGTCCTCGTCGCGCGCCCGTCGGCACAGGGCGTCCACGTCTTCGCGGCTGCCGCAGGCCACGCCGAGGTGCGCGACAGGCCGCAGCGGGTCGATGGCTTCCCGCGACTCGATCAGGACGATCACGAAGGGCCGCGTCCGATCGGAGAGCCAGACGACGCCCTCCCGGCGGTGCACGACCCGCATCGCCGCGTAGCTCGCGTAGAAGCCCACGCTTCGCTCGAGGTCGGCGACCGGAAGCGCCACGTGCGTCAGCCCGACGTCGGTCAGCTTCGTCTCCTCGGGGAGTGCGCGGTGGTATGTTACGCGACGGGGAGGATCCCGACATGCCCGAATTCTGCCGGGTCGAACGCGACGGCCGCGTTCTCATCGTGACGATGGATCGTCCGGAGCTGATGAACGCGCTGCACCCGCCCGCGAACTTCGAGCTCGAGCGCGTCTTCGACGCTTTCGTCGCGGATCCGGAGCTCTGGGTCGCGATCCTCACCGGAGCGGGCGAGCGGGCGTTCTGCGCCGGCAACGATCTCAAGTTCCAGGCGAGCGTCGGTGCCAAGCTCGAGGTCCCGCGCACGGGCTTCGCGGGCCTCACGGCGCGCTTCGACAATCCCAAGCCCGTGATCGCGGCCGTGAACGGAGTCGCCATGGGCGGCGGCTTCGAGATCGCGCTCGCCTGCGATCTGATCGTCGCCGCCGAGGGGGCGACCTTCGCGCTGCCCGAGCCGCGCGTGGGCCTCGCGGCCCTCGCCGGGGGGATCCATCGCCTGCCGCGCCAGATCGGCCTGAAGCACGCCATGGGTATGCTGCTCACGGGAAGGCGCGTCTCCGCCCCGGAGGCCGCGCGCCTCGGCTTCGTGAACGAGGTGGTGCCGGCGGCGGAGCTGATGGCGGCGGCGAAGCGCTGGGCGGCGTCGATCCTCGAGTGCGCGCCGCTCAGCGTGCGCGCCTCGAAGCAGGCCGCGCTCGCGGGCCTCGACCGTCCCCTCGAAGAGGCGATGTCCGCCCGCTACGAGGGTCTCGCGCGGATGGTGAAGAGCGAGGACTTCCTCGAGGGCCCGCGCGCTTTCGCCGAAAAGCGCCCCCCGCACTGGAAGGCCCGCTGACGCAGGCGAATCCCGCGCGCCCTCTCGGCGCGTCCCGAGGACGCTGCGATGATCTGAGCGGGGTCGTCCACTCCGCTCGCCTGCGGCTCGCTGCGCGCTTCGCTTGCTGGGCCGTCGAGGCGGGCTACGGAACCCGGCAGTCGAGCTTGTCGACGGCGTGAACGGGTGCCGCGTCGCCCGCCATCAGCGGGGCGATCGCCGCATACACCATCTGGTGCTGGCGCACGCGGGGCTTGCCCGCGAAGGCCGCGCACTCGACCTCGATCTCGAAGTGGCCCGCGGCCGCGGCGCGCACGCGAGCCCGGGCGCCGGGGAGCTCCCGCTCGATGCGCTCGCGCAGGCCGCGGACCAGGGGCTCCGTGTCGACCGAGGAGTTCAGGATGCGCAGCGCCATGGGCTCGCCTCGGACGATAGGCCAGGACGGGCGGGACCGCAGCGCCCTGCGTCCGCTCCCACTGCACGGAACGGAGCCGCAGCCGATCCGGCGACCCCGCCGGGAGCGTGGGGGTGGGCGCGCATCAAGGGGCCCTCCGAGGCGGCCGATACCGGACGGGGGGTCCTGCCCTTCGGGAGGGGAGTGCGCGCAGGTCATGGCCGAGAGTCCCAGAGCGCCGGTCCAGACGCCGCGAAGCGTGCGCATCCTGCACGTGGGCGGCGGCGCCGACCAGGCGGAGCGCGTGCGCGCCGCACTCGAGCGGTCGCGCACCCTCGCCTGCGCCCTGGTGCACGTGGACCGCGTCGCGGACGTCGCGGACCATCCGGACGCGAAGGAGGCCGAGGCGGTGCTGCTCGACCTCTGCGGCGGCGGCGCGCGCCTCGCGTCGCTCCCCGCACTGCGGGAGGTCCTGCCCCGCCTCCCGATCGTGGTCCTCGGCGAGGACGACTCGGAGGAGGCGGCGAGCGAGGCGCTCGCCCAGGGCGCGAGCGGCTACCTGCTTCCCGGAGAGGCGGCGACCCGGCTGCTCGTGACGACGATCGGAGCGGCGCTCGGGAGCCAGCGCGCCCTGCTCCAGCTCGACACGGCCCGCGAGCAGGCGCGGCATCTCGCGACCCACGACCAGCTCACGGGGCTCGCGAACCGGGTGCTCTTCAACGACCGTCTCACGCAGGCGGTGGCCGCGGCGCGACGCAGCCGCCAGGTCCTCGCCGTGCTCTACCTCGACCTCGACGGCTTTCGCGCCATCAACGACGCGCTCGGCAACGCCGTGGGCGACGGTCTGCTGCGCGGCATCGCGAACCAGGTCAACTCGAGCATCGGCGAGACGGATACGGCGGCGCGCCTCGGGGGAGACGAGTTCGCGGTGATCCTGACCCAGCTCCCGAGCGAGCTCGATGCCGCGCGCGTCGCGGGCCGCATCGCGGAGTGCCTCGCCCGCCCCGTCCCCTTCGGGCAGCGCAACGTCGCGCCCACGGCCAGCATCGGCATCGCGACCTTTCCCCGGGACGGCGTCGATCCAGACGATCTCGTACGCAAGGCCGAGACGGCGATGCGTCACGCCAAGGAGCAGGGGCGCAACCGCTATGAGTTCTACGCCCGCGAGATGAACGCCGCCGTGCTGCGCCGGGTCTCCGTCGAGTCGCGGCTGCGGCGCGCGCTCGAGGAGCAGGCGCTGATCCTGCACTACCAGCCGCAGTACGACCTGCGGCGATCGCGGATCGTCGGCTGCGAGGCGTTGATCCGGTGGAACCACCCGGAGCGCGGGATCCTGCCCCCGAGCGAGTTCCTGGGCGTCGCCGAGGACTCGGGGCTGATCGTGCCGATCGGCGCCTGGGTGCTCCAGGAGGCCTGCCGCCAGACCGCGATCTGGCACGCCGCGGGCCACGTCGGGCTGCGGATTGCGGTGAACGTCTCGTCCCGGCAGTTCCGCGAGCAGGGCTTCGAGGAGGTGGTGTCGGCCGCCCTCGCCGAGACGGGGCTGCGGCCCGAGTCCCTGGAGCTCGAGATCACCGAGGGAAGCCTGATCGCCGACGTCGACTCGACCATCACGACGCTCTACGCGCTCAAGCGCCTCGGCGTGCGCCTCTCGATCGACGACTTCGGGACCGGCTACTCGGCCCTGTCGTACCTGAAGCGCCTGCCGGTCGACGTGCTCAAGATCGACCAGAGCTTCGTGCGCGAGCTCACGACCCACCCGGTGAACGCGACGATCACCGAGGCGATCGTCCGCCTCGCGCGCGGCCTCGACCTCGCGACGATCGCCGAGGGAGTCGAGACCCCCGAGCAGCTCCTGCTGCTCGGGTCCTACGGCTGCCATCGCATGCAGGGCTTCCTGTTCGGGCGGCCCTCTCCGCCCGAGCAGTTCGCCGAGTGGCTGTCCCATCCGCCGTTCCGCTGGACTCACGGAGAGTCCGGGCGCCGGCTCTGAGCCGCGGGCCGGGACTCTCCGGGCGCCGGAGCCTTCACGAAGAGCAACGAGCGCTCCGTGGCGTGGACGAGCTGCCAGCGCTTCGCGCGCTTCAGGTGCTCGATCAAGTCGCTGCGGTCCCGCCGCGGCGTCGGGCGCAGGATCAGGACGGCGCCCACGCGCTCGAGGAGCTCGCGGCGGAAGGGCGTGTCGCGGACCAGCGCCTCGCTGTGCGCCAGGTACAGCTCGGCGCCGTACACGCTGTTGCGCGAGTCCATGCTCGGTTGGAGCCTCCCACCGCTCCTCCACGCCACCACACCGCCGAACTTGTACTCGCAGAAGACGCCGCCCTCGTAGCCGCGCTCGAGCAACGCGTCGACGGCAGCGAAGGGCAGGTCCTGGCCCCAGCGCAGGGCGGGGCGCCGGAAGGTCTGGCCGGGCCGGATCGGGAAGCCGGGCCAGACGCAGAAGAGCGCGGCCAGGGCGGTGGCCCCGCGCGCCGACCACATCCGTCGCAGCGCCGCACGCGCCGGGGCCGAGTCGAGGTCGGGGAGGAAGGGCAGGGAGGCGAGCGCCATCAGGTCGATGAAGCGCGAGTGGCGCAGGTAGAGCAGGAGCGCCAGGACGGCGAAGGCCCGATACGAGAGCGGCACGCGCGCGCCGTGGCGCACGAATCCCACCGCCGCCAGCAGGATCCACGGCAGGGCGGCCTGGAAGGCGAAGGTCTCGCGGAAGCGCGCGCTCGCGAAGGGCGGCTGCCACTCGAGGATCTCCCCCATGAAGACCGGGTCCCGCAGCAGGCCCAGCGCGTCCTCGACCCCGGCGAGAAGCGTCGGCTGGAAGTACACGTGCAGCTGGGCGAAGAACGCGACTGCGCACGCGGCGATCGCGAGCAGTCGCGGCCGCCACGCGAGCGGATGGCCGCGCCCGAAGACGACGAGGTCGAGGGCCACGATCCCGAAGCCCATCGGGAAGGAGCCGTGCAGGTTCACCCAGATCGCGAGCAGCGCCGGGAGCAGCGCCAGGAAGCGCGGGTCGCGGCGGGCGCGCAGCAGGACCCACCAGACGGCGAAGGGCAGCACGAGTGCCGGCAGGTGGGGCCGGAGCACGATGCGGTCGCCTGCGACGAGCCACATCGGGATTCCCCACAGCAGGTGGGTCGCGAGGCCGACGCCGAGGCGCGCCATCACGGCGCGGTGCACGAGCGCCAGCGTCGCCGCGAAGACGGCCGTGAGCGCGACGAGGCCCACGAGGCCTCCCGCGCGCTCGACTCCCGCGAAGAGCAGCGCGGCGAGCCACTCGTGGGGAACCCACGGCGGATGGCCCGCCGTGAACGAGAAGGGGTCGCGCGCGGGGAGCGTGCCGTGACCCAGGATCCACTCCCCGATTGCGAGGTGCATCGGGAGGTCGTTGTTCGCGAGCGGCTGGATCGCGATGACGAAGGGGCAGAGGGCGACGAATGCGACGTCGAGCGGGTGGCGGCCGGTCCTCGTCTTCGTGCTCGCGTCGGCGGCCACGCGTGCCCTCCTGCGCCGGCAGGGTAGCGGGCGCCGGAACGAGAACGGGCCGCGTTCTAGGTGAACGCGGCCCGCTTCGGTTCAGGAAGGGATCCAGTGGTTTTCCGGTGAGTGCCCGTCGGCTCCCGGAAGTGACGGGCGGACCCCGTCCGCCGGGGTCGCCTTCAGGCCGCCGCGGCGCGCGGCGGATCTGCGAGCAGCTCGCGGGCCGTCCCCACGTCCGTCACGATCGTGTTCCACACCTTGAGGTTCGGCTCCAGCAGGAGCGGACGAATCGCGTCGGCCCGCGACTGCTTGCAGACGGAGCAGGGCCCCGCCACGAGCACCACGTGCTTGTCCGGGCGGGCCGCGAGCTGGACGAGATCCTGGATCTCGAAGAGCGTCACGGCGCGCACCTGCGCGTCGATCAGGATCGGGCCCTTCGCCGCGTAGGGCCGGTACTGCACGTCGCCGATCCAGCCGCCGCGGCGCAGCGCCTCGAGACCCCTCTGCGAGCCCATCCGCATGAAGTCGTAGAAGTCCCCGTGGCCGTGGGAGGGGCTGCCGAGCGACGTCAGCACGATGTCGATCTGCGCCGCCTCCTCGAAGGACTCCTTCACGCCGACGCGATCGCGCATCTGCGGCCACTCCCGCGTGCTCGCGAAGGCCGGCGCGAAGAGGCCCACATAGGAGGTCTCGGTCGGGACCGCCTCGAAGAACCCGAAGAAGGAGACCGGCGCCGTGTGGGGCTCGGTCACGTGGAATCCCGACGTGAGCGCGTGGAAGACGAGCTTCGGGAGCTGTTCCGCGGCGCGCAAGCGCACCGCGAGATGCCGTGCGACGAGCCGGCTCGTCTGGCCGGCGCCGAGTCCCACGTGCACCTCGTCGCGTCCCTCGCGGTGGAGGCGGCCGATCAGCTCCGCGACCACCCCGGCGGCCGAGACGGCGAGGTGATCGAGCTCCGTGATGTGCGCGACGTGGAACCTCTCGCCGTAGCGCGCCTCGAGACGATCCCGGAGCCCGACCTCGAGCGGCGGCAGGATCTGGAAGAACCCGCGGCGGCGGGCCTCACGGATCAGCTCGTAGACCTTCTCGCGGCTCATCTCGAAATCGGAGTGGATCCGTCGCAGCTCCGCCTCGACGTCGTCGCTGATCGCCTGGGTGGCGACCTTCCTCTGGAAGAAGAGCTCGCAGGTCCGCAGCAGGATCGTCGGATCGAGGTCGCGCACGCTCGTCACGGGGGCTCCTCCGGGAAGGGCATCGGCTCCGCCGCCCCGCTTTGTTGCCAGAACTGTGAAGTGATTATCACAGTTATGGATGACTGTGCAAGCACGCGCTATTTCTTTACGAAAATAGCTTTAAGGGCCCGTTCACGGTTACCTCACAAGTGTCCGTGAGAGGGCGATCGAGGGGGTTTTCAAGCTGAGTGTGGAGATGGGTTACAGGCGTTGGAGCGGCCCCCACTGTGATGGCAACCACGTTCCGGGCCCGCTCGGACTCCGAACTCAAGTGTCGATCGGAGGGTGCCGAAGCCATGTCCGTGATCCCCAAGCCCATCGAGATCTGGCGCTCCGCGAAGCAGACCGAGACCCTGGAGCGCTTTCCCTTCCTCCAGGAGCCGCGTTGGCGACGCTGGCTCGGTATCGCCCGCCCGCGCCTGGCCTCCGACCCGGCGCTTCGCATCCATCACGCACTCGCGCCCTTCCGGCAGATGGACGAGGTGGACGGGGCGAGTGCGGTGATCTCGGCGGCGGCGCGACGCGATCCTCGCATCGGGCCCGCCGCGATCGAGCGCTTGCTCGTCGACCTCCGCTACAGCTCCGATCCCGAGCGCAGCCGCGCCTACGAGGATCCGGACGCCTGGCTCGATGCCCGCGCGGGTCGGCCCCAGCGCCGCGCACCGCGTCCCCTGGGCGTCGTCCGGGTGCGCTAGATCCCATTCCCCGCACAAGAGTGGAAGTCCGCTCGCCATCGCGCGGGCGTGCAGGCGGCCCGGGGCGCGCGCAGGTCGCCGGCAGCTCTCCTGGCATCTCCGCCCGGCAACGGATCGCGCGCCGGATGCGGCCGGCGGCGACCTGCGCGGCACGTCGCTTGCACCCCTGTCACCCCGTCCCGGGACGTGCGCGAGTGCGCCGTTCCCGGAGGCCCAGCTCCCCGTCACCACGTGGTGTGCCGGGTCGGAGTCTGCCGCCAGGGAGGAGATCCAGCGTGATCCTGAGCAACCTGAAGCGCCTCGTCCGCGACGAGGCCGGGATGGAGATGGTCGAGTGGGCCATCGTCGGAGTGGTGTTCGCTGTGGCCGCGGCCGCCTTCTGGGGCGACCTCGGCACCGACATCGACACCGTGCTCGGCGAGATCGGGGCGGATATCAACCCCGCGACGCCGTAGCGCCGGCGCGTTGGGAAGCCACCCGGGCGGTGCGCCAGCCCCTGACGCTCCGCCCGGTACGCAGGAGCACCGGGACGACTTCGCGAGCGAGGACCGCATGGTCCCGCTTCCCGCGCGCCGCCATTGGTGGAGGAGTGACGATGATCGCGAGATTGGCCGGCAAGCGCTGCGCCCGGGCGGCCGCGGCACTCGTTCTCGCCGGTGGGCTCGTCGCCTGTGCGAGCCCCCTGGTCGTTGCGCCCGCCCCGCCCGAAGTGCTGCTCGAGCAGTTCCGCTCGGGTCAGGTGCGCCTCGACTGCGCCCGTTGCCGCTACGACTTCCGCGGCGCGGAGTGGCTGCTCGAAGACGGCCACTACGAGCCGATCGTGCTCGGGATCCTGCGCAGCGGCGACGGCTCCGGGCGCTCCTGGTACCTGCTCGGCCGCGTCGCCGAGGCGACCGAGAGTCCCGAGCTCGCGATCCTCTACTACCGCGAGAGCCTGGCCACCGTGCGCCAGCCGATCGTGGCGCTGTGGCCGCTCTACGAGGACGTGAACTACCGCATGCGCCGGCTGATGTCGCAGACGCCTGCGGAGCCCGCGTCGCCGGTCCGGGCGGAGTCGCTGCCGGTCGAGAAGGTGAACGTCGAGTCGCTCGTCGTCGGGTCGCGCCCGGGATCGGTCGGCGCCTTCATGGCGAAGCTGCACCGCGGCGACCCCGTCGAGGTGCTCGATCGCTCGGGCGACTGGGAGCAGGTCCGCCTCGCCGACGGTCGGGTCGGGTGGATCTGGGGCGACTACACCAGCGTGTCGGGCGAGCCGCCCGCGCCGAGGCGCAAGGCTGCGAAGCCCAGGGCGCCGAAGCCGGTCGCGAAGAGGTCGCCGCCCCGGTCGGCCCCGCCGAAGCCCATCGCGAGCCAGCCGGCGCCGCCGCCGGTGGCGCAGGTGACCGCAACGATCGCACCCGCAACGGCGCCGGCCGTACCGCCGGCACCTCCGTCGCCTTCGGCAACCCCCGCCGCCCAGCGGGTGGACGCCGCCAGGCCCGCGGTCGCCACCCGCCTCGCCGCCTCAGGGACGGCGGGCATCCTCGGTTGCCCGCTCCCGCAGGGCGCGTCGCTCTCCGGGCGCGCCCACGGGTCCGACGGGAGCGACGATCACCCGACCGAGACCTACGCGATCGAGGCGCCGGCGCAGGAGATCGTGGGATTCTACGAACGCGAGATGGAGCGGTCCGGCTGGCACAAGACGCAGGTCTCGTCGGAGCTCCTGCTCTACTTCGTGAAGGACGACGAGACCGTCGGCGTGCTGATCGATCGCGAGGGTGGCTTCTTCACGCTGATGGGATCCTGAGCGACCCGGGTCACCCGGGCCGCGGCCGCCATGCGGCGAGGTCGCGCACCCACTCCACGAGCCGGCCCTCGGCGACCCAACGTGCGAGCCGATGGTCGTCGTCCACCAGGGCGAGTCGCACGAAGTCGGGGCTCCCCGTCGCGGCGAGCCGGCGGCTGTCGTCGGGGTCGATGAGCTCGTCGCGCAGGCCGTGAACGAGCCAGACGGCCACGCTCTCGGGCAGGCGCGCGTCCGGGCGTCGGCGCAACGCGGCCTGCGCGAGCAGCAGCGTGGGGCCCCGCCAGAGTGCGCGGCGCAGCAGCTCGACGGCGACGGCTCCCCCGAAGGACGAGCCCACCAGCACGTCGGGGCGGAAGCTCCGCAGCGCGGTGGCGTGGACGGCGACGCACGCCTCGAAGTCCCCTGTGTCCATCTCCGGCGTGGTGGCGTCGAAGTGTTCGGCCAGGATCCGCGCCTTGCTGCCGCGGGGGCTCGACTCGAGGCCGTGTGCGAACTGTATGCGGACCGGAGTCCGCCACGTGGCCGGGCTCTGGCTCAACCGGGGCTCCCCCGTGCGGCGTCGAGAGGGTACAGTAGGCGCGATCTCGACCGCCCGGGAACGCAGGAGCCCCCCCCGATGAATCTCGAGTTCTCCGACGACCAGAAGTTCGTCCAGAAGACCGCCCGCGATTTCCTCGCGGAGCGATCGGGACTCGACGCGTGCCGGCGGGTCCTCGAGTCTCCCGAGGTCGCGTTCGACGCCGAGCTCTGGAAGGGGGTCGCCGAGATGGGCTGGCTCGGCGCGGCCGTCCCCGAGGATCTCGGGGGCGCCGGACTCGGCTATCTCGAGCTGGTGCTGATCGCCGAAGAGATCGGCCGAGCCCTCGCGCCGATCCCCTTCGGTCCGTCCGTGTACCTGGCGACCGAGGCGCTGCTGCACTTCGGGAGTGCCGATCAGAAGAGGCGCTTTCTCCCCCGACTGGCGAGCGGCGACCTCGTCGGAACCTTTGCCCTCGCGGAGGGCACGGGCGACCTCGCGACCTCGGCTGTCCAGACGCGCTTCGAGAACGGGCGCCTCCGGGGCGAGAAGCTTCCCGTGCTCGATGGCGGATCGGCGGGGCTCGGCGTCGTCGTCGCGCGGGCTGCGGGCGGACCGGTCCTCACCCTCGTCGACCTCGCGGGGCCCGGCGTCACCCGCACGCCGCTCCAGTCCTTCGACCCGAGCCGCCCGCAGTCGCGACTCGCCTTCGACGGGGCGCCCGCGGAGGCGCTCGGCCCGGCGGACGCCACGGACGCGATCCGCAGGCTCCTCGACCGGGCCGCCGTGATGGCCGGCTTCGAGCAGCTCGGCGGTGCCACGCGCGTGCTCGAGATGACCCGCGACTACGCGCTCGGCCGCTACGCGTTCGGTCGCCCGATCGCCTCCTTCCAGGTGATCAAGCACCGCTTCGCCGATCTGTACGCCGCCATCGAGCTCGCGCGGTCGAACGGCTACTACGCGGCGTGGGCCCTCTCCTCCGGAAGCGACGAGCTCGAGCTCGCGGCCTGCGCCTTCCGCGCCGCCGCGAGCGACGCCTTCGAGCTCGCGACGCGCGAGATGATCCAGATCTACGGCGGCGTCGGCTTCACCTGGGAGTACGACTGCCACCTCTTCTATCGCCGGGCGAAGCTCCTCGCCGCCTGGCTCGGGACTCCGAGCGCCTGGCGCGAGATGCTGATCGAGCGCCTCGAGGCGCGCGAAGCCGCCTGAGCGCGCGTCCGCCCCCCAACCCCTCGCAGCCGAGGAGCGACGATGGACTTCGACGACACCCCGCAGGAAGCCTCCTTCCGCGCCCGTGCGCGGGCCTGGCTCGAACGCAATGCGAAGCGGCGCGATCCCGATGCGCCGGGCGCGGATCCCCTGCGCGAACGCGAGGACGCGAACGCACTTCGCGATGCCAAGGCGTGGCAGACCAGGAAGTTCGACGAGGGCTGGGCCTGCCTCACCTGGCCGAAGGAGTACGGCGGCCAGGATCTCGGCCGCATGGAGCAGGTGATCTGGAACCAGGAGGAGGCCCGCTTCGACACCCCGGCCAACATCTATTCGATCGGGCACGGGATGCTGGCGCCGACGCTCATGACCCACGGCACGAAGGCCCAGAAGGACCGCTACGTGCGCGAGATGGGGCGAGGCCAGGTGGTCTGGTGCCAGCTCTTCAGCGAGCCAGACGCCGGGAGCGACCTCGCCGGACTGCGCACGAGCGCCGTGCGGCGCGGTGACGAGTGGGTGCTCCGCGGCCAGAAGATCTGGAGCACGGGCGCGCACTACTGCGATTACGGGATGATCGTGACGCGGTCGGATCCCGACGCCGCGAAGCACGCCGGTCTCACCTACTTCATCGTGGACATGCACGCGCCGGGGATCGAGGTGCGCCCGATCCGTCAGATCAACGGCGCCTCGGGCTTCAACGAGGTGTTCCTGAACGACGTGCGCGTACCGGACGAGAATCGCCTCGGCGGCGTGGGCGACGGCTGGCGCGTGGCGCTCACGACGCTGATGAACGAGCGCGTGGCGATCGGAGCCGGCGCCGGCAGCGGCCGCCTTCGCGAGCTCTTCCGGCTCGCGCGCGAGGCGCGCATCGGCGGGCGCCCCGCGATCGAGAACCACGCCGTGCGGCAGAAGCTCGCGGACTTCTACATCCGTACCAAGGGCCTACAGTACACCGGCTACCGCACGCTCTCGGCGGTCAGCCGCGGCGCCACGCCGGGGCCCGAGGGCTCGATCGGCAAGGCGGTGGGGGCCCCTCTGGGCCAGGAGATGGCCTCGTTCGCGATGGAGCTCCAGGGCGCGATGGGTGCGCTCCTCGATCCCGACCTCGCTCCGCAGGAGGCCCTGTGGCAGGAGGCCTATCTCGGAGCCCCGGGCCTGCGGATCGCGGGCGGGACGGACGAGATCCTGCGCAACATCATCGCCGAGCGGGTGCTCGGGCTCCCGCCCGAGATGCGGGTCGACAAGGATCGACCCTTCCGCGAGATCCCGGTCGGTCGCGGGGCGCGCTGAGGGGGAGGCCTTTCGCGCGCTTGCGACGCGCACCTGCACGGGTCTCGCGACGCGCCTGCTCGCGCACGCGGGTGCAACGACCGGATTGCGTGTCACAAGCGCCATCGGCGTGCAACATATCTCCACGATTCGGAGACGAGCGTTTCCGTGGGGAGGTACGATGGACGCCGAGCAGATGGAGTTGCTCGAACGACTGGCGCGGCTGCGCGTCCTCGGTGCCATCTCGCGGCGCGAGTTCCAGCGCGAGAAGGAGGCCGTCCTCCGCGCGCCGTCCAGGGCGGCGTGCGCGAGCGTTCACCTGCGCGCGCTGCCGGCGCCGGGCCAGACCGCGGCGGCCGTCGCCGTGGTGCCCCTGGGCCCCCCGGTGCTGCCCGCTCCGGCGCGCCCGCGCGGCCCGGCAGCGCGGCCGGCGGCGACGCTGCTCGAGCGCCTGTGCCGCTACGCGGGCTGGATCCTGTGGACGCTCTTCTCGATCGGGGGCCTCGACGCACTGATCGATCGCGACCCGCTCGAGGCGCTCTCACTCCTCGTCTGCGGGCTGCTGCTGGCACCTCCCTTCCACCGGCTGCTCGCCACCCGGATGGCGCTGCCGACCCGCCTCCTGCTCACGCTGGTCGGGGTGATCGCCGCGCTCGGAATCGGCACGGCGCCCCCCGGTCACGCCACCGGTCTCGTGCCGACGCTGCCGCCGAAGGCCGCGGCCGCCTGTGGCGAGGCGGTCTCGCACGCCGCCCTGGCCGGCGGCGAGCGCGCCCGCGCAGGGATCGCGCGCCCCTGGCGCAAGTTCTGGACCGACCTGCTCTGGGCGCGCGTCGCCGCCAGCTCGGCCCTCGAGGAGTGGCGCACGAGCCGCGGCTAGTCCGTGGTCGCGCCGGAGGCCTCCCGATCCATGGCGTAGCGGGACTGCGAGCGTGCCGCGCGCTCGACCACCCCGGGTCCGAGGATGCCCGGCAGCAGCTCGTGACGTCGGGCCAGCTCGGCGAGGAGCGCCTCGGCGACGTCCTCCGGCCCGGTTCCCGGGCGCTCGTCCTCCACGCTCCCGAGGGCCCGAGGGTCGAAGGGGAGCCCGAGGGCTTTGTAGACGGGTCCGAGGACGCCGCGCAGGCGGGCACTCCCGCCCGCAACGATGGCGCCGCCCACGTAGGCGGCGCCGCGCACCACGCGTTGACCCACGCCCATGAGCTTCACGCGCCCGCGAGCGTTCACGCTGTGGCTGCCGGGGCAGTACTCGCCCGGCACCTCGCCGATCCGGGCCTCGACGCCGAGCGCGCGGAGCGCCGCGGCGACGAGGCCGGCCACCTCGTCGAAGCGCTCCGCGACTCCGACGCGGGGATCCGACGCGGGGATCGCCCAGGCGAAGGCCAGCACCTCCCGCGCATACACCGCCGCGTGTCCGCCGGCCAGGCGCAGGAAGGGCTCGAAGCCCGCGGCGCGCGCCGCGGCGACGGCCTCGGGGAAGCCCGGGAGCGTGCGGTCCACCACCGAGAAGGCGAGGGCGTCGGCGGGCCGCCACAGCCGCAGCGTCTCCGGCCGCTCGCCGCGCGCGACCTCGTCCAGGATCTCGCGCGACGCAGCCGTGTCGAGGGCGGCGCTCCCGGGCACCGGCTCGCGCATCAGCGTGATCCGCCGTCCGCTCAAACGCGCAGCCTCACCTCGGTCACCCCGAAGGCGAAGCGGCGAAAGATGGTGCCGCCGCGCGCGCGGGCGAGGTCCGAGCCGAGAAGGCGGGGGAGCAGATGGAGCGCAAACCGCGCCCACGGGGCGCTGCTGAAGAGGATCCGCGGCGGAAGGGCCTGGAGCCGCTGGATCACGCGCACCTCGGGCAGGCGCAGTGTTTCGACGCGCCGGCAGGCGGCGTCGAGCGCGGCCGGGTCCGCCCCGGACTCGAGCGCCGGGACCAGCTCGTTCGCGGCCTCGACGGCATCGCGCAGCGCGAGGTTGATGCCCTGGGCTCCGACGGGCGACATCGTGTGCGCGGCGTCGCCGAGCACGAGGACGCCGGGGCGGCTCCAGGCGAGCGCCCGGTCCGAGACGGTGGAGAGGAGGAAGGGGAGGCTCGCCCGATCGCGGTTCCGGCGCAGGTGGTCCGCCAGATCCGGCGAGACGTGGGCCGTCATCTCGTCGAGCCATTCGGCGATGCCGCGCCGACGCAGGTCGCCGTAGGCCCCCTTCGCGATCAGCCAGCCGATCTGGAGCAGGCCGCCGGGGACCGGCGCGGCCAGGAGCAGGTGTCCGTTCCCGACGTAGAAGCGGAAGTGCTCGTCCTCGACCAGGAAGTCCGGACGTGGGAGCCTGCACCAGACGACGTCCATCGGGACGCGGTCGGTCCGGTCGGGGAGCCCGGCACGCCGGCGCACCGTCGACGAGCGCCCGTCCGTCCCCACGATCAGATCCGCGTCCAGGCTGCTCTCGCTGCCGTCGGCCCCGAGCACGCGCACCCCGCGCACCCGACCTTCCGCCTCGCAGAGGCCTCGCACGCTGGCACCGCGCTCGAGGCGGAAGCCGGGGAATCGGGCGGCCTGCGCGACCAGCATCTCGAGCAGCTCGGGCTGCGACATCCACCGCGGGCGGTGGCGACCGAAGTCCTCGACCGGAAGCTGCTGCCGAAGCCGGCAAACACCGTTCACGTAGATCGCGACGGCGCGTAGCAACACGTGGGGAACCGCATCGACCTCGGCCCACAGGCCCGTCTGATCGAGCGCCTCGAGGCCGCTCGGCATCAGCGCCTCGCCTCGGAACTCTCGCGCGAAGTCGCGCGTGCGCTCGAGGAGCGTCACGGAGACGGCGCGACGCGCGAGCAGGAAGGCGAGCAGTGCCCCCGCCGGTCCCGCACCGACCACGATCACGTGGGGCGGCATCCGTTCCCTCCCGCGCGCGCCGGGGCGATCGTATCATGCGGCGGTGGATCGACCGAGACCGGCGCGTCGCACCGCGCTTCGGAGAGCTCCACCTGCGCGACGGCGTCTGGGACGGCCACCGCATCCTGCCCCCCGGGTGGGTGACCTACGTCACCACGCCGACGCCCGAGGCGCCCGATCGCCGCTACGGTTCGCCTCGGGCTCGGTCAGCAGGATGTCGAAGAAGACGGCACTCAAGAGCTCGTTGCCGATCTCTTGAACGCGCTACTTTGAGTCGAAAGGGGGAGAGCATGGCGGGACCGACCACCCGGAGGCGATTCCTCTGCGGCGCAGTCGGCTTGGCGGGGCTTCTGCTGGTCCCCCGCACGTCGCGTGCGGCCCTGCGTCCGCGCGCGCTGGCCTTCTCGCAGCTGCACACGGGCGAGAAGCTCGAGGTCGTATACGCAGAGAGGGGCCGTTATGTGCCCGAGGCGCTCGAGCACCTCGACCATCTGCTGCGCGACCATCGCACCGGCGAGGTGCACCGGATCGATCCGACCTTGTTCGATCTGCTCTACGACGCGCGCGACGCCACGGGCGGCGGGGTCTTCGAGGTGATCTCCGGCTTCCGCTCTCCGGCCACGAACGCGATGCTTCGCACGCGCAGCGACGGGATCGCGCAGAAGAGCCTGCACCTGCAGGGAAAGGCGATCGACGTGCGCCTGCGCGGAGTCGAGAGCCGGCTCCTGCGCCGCGCGGCGCTCCAGCTGCGCCGGGGTGGCGTCGGCTACTACCCGGGCCCCGATTTCGTCCACCTCGACACGGGTCGGGTGCGCTTCTGGTGAGCGCGGCGTCTTGACCGCGCGCCTCGGCCTCTCCGTGGCGGCGGCCGTCCTGCTCGTCACGGGAGTGGCCCGCGCCAGCGAGACGCAGGAGCTCCTGCGCCGGCGCGTCGAGGACGTCCGGGGCGGCGCCGAGATGCGGATCGGCCGCGACCGGATCGCGTCGACGCGCGTCCTTGCGAGCCTGTACGAACGCAACGGCTTCGCACTGGCGTGGACGCGCCGCGACGCGCTCCTCGAGCTCCTCGCGGCAGTGGTCGACGCCGAGACGCATGGGCTCGATCCCGACGACTACCACCGTCCGGAGCTCGAGAGGCTCCTCGCGCGCGAGCCGCTCGACGCGGAGGAGCGGGTCGATCTCGACCTGCTGGCGACCGACGCGCTGGTGCGCCTCGCCTATCACCTCGTCTTCGGCAAGGTGGACCCGGAGCGGCTCGACCCGCACTGGAACCTCGCGCGGGAGATCGACGGCGAAGAGGCCGTCGCGGCGATCCGCAGCACGATCGAGGCCCCCTCGGTCCTGCTCGCCATCGAGCGCTTCGCGCCGCCCCATCCGGCGTACGCGCGCTTCCGCGGGGCGCTGATCCGCTACCGGGAGCTCGCCCTGCGCGGCGGCTTCGAGCGGGTGCCCGAGGGGCCGAAGCTCGAGCTCGGCTCCGAGGGGCCGCGGGTCGCGACTCTGCGGCGACGGCTCGCCGCCGAGGGCGACCTCCCGCGCGAAGAGGCGGCGGGCTCGAGCTTCGACGCCGCTCTCGATGCGGCCGTCCGGCGCGCGCAGGCCCGCCACGGCCTCGAGCCCGACGGCGTCGCCGGCCGCGCGACCCTGGCGGCCCTGAACGTTCCGGTGGACGAGCGCGTCGACCAGATCCGCCTGAACCTCGAGCGGGCGCGCTGGGTGCTGCACGCGGTGCAGGGGCGGCTCGTGCTCGTCGACGTCGCCGGATTCCACCTGCACAGCTTTGAAGACGGCTCGGACTGGATCACGCGCGTCATCGTCGGTCGGCCGTACCGGAAGACTCCGATCTTCCGCTCGACGATCCGCTACCTGGTGCTGAACCCCACCTGGACCGTTCCCCCGACGATCTTCGCACAGGACATGCTGCCGGCGCTCCGAAAGGACCCGGGCTACCTGGCGAAGAAGCGCCTGCGCGTGATCGACGCTCGCGGTCGCGAGATCGACGCCCGCGGCATCGACTGGTCGACGGTCTCGCGGAAGAGCTTTCCGTACCTGTTGCGCCAGGACCCGGGCCCGGAGAACGCGCTCGGGCGCATCAAGTTCGTGTTCCCGAACCCGTACTCCGTCTACCTCCACGACACTCCGGCTCAGGAGCTCTTCGCGAAGGCGGAGCGCGCCGCGAGCTCGGGCTGCATCCGGGTCGAGGATCCGCTCACGCTGGCGGTGAGCCTCCTCGCCGACGCGGAGAACTGGAGCCGCGAGGCGCTCGAGCGGGAGATCGCGACCGGTGTCACGCGGACCGTGAACCTCCGCGAGCCGGTTCCGGTGATCGTCATGTACTGGACCGTCGACGTCGATCCCGACGGAACCGTGCAGTTCAAGCGGGACCTCTACGATCGCGATGCGGACCTGCTCCGCGCGCTCGACGAAAACTTCTCCTTCCGCCGCCGCGCGATCGCGGGCGGACAGGGCCTGTGAGGGCCGGGCGCGGGATCTGGTCGCTTCCCGGAAGCCTCGGGTAGGCTCCCGCGCAGGGAGGGGGATCGATGGCGTTTCGGGGCCGGGTTGCGCTCGTCACGGGGGCAGCCAGCGGGATGGGACGGGTCGCGGCGCGCAGGCTCGCGGCGGCGGGTGCGCTCGTCGCCGCCGTGGACCTGAACGAGGAGGGGCTGCTCGAGACCGCGCGCGGGTACGAGACCCTCCGGAGCTACACGCTCGACGTGAGCGATGCGCCGGGCGTGCGTGCCCTGGTGGAGCGGGTCGAGGCCGAGCTCGGCGCCCTCGACCGCGTGATGAACGCGGCGGCCATCATGCCGACGGGCTTCCTGCTCGAGATGGACGCCGACCAGATCCGCCGCGTGATGGACGTGAACTACCAGGGTACGGTGAACGTGACGCACGCGACCCTGCCCGGCATGCTCTCCCGGGGGCGCGGCGACCTCGTGAACTTCGCGTCGATCGCGGGGTGGGTCCCGAACCTCCACTTCGGGGCCTACAGCGCCTCGAAGTTCGCGGTGGTGGCCTTCAGCGAGGTCCTCCACCACGAGTACCGCGGGCGTGGGGTGCGCATCCTGTGCGCCTGTCCGGGCAAGGTCGACACGCCGTTGCTCCAGCAGGCCAAGTCGAACCCGCGCATGCTCCAGACCGGCGCCCGACCGATCCCGCCGGAGCGCGCGCTCGACGCGATCGAGCGCGCGCTCGAGGCGGGGCGCTGCTTCGCCTTCTCCGACTGGCAATCGAGGACGGGCTTCTTCCTGCGGCGCTTCGTCCCGCAGCTGATCTGGAGCATCGGCCACCGCGCCGAGGGGGTCTGATCGGTCCCGTCGCAGGGCTGGATGGCGCGGGGCCTAGAGCCTCGGCAGGAAGGGGTCGAAGGCGACCGCGATCCCCTCGTTGACGGGGGTGCGGTCGGCGAAGACCTGCGCGCGAGGCAGCAGCTCGGCGTCGATGCGGGTCGGCTCGCCCTCGAGCACGAGGGCGTGGAGGAGGTCGAGACCTCCCACCCCTTCGAAGAGCTTGCGGCCATCGGGCGAGAACACGGCCAGCTGGAGCGAGGGCGCGACGGCCTGGGTCTGGAAGTCCTTCAGGACCTGGAGGCTGCGACCCTCCGGGTTCACGAGCTTGAGCGTCCGGGTGACGCCGTCCCAGGTGACCGTGCGCCCGCGCACCTTCGCCGGTCGCAGCGCGATCCACGGGAGCACGAGGGCGTCGAAGCGCTGCTCCGCGTGCAAGCGTCGCGCGAGCATCGCGGCGGCCCCCTCGAAGCTCATCTGCGACGCCCCGACCTCGGCCTTGAGCGCCTTTGCACTCGCGAGCCAGGCCGCCTGCGCCTCCTCGGGCGTCGGCGCCTGGACGCGCTTGTCGTGGGCGTCGAGGTACTCGCGGATCGCCGCGTCGACGGACGGTGCGGCGGTCTCCACGCCCGGCGGCAAGGGAACGACGACGTTCAGCGGGAAGAGCACGACGTCGTCCACCGCCGGGGCACCCTTGAACCCGCGCGTGACGGTGTTGCCGCCCGCGCAGCCGGCAGTGAGCAGCGCGACGGCCACGGCGGCGACCAGGGTCGCGCGCACTCGCGGCGCGAAGCGGAGCTCGGGTCGCGCGCCTGCGAAGGGGCCCATGGCGTCGCAGCATGGCATGGGAACGCTGCAGCGGCCACCACGCTACCCTCTCTGCCATGCACGAACTCCTCACGCTCTCCCTGACGGAGCTCACCGGAAGGCTGCGCGCGCGTCGCGCGTCTCCCATCGAGCTGATGCAGGCGGTGCTGGGCCGCATCGACGAGGCGAACCCACGGCTGGGCGCCTTCGTCGCGCTGCGCGACCGCGAGACGCTGCTCGCCGCGGCTGCGAGCGCGGAAGCGCGCATCGCGCGCGGAGAGGGGCGCCCGCTCGAGGGAATCCCGCTCGGGGTGAAGGACCTCGAGGACGTCCTTGGCCTCCCCACCACGCACGGAAGCCGGATCTTCGCGGGGCACGTCGCCGACCACACGACGACCCAGGTGCGCCGTCTCGAGGACGCCGGCGCGATCGTCGTCGGCAAGACCAACACGCCCGAGTTCGGGCACACTGCGATCACGAAGAACCTGGTGCACGGCGTCACGCGCTCGCCCTGGGACCCCGAGCGCACGCCGGGGGGCTCGAGCGGCGGCTCGGCGGCGGCGCTGGCCGGCGGTCTCTGCCCGCTCGTGACGGCGAGCGACGGCGGGGGGTCGATCCGCATCCCGGCGAGCTTCACCGGGAGCTTCGGCCTCAAGGTCTCCTTCGGCCGGATCCCGCGCGGGCCCTTCGCGCAGTGGGAGTACGACGATACGTCCGTCGCCGGGCCGCTCACGAAGACGGTGGAGGACGCCGCCCTCCAGCTCGACCAGAGCTGCGGAGCCTCGCCCTGTGACCCGAACTCGCTTCCCCATCCAGGAATCTCGTACGTCGACGCGCTCCGCGAGGTGCTCGCGCCGGGCACGCGCTTCGGCTTCTCGCCGGACCTGGGCTACGCGGTCGTCCAGTCCGACGTGGCGGAGGTGGCGGAGGAGGCGGCGCGCGTCTTCGGGAAGCTCGGACACCGTCTCGTGTCGGTCGAAGGGGGACCCCCGAAGCTCGGGGTCGAGTGGGGGCTCCTCGGCTCCTTCCAGCTCCTCTCGCGCCTCCACGCTTATCTTCCCGAGCGGGAGGGCGATTTCACGCGCGCCTTCGCCAGGGGGCTGCGCGCCGGACGCGGCATGACGGCGGAGCGCTGGGGGGCGATCGCGCGCAAGCGGAGCGAGCTCAACGCCTGGTGCGCAGAGCTCTTCGAGCGCGTCGACCTGCTCTTGACCCCGACGGTGCCCTACGATCCGCCGCCGGCCAGGGGTCCCTTCCCCGACGAGATCGAGGGGCGCGCGCAGCCGCCGGCCGGAGTCGCTTCCTTCACGATCCCGTTCAACCTCTCGTGGCACCCCGCGGCGACGGTACGCGCGGGTCTCTCGCGTCGCGGCCTGCCGGTGGGCCTCCAGATCGTGGGCCCGCGCCACCGAGAGGACCTCGTGCTGCGCGCCGCGCTGGCCTTCCAGCGCGAGCGCCCGTGGCACCCGCACTGGCCGACCCTCGTCGCACGCGGGGAGTGATCCGAAGCGGGTTGCGCGACCTCGGGAAGCGACGAGCGCTCAGGCGAGCGCGATCGCGCCAGCGGCTCCGAGCAAGAGCTTCCGCCCGCAGATCTCCTCGCGCACGGCGGCCGAGGCGAGGGCCGGATCGGTGCTCGCGGTGAGGGTGCGCCGGCCGTCTCCGAGATCGCA
>Ga0214473_10001712_pt1 | contig 28283 bp, 25 predicted proteins | sample RVTome_7_FD_203509 | JGI IMG/M metagenome (GOLD analysis project Ga0214473, IMG submission 203509) | Soil microbial communities from uranium-contaminated site in the Upper Colorado River Basin, Wyoming, United States - RVT98D197 | ecosystem: Environmental > Terrestrial > Soil > Contaminated >...
GACGGCCAGCGCCGACAGGTCGGAAGAGGTCCGTGAAGGGGCCGTTTTCGGGATCAGCCAGGTCGAGCTGCCCGCGGCTGTCGACGAGATGATCTCCCTGGCCAGGGGCGCGGAGATGAAAGATGTCCGGAAGCAGGCCGTTTTCTGGCTCAGCCAGATGGCCTCGGAGAAGTCCGGGAAAGTGCTGGAGCAGGTCGCGCTCGAGGACGGCGCCATCGAAGTCCAGGAACACGCGATCTTCGCCCTCGCGGAGCTGCCCGACAAGCAGGGCCTCGACGCCCTCATCAAGCTGGCCAAGACCCACCCGGACGTGCGCCTGCGCAAAAAGGCCATTTTCTGGCTGGGGGAGACCGACGACCCGCGGGCCTTGGAGGCCATCATCGCCATCGTCAAGGGGAAATAGCCGGCGGCCGGTTGCCTTTTCGAGAGCCTTCCGATATAATAGGTCGGAAATCAGAAGGAGGCTCTCAATGAAAAAGAATACCCGCATGTTCGCTCTCATGGCCGTTCTGGCCCTGACCCTCGTCATCGGCGTCGTGGCCCAGCAGATGAGCAGCGACAAGGCCGTTGACCCCGTCTGCGGCATGACCGTCGTCAAGGCCAACGCCAAGGCGACTTTCGATTACAAGGGCGAGACCTACTACTTCTGCAGCACCGGCTGCAAGGAATCCTTCGCCAAGGACCCCGAGAAGTACCTGGCCAAGGCCAAGGGCGAAGGCGCCATAGCCGGCCAGATGGGACAGATGGGTCATATGGGCCAAATGGGCGGTCAGATGGCCGGCCAGATGGGCGGCCAGATGGGCATGATGAAGCGCGAAGGGATGGCCGGATGCCCGATGATGGGCGGCCGGATGGGCCGGATGGGCATGATGCACGGCGGCATGGCGATGAAGGGCCGCGGCATGATGGCCCCGGGCATGGGCCAGATCTTCCAGCTCTACGGGGATAAGGTCGAAATGGCCGTCGAGAACACCAAGGACGGCGCCGTCCTCAAGGTCACCTCGAAGGACCCTGAGGTCGTCAAGGCCATCCAGGTCCATATGGCCGAGCATATGGCTATGATGAAGAAGATGAAGGAAGCTCCGGCCAAGACGCCGATGGCGGGCGCCGCCAAGATGCCCGAATCGGCTTGTGGCGACAATTGCCCGATGATGAAGAAGTAAGCCGGGGGATCTCCCGTATCTGGCTCACGCAGCCTCAGCCCCGTTCGGCTTCCGAACGGGGCTTTTTTATTTGACAAGACCCCCTCCCCGTGCTAATTCTTGGGGTGAGGATAGAGGAGGGGTATCGTGCTGGATTGTGGTGAGGACGTTTTTTTTGAAACGACCGCGTCCCGCAAGCTGGTCGACCTCATCGAGCGCAATGCCGACGAGCTGACGACGAGCTACGTCGCCGACATCCGCCGCGACCCGCGCATGCCGAGCTACCAGGGGTTCGACCAGAAGGAGATCTATAGGCGAGCCTTCCGCGTCTACAGCCAGCTCGGCAAATGGGTCTCCCACGAGACGACCAAGGATGAAGTGCGGAGCTATTGGACGGCCCTGGGCCGGCAGCGCCGGCGCGAGGGCTTCCCGTTCTCGGAGATCGTCCTGTCGCTTTGCCACATCCGCCGTCTCCTCTGGATGAAGATCCAGGCGGCCGGGCTCCTCGACACGGCCCTGGACCTGTACCAGGCCATGGACCTCCAACACCGGGTCCTCGTCTTCTTCGACCGGGCCGTCTACTTCGCGGCCGTCGGCTACGAGGAACACACCTGAACGACGGGGGGCTCTATATCCATTTCCCGTTCTGTGAAGGGAAGTGCCCGTATTGTCATTTCTACAGCGTTCCTTGGACCGCGGCGGGGGGCCGAGCCTGGCGGGAAGGCATCGAGAAGGAAACGGAGCGGCCCGGTTGGGGCGAGCTGGCATTCGATACCATCTATCTCGGCGGCGGCACGCCATCCATCCTGAACGGGGAGGAAATCGCTTCGATCCGGGACCTCGTTTTGGCCCGATTCCCGATGGAGATCGCGGAATTCACGCTCGAGGCGAATCCCTCATCCCGCGCCGATGACCGCTTTCGTGGCTGGCGCGAGGCGGGGGTCACCCGGCTGAGCGTCGGGGTCCAGTCCTTCGATGACGGCACCCTGGGGACGCTCGGGCGGCTCTACTCGGGGGCGGAGGCGCTGCGGTTCTGCCGCTCGGCGCGCGAGGCCGGCTTCGACGCGCTGGCTGTCGACCTGATGGTCGGGGTCCCGGGCGAAACGGCGGCAACGATCGGCCGCACGGTCGAGTCCCTTCTCGCGCTGGAGCCGGACCATGTTTCCCTCTATTTTCTGGAGAACGTCGAGGGCCTGCCCTTCGCCAAGGTCCTCGCCAAGCGGCCCGTCGACGAAGACGCCGCGGTCGAGAACTACGAGAGAGTGAAAGCCGCTCTGGAGGCGGCGGGGGTCCGGCAATACGAGATCTCGAACTTCGCCAAGCCCGGGAAAGAGTGCCGCCATAATCTCAAGTACTGGCGGTATGAGCCCTATCTCGGCCTCGGGCCGTCCGCGTGTTCTCATGTCGGCCCCGAGAGATGGTGCAACAGGGAGTCGCTCGAGGGCTGGGCGGAGTTTCTCGGCCGCGGCGAACAGGGACGCCGTGAGACGGTCGAGATCACACCCAAGCTCGCCGCCCGGGAAGCCCTGATCTTCGGCCTGAGGCTCGTCCGCGGCGTCGACGTCGCGGATCTGGAGGAGCGGACGGGCGTCAACGTATGCGCCCTCTATGCCCGGGAGATCGACGAGCTCGCCTCCGAGGGCCTCCTCATCCAGGCCGGCGCCCGCGTCTGGATCCCCGCCGACAAGCTCCTCATCTCCAACGCCATCCTCTCCCGCTTCATCTAAAGAAGAAGACGGGGTCAAACCTATACCTTTTTAGTTTTCCGACGCTTCCAACTTGGAGGGTCGGCAAAAAACTAAAAAGGTATAGGTTTGACCCCGTCTGGATCCCAGGAACGTCGGTTGATTTTCCCCGACGGACGTCATAAAATCGAACCAATATGGCGAAGGCAAGGGCCGGACGTACGGTGATAGAACGCAAGCTCAGCCCGCGGGACGCGGCCCGTTCGGTCAGGCAGTCGCTCGCCGCTAAGGCCGACCCGGTCAGAGCCCAGGGCGTGGAGCGTTATTTCAAGGCCTATGAGACCGTCAGGTCCTACGGCGTCGCCGCGCCCGACATCCACGCCCTTGCCGCGGAGCTCTACGCAAGCGTCAAGGCGGATTGGACCGTCGACGACGCGATCGAGCTCTGCGACATTCTCTTCGCCGACCCGGAGCTCGAGGCCAAGGCTGTCGGAGGCCTCGTCCTGGCCCGGTTCAAGAAGAGCTACACCCCGGCCCTTTTCGCCAAGGTCAAGGGCTGGCTGGCCTCCGACCGGCTCGACAACTGGGCCTCCGTCGACAGCTTCTGCACCGACGCCATGGGCGCCTTCCTCGAGCGCTACCCGGCCTTCGTCGGGAAGATCAAGGCCTGGGCCCGCCACCCCAACCGCTGGGTCAAGCGGGCCTCGCTCGTGTCCTTCATCAAGCTGGCCCGCAAGGGGGAGTTTCTCCCGGCGATTTACGAGATCTCGGCCTCGGCCTTCCCGGTCGCCGACGACCTCGTCCATAAGGCCAACGGCTGGCTCCTTCGCGAGGCGGGCAAGACCGATCCCGCCCGGCTCGAGAAGTTCCTTCTCGCCCACGGACCGGCCATCCCGCGGACGACCCTCCGCTACGCCATAGAACGCTTTCCCGAGGCCAAGCGAAAGGCGCTTCTTCTTAAAACGAAACCGAAATAACGGACCCAAGAGGTCAATCGAGGAGGTTTGATGAAAACGATCCGGGCTCTGGTTCTCGTCACCCTGGTGCTCACCCTGACGACCCTGTCCTTCGGACCCCAGGAGGCGCGTGTCCTGCGCTTCCCGACGGTCTCTAACGACGCCATCGTCTTCAGCTATGCCGGCGACCTCTACACGGCGCCTCTCGCCGGGGGAGTGGCCCGCAAGCTGACCGCCTACTATGAAGGCTACGAGGCCTTCGCCCGATTCTCGCCCGACGGCGCCTCGATCGCTTTCACCGGCGAATACGACGGCAACCGCGAGGTCTATCTCATTCCGGCCGGCGGCGGGGTCCCCAAGCGGCTGACCTATACGCCGTCCCTCGGCCGCGACGACATCTCCGACCGCATGGGCCCGAACAATCTGGTCATGGGCTGGACCCACGCCGGCGATAAGATCGTCTTCCGCTCGCGCATGGCCGAATGGAACGATTTCAACGGCCAGCTCTATCTGGCCTCGAAGGACGGCGGAACGCCGGACCGGCTCCCGCTGCCGCGCGGCGGGTTCTGCTCCTATTCCCCGGACGACACGAAGCTCGCCTACAACCGGATCTTCCGTGAGTTCAGGACCTGGAAGCGCTACCGCGGCGGCATGGCCGACGACGTCTGGATCTACGACTTCGCCTCGAAGACGGTCGAGAACATCACCTCCAACCCGGCCCTCGACATCATCCCCATGTGGAGCGGTAACCGGATCTACTTCCTGTCCGACCGGGACGAGGCCAAGCGGATGAACCTCTACGTCTATGACCTCGCTTCCAAGGCGACGCGCAAGCTGACGAGCTTCGCCGAGTTCGACATCAAGTTCCCCTCGCTCGGCCCCAAGCACATCGTCTTCGAGAACGGCGGCTATCTCCACACCTTCGACCTGGCCACCGAACAGACGGCCCGCGTGCCTGTCGTCATCGCCGACGACCAGGTTTCGGGGCGGGGCAAAGTCATCAAGGTCGACAGCCGGGTCACGAACTACGAGATCGGCCCCGACGGCCAGCGGGCCCTGTTCGGCGCCCACGGCGATGTTTTCACGGTCCCCGCCAAGAACGGCAACACCCGGAACCTGACCTTGACGCCCGGCGTCCACGAGCGCGCCTCCAAGTGGTCCCCCGACGGCCGGACCATCGCCTTCGTCTCCGACCGCAGCGGCACCGAGGAGATCTGGCTTATGGACCAGGACGGGACGGGCGAGCCGCGCCAGCTCACGACCGGGGGAGACACATACAAATACCAGATCGCCTGGTCGCCCGACGGGACGAAGATCCTCTGGAACGACAAGATGCAGCGCTTGGCCTTCATCGACGTCGCGTCGAAAGCGACCACGGTCGTAGGCAAGGCGGAGGACGGAGAGATCAACGAATTCACCTGGTCGCCCGATAGCCGCTGGATCGCCTACGGCAAGCCCGAAGTCCAGGGCTCGGCGCGGGTCTACCTCTACTCCGTCGATTCCCAAAAGACCTTCGCCGTGACGGACACTTGGTACGACTCCGGCGGCCCGGCTTTCAGCGACGACGGCCGCTTCCTCTTCTTCGTCTCGGACCGGGATTTCAGTCCGGTCTACAGTTCGACGGAATGGAACCATGCCTACCTGGCCATGTCCCGGGTTTACTTCGTGACCCTGTCCAAGGACGTGAAGTCGCCTTTCGCGCCGAAAAGCGACGAGGTGGCGGTCAAGGCCGATAAGCCGGCGGCCCCCGCCGCCAAGACGTCCCCCGCGGACAAGAAGCCCGCCGAAAAGAAGGAAGCCGCCAGCGCGCCGGTCGTCAAGGTGGACACCGACGGCCTCATGGACCGCATCGTCGCCCTACCCGTCGAGACCGCCAACTACGGCATGATCTACGCCACGGGCGACTCCGTCTACTACGGCAAGGTGAAGGCCCTCGAGCGGCAGCCCGCCCTGATGCTCTACAGCCTGGCCGATCTCAAGGAAACGGAGCTCGGCAAGGTCCAGGGCTACGAGGTCTCGGCCGACGGCAAGAAGATGCTCGTCCAGATGGACCGCGCCTACGGCATCATCGATCTCCCCAAGGCGCCGATCAAGCTCGAAACGAAGCTCGACCTCTCGGGGATGGAGATGGCCGTGGACCTGCGCCAGGAATGGGACCAGATCTACGAGGAATCGTGGCGGCAGATGAAGGAATTCTTCTACGCCCCGAACATGCACGGCGTCGATTGGGACGCCCTCCGGCTGCGCTACAAGCCGCTGGCCGCGGCGGTCAACCACCGCGTCGATCTGACCTACATCATCGGCGAGCTCATCGGCGAGCTCAGCGCCGGCCACACTTATGTCGGCGGCGGCGACATGCCGGCCGCGCCCAAGGTCAAGGTCGGGATGCTCGGGGCGAAGTTCGAGCGCGACGCCAAGACAGGCTCCCTCAGGATCGTCAAGATCCTCAAGGGCCAGAACTGGGACCGCGGGCTGCGCTCGCCCTTGACCGAGATCGGCGTCAACGTCAAGGAAGGGGAGTACATCGTCGCCGTCGACGGCCGTCCCCTCGACAAGGCCTCAAGCCTCGGTGAGCTCCTCTACAACAAGGCCGGGAAACAGGTCACGCTCAAGGTTTCGGCGGCGCCGGACGGGAAAGCCTCCCGCGACGTCGTCGTCGTCCCCCTCGAGACGGAGAACGCTCTCTATTACAACGACTGGGTCGAGGGCAACATCGCCAAGGTCGACAAGGCGACGGGCGGCAAGGCCGGCTACATCCACATCCCGAACATGGGGGTCGACGGCCTTAATGAGTTCGTCAAGCACTTCTATCCCCAGCTGCGCAAGAAGGCCCTGATCATCGACGTCCGGGGCAACGGCGGCGGCAACGTCTCGCCGCAGGTCATCGACCGCCTCGTCCGCGAGATGGTCATGGTCGAGGTGGCCCGCAACGGCGTCGGCGCGCCCGATCCCGGTGCGGCCTTCATAGGGCCCAAAGTCTGCCTCTGCGACGAGTTCTCGGCCTCGGACGGCGACATCTTCCCCTTCCGTTTCAAGACGCTCAAGCTCGGCAAGGTCATCGGCAAGAGGACATGGGGCGGCGTCGTCGGCATCCGGGGCTCCCTGCCGCTTCTCGACGGGGGGTCTCTCAACAAGCCGGAGTTCGCCCCCTACAGCCCGGACGGCAAGGGCTGGATCATCGAGGGTATCGGCGTCGAGCCCGACATCGTCGTCGACAACGACCCGGCCCGGGAATTCTCCGGTGTCGATGACCAGCTCAACAAGGGCATCGAAGTCATCCTGGAGGAGCTGAAGACGAAGGGACGCGAGATCCCGCCCATCCCGCCGTTCCCGATCAAGAAGTAGGGAAGCGGACGGGCCGGACGCGAGGAGGAGAGATGGTGGAAGCAGAAAAAGTGAAGGTCAGCTGCGGCACGTGCGGCACGACGAATTTCTTTCCCCTCGCGTCGCGTGGCAAGACGGTCGTTTGCGGCCGGTGCAAGTCCCGCCTGCCCGAGCCGGGGGAGATCCTCGAGCCGGGCGGGGAGGGTATCATAGCTCTCTTCCACAACTCCAGCTTGCCCGTGCTCGCGGATTTCTATTCGGAGACCTGCGGGCCCTGCCATATGATGCATCCCATCCTGGAGCAGTTGGCCGTCCGGCGGGCCGGTGAGATCGCCGTCATCAGGGTCAATGTGGAGCTTCACCAGAATCTGGCCCGCGAGTTCGGGGTCCGGGGGGTGCCCACCTTCGTCGTCGTCCATAAGGGCGCCGAGAGGGGGCGGCAGGTCGGCGCGATGGACGAGAGCAGCTTCGCCCTCTGGGCGGCCAGCCGCTCTTAGATTCTGAAAGAACGGTATGCCGAAGGGGGGACTCGAACCCCCAATCCCTTGCGGGAACTAACCCCTCAAGCTAGCGTGTCTGCCAATTCCACCACTTCGGCTTGAAACGGAACTACTTCTTCTCGACGGGGGCGGGGACCGGGGGCTTCTCAGCCGGCTTCTGCTCGGGCTGAGTGGCCGGCGCGGTCGTCGTCGCCTTGTCATCGGGATTGGCCGCCGGGACGGTCGTCGCGGCCGGGGCCTTTTCGCCCCCGACGACGGACGTCGTTGCGCGGCCGGATATGATCCACAGGCTGAGGGATGTCAGCATGAAGATGATGGCCGCCGCAGTCGTCACCTTGGAGAGCAGGCTGGTGTTCCCCCGACCGCCGAAGGCGGTCTGGCTGCCGCCGCCGCCGAAGGCACCGGCCAGGTCCGCGGCCTTGCCCGACTGGAGCAGGACCGCCAAGATCAGGATCACACAAACGATGACGTGCAGGATGATGATTAAAGCGCTCACTTCTCTTCCTCGTAGGCTCGAAGGGCCTCCCGGACGATAGCGATGAAACCGCCGGCGTCGAGGGAGGCTCCTCCGACCAAAAATCCGTCGATATCCTCTTCCTGGAACAACGGATAAGAATTAGCCGGTTTGACGGAACCGCCGTAGAGGATTATAGCACAGGAGGCGGCGTCATTTCCATAGGATTCACGGAGACGCCTCCGGATATGGGCGTGGACCTCCTCCGCCTGTCCGGGGGAGGCCGTCCGGCCGGTGCCGATGGCCCAGACCGGTTCATAGGCGACGACGACGCGCTCCATGTCCTCCCCGGAGACACCCCCCAGCCCCCCGGCGAGCTGATCGTCGATACGCTCGAGCGTCCGGCCTCCGTCCCGTTCGGCCAGGACCTCGCCCACGCAGACGATGGGGGAGAGGCCGGCCTTGAGCGCGGCCCGGGTCTTGCGCTGGACGGTCTCGTCGGTCTCGCCGAAGAGCTGCCGCCGCTCGGAGTGGCCGACGAGGACGTAGGCGCAGCCCGCGTCCGCGAGCATGGGCCCCGAAACCTCGCCGGTGAACGCCCCCTGGTCCTCCCAGTAGAGGTCTTGCGCCCCGAGCCGCACATCCGAACCGGCGAGGGCGCCGCCGACTGCCGCGAGGCTGGTGAACGGAGGAATGAGGACGACCGTGCTCCCGCCGATCTCGGGCCCTGCTTCGACGATCTTGCGGGCCAGCTCCGCGGCCTCGGCGAGCTTCAGGTGCATCTTCCAGTTGCCCGCGACGAACGGGCCGCGCTTCCGGACGGGCATGTTATTTTTCCAGGGCGGTGATGCCGGGGAGAGTTTCGTAGGCGATGTATTCGAGGGAGGCGCCGCCGCCCGTCGAGATGTGACTGATCCTGTCCTTGACGCCGGCCTTCTTCACCGCCGCGACGGAATCTCCGCCGCCGACGATGGAGATCGCGCCGGACTCGGCCACGGCCTTGGCCACCCCGATCGTCCCCTTGGCGAACTCCTCGATCTCGAAGATGCCCATGGGGCCGTTCCAGAAGATCGTCCTGGCCGTGGCGATGACCGCGGCGTAAGCGGTGACGGTCTTGGGGCCGATGTCGACGCCCATCATGTCCTCGGGAAAGGGCAGTGACTCGACGATCCTCCAGGGCGACCCGGCCTCGGCGGCCTTGGCCAGGACGTGGTCCTGCGGGAGATGGAAGCTGACCGCGTTCGTCCGGGCCTTGTCCAGGATGACGAGAGCGACCTCGATCTGGTCGTCCTCGACGAGGGACTTGCCGACGCCGAGGCCCTGGGCCTTCAGGAAGGTGTAAGCCATGGCGCCGCCGATCAGGATGTGATCGGCCTTGCCGAGGAGGCTCTCGATGATCTCGATCTTGCCCGAGACCTTGGCCCCGCCAAGGATGGCTACATAGGGTTTAACGGGAGTGTGGACGGCCCGTTTCAGGTAGTCGACCTCCTTCTTCATCAGATAGCCGGCGGCCTTGACGGGAACGAAATCGGTGATGCCGACGACCGAGGCATGGGCCCGGTGGCTCGACCCGAAAGCGTCGTTGACGAAGATGTCGATGTCCTCGGCGAGCTTGCGGGCGAACCCCGAGTCGTTCTTCTCCTCCTCCCTGTAGAACCGGACGTTCTCGAGCAGGAGAGCTTCGCCGTCGCCCAGGATCCGTTTGAGCCGGCCGACCTCGTCGCCGATGACATCGGGGGCCATGACGACCTTGTTCGGAATGAGCTCGGCCAGCCTCTTCGCGGCCGGCTTGAGGCTCATCGCCGGGTCGACCTTGCCCTTGGGCCGCCCGAGGTGGGAGGCGATGACGAGCCGGGCGCCGTGTTCGAGGAGCCAGGCGATGGTCGGCAGCGACGCCCGGATGCGGGTGTCGTCGCGGATCTCGCCCTTGTCGTCGAGGGGCACGTTGAAGTCGACCCGGAGAAAGACGGTCTTGCCTTTGACGTCGAGGTCGGTGACGAAATTCATCCCCGGCTCACTTGGCCACGAACTTGGCCAGGTCGACGAGACGGCAGGAGTAGCCCCACTCGTTGTCGTACCAGGCGATGACCTTGGCCAGATTGCCGTCGATGACCTTGGTCGAGAGGAGGTCGACGATCCCGGAGCGGGGGTCGCCCAGGAAGTCGCAGGAGACGAGGGGCTCGTCGGTGACGCCCAGGAGGCCCTTGAGCGCCCCGTCCGCGGCGCTTTTGAACGCGGCGTTGATCTCCTCGGCGGTCGTCGTCTTCTTGAGCACGGCGACGAAATCGACGATCGAGACGTCGGGGGTCGGGACGCGGACCGAGAAACCGTCGATTTTGCCCTTGAGCTCGGGCATGACCAGGCCGACGGCCTTGGCCGCCCCGGTCGTCGTCGGGATCTGGGAGACGCAGGCGGCCCGGGCCCGGCGCAGGTCCTTGTGCGGGGCGTCGAGGATCTTCTGGTCGTTCGTGTAGGAGTGGATGGTCGTCATGAAGCCCCGCTCGACGCCGAAGGCGTCGTGGAGGACCTTGACGACGGGGGCCAGGCAGTTGGTCGTGCACGAGGCGTTGGAGATGATGTGGTGCTTGGCGGGGTCGTAGGTCTTTTCGTTGACGCCCAGGACGATGGTGACGTCCGGGTCGGTGGCCGGCGCGGAGATGATGACCTTCGCGGCGCCGCCCTTCTCGATGTGCTGGATGGCGTCCGGACGCTTGGTGTACCGCCCGGTCGATTCGATGACGACGGTAACCCCCAGGTCCTTCCAGGGGAGCTTGCCGACCTCTTTCTCGGCCAGGACGCGGACCTTCCGGCCGTTGATGACGATGGAGTCCTCGGTCGCCTTGACGTCCTCCTTGAACGTGCCCAGGACCGAGTCGTACTTGAGCAGATGGGCCAGGGTCTTGGCGTCGGTGATGTCGTTGACGGCCACGTATTCGATCGCCGGGTCGTTCCAGGACGCCCGGAGCATATTGCGGCCGATCCTGCCGAATCCGTTTATTCCTATGCGGATAGCCATGGGAACCTCCATCGTTGTCTTGGGAAGAGCGGCCTCAAAAATAGCACAAACGGCCCCTGATTTCAAGGCCGTCGGGCGGGCTACTTCGAGGTTCCGGACGGCTTCCCGGGCTCGCCGCTTTTCTTGGCCCTCTTCTGCTCGTACATGAGCAGATCGGCCCGGCGCAGGAGCTCCTCGACGGCCTCCGCGCCGTCGGGCTCGCGCGTGGCGACGCCCACGCTCAGCGACAGGCTGAAGCCGGCCTCGGCCGACGAACGGGTGTTGAAGCGGTCCAGCTTCTCCTGGAGCCGTGCGGTGAGGATATCGACGTTCATCCGGGTCGTTTCCATGGCCATGATGGAGAATTCGTCCCCGCCGAGCCGGCCGATGACATCGGTCTCCCGGAAGCTCTTCTTCAGGATGAAGGCGACCTCGACGAGGGCCCGGTCGCCGAGCTTGTGCCCGCCCGTGTCGTTGATCCGCTTGAGGTTGTCGACGTCGATGTAGATCACGGCGACCGCCTTCTTCAGGCGTCCGGCGGTTTTGAGGGTGTGATCGGCCAGGGTCATGAAACCGCGCCGGTTGCAGAGGCAGGTCAGCTCATCGTGGAGGGACAGGGACCGGATCTCCTCCTCCATCGCCTTGCGGTCGGTGATGTCGGTCAGGACGGCCATCGTGCCGCCGATCTGGGTGCCCTGGAGACGGGGGCCGCCGCTGACGAGGAAGGTCCGCCGGTTGCCGTCGGTGTGCAGGAAGTCGAGCTCATAGCGGTTGGAGATGCCTTGGAGGCGCTTCTCGTCGGAATCGCGGACGATGGCGTGCTGGTCCTTGGGGACGAACGATAGGACGGGGCGGTCGATCATCTCGCCGGGGGTGTAGCCCAGCATCCGCGCGGCGGCCGGGTTGACGAACGTGAACTTGCCGTCGGCGTCGGTCAGGACCAGGCCCTCGGTCATGGTCTGGACCGTGCTCTCGCTGAACCGCCGGAGCTGCTCGAGCTCCTCCTCGGCGCGCAGCCTCTGGGTGATGTCCTTGAGGATGCCGATGATCCCGGCGACCTTCCCGTCGGGTTGGAGGTAGGTCGTTTTGATGAAGATGACGTGATGCTCGCCGTCCCAGGCCTTGAGGGGCGCTTCGTAGACGTGGTGCCCGGGCCCGGCGAGCAGGGCCTGGTCGTGTTCCTGGTGCTTTTCGACGATCTCCGGGGGGGCGAAGTCGCTGAGGGTCTGGCCCATGAGCTCGCCCTTGGACTTGCCGAGGAGCCTTTCGAAGGCCGCGTTCGTGCCCCGGTAGCGACCCTCGGTGTCCTTGAAGAAGGCCGGATTCGGCATGACGTCGATCATGACCTGCATGAACTCGGCCATGGATTTGTTCGCCTGGTCCCACTTCGTGCGCTCATAGTCCTCGTGGGCGGAAACGGCCAGGCGCCAAAGCAGGACGAGCAGGGCGCCGCAGAGGATGAGGAACGCCGGGGCCATGTACGGCCTGAAGCGGCTCGGCGCGAGGAACCCCCCGGCGACGCCGGCCGCGAGGAGCAGGAGGATCGCGACGAGCTGCCAGGGTGTCTTACGGATCAAAGACGGGATCTTGGACGGTTCCATCACGACGGTTCCCTTCGTTCTGTTTTGTATTCCTTAACACAGGGAAAGAACCAAAGTCAATGAAACCCGATTGTGCTAAAATGACCGCCGGAGGGTGACCCATGAAGATCCTGACCTCCGCGGAGATGAGGGAGATCGACCGGATCGCGATCGAGGAGCTCGGCATCCCCGGGATCGTGCTGATGGAGAACGCCGGGCTGAGGACGGTCCGGGCGCTCAAGACGCGGTTCCCGGCGATCGCCGGCGAGAGGATCGTCGTCGCGGCCGGCAAGGGCAACAACGGGGGAGACGGCTTCGTCATCGCCCGGCACCTCTTCAACGCCGGGGCCAAGCCCGAAGTCCTTCTGCTTGCCGCTAAGGATGAGGTCAAGGGCGACGCGGCGGTCAACCTGGCCATCGCGCTCAAGATGGGCATCCCCGTGACCGAGATCCTGGACGCCGCGGCATGGAAGAAGGCCCGTTTCGCCGTCTCTCACGCTTCGATCATCGTCGACGCGCTGTTCGGGACGGGATTGGAGCGGCCGCTCGAGGGCCTTTATGCCGCGGCCGTCGAGGACATCAATAGGAGCGGCGCCTTCAAAGTCGCGGTCGACATCCCCTCCGGCCTTTCGGCGGACAGTTTCGAGATCATCGGGCCGAGCGTCGAGGCGGACTTGACCGTCGCGCTGGCCGCCCCGAAGATCGCCCACATCTTCCCGCCAGCGGCGGAGCGGGCGGGCGAGCTCGTCGTCGCCCCGATCGGCATCCCGCCCGCGCTTTTCGAAAACCCCTCTCTAAAGCTCGAGCTCATCGAAGAGACGACTGTCCGCCCGTACTTCGCCAAGCGGAAAAGGGACACCCACAAGGGCTCGTATGGCCATCTCCTCATCTTTGCCGGGTCGCTCGGCAAGTCGGGGGCGTCCGTTCTGGCCGGCCGGGCCGGGCTGCGCATGGGGGCCGGCCTGGTCACCGTGGCCACGGCCGCCGGCGTCCTGCCGTCGATCGCCCGGGGAATGGCCGAGCTCATGACCGAACCGCTCGCTGAAACGCCGGGAAGGACGATCGCCGCGGCCGCGCTGCCCCGGGCGGTCGCCCTGCTCAAGGGCAAGAACGCCGTGCTCGTCGGGCCCGGGCTTTCGACCAACGACTCGACGGCCGAGTTCGTCCTCGGACTGCTGCCGAAGATCAAGGTCCCGTGCGTCATTGACGCCGATGGGCTCAACATCCTCGCCTCGCATCTCGAGGTCCTGGAACGCCTCGAGGCCCCGGCCGTTCTCACGCCCCACCCCGGGGAATTCGCCCGGCTTGCGGGACGGACTAACGAAGAGGTCCTGAGCCACCGCCTCGAGCTGGCCCCGGAATTCGCGGCCAAAAACGGGGTGATCCTCGTGCTCAAAGGCTACCGGACGCTCATCGCCGCTCCGGACGGACGCGTCTTCGTCAACCCGACGGGAAACCCGGGCATGGCCACAGGGGGGACGGGAGACGTCCTGGGCGGCCTGATAGCTTCCCAGATCGCCCAGAAGCACGATATTCTCGGGGCCGTCCTTTCCGCCGTTTTCGCTCACGGCCTGGCCGGGGACATCGCCGCGGACAGGCTGGGGGAGCGGTCGCTCGTCGCCGGCGACATCATCCGCTTTTTGCCGCCGGCCCTGAAAGCGCTGACCGGGGCATGAGCCCGAGGACGGCCGTTACGACCCGCTCCGGGGAGGAGACGTTCGAGCTGGCCCGAAAGATGGCGGCTGGATTCGAAGGGAAAGAAGTCGTGCTCCTCTTCGGGGAGCTCGGGGCGGGGAAGACGGTTTTCGCCAAGGGCATCGCGGCGGGCGCGGGCGTCGCGGACCCCAACCGTGTCTCGAGCCCGTCGTTCACGCTGGTCAACGTCTACGAAGGTCGGCACCGCATCTTCCACATCGACCTCTACCGCCTCGAGCGGGAGGCCGAGATCGCCGATCTCGGGTGGGAGGATATGCTGGGGCAGGGGATCGTCGTCGTCGAGTGGGCTGAGAAGCTGACCTTCCCGGTCGACGGGATACGCGTCCGGATCGAAACGGCCGGCGACGATGACCGCCGGATCACCATCGAATAGGGGCTTATTTCACCAATCCCGCCAGCGCGCCCTTGAGCTTCTCCGCGGCCGCGGGGGCCGACGGGGCCTTGCCGGCGAAGATGTCCTTGGGCGAGATCTCCGCGCCGTAGAAATCCCGGTTGGCCTTGCGGTCCTCCTGGATGGACGTTCCCTGCAGGGTCAGCCCGGCGTAGAGGCCGCGGCTTCGTGAATAGGAGAGGATCTCCGCCTTGAGCTCGGAGTCCGTGCTGGCCTCGGCCGAGCGGCCGAGCGGTCCGGCGGCGATGCCGGCGTCCGCGCCCAGCGTGAACTTTCCTCCGGAGATATTCTCGATGCCCTTGGAGGTCCGGAAAACGAGAACGATGTCGGCCGACTGCACGCCGGCCTGCCAGCCGATGCTTCCTCCCGTGATCTCGATGAAGGCCGGGTCGCTCCAGCCGCCGCTCGTCCGGACGAGAACGACGCCCCGGCCGTGGCGGCCTCCGATGACGAGACCGGCCCGGATGACGTCGGGGATGATGGCGATCCCGGCGCAATCTCTGATGAGGCTCTCCGGGATGCTCTTGTCCGATTCTTTCATCATCTCTTCGAGGACGCGGATGGCGTCCTCGACCTTCTTGACCTGGTCGCTCGCGTCATTAACGGCGGTCACGTCACTCCCGGACTCCGGCCGGGCCAGGCCGGGGGAAAGCGCCAACAGAACGGCCAGCGGCAACGCCGCCCATTTTCCCATGGTCATATCGTCCTCCCTTTCTGGCTTCGCGTGAGAATCTTTTTCAGTTCTTCGGCGGCCCGCTTCGCGTCCGGGGCGCCGAGGATGGCCGAGACGACGGCGATGCCGTCCGCCCCGGCCGCGGCGACTTCCGCGGCGTTCCGCGGGTTGATGCCGCCGATGGCTATGACGGGAATGCTGATCGCGCGCTTGACGAGTTTGATCCCGTCGGGCCCCAGGACGGCGAGCGGCGTGTCCTTCGTCGCCGTGGCATGGGCCGGGCCGGCGCCGACGTAATCCGCGCCGTCCCGTTCGGCGCGGAGGGCCTCGTCGGGCGTATTGACGGAGACGCCGATCACGGCGCCCGGTCCGAGAAGGCGGCGGGCGAGAGGGACCGGCATGTCCTCCTGGCCGAGATGGACGCCGGCGGCGCCGCAAGCCAGGGCGATGTCGACCCGGTCGTTGACGAGGAGCGGGACGCCCGTCCCGGCGAGCCGCCCGGCGAGGGCCAGCCCGAGCTCGATGAAGGCGGCTCCGGGGAGGGATTTCGCCCTGAGCTGGACCACGGTCACCCCGCCCGCGACGGCCGCGTCGACGAGGCCCGGAAGGTCTCGTCCCGAGGCATAGTCGGCGTCGGCGACGAGATAGAGGGAATAATCGGTGGCCATCCCTTCCAGTATACCAAAAAAAGAAGGGACCAGGTCTTCGGGCAGGTCCCTTCTTTTTCTCCGCTGGTTTTGATAAAGTAAGCCTGCCATGAGCATCGATCTCAAAGACTACATCCTCGACGTCCCCGATTTCCCCAAGCCGGGGATCATCTTCAAGGACATCACGCCGATCATTCAGAGCTCCCAGGCCTTCACCGCGTCCATCGACGAGCTCGCCGCCTGGGCGATAACACGAAAGCCGGAGATCATCGTCGGGATCGAATCCCGCGGCTTCCTCTTCGCCGCGGCCCTGGCCCGCGACCTCCGCCTTGGCATGACCGTCATCCGCAAGAAGGGCAAGCTTCCCCGGAAGTGCGCCACCGTCGTGGCCCCGAACGAATACGCCGTCGAGCACTTCGAGATGCACGTTGACGCCGTGGCTCGCGGCCAGCGCGTCCTCATCATCGACGACCTCATCGCCACCGGCTCCTCCTCGGTGAGCGCCATCAACCTGGTCAAGCTCCTCAAAGGCGATGTCGTCGGTTTCGGCGCCGTCGTCGAGCTGTCCTTCCTGAAGGGCGTCGAGGCGATCCGCAAGGCTCACCCGGAGGTCGCGGTCCACGCCCTCGTCCGTTATTGAGGCCTGAGGCCGGCGGCCCGGTGATGAGCAGGGAACAGGAAGGATGGAGATCATGATGCGATGCAAAGCCGCGGCCCCGGCCGTTCTGCTGCTATCCCTCGCCGTTTCGGGCTGCGTCCGCGCGCCCGCCCCCGCCACGACACCGCGCCTCTCCGCCCCCGACAACGGCTGGGTCGCCCGGACCCTCAAGAAGATGACCATCGAGGAGAAGGTCGGCCAGATGATCGCCTGCCGCTTCACGGCCGAGTTCCGCAACGCCGACAGCGCGTATATCCGCGATCTTGAATCGCTCGTCTCGAGATCCGGGATCGGCGGCCTGATCCTATTCGCCCCGGCGCGCGTCTACGAGACGGCCGAGCTCGCCAACGCCTTTCAGAAGCTGGCCAAGGTGCCGCTCCTCATGGCCTCCGATTTCGAGAGGGGAGCGGCCAACCGGGTCACGAGCGCGACCCTCTTCCCGCCGCTCATGGGGCTCGGGGCGACCGGCTCGGAGGACGACGCCTATGCCATGGGCCGGATCACCGCCCTCGAGGGCCGGGCCATGGGCATCCATATGGCCTACGCCCCGGTCGTCGACGTCAACATCAATCCCGATAACCCCATCATCAACACCCGTTCGATCGGCGCCGACCCGGCCCTCGTCAGCCGTCTGGCCGACGCCTTCATCCGCGGCGTCCAGGACAACGGCATGATCGCCACGGCCAAGCATTTCCCGGGGCACGGCGACACGTCGCAGGATTCCCACAGCCTCTTGCCGACGATCGCCGCCGACCTCGATCGCCTCGAAAAGGTCGAGCTCTTCCCCTTCAAGCGGGCCATCGACGCCGGCGTCCGGGCCGTCATGACCGCGCACCTGGCCGTCCCGGCCCTCGACCCGACGCCCGGGCTCCCGGCGACCCTGTCCGCGCCGATCATGACCGGCGTCCTGCGTGAGAAGATGGGCTTCAAGGGGCTTATCGTGACCGACGCTCTCGAGATGGGCGGCGTGACGAACGCCTACTCGACCGAGGAGGCCTCGCTGCGGGCCGTGCTGGCCGGCGTCGACCAGCTCCTCCTCCCGCCGGAGCCGGACAAGGTCATCGCTTATCTCGCCCGCGCCGTCCGCGACGGCCGCATCTCGATCTCCCGGATCGACGAGTCCGTGCGCCGCATCCTCGAGGCCAAGGCCTCGCTCGGCCTCCACCGCGACCGCTTCGTCAAGATCGACGGCCTCCGCCGCGCGGTCGCGCCCCTGGGCTACCTCGATCGGGCCGCGAAGATCCTGGAGGGCTCGGCGACGCTTGTCCGCAATGAAGGCGGCGTCCTGCCGCTGGCCGTCGCGCCCGAGAAGCTGGCCATCCTCTCGTTGAGCAGCGACCTGGGCGATTATTTTGCCGGCCAAGCCTTCGTCTCGGCGGTGCGGTCCCGGTTCCCCGAGGCGGCCGCCTTCTACGCGGACGCGGATACCGGGCAGGATCGTCTCGACGAGGCTTTCACCGCGGCCGCTACGGCGGACACGGTCGTCCTGGCCCTTTTCTCGAGGCTTGTCGATAGGAAGGGAAGCGTCGGTCTCGAGCAAAGCCACATCGATCTCATCCGCAAGCTGGCCGCGCTCCCGGACGGGCCGAAGATCGTCGCCGTCTCGTTCGGCAGCCCCTATCTCCTGAGGGAGTTCCCCGAGGTCGAAGCGTACCTCTGCCTGTACAAGGACACACCGGAGACGCAATCGACGGCGGCCCGGGCCCTGGCCGGGGAGATGGACGTCACCGGCAAGCTGCCCGTCTCGATCCCCGGCCTCTATCCGATCGGTCACGGGCTCGAGCTCAAAAAGAAAGCTCAGTAAAAGGGAGGCCGCGATGAACTACAAATTCCTGGGCAAGACCGGGGTCAAGGTCTCGACCATCGCCTACGGCACGATGTCCTTCGGCGGCGACGCCGACGAGGCCGGCTCGAAGGCCCTCTTCGCGGCCTGCCGCGCCGCCGGCGTCAACCTCTTCGACTGCGCCGATATGTACTCCGCCGGCCGGGCCGAGGAGATCCTGGGCCGCCTCATCAAGGACTGCCGGGAAGAGGTGCTCATCACGAGCAAGGCCTACTTCCCGACCTCCAAGGACGTCAACGCCATGGGCGCGTCGCGCCGCCACATCATGTACGCCGTCGAGGCCTCGCTCCGCCGCCTCCAGACCGACCGCATCGACATCTACTACGTCCACCGCTTCGACGACCGGACGGCGCTCGATGAGACCCTGCGCGCCCTTGACGACCTCGTGCGGCATGGCAAGATCGTCTACGCCGGGGCCAGCAATTTCGCCGCCTGGCAGGTCGCCAAAGCGCTGGGCATCTCCGCGAAGGAGGGCCTGGCCTCGTTCGCCTGCATCCAGCCCATGTTCAATCTTCTCAAGCGCCAGGCGGAATCCGAGATCCTGCCCATGGCCCAGTCCGAAGGGCTCGGCGTCTTCCCCTACGGCCCTCTCGCGTGCGGCCTGCTCAGCGGCAAGTACGGCCCGGCCCGCCGGCCCGAGACGGGGCGGCTCATCACCAACAAGATCCATGCGACCCGCTACGCCGACGCCCTGAACTACGAGATCGCCGAGCGCTTCACCGCCTTCGCCGCCGAGCGCGGTTTCGATCCGGCCGGATTGGCCGTGGCTTGGGCCGCGTCCCATCCGGCGGTGACGGCGCCCCTCATCGGCGCCCGCAACACGGCCCAGCTCGCGCCCCTGCTTGCGGCCGTGGATATTCCGATGACGCCGGAGCTCAGGGCCGAGATCTCGGCCCTCTCGCCCGAGCCCGCGCCCGCCACGGACCGGAACGAGGAGCGGACAGACTTCAACTTCGGCGTCCGCTAAAGAAGAAGGGGTCAAACCTTAATTCTTATAATCTTTATAACATTTAAGGTTTGACCCCTTCTGATGCGCTGGTTTGACGCGGGGTCCGGCGAGGCCTATAGTGGCACTGAATAACGGAGCGACCCATGACACATTTCCAGCGCGCGGCATTTACCGCCGCCGTTGTCCTCGCGATCTTCACCGCCGGCCTTGTTCCGGCCCGGGCCCTCGAGCCGCCGACGAAAGAACAGATCGCGCGCTACAAGCTCGACGGCACCCTGGCCGCCCGGGTCGCCCAGGCCAGGGCCTTCGGCAACCACAAAGTCCCCCAGCGTATCCAGGACCGCCTCCGGACGAAGCTCGCCCGCCTTTTGCCCGGCCGCAACCTCCTCTCCGCCCGCCCGGCCTCCGCCTCCGTCCTGGCCCCGCCGCCCGCCTGGGACGGCATGCCGACCACCGGGACCGTCAACGTCCTGGCCCTGCTCATCTCCTTTTCGGACTATCCCGGAACGACCCTCCCGGCGACCTTCGGATCCCGGCTCTTCGGGGCCGGAGCCGGCGCGCCGCCCTTTGACAGCCTGAGAAACTTCTACCAGCGCTCCTCCTACAATCAGCTGACGATCACGGGGAACGTCCTCGGCTGGTACCAGACGCCTTACGCCCGGAGCACCGTCGCCGAGACCGATGCCGGCCGCCAGAACGTGATCAAGGAGGCCCTGGCCTATTACGATGCCCAGGGGCACGACTTCTCGCAGTACGACAACGACGGCGACGGGGCGATCGACTATTTCTGCGTCTTCTGGAGCGGCCCGCACGGCGAGTGGGCGGAGTTCTGGTGGGGCTACTACACCTGGTTCGCGGATTCGTCCTACCGCATCGACGGCAAGCGGCTGACGAACTATTCCTGGCAATGGGAGCTCTACAATTACCCGGACGGTTCCTTCTCCCCGAGCACGATCATCCATGAGACAGGCCACGCCCTGGGCGTGCCGGACTATTACGACTACGACGATGCCATCGGGCCGAGGGGCGGCGTCGGCAGCCTCGACATCATGGACGGCACCGGCGACCATAGCTGTTTCTCCAAGTTCATGCTGGATTGGATCACGCCGACGGTCGTTTCGGGGGGCTCGCAGTCGATCAGCTTGAGGGCCTCCGGCCAGTACCCCGACGCGGCCCTGTTCATGCCGGGCGCCGTGCCCGGCCGGATCTTCGACGAGTACTTCATGGTCCAGAACCGCCACCGGTCCGGCAACGATATAGGCCTCTTCACCGGCTCCGACGGCCTCATCGTCTGGCACGTGGACGCCCGTCTCAACACCTGGAGCTCCGATTACCTTTACGACAATTCGTACACGGAGCACAAGCTCCTGCGTCTCATGGAGGCGGACGGCCTCGAGGAGATCGAGACCCTGGCCGGCTCGGCCGATGCCGAGGATTACTACAAGGCGGGGATGACGCTCGGGCCGCTGACCTTCCCGAATTCGGCCCGGTACGACGGCGCGGCCACATCCATGACCCTGTCGGCCATCACCGGGACGACGACCCCGATGGGCCTGACCATCACGGCCTCCGACTCACCGCCTACGGTCGCCATCACCAACCTCGTCGAAGGCCAGAGGGTCTATGGGACGGTCGCCGTCGAGGTCGCCGCGAACGACGATCTCGGCCTGGCCCGGGTCGAGCTCTACGGCGATACGACCCTGGGCCAGACGCTGATCGCGCCGCCGTTCTCGTTCTTGTTCGACACGACCCTGTTCTCGAACGGGACGCACACGGTCCGGGCCGTGGCCTACGATTCGATCGGCCTCACCGGCGATGACGCCGTCTCGGTCGTCACGGACAATATCTTTCCCCCCGTGAATCTCAAGGCGTCCAAAGCCGCGAACCGGAGCCTGCTCCTCCGGGAATATGTCAACGTCCTGACCTGGGCGGACAATTCCCGGAACTCGGGCGTGCTGAAGTACCGGATCTACCGGGTGACCGGCGGCGTCCGCGCGCTCGTCGCCGAGCTGCCCAAGGCCGCCGGCAATACAGTCTATCGGTACCTCCACCGGGGCATCGCCGCGACGGAGGTTTACACGTACCTGGTCGTCGCCGTGGGGGACCTCGACCGGGAGGGGATCGCCGCTTCGATCACGGCGAGGTGATCACCGGGGGGAAGGCCGGTGCCGGCCCGTCCCCCCGGCGGAATGAGCGGTTCGAAGCTTTCCCTTATTCGTAGACGAGGATCTCGACCCGCCTGTTCTGGCTGCGGCCGTCGCGCGTCCCGTTGTCGGCGAGCGGCATGGAGCTGCCGAGGCTGACGACGGACATGCGATGGAGCGGGATCTTGTACTGCGTGTAGAGATACATCATGACCGCTTCGGCCCTCTTCTGGCCGAGGGCCATGTTGACCTCGTCGGTCCCGGTGCTGTCGGTGTGGCCCTGGATCTCGATGTAGACGCCCTTGTTCTCGGAAACGAGTCTCTGGACGAACGCGTCGAGAACGCCCTTGGCTTCGGGGCTGAGCGTGAAGTTGTTGAACGCGAACTTGGCGGCGTCGTTCCTCAGCGTGGCCGTCATGACGAGGTTGCCTTTGATGAGGGTCTTGACCTCGCCGATCTCGCCCTCGACCGCCTTGAACTGGTTGTCGTGCTGGGTGATGAGCGAGCCGATCGTGGTCAGCTTCTCATCGTGTTCCGAGATCCGCTTCTGGCTGGCCTCGACCTCGGTCGAAACCTCCGCGATCTTCGAATCGAGGGTGGCCGATTCCGTCCGGACGAATTTTTTGGTGGCGCAAGCCGGTCCCGCGATGACGGCGGCCAAAAGGACGAAGCCTGCGAACATGATGAGCTTCCTGTTCTTCATGAGAACCTCCTGATGATGATTCTTGCCGGGCGACTGAACGTCGTCGATACTCCCAAACCCCGCATGCAATGATTTTAGGCCTTTCCCGGAGAAAAAGGAAGGGCCGGGGGTCAAAATACCCATAAGGGGGGATTCCGGGAGATTCTCCCGGGCTAGTAGCCTTGGCGGGTGCGGATCTTGTGTTTGTAATTCGGCGTCGTCACCCGGATCCAGCGGTAGAGCTCCGAGGTATCCTGGTAGGACGTGTATCCGATGATGTACTGATGGCTCTGTTCATTCTTGATCTCCTGGACGACGGCGGCGAGGTCTGTCGCCTCGTTCAGGAACCAGGCTTTGGCGCCCGTGGCCTTGGAGAACTTGTCCAGGGTCTCGACGATGCCGGTCGTGGTCAGGCCGGCCACCCGCTTATGGCCCGCGAGCTGCTCATTGCGGGGGATCTTGTAGCCGATCGCATAGATGGGGACATCGACCCGGCGGGCGATCTCGAGGGCCTGTTCGGGCGTCGATTGGCTGTCGTTCTCGATCCCGTCGGTGAGCAGGAGGAGGGCCCGCTTTTCGTTCTTGGCCCTGGTCGCGAACTCAGGCGACACGCCCACGGCGTCGTTGAGGGCGGTCTGGCCGTAGGCCTTGGCCGCGTCGAGGGCCTTGAGGAACTCCGTCTTGTCCGTCGAATGCTTGGCGGCGACCTCGACCTGGCCGTCGGCGAAGAGGAGGAGGGCGACCTCGTCCCGGGGCCGGAGGAGCCGGGTGGCCAGATCGCGGAGGGCGGCCTTGCATTCCTCGAGCTTGTGCTCGAGGGCCATGCTGCCGCTGACGTCGAGCAGGACGGTCAGGCTGAGCGGCGCCCCGAAATCGTGCATAAAGTAGGTGATCGGCTTCTTCTTGTTGTTCTCGTAGATCGTGAAGTCTTTCTCGACGAGGTTGTTGACGAACCGCCCCTTGGAATCCTGGACGGTGACGGCCAGGGTGATGGCCCGGACGACATATTCGTGAACGGCCTGGTCCTTGACCTGCTCCTGGGCCAGGGCCGCCCCGGCCGGCCAGACGGCGGCCAGCGAGGCAAGGATGATCATGACCAGGACTTTGCTTTTCATGGCTCACGTGAGGGCTGAGATTCCATGATACCATGCCCTCTCTGGTTTTGTCGTGTGGACGGCCTGACTTAGGAATCCTTGCCCGACCGCAGGATCGCGGGCCGGGGATGCCCGGTCAGGTCTTCAGGATCTAGCCAAAGATCCCGTCGGCCCCGGAGATTTGGTTTTGGAACGGCCGAGGGGAGCCCCATCTCTGCCCGCAGTTCCGTCTTCGCCGTAAGGGTGGGCCATCCAAAGGGGGTAGTCGGAAACGATCAGCGGGTTTTCACCTTCGTGCATATCAACGACAACGGGCGGGGTCGGGGCGACTTGGAGCCTCTCTTGGAGCTTTCGGCCGTCAGCCATCAGGATGAGAAAATACGCCGGGATGACGAGGGAACAGATGAAGGCCGCGATGTAGGTACTCAGTTATCTGCCCATCCTATTCACGAAGCCCCGCAGGTCCTTTTCCCAAATCCGTGTGATCTGTACGCACTTTCCCGAACTATTTCACATGCGTGGACAACTGTCAAGTCTTTTGTTATCAATCTGTTGCAGATAGGCCGCGGGACCCCACATGATGAGGTTCCTTCATTGGGGGCCGCTAGGGCTTGTATGATCCCCGTGATCTCCATGGCTTCCCCACTTTCGCACGCGGCCGGGACGAACGAATCCCCTTTTCGGGGGATTATCGGGAGCATCGCGACGAGCCTCGGTTCCTTGGCCGGTCGTGCTATATTATCATCGGTGCGCGCGTCCCGGTTCGGGACGGAGCAGAGGAGGAGTCTCAGTGGCAAGAAAACGGTTCAACGGCCAGTTGCTTCTGGCCGGCTTCAGCCTGATCTTTTTGGCCACGGCCGCGGCTCAACATACCGCGAAACCGCCGGACGAGGAGGTTTGGCAGGGCCCCCGCCAGTATGTCACCGTCGAAGACTTCCCGGCGACGGGGATGATCCTGGACATCGGCGGGGGAGGGTGGGGGGTCATCGGCCAGCTCAAGGGCAAACAGGTCATCGCCATCGACATCAGCGATAAGGAGCTCCTGGAGGCCCCGCCCGGCCCGCTCCTCAAGATCGTCATGGACGCGAGGGATCTCCAATTCCTGGACAACACGTTCCCGACGTCCACCGTCTTTTTCACCTTCATGTTCATGGCGCCCGCGGACCACGAGCGCGTGTTTCGCGAGCTGCGCCGCGTGCTGGCGCCCGGCGGCCGGCTCCTCATATGGGATGCCGTCCTGCCCCGGCTCGATGACAAGCGGAAGAAGTTCGCCAGCATCCCGATCACGTTCAAGCTGCCCGGCAAGGAGATCAACGCGGGCTACGGCACCTATCTTGTCCCCGGCGGCCAGGGGCTGGCCCACTTCGAGGACCTGGCCAAGAGGACAGGATTCATCGTCGTCTCGAAGCGATCCGTCCAGGATTGGTTCTTCCTGGAGCTCGTCAAGCCGGCGCCCGGGAAATAGGCTTCTTTTCCAGCTTGCTCTCCAACAAGGCGATGCCCTGCAGAATGACAAAGGACTCGTCGTTCGTCTTGATATCGAGGGGGATCCCGGACTTTTCCAGGAGCGTTCTCATCCTCTCCGCGAGATAGGCGATCGAGTTGGAGATGTAGAACGGGAAGTACCAGAAATAGCCGAACGCCAGGATCAGACAAAAGGCCCCGATAATGGCCATAAGGCGGATGATCCCGACGGAATCGTCCTTCGCCATCCGGCTTTTCCGCTCGACCGCCTGCATGTTGAGATCGTTGATGTTATTGATCGTGCGCGAGAGCTTTTCGTGGGACGGCTGGTACTCGTTGAAATAGAGGGCCCGGCCGCCCTCCCCCTTGATGAATCGAAGGCAAAGATCCGCGTACAGAGCGTAGCCCTGGTTGACCGAAGCCATGTATTCGCTTTCATGGATCTCGGTGATGTTGTCGTTTTGGGACTTGAGGTTGTTTTCGAACGCGGTCTTGCCGGCCTCAAAGAGCTTCAAGTAGTAGTCGGATGGGTTTTTTTCATCGGCTGGATTGAAGACGATGCTGCTGATGGCCGTCCGCATATCCTCAAGGGCCGCGATCATGTTCTTGGAGAAGACGAGGGATTTATAGTTGTCCTTCAGGATGTTCTCGGCGTCCCGCGAGAGCTGGCCGATATAGTAGGAGCAGACGAAGGCCAGGACAATAATGATCAGGAATAAGAACCCCAAGCCCAAGCTCAGCTTCTTCTTGAGTGTCATGGTGTCTCCTTTATGCCGAAGATTCCCAATCTCGGATCGCCCTCCAGGCTTCCTCCGGCGTCCGGACGGACCGCAGGGCCTGCATGAGAGACCTGTTCTGGGACGCCCGGCTGGCCAGGCCCAAGAGCTTGACCTGCGTATCGGGCGCCTGGGCCGGGGACAGGATGAGGAAAACGATCTCGATGGGCTTGTCCGTCGCCACATCGATGACCCCTTCTCGCGTCAATCCCACGGCAATGACCGGAGCGGCCAATCCCTCCACGCGGACGTGCGGGAACGCCACCCCCTCGTTGAAGAACGTCGAGCCCTGGGCTTCCCGTTTCATGATGGACTCGAAAAGGCCTTCTCCGGCGTCGATCCCCGTTTCCTTCCCGAGGGTCGAGGCCAGGCCCTTGAGAACGGTCTCTTTCTCGACCGCCGTCTCCCAGATCACGATATGCCGAGGGGACGAGAGCAGGCTTAGGCGAGGGGGCTCGATCGGCGGCAGACCGGGTCCCCCGGCCGCCTCGGCGGGCGAAGCGTCTTCCGGCATTCCCGGCTGAGGCCGGACGGACGCGGCCGGCGCCTCGCACGTGTCGATGACGATGACCGTGACCTGCCGGGCGTTCTTGATCAGGTCTTCGACGACCGTTTTGTTCCGGCCAATCCTTTTCCAGAGGGGCTTCGGGAAAGCCCGGCCCACGACGATATGACCGACCCTGTATTCCGCGGCGAACCGGAGGATGGTGTCGGCGATATCTTCGCCCTTGTAGGTGAAGACCATGGCCCCCAGCTGTTTGGCCAGCGTCAGCGTTTCCGAGAGATGGCGCTGCACCTGGGCGTCGATGACGGTGGCCTCCTCGGCCGGCGTCTGGACATAGACGGCATACCAGTTCCGGTTGAATTTCCCCGCCAGGCGCGAACCGTAGCGCAGCAGCTTCTCGCTGTTCGGCCCGTGCGAGCTCAAACAGACCATGACCTGGTCGGAGGCGGCGCCTCCCTCCGCCCCCTGGGCCTCGCGCCGGCGCAGGTCGATCTGGGCCGCGACCTCGCGGAGCGTCAGCTCGCGCAGCTTCTCCAGGTTCGACCTTATGAAAAAGTTGGCCATCGCGGTTTCGATGCGCTCGGCCGGGTAGATCTTCCCTTCTTCGAGGCGCTTGCGGAGGTCCGCGGTCGCCAGGTCGACGTCGATGATCTCGTCCGCCTCGGCCAGGACGGAGTCCGGGATACGCTCGCGGACCTTGACCCCGACGGCCGCCTCGACGATGTTGCAAAGGCTTTCGAGGTGCTGGACATTGAGGGTGCTGATGACGTGGATCCCGGCGTCCAGGACATCCTGGACATCCTCGTATCTCTTGGCATTCCGGCTGCCCGGGATGTTCGTGTGGGCGAGCTCGTCGATGAGGGCCACCTGCGGCTTGCGGGCGATGACCGCCTCGGCGTTCATCTCCTCGATCGCGATGCCGTGGTATTCCTGAACGCGCCGGGGAACGACCTCGAGGCCCTCGGCCAGCCGGGCGATATCGGCCCGGCCATGCGTTTCGAGGAGGCCGATCACGACGTCGATGCCCTCGCCCTTGAGCCGGTGGCCTTCCTGGAGCATCTGGTAGGTTTTGCCGACGCCGGCCGAATAGCCGAGGAAGATCTTCAGCCGCCCCCGTTGGGCCCGGCGGATCATCTGCAGAAAAGCGTCGGCCTTATCTTCCGGCATCGCCGACTCCGTCGAGCATGAGGTTCAGACGCACGACGTTCACCCGGGGATCGCCCAGGATGCCGAGCGTGCGGCCTTCGGTACAGGCCTCGATCCGGGCAAGAACAACAGACTCCGAGAGGCCCCTGGCTTTCGCTATGCGGGGGGCCTGGCACCGGGCGTTCTCCGGAGAGATATGGGGATCGAGCCCGCTCCCGGAGGCGGTGACGGCGTCGGCCGGCACCGGCGCCGAGGCGGCCAGCCCATTCTCCGCCCGGTATTGGTCGATCCGCCTTTGAACCTCAAGGATGAGGTCTTTCGATAAGGGCCCGAGATTCGTCCCGCCAGACCGGCCGCCATCGTATCCCTGTCCAGCCGCCGAGGGACGCGGGTGAAAATAAGCCGGGCCGGAGAACCCCTGGCCGATCAGGCTCGATCCGACGACCACGCCGTTCCGCTCGATGAGCGAACCGTTGGCCCGGCCGGGAAAAAGGCCCTGCGCCAGTAACCAGGAAACGAGAGGATAGAGGCCGCAGAGAATGATGGCCAGAAAGGCCACGGCCAGGAACGATCTCCGCAGGTCCGCCAGCCAGCTCTTCATTTTGGCTCTTCTTTCCTCATGTCAAACAAGGTGCAAGGCATTGATGATCATGTCGATGAGCTTGATCCCGGGAAAGGGGGCGATGAGCCCGCCCAATCCGTAGATCATGAGATTGCGCCGGAGAAGGGCCGCCGCGCCCAGGGGGCGGAACCGCACGCCGCGGAGCGCCAGGGGGACGAGCGCGATGATGATCAGGGCGTTGAAGATGACCGCGCTCAAAATGGCGCTCGCCGGCGAACGGAGCCCCATGATGTTGAGGGGCGCGATGACGGGGAAGACGCTGACGAGCATGGCCGGAATGATGGCGAAATACTTGGCGACGTCGTTGGCGATGCTGAAGGTCGTCAGCGCGCCCCGG
>Ga0214473_10001714_pt1 | contig 28267 bp, 41 predicted proteins | sample RVTome_7_FD_203509 | JGI IMG/M metagenome (GOLD analysis project Ga0214473, IMG submission 203509) | Soil microbial communities from uranium-contaminated site in the Upper Colorado River Basin, Wyoming, United States - RVT98D197 | ecosystem: Environmental > Terrestrial > Soil > Contaminated >...
CGAGCCCTACCTCGACCCCGAGACCATGGAGCTCCGCAAGGATTTCGCGTCCTCGGGGTTCCTGGCCGGGTTCTTCTCGGTCTGGGCCCGCGCCGGCGCGCCGGCGACCACGAAGGCCTTCAAGGAGCTCCTGTCCGAGTACATCGGCAGCATCCGGTCGATCCAGGAGGGTCGGAAGGCCAAGGAGATCGAGGCCGAGATCAAGGCCAAGTCCCGGGACATCATGCCCAGCCGGCCCCGGGGTCCAGCTACCGTGTCGAAAGGCCAGTGGCGCGGGCTTCCCTCTACCGGTGGGGCGATCGTCGAAGGCATCCACCATGTCTTCCCGGCCCCCGATGCCAGGCTCAGGATGCCCCCCAGGGAGGAGAAACGCCTCTGGGACCTGGTCTGGTCCTCCTACGCGGAGCACCTGGCCAAGGGCAAGACGAAGCGAGCCAAGGCCATCGAGAAGCGGCGCGAGTTCACGATGAAGACCGGCCCTGGGGGCACTGTCACCGCGAGCGGCCGAATGAAGCGCAAGCGCTAGGCTTGTGATTCGCAAGGGCTGACCTTAGCCATCCGAACTCCGGATGGCCAAGGTGAGCTATTGCTTTGTCCACTCAACCCATGTACATAGAAAGGGGGATGCGAGGATGAATCTCACGGACGCGATGGCGGTCATTGGGTCGCTGTCACAAACGAGCAAGGGTGATGGGAGCTGGCGGTCCTGGGGAATACCAGCCCAGGCCTGTTTGCGCGGATCTGACCTCGCCAAGATGGTCGGCACGGCGTGTCGGATCTGCTACGCCAAGAAGGGGAACTACCGGTTCTCCGGAGTCAACGCGGCCCTCTTTCGCCGGCTCGACGCAACGAGTGACCCGAGGTGGCCAGAGGCGATGGCGGTGGCCATCCGCGAGCTCTCCCACGACCACTTCCGGTGGTTCGACTCGGGCGATCTGCAGAGCGCATCGCACCTGGACCAGATCCTCGAGGTCTGCCGGCGCACCCAAAGCACCCGCCACTGGCTCCCAACGCACGAACCGTTCATCGTCGGCGCGCGCATCGACGCGCTCCCGAAGAATCTCTGCGTCAGAATCAGCGCCGACCTCATCGAAGATCGGCCGATCACGCCGACGTGGGGGCTTCCAACCTCGACCGTTCACCGGTTCAAGGGGGAGCCTGTCCCGGCGCCGACCGGGAATCCGAAGCATTCCATCGAGTGCTCAGCCTACCGCCGCGATGGTCGCTGCGGTCGCTGCCGTGCCTGCTGGGATCCTCGGGTGAGGAACGTCAGCTATCTCAAGCACTAGGGGACACGATGAACTACCCGATACTCGATCTTTCCGGCGTGGCATGGACCAATGCCGGGTCGGCCACCTACGACGATGACGCCGAGACCGCGGCCGACAGCTGCCTCCTCGGTACCGTCCAGATCTCAAGGGCGGTGTTCCACGCCCAGGCGATCCGCGTCGTTTCCGACGGCAACGGCATCCAGGAGGCCGAAGACCCCGCCCTCGAGGGGGACTACGACTACGCGCGTCGCCTCTGCGCCGATGGCCCCCTCATGACCGTCAAGATCGATGGCCACGAGGGTGACTACGTCGTCGTCATCTACCCGCACGCGAACTGAAGGAGGTCCTATGGGCACTGATTGTTTGGATACGACCTCCATCGAGGATACCGTGAAGATCTTGCTTCCGGGCATTTCTGCCGGGGAGTGGCGGACCCTCCACTACACACTCATCAACTACGATGAGGTCAGACACCCCAGGGACCCGATGCCGCCCTGTCGGGATTGTGCGGGCGACATGGCTCCCCACTCCCACTACCATCTCTGGGCGATCCTCACCAATAAGATCGGTGACCATCTCTCCAAGCATGAACGCGACATCGTAGAAGAGCGATACCGCGGACTCGGTCGCTACTGGCAAGTACCACAAGACGAGCCGGGGCGACACATCGCGTTCTTCCTCGTCCGGCAGTACGCCGATGGCGCGTCCTACCAGGGCTATCTGGAGAGCGACGGACCCTTCTTCTTCACCTGTCCCGTTCGCTATCTCGGCGTCGTCCCATCGCGCGCAGAGATCATCTTCCGGGATGGCTGGACCTGGAGGATGCGCGTCAGCGACTACTCGCGGCTGTCCAAACGACGCAAAGCTCGCCGCGCAGCAAGAGGAACTGAGAAAGGAGGTCTATGAACTACTTGGTAGTGATGTCGGCGCGCGGTAACCCGGACTTCCGCCAGGCCGATGGACCTCTGCCCGGGGTTCCTCGCTGCGTTCTCCTGGTTGCGAGTCTCAAGGTTGCCTCCAAGGCGTGTCTCGACTACATCGAGGAGTGGGACCTGGGGAGCGGGAACTGGAGCGGTCGCCCAGGTCTCCTACAACGGCAAGGTCTGGGAGCCTGGGCCGTGGCCCCGGAAGGAGATCAACATCGGATGACGACCTGCTTGGTGCCGCGAACGATCGCGGCATCAGTCGGGGAATCATCCCCACGTTCCGGCATGGCCGGGACACACCGGGCTTGGCCCGGAGGAGAACCTGATGAAACTCGATGAGAACACCACTGTCACCATCAACTACTCACTGTCAGAGGAGGCATATCGCGCCAGAGTGGTCGCGGGAGATCTCGGAACTCAGGACAAGTCATTCGACTGTCCGGTAGTCGCTCTGAGTCCGGCCGCGAGGCTTGCCCTGCTCGATTACCAGGGCGGGTTCAAGTTCGAGTGGGCCGTCCCCGTCGCGGCGCTTCCCACACTGGAGGAGGTATCCGACCACATCATCATCAAGCTGTACGAGGAGGTTGCCGAGCTCGAGAAGATCGCGGCATGGTGCCGGTCCCATCTGGCGGAGCTCGTGGAGCACTGGGGCGGCCTGGGCCTCTCCGGCGGGGACATCTATAAGAGCCTGGTCGAGGTGTGGCATAGGGACTTTCCTGTCGATTACCGCATCGACAATCAGTGGGTACCCGACGACGTCAAAAAGGCCGTCAAGATCGGGTGTGAGAACCGGAGGGCGGCGGTGTTTGCCCTCGAGCTCGAGGCCCGGAGGATTCGCCAGGAAGCGGTCCTCGTCAGGCTCGAGAAAGACCCAACGCTTGGTCTGAAGTGGGACAATGACTGGAACAATGACCAGGTCTCCGGTTCCGACCTGCACGGAGATGGCCACAATGCCGTGGACGGCGCTGTGAGGGATAGGATGCTCGCGGTGAGAGCGCGGGGCCTGGTCATCGCGGCCACCAGGGCATCGGACAAGGAGCGCCAGGAGGTGCTCTGGCGCGAGGAGCGGAGCATCTGGCTCTCCGAGCACGGCACGGAGAACATGAAGTCCAGGTTGCTCGAGAATCTCCTCCCCGAAGAGGAGTTCGCCGACGCCATCAGAAACTGGGCCTTCGCCCCGCTGGATGGTTTCGTCCGGTACCAGAGGCTCCGTGAGTCCGACGTGCCGCACAGCGAAGCCTGCGATGGGTACGACTGCCATCCCTACTTCGACGTCGACGGCGCCGGCGGCCTGACCGCGGAGGAGTACGCAAATCTCTGCGCCATCCGCACCGCGGCCGGTGGGGGCCCCATCCCGGTGGCGGTGGCTCCGCGGACCCACTCCGGGACATCGGGGTGCGAAACCGAGGAAACGGAAGGCAAGGTATTCCGCCGTAGTGCTCTCTGCACCACGTCCTTCGCGGGGCTCAAGCTCTCGCGCGAGTACGGCATCTAACGGGTTGGTGGACGGACCGGGTAGTTGCCCGGTCCGTCCCCTCCCATGTACACTGCCCGGTCCATCGGACCACCAGGAGGACACATATGGCAGCACCAAGGGAATCCTATCCACTCACCTGGCCGGACGGGAGGCAGCGCATCCCGCCCAGCAAGAGAAAGGATGGGAAGTTCAAACTTCTGCTTGGCGCGGCGCTCGATGACCTGGTCGTCGAGCTCACTCGGCTCCGCGCCACGAACATGGTCATCAGCTCGAACCTGAAAAACCGGCTCGACGGCATCCCCTACTCGAACCAGGCCCAGCCGGACGACCCCGGAGTGGCGGTCTACTTCACCTCGGAGGGGATCGACTACGCCTTCTGCTGCGATACCTGGCGTCGGGTCGAGGACAACGTCCGGGCCATCGGGCTCACCATCGCCGCGATCCGCGGCATCAAGCGGTGGGGGTCGGGTGAGATGATGCAGGCCGCCTTCCGAGGCTTCGCCGCCCTCCCCGCCCCCGGCTCCGACTGGCGGACCACCCTCGGCTTCGGCCAGGGTCAGGTCACGCGGGACCAGGTGCGCGACGCCTACAGGGCCAAGGCCATGAAGGCACACCCCGACCACGGCGGCAACCAGCACGAGATGATGCGCCTGAACGAGGCCCTGGGAGCCGCCAAGCAGGAGATCAAGTGGTGAGGGGCCCCGTCACCCTGGCGGTGACCGGGTCGCTCGGGCACTGGTTCACCGACGATGGCCGCTACGTGAGCACTGTCTTCATAGGCGGCCAGACCCCGAGCGAGGCCTCAGCACTACTCGCCGAGAAGAAGAGGGGGGGGGTCCGCGCCAAATCGCTCATCCGGAGGCGGTTCGGCTTCCTCAGAGTGGTGGCCAGGACAGAGCGTCCAACCGGCAAGCTTGTCTACTGGGATTGCGTCTGCGATTGCGGAAAGACCGTGAGCGTGGACGGAGTCCAGCTTCGCTCTGGCAACAGAACATCCTGCGACGGGCACTCCTGCCCAGTCGCCAGAAAACAAAGGGACAAACGAAAGAGATCTCAGTTATGACCACCGTTGATCACATCACATCCTTCCCGTTCAAGAAGCTCAGCCTCGAGGGGGCCGGATTCAAGAACCCCCGGACCTCGATCGACCCCCGGACGATCGCCGAGCTCGCCGCCTCCATCGCGGAGCGTGGGCTCATGACTCCGCTCCGGGTTTGGACCCCACTCGAGGACCCCGAGCTCCACGTCATCATCGCGGGGAGCCGGAGGTACCTGGCGATCGAGAGGCTCGTCGCCGAGAAGAAGTGCAAGGACCTGGCCGCCGCCATCCCCTGCATCCTCGTCAATGCTGAGATGCGCGGTGGGAGCGACCCGGTCCTGGCCGCAAGGGCCGATGCCCTCACTGACAACATCCAGAGAGAGAACCTCACCTCCTTCGAGATCGCGACCGAGATCACCGCGTTCAGGGAGAGCGGGCTCAAGCTCAAGGAGATCGCCAGTCTCCTCGGCAAGAGCGAGGCCTGGGCATCGAGGAGCCTCTCGTCGTTCCGTGACGCCTCCGAGGCGGTCAAGTCCGCCTGGAAAGTGGGCAAGCTGCCGGACGACGACGTCCAGACCCTGGCCAAGCTCCGCACCGAGAACGAAGCTGGCAAGGCCGTCCCGGACCACGTCGAGATGGACAAGCGCCTGGACAAGATCCTCACGCACCGCGCCGCGGCCACCCCCAAGAAGTCGAGCGCCCAGGCCAGGCAGGCCGCCCGGGGCAAGGACGACTCGGCGCCGACGCCCTCCAAGCCCAAGGTCGACCTGATCCTCCAGTTCGTACTCGCCCTCGAGAAGGCGCCCAAGGCCGAGCGGTACCTCCACGGCGTCCGCGATGGCTTGCGATTCTCAATCGGCGACCTGGGGCCGGGCGAGTTCGGCAAGGAGTTCGCGACCTACGCCACCAAGCAGGGCTTCCTCGGAGAGAGCCAGCCCGAGCCGACTGCGACAGTCACCAAGTCCGCCAGGCGACCGGCGGAGAGGCTGGGGGCGGCCAAGAAGGGGAAGGACGGCTGGAAGGTCGTCTACTCCACCGATGTCGACGGAGTCACCTACACGGCCTACTACTCCTCAAGAGCGTTCGCCCGCGTCGCTGCCGCCGGAGACAAGGTCGGCGAGAACGGTCGGGTCGCGTAAATTGCTTCCTGCGGAAAAACGAGCCCTGCTCACCAAGATCGGCGGCCGACGAGTTGTCGCCTCTATCAGTGGGGGCAAGGACTCGGCAGCACTGAGCCTAATCCTTACCGACCTTGGCATTGAACATGACAGGGTCTTCATGGACACGGGATGGGAACACCCCCGCACCTACGAGTATATCGCCCACGACCTTCCGGCGGTAATCGGTCCAATCACCATCATCAAAGCCCCGCTCACGATGGTTGAGTTAGTGCTGAAGCGGGGCATGTTTCCCTCCAAACGCCGACGCTTCTGTACCCAGGAGTTGAAGGTGTTCCCGATGATGCGACATCTCGCCGACCTGCAGGACGCGGTCGGGGATGTCATCAACACGGTCGGGATCAGGCATGGTGAATCGAAGGCGCGTTCCAAAATGCCTGAGTGGGAATGGTCCAGCGGGTTCGACTGCGAGGTCTGGCGCCCGCTGATTCGTTGGACCGAAGACCATGTCATCGAGATCCACCAAAGGCATGGGCTTGTACCGAATCCTCTCTATCTACAAGGGGCCACCAGGGTGGGATGTTGGCCATGTATCTATGCCAGGAAATCCGAGATCCGCCTGATCGCCGATATCGACCCGTCCCGCATCGATCTCATCCGGTCTCTCGAGGAGAAGGTGGCCATCGCGGCCGCGTACAGATACGCTGAGAAAGGAGAGACCTTCGAGTCGCTCGGATATGTCAAGCCAGCCTGGTTTCAGGCGCCGGTCTCGAATCGGACCGAGGTCGAGTGCGAGCACGATGGTCCCGAAGGATACCTTCCTCAGGGATGTCCGCGTTGTAATGGGACCGGGGTTTACGTCAAGCGATCTGGCGAGCCCTGGTCCATCGACCGAGTCGTAGCCTGGAGTCGCACTGACTATGGTGGAAAACAAATGCGGATGAATGAACTATTCGCTGCCTCCGAGCGTGATGCCGGGTGCATGCGATGGGGGCTCTGCGACACGGGCGCAACCAGTTCTGATTGAAAGGGACTCGAAAGGAACCAAGATGGGAATCAAAACAACCGTATTCGAGGAGATCGCGCGCGGTCTCCTCACCGACTCCCTCGTCGCCGCGAAGGGACGGGGCGAGACCATCCTGCAGGGACACTGTAGCTTCTGCAGTGGCAACTGCCGATCAGGCGGAAGTGTTTGTCTGATCTGCGCCCTGCTCCTTCACCGAAGCATGCGGCCAGACGAGGTCGCCGCAAGCAAGATTGGCCTCGAGCGCACCGCGGCCAAGATCCTGGCGCTCCCCGAGCGCTGGGTGATAGACCTCGTCACCGGCTTCGATGACGACGGCGGCGATGTCACTTACCGGTCGGCCAAGAGCATCGGCCGCCAGCTCTGGAGGAAACATGGCGAGGCCTGACGAACTCGACTTCGAGGGAGTGCTCGAGGAGCTGAAGCTCCCCCTCGACCCGGTGGACCTCTTCGAGCAGCTCAGCCACTGGAAGGGGATCGACCACGTCGACGAGAGGCTCCTCGAGCTATCGGATCCCTGCTTTCTCGAGGGGGCGGTGGCGATCCTTCTCCATCTCCTCAAGCGGAAGCGCGGGCTCGACATGGACCGCCTTCTTCTTATGGTGCGACTGATCGAACTCACCCCCGGGGAGCTATTCGCCGCCGGCGCGATGGGAAGGGCGGCCTCGGCGTGACTGCCAACGACGCAGACCAATGGGACGGTCGCGATGGTGATGTTGTGCTCACGGCCGACCTCGTCCTCGAGCGCAACATGTCCTTCCGCACCCTGGACGCCGATGACTACAAGATCTACACCGACGGCTACCGTCTCCACTGCCTGGGAACGATGACCGTCTGGGATGACACCTTCCAGCCGGGACTACCACCGCCATTGAAGGTTGACCCATGAGCGACAAAGGGGTGAAGTTCAAGATAGGACACCTCTTCGCCGGCATGGGGGGAGGCGCACTGGGGGCTCAGGCCGCCCGGGTCCGCATCGGAGACACCGAGGCGTACTTCGAGACCGTGGGGGGTATCGATATCGACGCCGGCGCCGCGGCCGACTTCGAGTATCTGACCGGGGCGCCCTGCGCCGTGGCCGACATCCACACGATGCAGCCGGCGGACCTGAGGGCTGCAATGGGCGACAGGGCGCCGGACATGATGCTCCTCTCTCCGCCATGTGTTGGTTTCTCAGCCCTTCTCTCGAAGGCCAAGGCCAAGGAGCCGAAGTACCGGGAACTCAACCAACTCGTTCTCAAGGGGTTATTCCTCATCTGCTCGACCTGGGACAGGCCGCCGGCGATCATCTTCATCGAGAACGTCCCCAGGATCACCAGCCGCGGCAAAGACCTCCTCGCCAAAGCCCGCCAGCTACTCCGCGACCACGGCTACGAGGTCACCGAGAACGACTATCACGACTGCGGAGAGATCGGCGGGCTTGCGCAGCACCGCCGGAGGTTCTTCATGGTGGCGAGGGACCCCTCGAGGGTCCCGAACTTCGTCTACCGCCCAGGCAAGCTCCGCGTGAGGGCCTGCGGCGAGGTCCTTTGCGACCTTCCCATGCCTGAGAATCCGGCCGGTGGACCGCTTCACAAGATGCCGAGGATCTCGTGGCTCAATTGGGTGAGGCTTGCGCTCATTCCAGCGGGCGGTGACTGGCGGGACCTTCCAGGGGTCGTGCCGGTCGGCAAAGAGCGGAGGGAGGTCCACCGGCGACACGCGGTAGCCAAGTGGACCGAGCCCACCAGAACCGTCGTTGGTCCCGGAGCGTCGGGTGCCTACAACGTGGCCGATCCCCGGCTCGCCGAGGTCATCAACATGAAGCAGACCGGGGAAGGAGCGCAATCGTTCAAGGGACGCCCCGGGCTCATGGGCGTCCAGCCGTGGGACACGCCCACCGGCGCCGTCACCGCCGGCGCCACGGTCTCGGGCGGCAACGGAACCGCGGCGGTCGCCGATCCGCGCATCGGGCTGAAGGAGAAGCCCGGCCGACACCTCAATCAGTACAACGTCATCGACTGGAGCCGGCCGGCCAAGACCATCATCGCCGCGACCAGACCGGGATCGGGCGCGCAGGCTGTCGCCGATCCGCGCAACTGGCACACAAACGTCCTTGGCGTAATCCCCTGGGATGAGCCATCCGGCACGGTCACCGGGTCAGCGGCGCCGGCCCGGGGAGCCTTCGCCGTCGCCGATCCCCGGCTGGCTTGCAAGCCAAGGTCGGGTGCCTATGGCGTTCTCTCGTGGGAGGATGCTGCCGCCGCGATCACGGGGAGCATGGCTATCGACAACGGACGGGCCGCCATCGCAGACCCCAGGAAGCCACCCGACTTCGTCCCGGTCATCATCGCCCCGGACGGAACCTGGCACCGCCCCCTGACGACCCTGGAGCTGGCCGCCCTGCAGGGGTTCCCCGTGCGCCACCACGGAAAGCCCCTCGAGCTCTCCGGCAAGTCGTCGGTCTCGTGGCGCAAGAGGATCGGCAACGCGATCCCGCCGCCGGCCGCCCAGGCGGTGGCGAGCGAGATTCTGCTCGCCCTCCTTGCCTCCAGGGAGAAGACGTTCGTCTTTCGGATGGACAAGGTGTGGGTCAAGGACGCCGAGATCGACCCCCGGTGGATCGAGGTCGCGCCATGATGGTCCGGTGCCCGCACTGCCAGACACCATTCGAGATCGCGGTCACCAGAACCTACGACGACGACCCCATGAGGGGCTTCAACCGGCACACCGAGAAGTGCCAGAACATGCCCGATCCCGACCGGGCCTACTACAAGAGGGAGAGAACATGGCCGAGAAAGCGCGTGAGGAAGATGGTCAGGGCAAGCCTCTGAGCTTCCGCAAGGAGATCGAGGTCGGGTTCTGCAAGACGGTACGGGGGAATGTCAGTTCGTGGATGACGGCAACCGTGGAGACGGTCGCGCCAGCCGTTGGCCCACCGAGCGTGTTGCTGTTCATCAAGTCGGCCCTCTTCACCGAACTCGGGCTCTACCTCGACCGCCAGCGGGCCGAGGAACTCGGGAAGGCCCTCGTCTCGGCCGCATCCTGCATCGAGGACCCGGATGGCGGGTGAGGAGCCAGGGTACATCGACTGGCTCCACTCGACGCGCTGCGTTGCCAGGTTCCGCGGCGCTGGCGGGGCCTGCCACGGCCCGCTCGAGGCGCACCACGCCGGCAGGAAGGGGATCGGACAGCGTCCCCACGACAGCACAGCGATCCCGCTCTGCCAGCACCATCACCGGAGCCTTCACTCCCTCACAGGGTGCTTCCGGGGGTGGACGAAGGAACGCCGCCGCGAGTGGCTGAGCGGCTGGCTCGAGAAGGTTCGGTCGGCCTGGGATGCACACCGGGCCAGAAGGGCGTCAAGTGTCTAACATCCTTAATACGACGACGTGTTCCGCCTGTCCTTTCATGCACCGCGGGACGATCTCGCACCCGGGCGCCTACGGCACTCCTCACTACACGAGGCAGTCCATGTTCTGCAAGGCTCCGGGCCTCGACGAGTTAATCGTCGACCCGGGCGAGAAGCCTGAGTTCTGCCCGCTTCCCATCCTCGTCACCCGGGAGACCGCATGATCACGACAACCTGCCAGAGGTGGCGCAGCCACCGGAGCCTTTATCGACCTGCCGGCGAAACGATCGACTGGAGAAAGTACGAGGTGTCGGCGATTGAGGGGAAGGGATCGGACACCATCGCCAGGGATTTCGTGCTGGCCCACCACTACTCCGGGTCCTACGTCGCGGCCCTGAGGAGGTTCGGGATCTACCGCGGCCCAGACCTTGTTGGGGTTGCCGTGTTTAGCATGCCCAGACAGCCGCAGCTCGACCGGATCGAGTGCATCTGGAGTAACCGGGACGTCCTCGAGCTCGCTCGCTTCGTTCTTCTCGACGACGTTCCGGGCAACGGGGAGACCGGGTTCCTCCGCCGGTGCTTCATCCCACTCGAGCGCGAAGGTTTCTCAGGCATCCTCTCCTACTCAGACCCGGTCAAGCGCGCCTCGGTAGATGGTACCCAGGTCTTTCCTGGCCATGTTGGGACGATCTACCAGGCCCACAACGCCTCCTATCTTGGCCTCGCGACCCGGCGGTCTCTCCATCTTCTTCCGGATGGCCAAGTCTTCTCGGAGGCGGTGCAATCGAAGATCCGGAGCAGGCAAAGGGGATGGCGCTACGGAGTAGAAAAGCTGGTCGCCCTCGGGGCTATACCCCCGGAAGACGGGGCAGATCTTCGCAGCTGGCTCACGGTTTGGCGAAACATCCTCTGCCGTACGGTCCGCCATGGTGGAAATCATACGTACCTGTGGGGACTTGGCCGGCGTCAAAGACGGAGGGTACCAGTAGGCCTCGCCTACCCGAAGGTCGGCCAGGTGGTGTAGTATCCCTCCCTATATAAAGGAGAGACCGATGACCCAGCTCACCAAACGACTCGCACTCACCGCGGCAGCCATAGCGGCCATCTCGACCTTTGCCATCCTCCATCCATCCACGGTCCGAGCCGATGGTGTCGAGGCGTCGGCGGCCATCATCGTCGACCCCAACCCGGAGAAGGGCATCCCGATCCCGGCCCCACCGGGAAAGGTTCCCGACTTCGCCCAGCCAGGCGCTCCGGAGAATCCCGCCACCACCGAGGCCGAGACCAAGCCCCCCATTCCCCCCGAGGAGGTTGAGAAGGACCCCATCGGCGCGGTGCAATCGGTCATCACGGCCTGGAAGGAGAAGAACTGGAAGATGCTCGTCTCCCTGGTCCTCGCCTTCCTGATGCTGGCGCTCGCCAAGGTGCGAGAGCAGTCCTGGTCCCCATTCAAGGGTGACCGCGGCGGCGCCATCCTGGTTGCGATTCTGGGACTCGCCGGCGGGTTCATCGCCGCGCTGCAGTCCGGGGCCTCAATCGACTTCAAGCTCATCCTCGGCACCATGGGTGCGGTATGGATGGCCGTCGGCGGGGTGACCTGGGTCAAGCGCATCATCTGGCCCAAGGACATCATCCCGACCGCGAAGGTCGTCAAGTGATCTGGTTCGTCCTCGGGTGCCTGGCCGCATCCATCGGGCTCGCTGCCCTACTTGGCGGCGGGCTCATCTGGGCGGCCCGGCGATCGTCGGCGCTGTCTGACCAGGTGATCTCCCACGTCACGGCCGAGGGCGAGCTCAAGCTCAAGCTTGCGGACACCGAAGCTGGGCGGCAGTGCGCCCTCGACGCGGTCGACAACCTGCAGCTCGGTATCGTTCGCGAGGTTGAGGCTCGCAAGAAGGCGGAGAAACATGCAGAGAAAGCCATTGAAGAGCTCATCAAGACGGGCAACGCCCCTGCTGCTGCTACTCGTCTTCGTACTGATCTCGACCGGCTGCGGGCTCTTTCGGAAGGACTGCCCGACTTGCCCATCCCCTCCTCCACCGACGGTGGTTGAGGTCACGAAGCAGTGCATGGAGCCGGTCCCTATGTCGATCGGGTTCCTTGCGACCGCTATCTCGTGGCCCGAGCCGAACGAGAACGGTGACACGCTTCTTCCCGCCAGGACCTTTCTCCAGGTTCAGGCGCTCATCAACTACCTGACGAACTACATCGAGACCCAGCTTACCCGCTGCGGCGAACAAACTTGACCAGGATGTGAGCCCTCCCCGCTGCATCTTCGGTCGAGGAACTCCCTACCAGTGCCGGCGTCGCGGCATCGGCAGGCCGGCGCTTTGCCGCGAGCACCACGGTCTCATGGGGGAGATCGAGGAGGCTGACGAGGAAGATTCCCTGGCGGACGTCTTGCGCGCCTTCGCCAGGCATCCTAGTGTGCGGGTCCTCCTTCGGGAGGCTGCGTCGATCATCCGAGACGCCAAGAGCAAGGCCGAAGGGCTAAACCCCCATTACGCGGAGTGTCCACCAAGGCCACCAGGCCAGAGGCCGAACAACGGTCGCGGCGCTCCGCCCCCTCCGAGGCCCCCCCCGGTCCCATCACCAGCCGACGACCCTCGGGTGGTGATGGGATTCCCTCCATCCCTCCAACTCACCGAAACCATGATAAAGAAGCGCCGCAGGGAGCTTGCGGCCATCTACCACCCGGACCAGGGGGGCTCCGAGGAGGCGATGAAGCGCCTGAACAGTGCGGTAACGCGCTTGCTTGCCCAAGTACGCTGATTATGTGGCATACTGCCCCTGTCTCCGGAGAACGCGACGGGGGATGGCCCTCTCAAAACAGTACGACGCCATTTTCGCCAAGTACGCGGGATCGATGCCCGTCAACCTGATGCGGGCGCTATCCAAGCGTGAGTCGAACCTCAACCCCAACGAGGCCAACGACCCGGCGTGGGGACTCATGCAGGTCGTGTCTTCGGTCCGTGACGGCTACAACTCACGGTACGGGACCAGCTACACGAAGCAGGACCTTCTCAATCCGGACATCAATGTGAAGATCGCCGCCGAGCTCTTGAACCGCATCGCGGCCGGGTATGGTCGGTTCCACCCGAACGTCCCGAACATGCGATCGGACTGGGGCAACCCCGAGTTCGTGAAGCTGGTGATCGCCGGCTGGAACTCCGGGTACTCGGAGGCTGCAGGAGTCGGCAAGGTAGCCAAGTACCTCGAAGGCGCCGGCGTCCCGGTCACTCACGACAACGTCTTCGCCTACGCTTCCCAGGCCGGCGGCACGGTCCACCTCCAGAACGCGGCCAAGAGAAGTTGGCAGCGAAGCGTGGTGGACCTTTACTTTGCCGAAGGCGGCCCAGGTAGTACTCTCAGAAACCTCGTCCTGGTAGCACTCATCGCCTGGGGCGTCTACAGCCTCATGAGCTAGGAGACTTCATGACCGGCACGACCGACTTCGCCTCGACCGAAGGATTCGGCAAGACGACCACCCGCACCTGGTTCACCACGGCCCCATTCGGGAGTACCGCGGTAATGGCCCAACCCTCGACCTGGGTGAAGATCAAGCTCCGGCTCGAGACCGCTGGACCGGTGGCCGTCGGGACCAACACCAAGAACATCGTGCCGGTCCTTTCCGGCGCGGGTGGCCTCCTTGGGGCCGACGAGGTCTCTCTCGTTCTGAAGAAGGGCGACATCCTCTACATCGCCGCCAACGCCACCAATCGCGTTCGGATGGTCACCGAGCCGATCCCATGGCAGCAGCAGATCCTCCTCCGACTCGGCGACATCGTTGGGTCGATTCTTGGGCCCAAGGCCCCGCCACCAGCCCCGCCCAAGAAGGGCCCACTCTACGGTACCGCCGACGGCAAGAAGCGTTGGTAAGGAGGACCCATGTACCCACAGCCAACCGCCTCCCAGTCCGTTCTTCTTTCTCAGGACTACTTCCGGCTCTTCACGGAGCTCGAGTCCATCGGCGACATCTACCGGATCGACACCAGCCTCCGCGGGCTCTGCATCGGTCCCCTGTCGGACATCCAGACCATCAAGGCCTACTACTACGACGAGCAGGCCCCGGGGTCTCACTGCAAGGAGCTCGCGGTCTCGGTCTCGGACCCGTTCACCGGTCGGCTCGATGCCCGCATGGACATCGACTACCCCGGGCTCGGGACCAAGGCCAAGATCCTCATCCGCGCCGACGACTTCGTGCCAGACCCGGACCAGGAACTGTTCATCGACGAGGACAACCCGGTGGACGGAGAGCTCATCGTCTGGCACCGGCCAAGCCTCGACGTCATCGCCTACCACGCTGAGCCCAAGTCGCTCCCCATCGCCAGGAGCGAGCGTCACTGGTTCGAGCAGTGCGTCATCCTCCTGCCCGAAGAAGGTCAGGCAGAAAGCTACTCGAGTTACTACCTCTACCCCCACTACCGCCGGAAGTACTTCCACGCTCGGATGTTCAACACCCTTGCGACGTCCATCACGTACACGATCTACGGCGTGTCGTTCATGCCTAGCGTCGTGGTACCGGGGGTTGGGACATGGACTCCACTTCCAGCCCTCCAGAATCTCATCACCGGGGCGGTGCTTACCGTCAACACCGCCCACCCGGTGCTCTACTCGGAGAAGGTCCCCGACCTCGCCGAGCCGATTGCCGCTCACCACCCGATCGGCTACTACGACTACATGCTTGTCCGGCTGACCGGCGCCCCATTCGGATATGACGCCGACGACCCGGGCGCCGGCTTCGTCATGGACGTCATTTCCAGCGACTGGGCGGTATAAGGAGACACCATGGCACTCGCGGTCACCATCGATGATGCGGCCCTCTACAGCTACGCGAACGTCGAGCGCTGGGCCAGACAAGTCGTTGCCGGCGACAACCTGAGGCTTCACGCCTTGGCGTTCCTCAACGCCTACGTCACGTTCAACGACGAGCTCGTCCCGAACTTCCCAGCCCGGGACTGGAAGGTGCCGATGGCCGAGCTCGCCTACCGGCTGCCCACGGCCCTCGCCGTGGCCCACCCGGAATACACCGCCGACGTCGCACGGATCGTCTACGCGAGCTGCATGGCGGTCATCCGGGGGCTCGCGGCGGGCCGTATAACGGTTCTCCAGTCCACGGATTTCCTGGCGGTCTGGAACACGGCCTGGGGGTTCTAGCTTGCGAGTCACAACTCACCGCGAGGTCCTCCGGGACCACATCATGAGGACCACTCCGTCGTCCCGGAAGGGGGGTATCCCCCTTCTCTCCATCGCCGCGGCCTTCGCGGGCCTCGGGCTTGCCATCCTTCAACTGTTCTAGGAGAACCCCATGCCGATCAAGAACGTCAACATCGTCGTCCGCCTCGAGGGTGGCGGCATCAAGAAGGCCCTCTACGACGGGGAGGGCAACGTCGTTTCCGGCGACGTCAGCGTCCTCGAGGACGAGAAGTGGTCCCCGAAGGGGCTTGGGCGGCCGGTACCCCCCGAACCACCGAAGCAGCCCAGCATCAACCAGCCGTTCGACATGCCCGTCTACGTTCCGGCGCAGCCCGCGAGCGTCGTCGATCTCCAGTTCGGTTCTGCCATTCCCGACGACTATGACACCGACGGCCTCCCCGACGACCTCCCCGAGTAGCTCATGAAGAACGAGGACAACACCCTGCTCATCGCCGGCGCCGTATTTCTGGGCGGGACTGTCCTCATGTCCAACCGGAAGCGGGCCTCGGTCGTCCGCACGGCGCTCTCCTACCTCGGCACGAACTACGAGATGGGGGGCACCGACAAGTCGGGCATCGACTGTTCCGGCCTCACCCAGAAGGCCTACGAGTCGGTGGGGGTCAAGCTTCCCCGCGTTGCCGCCAAGCAGAGGCTCGAGGGGACCGAGATCCCGGTGTCGCAGGCCGCCGCTGGCGACCTTGCCTACTGGATCAGCGGGAGAGCCAACGACCACGTCGGCATCTTCGATGGGCAGGGCGGAATCATCAACGCGAGCTCGGTCGCCGGACAGGTCACCACCGACAAGATCACCTACTGGCGGCAGCACGGCTGGCTGTCCGGCGCCCGACGCATCCTGTGATACCGGGGTAGACGGGCTACCACCAGATGTCCCGGGCCGCCCAGCCCTCGACTTGAATCCAGAGGCGGAACGGCTCTCGGTCACCGTCTCTTCTCGAGTCCGCGATGAAGTTCGTGAGTTCGTCGTTGGTACGATCGAAGAATTCGATGGTGACGTTGAAGTTTTGCCTGTCCGGCACCGTCACGTCGATGGCAGCGGGCTCCTGCCAGAGCTCGGCGACGCTCCGGTGCGTCACCGGACGGTCTCCGACATTCATGGTCGCGATCATGCGGCCGAAGATGCGCTCGAGGAACGGAAGGTCATCCTCGCGCTCCGCGGTCCGGGCGTGCCAGCCGTGGAGATGCACTGGGTAGCAGAACTGCCCAGCGACCTGCAGGTTGGTGGCGATCAAATTGCCGACGTTGGCATTGCCGAAGAGGCGGGTTGACGACACAGGGATGCGGGTGGCGCCCCGGTCCCTCCTCACCTCGATACAGTCCCACCAGGCCTGCCGAATGATGTTGTACCCGGGGCCCTCACACCTTGAGGGCTCGCCGGGCCAACCCTCGGGCGGATTCCGCTCGAGCGCGCGGTAGCGGCCGAAGTGAATCTCCAGGTCCTCGGGCCCGAGCTTGCTTCTGGGGATTTCCCCGTTCATCACGTCCCGGACCCGCCGGCGGATCTCGTTCCGTCGGGTCTCGGTGAGGTCCATCCACTCAGGCTCCCTCTCCCTGAGCTCCTTCGGGACTCTTGCGTCAAGGACCTTCGCGTTTTGCCGCTTGTTTGCCGAGTACCATCTCATCGCCAGCTGTTCGGTCATCGCGTCCTCCTTGCTTCTCCTCGTAGGGTTCGATCAACATGAACCGCCTCTCCGCATCGGTCACTCCATCATCCGGCTCCGTCCCGGACTTCTCGGCCACCACGCCGCGCCGCGCAAGCTGTGCCTTCAGGCGCGCGTTCTCGGCTACGAGGCGGTCGACCTCCGCCCCCAGCCTGGAGTTCTCTGCGCGAAGAGTGTTGATATCGGCTTGAAGGTCCACCTCGTAGGACGAGGGGTAGCTCCTCCTCGGGATCTCGGCGCTTCGGACCGAGCCGGCCGGATTCCGAGGGGGCCATTCCGCGTAGCCTCCCAAGTTTCACCTAGACGGTAACGATCTCGGCCGCTACGAACGAGAGGCAGCGCTGGGTGACCGGGCCCGGGTCCCCGTCCGACTTGAGCCCCCACGCGCGCTGGAAGGCCTTCACGGCCTGCTTCGAGAGCGGGCCAATGATGCCGTCGATCTCACCCGAGTAGAACCCGAGCTTCTTGAGGTCCCACTGGATATCCTTCTTCGATAGCTTGAAGGTGTAGAGCGACTGGAGCTTCCGCTCGAGGGCATTTCCCGTGGTCGGCTCGCCCTTTCGAAGGAACCCTCCGCCCTTATGGCCGAGGAAGTTATAGTGGTGCTGCTCCTTGTTGGTGAGGTGGTCGGTCCGGTGGCAGTACCAGCCTCGCGCAGCCATCCAGTCGTCGAGTTGCCGCTTCCAGCCGGACCTGATGGGGAAGCCAAGGTTCTTGGCGGTCGCCTTGGTCCCGATGTCGACGCACTCGCCGAAGCCGTGCCCGCTCCAGCCGGGCGGGAGTGCCCCCTTCTTGGTCCTGATGGCAAGGAGGCTCGACTCGGCGGCCCGGCGCATGTCGCTTGTCACGACGAACTCGTTCAAACCGCCGCAAAGCCAGCTCGATGCCGCATCGGGCGCAAGAAACCTCGCCCGCGCTGGCAGGATGTTCTTCGAGTACTCGCACTCGGGATCGGCGATGACCTGGTCCGGGGCGATGACGCGGAGTCTGATGACGAGTCCCATTTGTCCCCCCCTCGAAGCGAAAGGCCCCACCGGGTTAGAGCAGGGCCCTTCTAGTGCGCGTTTTTTTTGTAGGTAGCGCGGGCGGGATTCGAACCTGCACCGCTGGCTTATGAGACCAGAGAGTTTCCCATTCTCCACCGCGCTAGATGATGCTCGAGTGACCGGACTGCTTGGTTGCGTGTGGGGTCCGATGCGTTGAACACTACGTGTACACTATCAGACGGGATCGGGCGGATCAAGCTGCTTCACCGAAGGGGTTCTCCCCGTGGGAATTTACGGATATGGAACCCCGGGACCGTTGCCAGCTGCCCCCCGGGGAATCCCCTCCTTGTCCGCCTCGATCGCCGTCGCGATGTCGACCAGGAGCCTCGGAATCGATCCCAGGTGGCGGGGGTTGAGCCAGCTGGTCTGGCGTTCCTCCCCGGCGGATACGAAGGTGCGGAAAAACTGGTAGGCGTACTGCGTCACGCCGATGTTCGAGACCCGCCTGGTGATGCGGGCCTTCAAGTCGCCGGACGCGAGAACAGCGACCTCGGTGTAGTCAGTCATTGAGGTACCTTTTCTTCTGACGGTGGTCATCCTCCGCTGCCGCGATCTTGGCCGCGGTCACGCGGAAGTTCTTCTTGTCCCCCTCGTACCCCTGCCGCCACACCGTGCCGTGGTAGCCATCTGGTGCGTTGTGATCGAGGATGAACTTCCGAATCGCCTGCCCTGCACTCTGGCAGTTGCCAACGGTCCGGATCCGCCCGTCCTCGCCCCGAATCTTGAATCGTCCCTTGATGCCCGCCATGGAAACCTCCGCAGTCTATCTCACCACTTGCCCATTGGGCAACGCTCGTTCCGAAGTCTGGTCTTGGGGTCGATGAAACACTGGCATGCCCGGCACCCCCACGGGCCGAACTGCTTTCGGAACGGCCAGTCCGCCGTGTCCTTGGTGATCTCCCCGCATTTCTGGCACTTCCGCCGCCGGACCAGGACCACCTCGAGCTGGGCCGGCTGGATCCCGGCGGTTGCCTTGGCAAGGCCGATGGCGCCGCGAATTAGCTGCTCGAGCTTCATGATCGTGCCTTCCTCCAGACTCCCCGGCGCCGCTCGGACTTGCTGTTTCTCACGGGCGCCTCTCCCTCATTCTGACCGCAATCGCGTCGAGCTCTTCGGCGCGGGCGTGGTCGACGTACTTGAGAGCCGTGTTGAGGGACGCCCACCCCATGTGCTGCTGCAGCGCCGCCAGATCCCCGCCCGACTCCTTGAGGAACCAGACCGCGTAGGTCCTCCTCATGCGGTGCGGTGTGACTGATCCCTTCTCGAGTCCGGCCTCGCGCTCGAGGAACCGGAAGCGCCGGCTGATGTTCAGGCGTGCCGCCCGCCACCTGTATTCCTCGCCCGCGCCCGGAGCCAGGAGGTCCGCGACACGGTTCCAATTACGACTCGCAAGAAGCTCTACGAGGCTCTCCTCGAAGAGAACCGTGCCCCACCCGATGAAGCGCTCTCCCTTGGCCTCGAAGGTCATCGTCTTCTGTTCGAGGGCCTTGTCAATCTGCTTCCTGGTCATCCGACAGACGTCGCCAACACGGAAGCCTCGAATGCAGATCATCCGCAGCGCGGCCCGGAAGGGCTGGTCGCTGACGAGTTCGACCGCATCAAGGATCCGGTCCCACTCGTCCCGCTCGAGTGGCCTCTTCTCGACCACCCGGGCCGCCGCGGGTAGCTTCAGGTCAGATAGCGTGGAGAGGAGGTCGCCATCCTCCGCCCACTTCCCGTAGGCCCGAAGCGCCGCCAAGATCGTCCGCTTGGTGTTCGGGCTGAGTTTCTTCGTAATCAGCCGAGATGTTATGGGTTTGTCGTTGAAGCAGGCGCGGAGGTGGGAGACGTAAAGGCTCGCGGTACCGGCAGATCTACCCCGCTTTATCATCCACGCCCTGAAGGCGTCGAGGTTGGGTGCCGGCACAGGCGGAGTATAAACCTATTGTTTATCTCTTGGGAGTATTGTACAACCAGAAGCACATAACCGTGTCCCCCACGGAACCCAGAAGCCGGTCCCCTTCGGGGGACCGGCGACCCCAAACATGACGACCACGAGACATGCTCACCCACGAGATAGCGACCACGTCGCGATATGTCGACTGCCCCCGGTGTACCGGGGGTCGTGACCTTCCGTTTCACCTCTGCCCAACGTGCAGGGGTCTCGGAATCGTTGTCTCCGATCGATGTCTCTCCGCCGACGAGGCGCTCGTCCTCGGCATCATCATCGGCAAGAAGAGGCTCAGCCTGATGACCGAAGTGGTTCTCCTGGAAGGGGGATCTGCTTGAGCCCGTCCCGGTAGCTCCTCGAGCAGAGCTGATACCCTCCACGCGGAGCCGAGATCGTCAGAATGATCGGCGTTGGATTCTGACACCCTTGACAGCTCCGGTTTGCCGTGAGACGCTTTGAACTCGTTCGTGTCCTAGCCATCCGTGTTCTCCTGTTGCGGTTTTACTAGAAGGGCCGTCTTTCCCATGGACGGCCCTTCGCATTTTCGGATGGTCGCATCGCCCTCCGACATTGTGTACACGTTTCTTGACACGCCCCACGCAGGGGGGTTAGATCGACGGTCTGGGACCACACTGGGGGACACAATGGATATGGACGCGAGACGAGTAGGAAGACGGTCGATTTCGAATACGAGGGCTAACGAGATAACCTTCATTCTTCCGTAGCCATGGCCCGGTATACGAACGTTGGGCCATCCCTCTTTGACTGGCCCCCGTACCATGCCCTTTCCTTCCCCTCACGCTGCCTCTGGCTTGGCCTCTACGCCTCCGCCGAGGCAAAGCGTGTGCTCCCGGGACTCTTCCACGGCGGGCGTTCTGTGATGGCCGAGGCCGCCGCCATGAGCGTCATCGACGTGGACTCCTCTCTGCGCGAGCTCTGCGATCGGCGCCTGGTCACCCACGACCCGATGAGTCGCCTCACGGCGTTCCTGGCTCTCCCAGACCGCGGTGAGCGTCCCTGTAACGGTCGCTCCCTGAAGATGTTCTGGGCCCGCTGGAGAGACCTCCCAGAAGCCTATCCGAAGTACCACTGGGTGAGCCTCCTATCATGGCTCTGCGAGCCCATGACCACTGACCACCTAAATGTGTGGCAGACCACGTTTGCGACGGTTGATACCGTCAAGCTCACAAATAGCGATACCCCTCATAACGCGCTGCATCCAGGGTCAAAGTTATCCACAGGGTCAGAGTTATCCACAGGGGGAGCCTCTCAACAGGAATTATTCTACTCAAAATCCCCTACATATGAGACTGAGTTATCCACAGGTGAATCTGACTTATCCACAGGTGAACCCGAAATTGTAAGGAAGGATGTGGTAGCTGATACCGTAAGGCATACCCCCCGGTACCGGTATGTGGTTTCCGGAATTCCGGAAGGGGGGTCTGGGGGGATTTCGGCCGGGGGTCACAACGGGCTGGATGGCCCCCGGGGCACAAATGGGATTCCTCTGAGCTTCACCGTGAAGGACCTCTGCGAGGTCTTGGAGAAGTCCTCCGAGGGTCGGGTTCTTTGCGGGGTGATCGACCCGAGGAGCGGCCCAACTCTCCGGGACACGGTCTCGACCCTCGAGGGGCTGGGGATGGGGCTGAGTGAGGTAGACCTCGCCGGGCGGTTCCTCGCCGCCGGGGGGATCTCCTACCGGACCGACCTCGACGCCAAGTGGGCAGGCCAGCCCGGGAACCTGGTCGGGGTGATCTCCCAGGCCAAGCGATGGGAGAAGGACGGAGGAGCGGACTTGCGAGTCACAACCAAGACGCCATCGCCTATCGTCCTTGCCGCCAGGGGGCTGACCGAGCTCGGTGCCTGGGCTGAGACCGGGTACGACCCGGAGCGAAGAGAGGAGCTCGTCTCCGAACGAACCATCAGGGCGGCACGGGCCATCGGCGGAGTGTGGGAGCTAAAGCACACGAGCGACGTCGGCAGATGGCGATACCAGTTTGCAGCGGCCTACGCCGCGGAAGGAGAACCGGATGAGGGCTGAGCAACTGTGGGCGCAATGGTTCGACGAGGATGGCAACGGACCGCAGACAACGATCATCGACGGCCATTGGTGCGCGACGCCGATCCACGTCGAGTGGCAGCTGACCTGTTTGCAACCGTCGGCGTGTGTTGCTAGCCCGGCATTCGGTGGAATGTACATGCGCACCTCCGACGCCCGCGAGCTGGCTAGCCGTCTCATCGAGGCGGCCGATCTTGCCGACGCGGAATGGCAGAGGCTGGACGCCGCCGGCGTGCCGGAGACAGAGCGGTTTGCCCTTGGGGATGTCGGGGCGCGGACCGTGCTAGCCAGACCGCAGGCCAAATCGAAGCCAGAGAGGAGAGAACCGGATGATCGACCCGAGACCACTTGACAGTCGGCCAGCAAGAGGCGACTTCACGAGCCGCGAGTGCTCGAAGATCCTCTCGAGCCAGATCTTCGGGCTGTACACGCTCTTCGGGAACGAGGCGGTGGCGGTAACCCTTGCCTACTACGTCGAGGCTGAAACTGTGTGGGAAGTGATTGGGACGCTCACGTCTGAATCCCCGGATCGCCTGCTCCTCGAGCGGGCGAAGAAAGAACGGGGGAGGTTCCTGGGAGACGAGATGACTCCGGCGGGTGCCTGCGAATTCGTACTCGGTGGGCTGGTCGGGGGTCTCGCCGGGATGGCTAAGCTCGAGGACGTCAAGACGGCAGTCAGGTGGGTGCATGATCACCACGCCGAGATCGTCGATGGATCAGTCTCGTTCCTCAGGGAGAAATTCGAGTAGGTGGCCAAGGGGCACCTCATAGGCAAGCTCATCCCCATCGAACCCGGGGAACGGTTTGGGATGCTGGTTGTGGTTCGTCCGATACCCGAGCGGAATAGTCGGTTGGGGTGGGCCTACCTCTGCGAGTGCGACTGCGGGAATCAGACAGTCAGGATTGGAGCTCAGCTTCGATATCAAGCTAGCGCCGTGGGGGCGGGCCCGAGCTGCGGATGCCTCCGCGTGAAGGCCCAGAAGCGGTGGGCGGACATCGGCAAGATACTCTCGCTCAGAGATGCGCGGCGGTATAGGAAGAGGCTCGCCGAGAAGAGTGGGGTACCGCAGCACGAACGACAAAGCCCCTCGGAGGTAGCGGACTACATCGCGTGCATCCCGGATCGCTTTCGCAGGGAGACGCAAGCCTGGCTCGACTCGGTGGCCGACACACCGAGGAAGCGTAGCGCGTCGCCGCGGCAAGACTGGCGAGCCGATGTGTACATGGACGGCATGATGTCTGACAAATTCGAGGAGGACCGATGACGAACGACAAGGACATGTCCGGTGAGGAGTGGTGGTACAAGCAACTGGGGAGTGCCTACGAGAAGAAGATTGCAGGGCTGGAGCGCCTGAGTGATGGCCCCTACGAGCATATTGCCAAGCTCAATGGCAGACTGCTTGCCGAGGAGGTAAAGCCAACTGCTTCGGCGACTTCAAGCGCATGAGCATCGACGATCTGGAAGCACTTACCCCGAGACCTCGGCCAGACGGAACGCCCGATGTCCGGTAGCGACAACTGGAACACCCCTCGAAAGCCCATCGAGTGGATCGTCAAGTTCAACCGGGGCAAGCCGATCGCCCTCGATCCATGCTCGAACGCGAAGTCGTGCGTTGGGGCGCTGGTCGAGTGGTACGGCCATCCGGGACCGAATGGACTGGTACTCCCCTGGGCGGTAGGAGGCGGGCTCGTCTACGTCAACCCGCCCTACTCGGACAAGTCCACCTGGCTGCGCAAGTGCCTTGAAGAAGCCCGCTCGAAGAGGTGCCACGTCATCGCCCTCATTCCAGCCGACACGGACACCGACCACTGGCATCGCTACTGCGTCCCGGCGACCAGGCGCTGCTTCTTGCGCGGGCGCCTCGTTCACACCGGGGTCAAGTCCGAACCCCAGCCGGCGAGGTTCCCGTCGGTGCTGGTCTACTGGAACTTCAGGAGCCCCGTCGCTGCCGCCCACTGGTTCGAGCGGGCCTTTCGTCCCCACGGCTGGGTCGTGTAGTGCCGGCGCCGCGACCCGTCAGGGAGCGAGCGAGTACATGTCATCCACCTAGTTCCAGGGGAGCGGGAGCGGGTCATCGTCGGCCTTAGCCGTGAGAACTTCTACACCGAAGGTGTGCTCCTGGGCGCCGATGGCGAGCGCGAGGTGGTCGCATATCTCCGGTCCAAGGTTACCCCAAGGGCAGATCTGCCCCGCGCAATTGTGACTCGCAAGCGAAAACGATGGCTTAGGACCAGGAGCCTTGTGTGGAACCTGTTCGGAAGGGGTTGAATTCCAGCGGGATCACGATAGGATAGGTCCAGTGCCCCGCGGAGGTCTCTCCGGTTCGCGGGCCCAAGGGGCAAACATGAAGAGATCGCTTTCGAAGTTCAGCTCCGGGGTTGCGAAGCGCAAGAAGAACCCCGAGGGGGGTGAGGGTGGTAAATCTGGTCTCTGGGATGATGTCGTAAGCGTGTCGACCGAGCTCGTGCTCCCTGGCGTAGCGGCCTACGCAGGAACGCGAATCGCCGGTCGCATCGGCTACGCCATCGGCAGGCGAAGGTCTGCTGCGATGGCAAGGCACCTCGTGCCGCTTTCCAGTCTCGCCGCCGCCATCGCCGCGATCATCCTGGCGGGTAAGTGGGAGAAGCTCTCGGCCTACAAGACCGGCATCATGGTCGGCTCGGGAATCGCCGCGGTCCAGTCGGTTCTCCAGGCCTACGTCCCGCAGTGGGCGTGGGTGCTTGCCGATCCGAACGAGGATGCTACCCGGCTGGCGCTCAACCAGCCGGTCATGAGTGAGGCCGATTCTATGCTCGAGGAGGGCTACATCGAGCAGCTCCCTGGCATGGACCTCGGTCCAGGACCTGGGTTCTCGGAGAAGACACCTTCTGCAACCACCTCAGGTGGTGGCGGAATCGACATCGACGACTTCAGTGACATCCCGGGGATGGATGGCACTTTCAAGTCCGGCATCTTCTCGTAGCCCCATGGCTGCCAACGTCTTCGTCGATCTTCCGGCTCCGGCTGGAGACGGAGTAGGGGCGAGCATCGATACGTCGGCGCTCGGTACCCGAAAGGTGATCACCGCTGCGGGCTCATTCCAGAGCGCGCTTGTAATCGAGGTGAGCCAAGACGGAACCGACTGGGCGCCAGTACACACGTTCACGGTGGCGGGCAAATCCATATCCGAGGTCGCGGCCAGGTATATGCGAGTTCGGCAGAGCGGCTGGATTTTGGGTACCGCGAACGTCGACGTCTCTGCGGACCGAGTCGACGGCAACCAATTCGGCGTACTCAACGTCCCGGCGGCTGACGGAACCGGAGCGGCGCTCGATACCAGTATCTATCCGAGCAACTTCTCCATGATTGTGGCTGGCGTGTTCACCGGTGGCGTGACCATCGAGATGAGCATCGACGGGACTAACTTCGTCCCCGTAGTGAGCGTCTCCAACGGCGGGATCAGGCACGTCGAGATGACTGCGTACCGCCTGCGGGTGAAGCGCTATGGGACCGACCGGTTCCTGCCCGGCCTGCCAACCGTCACGGTTGGCGCCGCCGAACGGGTTGGCGTCACGGGCAGCACCGGCGGAGGGGTAAGCGTTCTCGTCTACGGGGCGGATCCCACCGGGACCGCCAATAGCGCCGCGGCCTTTCAGCTCGCCCTCGATCTCCACGACCACGTCTACGTGCCGGCCGGGACCTATCTTATCTCCGGAGTCGCGGTAGAGATCCCGTCGAACCGCTGGCTCGAGGGCGCGGGCTATGGCGCCGACATCGTCGTCGATACCGACGACCGCGCGTTCGTCACTGCGAACGCGGATTTATCCAAGCCGCAGAACATCACCGTCTCCGGCCTGAGAATTCGGCACACCAATACCCTGGTTGCTCCTCCAGGGGTTCTTGGCGACAGCGATGGCATCGGTCTCTGGGGCGAGAACATCGAGCTCCGGGATCTGTGGCTCGAAGACAACTTCTCGGACATCGACATGGAGGAGCAGCTCCTCGACATGTCGTCGAACATCCGGCTGAAGAGGATCCGGACCAGCCATCAGAACCCGCTGTCCTTTACGGACCAGTATGGGCTCCAGGCATGCACTGTCGTTGGGCTCTACATCGAGGACTGCGAGTTCACCGAGGCATGGCTAGACGGCATCAAGCTGCGTCGCCAGTGTACGACAGTACGCATCAGGGGTGGTCGCAGTATCAGGAACGGGAAGGGCTTTGGCTTCGGCACTTCCGGCGACGGCATCGACATGTTCGCTGGCGCAGAGGACGTGACCATCGTCGGCACCGATTTCTCGAACAACGGGGGCAACGGGGTCGTCATCAAGACCGTTGGGAACTCGGTGATCCTCGGCTACGACTTCAACCCCGATTGGGGCTGGATGCGCTCGATCAACCTGTTCGGCATCACCTGTCGAAGCAACAAAGGTGCAGGCGTAGCCATCGAGGGTATTCTCAACAGCGTCTCGGCCCGTGTGGGCAACAAACTGGCGGACGCCGGCGAGGACGATCGCCCTCGGGCCGCGAGCATCAAGCTCCGCGACGTGGTCTGCGAGAACAACGAGCTTCAGGGCGTCATCTGCAACGGCCTCAAGGTCTCGATCTCGGGCGGCGGCCAACGCTCGAACTGGAGGCACGGGATCGAGGTTTGGGAGAACGCCCGCGACATCGACATTCGAGACGTCGACATCCTTGGCTGTGGCCTCGCCGCCCCCGGGACCTACCCGGCGATCAACGTCCAGAAGTACGCCAAGGGCGTCAAATTCACGCGCGTGCGCATGAACGGCAAGGACCACTCGAACGGCGTGGAGATCGTCGACGACTCGAGCTACGCGGCTCTTACGACCTACCATCGCAACGGAATAGAGACCGAGAACGGGGCCGAGGACGTCGTCGTCGACGACTGCCCGAACGCCTACGTGACTTCGGATCCAAACGGCTCGCCCGTCGTCTGTTTCGGCGACAACAACGTCATTCTGCACCACCAGAGCACGCAGCCGACCGCCAACGCCCGCTACTACGGCGGCCGGGGCTCGACCTTCATCTCGACGCTCTACGGCACCGACGGCACGACGGTCTGGCAGAAGGAGACTCCCGCGAACGTCTTGACCGGGTGGGTCGCCCTGTGGGGCAAGAAGCACGCAGCGCAGATCAGCGGTCGGGGGCTCACGGTCAACAGGACCTGTACCAACGCTGGCGATCTCTACAAGGTCCTTGCCTTCGATACCGACGACTACGAGTACGGCGCCGACGCGGATGCCGCCAACAACCGCATCCAACTGGGTGGCGGAGGTACCGGCACCTACCGGATCACGGTCGAGGTTAGGTGGAAGTCTGACGCCGGCGAAACCTGGGAGTTTGTCGTCGAGCACGACAATGTCGCGGTGCCAAGGGTCATCGGATACGGCCGCGCCGACCTGGCGGCCCTTACGTACCAGACCAACTTCAGCTTCCTTGCCTCCCTCGATGCCATCGACATCATCGAGCTTGTTGTCCGCAACCCGCTTAGCGCCGGCAAGGTGATCACGTTCACTGACGCCATGATGCGCATCGAGCTCCTGGCCCGCGCGTAACGGAGATTTCATGTCCAACGTATTCACAGATCTTCCGGCCCCTGCCGGCGACGGGACTGGGGCGGCGGTGGACACCTCGGTGTTTGCGGCTCGCAAGACCATCAACGTCGTCGGTACCTTCGTCAGTGCTATCACCGTGGAGATCAGCGAGGACGGCACCGACTGGGCCCCGCTCCACACCTGGACGGTCCAGGGTAAGCGCACGCTCTACTGCGCCGCGGCCTGGATGCGAGTTCGGCAGTCGGGGTGGATTCAGGGGACTGCCAACGTCGACGTGGCAGCCGATCGCGTGGATGGTCAGTTCAGCGTGATGAACGTCCCCGCGGCCGATGGCGTGGGCGTGGCGCTCGACGTCTCCGTGTTCCCAGAGTTCTACACGTTCATCGTCGCCGGCGCATTCACCGGCAGCATCGGCCTAGAGATGAGCGAGGACGGGGTGAGTTACGCCCCCATTGTCGGCTTTTCGAACATCGGCGCCAAGAACAAGAAGATGACCGCGTACCGGGTCCGGGTCCGCCGGTCCGGAACCGATCCCTCTCTGCCCGGGGCCCCAACTGTCACGGTCGGGGCCGTCGACCCGGAGGCGAGCTCGTCGGGCGTCATCGGCGCTACGGC
>Ga0214473_10001715_pt1 | contig 28266 bp, 27 predicted proteins | sample RVTome_7_FD_203509 | JGI IMG/M metagenome (GOLD analysis project Ga0214473, IMG submission 203509) | Soil microbial communities from uranium-contaminated site in the Upper Colorado River Basin, Wyoming, United States - RVT98D197 | ecosystem: Environmental > Terrestrial > Soil > Contaminated >...
TCTCTTGTTTTCATCTCTGCACAACTCCAAGTCATGAATCTTATCTCACGCAAAGGCGCAAAGGACGCAAAGGTAAACCTGGGCATAAAGACATTAACGACCTGCAAAATCTTTCCTCACGCAAAGGCGCAAAGGGCGCCAAGGATCACTATTGCCTATAAAATCTTTAAAACCTCTAGCCCATGCAAGCGCTTTTTCTTGGCGGACTTTGCGGCTTTGCGTGACATTATAGCTGACGTTGGGGGCTAAAAACTACAGGTTTCGGGTTGCGAACCAGAGCGGCGATTTTGGCCATGGCCGTGGAGATGGGATAGCGGGAGAAATTGGAGGGTTTCACCCAGCGGATCTCTCTCGGAACTTTATCGGCTGGAAAAGTTTCCGCGAGGGAACAGCGGAAAGGTTCCATGATGACATGCATGTGAGTAAACTGATGTTCTTTGGCGGGAAGCTGGGTTTTTATCTTTATCCGTACCCCATAGCGGTCTCTCAGCGCGCCCCGGATCATTTTTCTTTCCTGGCGAGCCTCCCCGGGAATCTTTTCTTCGAGCACCACGATGGGAAATTGCCAGAGGCCGGCCAGAAGGCCCTTGCCTTCTTTCCGGTGGATCAGATACCGGCCATCCTGCTCAATCAGGGCGACCGCCCAAACTTGCTTCCTAATTTTTCTCGGGGCGCGTTTCTTTCTCTGAATCTTCGAGCCCGGCCGGGAGCAAAGGGTCTGGACCGGGCATTCCGGGCATCGAGGCTGTTTCGGGACACAGACCCGAGCGCCCAGGTCCATCAGCGCCTGGTTAAAATCGGAGGCTCGGCCGGAGGGAATGAGTTCCCCGACGGAGTTTCCCAGCATCTTTTTCTGGCGGGACGTTGAGATCTCTTCTCGAAGGCCCAGGACACGGCTCACGACTCGCTTAACATTTCCGTCGAGCGCCGCTACGGGCTCATTGAAAGCGATGCTGGCCACTGCTCCGGCGATGTAAGGGCCGAATCCCGGGAGGGAAAGGAGTTCCTGTTTCGTCGGGGGGATCATGCCGGCGTGTCGGTACAGGATCGCCCGGGCCGCGGCATGAAGGTTCCGGGCCCGCGCGTAATAACCCATTCCGGCCCATACCTTGAGTACGCTTTGAAGGGAGGCTCGGGCCAATGATTGCAGGGTGGGAAAAGTTCTCAGGAAGCGCTCGTAATAGGGAAGAACCGTCTCCACGCGGGTCTGCTGGAGCATGAACTCCGACACCACGACCCGATAAGGGTCCGGGTTCCTGCGCCAGGGCAGATCTCTTTTATGGCGGGCATACCAATGGAGAAGAGAGCTTTGGAAGGCTCCCTTCTCCGGCAAGCGCACGTGGGGGGATCTGGGTGACAAGAACGACTAGGAAATTCTCGCGAACTTGGAGCCCGGAGTGTCGCAGATGGGACATACATCCGGGGCTTTTCCTTCGACCGTGTTCCCGCAAACGGGGCAGACGTAATAGTCCACTTCCTTGTTCTTTCCTAAATTCGCCAGGGCATTTTCATAAAGGCCCGCGTGGATCTTCTCGACCTGATTGGCGTAATCAAAGTCTATCTCCGCCGGCTTTATGCCCTCGGCCTTCGCCTTGGCCAGCATCTCCGGGTACATCTTCTTGAACTCAAAAGTCTCGCCGTTGACCGCCTCCTGGATGTTTTCCTTCGTGGACTTGACCCCTCCCAACACCCGCAAATGAGCGTGGGCATGAACGGTCTCGGCCTCAGCGGCGGCCCTGAATAACTTGGCAACTTGCTTAAAACCTTCCTGTTCGGCCTTCTTGGCAAAGGCCAGATACCTGCGGTTTGCCTGGGATTCCCCGGCAAAGGCGTCTTTCAGATTTTTTTCAGTCTGCGAACCTGCCAGCGCCATTCATTTCCCTCCTTCCCACAGAATTTGTGATTCTATTCCTTCGTGATTTTTTCCGTGGATGATTTTTTGAAGTTATAGCCCTGGACCTCGCGATCTTTGACCATAACCTTTAAATTTTGCTCTTCAACATCGTTTATCGTCCACCAATGGGGGTTCATGTAATAATAGCGGTAGCTGTACTGTTCCTCTCCGGACGCCATTTTTTCTACCTTATCCGGTTTCCCAAAAACTTGGGTAACTTTGTCTGGGGTGTAGGAGCTGGTCATTATATCTTTGACCTTAGCCTCGTCGATTTGCCGGCCTTCCATAACCATTTTGCTGCAGCCAAATGTGAGAGCCATCAGCAAGACCAATAAAATCGTTGTGTACCTCATTTTCCCATCCTCCTTTCCCCTTTTTCTGGATGACATGACGATCATCCGCATGCATTAATATGGTGCATATAGCATAAGAAGTCAATGGGGTAATTGCAGTATATCCCGGCAAAAAAGACAGTATTTTTGACGGCACCTTCCGGGCTCATTCCCTTCTCCGCAATCCGCAATCGTTATTTACCGCAGAGCTCGCGGAGAACGCAGAGAACCCAAAAAATTAAAGGCCAAAGATCAGACCGGAAGCAAAGACCTTACTTTGCACAAAGACGTACAGATCCTCCTGTCTGTCATTCCGGGCGTGACTAAGCCTGCCCCGTACCTGATACGGGGGAATCCAGGGTCTTTCTGGATTCCCGCTTCGTTAGAAAATAACTTTCAAATCCCCCCAACCCCCCTTTACTAAAGGGGGGAGAGGGGGGATTTTCATCCATCCGTGGGTGCCACGCCCCCAGGCGGGGCAGGGGAAATTTCGCGGGAATGACGTACCCCGTTCCGATGCGGGTCGTCATGTATAGATTCCGATTCTTGAACAGGCAACGAATTCTTTCTCAGCGTTCTCCGCGGTGAAAGGGAATTCACTTTTTTATCAGCTTTTTAACCTTTTCCAGGAGCACCTGAGGACGGATGGGCTTTTCCACAAAATCATCGACCGGTAAAAAATCACCGTCCTTCTGGGTGGAGAACTTCATCTGCTTCTTTTCCACGATGGCTGTGAGCATCAGAATGGGGATTTTGGTGAATTTGGCGTACTCGGACTTGGGATCGGGGTTGCGCAGCTGGTAGGAGACCTGGAAACCCTCCGTGATGGTGTCCATCATCACGTCCAGGATGATCAGATCGGGGTTCACGGCCTTGACCTGTTTCAGTCCTTCTGTGCCGTTGGCCGCCGTGTAGACTTTATAACGATTGGCTTCCAGGGTCATCTTCAAGGCTTCCACGATGTCGGGATCATCGTCCACGATCAGAATTTTTGCTTCTTCCATGAGTTTTCCTCCTCGGAGATTTTTTGATTATATAATTAAAAAAGGGAATTTGTCTAGCCACAGAGGTCACCGAGAACACAGAGGTATAAAAACTGAAAACAGAAAAAACCTTTATAAGAGTGGGGTTCCCCCCGTGGGCCGAAGAATCAGCGGTTTTTTAAGTCTTTAGAACTCTGTGGGCTCTGTGTCCTCTGTGGCTATGTTTAAAAAAGATCATACCTCTTCACTGATCAACAGATTCTGGGGAGCGGCTCTCCCACCATCATGTCCATGATACGCGCCAATCCGATGCGCGTGCGCAGGATCACTTTCCCTTTCGGCTCCTCCCGCACCTCCCCGATGATGGCCGCATCCCGTCCCTGCGGATGAGCCTTCATCCGCCGCAGGATCATTTCTGCGGCCCCGGCGGCGACGATCGCCACCAGCTTGCCCTCATTCGCCAGGATCAAAGGGTCAAAGCCCAAAAGCTCACAGGCTCCTTTCACTTCTTCTTTGATGGGAATCCGGTCTTCCTCCACCCAGATCCCCACACCCGATTGCCGGGCCAGCTCATTGAGCGTGCTGGAGAGGCCCCCCCGGGTTGGGTCCCGCAGGCAACGGATCTCTCGGGAGACTTCCAGCATGGTGTCGACCAGGTCATTTAAGGGCGCGCAATCACTTTGCAGGGTGGTCGAAAATTGCAGGCCTTCCCGTGAACTCAAGATGGCCACGCCGTGATCCCCGATGCTGCCGCTGAGAATAACCCGGTCCCCGGGCCGGGCCGAGGACCCGGAAATCTCCACTCCCTCCGGAATCAGGCCGATCCCCGCCGTGTTGATGAAAATTCCGTCGGCCGCCGCGCGGTTGACCACCTTGGTGTCGCCGGTGACGATTTTTACGCCCGCTTCCCCCGCGGTTTCTTGCATAGAGGCGACGATGGTTCGCAGGGACGACAGGAGAAATCCTTCCTCAATGATAAATCCCGCGCTGAGAAAGAGCGGCTTGGCTCCGCTCATGGAAAGGTCGTTCACCGTCCCGCAAACCGCCAGTCTGCCGATGTCGCCGCCGGGGAAAAATACCGGCGTCACCACGTAGCTGTCGGTAGTGAAAGCCACCTTACCCGCGGCAACCTCCAGGACAGCCCCGTCATCCAGGGGGTCGAGAAAATGATTATGGAATGCTTTGACAAAGAGCGAAGTCACCAGCTCATGGCTGAGCTCACCCCCGCTGCCGTGAGCCAGGAGAATTCGATCCGGATTTTGAGGTACGTTCGAGGCTCGGTTCATGAACCATATTTATAGGCCGCAGCGCATGATCCTTCGAAAGAAACCATGCACGGACCCACCGGGTTCTGGGGTTGGCATACCCTGGCGAACAGGGCGCATCCTGCCGGACGAATCAGGCCGCGCAGGACATCCCCGCAGCGGCATCCGTTGGTTTCCCTGGCTGAAGGGACCGGAATGTCGAAAGCCCTGGAAGCGTCGAGGGTGCCAAACTCCTTCCGTAAGACCAGGCCGGTCCCGGGGATCAAGCCCAGGCCGCGCCATTCCACATCCGACGGTTCAAAGACTCGGTCCATGATCTCCAGGGCCTTGAGGTTCCCTTCAGGCTTCACCCCCCGTTTGTATTGAATTTCCACCCGGGGGATGCGGCCCTTCGCCTGCCGGACCAGCATTAACACGGACTGCAGGATATCCAGAGGCTCAAATCCGGAGATCACGCAGGCCAGGCCATATTGTTCGGCTAAGAATTCGTAGGGGCGACTGCCGATGATCACGCTTACGTGGCCGGGAAGAAGGAAGCCATCCAGTTTTATCTCTCCCAGGGAAAGCAGGGCTTTCAGAGCTCGGGGCACCGTTTTGTGAGCGGAGAAGATGAAGAAATTCTTCAACCCCCGACTCCTGGCTTCCAGGGCTGTGGCGGCAACTGTGGGCGCAGTGGTCTCAAAACCAACCCCGAGGAAGATTACCTTGAGGTGGGGGTTTTCTTCGGCCATTTTCAGGCCATCCAGGGGAGAGTAGACCACGCGCACATCCCGGCCGGCAGCCCTCTCCAGAGCCAGGCTGGAATTGGAGCCGGGGACGCGGACCATATCGCCGAAAGTGGCGACCGCAGCGCCCGGGATCCGGGCCAGGGAAATGGCTTTGTCCAGGTCGGCGTTGGCGGTCACACAGACCGGGCAGCCGGGGCCGGAGATGAGCTCGATCGTGTCCGGCAGAGCCTTGCGCAAGCCATACCGCGCGATCGAGACGGTATGCGTTCCGCACACCTCCATCAGCCTCAGCGGCTGGTCAGCCAGGCGATGGATCTCGTCGATGATCGGCCGAGCCTTCTCCCCGTCCCTGTATTCATCGATGAACTTCAATGAACCTCCGATGGCTTCGTAAAAAGTCGTCACTCTGGTGGAAACCGGAGTCCAGTGGATTTCTAGTATTTGCAACAACTGGATTCCGGCTTCCGCCGGAACGACGCAAATACCTCTATTCAGGCTTTTTGCGAGATCATCACCTCCGGAGCCCTGTTTTATTCTGTTTCCAGCGCTCCCAGCTCTTCGAAGAGCTTCAGCGTCTCCCGGGCTTCCTCTTCATCGACGACCTGAATGGCGAAGCCGGCGTGGACCAGCACATAGTCATCCGGGTGCACTTCCGGGGTCAACTGCACGCTGATCTTACGGGAGACCCCTCCGACCTCCACAACGGCGGTCAAGCCCTCGATGGATTTAACCCTTGCAGGAATGGCAACGCACATAAGTTTCCTTCCAATTTCTTTACCGCAGAGATCGCGGAGAACGCAGAGAATTCATAGCCTATCAAAAGACAAAATAAAATTTATCGAGACCGTTTAGCCAAAAAAAGGGAAAAGAATAAAAGAAAAAAGTATTAGAAACTTATTTGCCACAGAGGTCACCGAGGCCACAGAGGGATTTGCGTTCAAAAACCCAAACGAAAAGGCGAACGCTTGCAGAATCTGTTTTGAGGCTGCAGGGTCAAATTCTTTTCCATTTTCTGCTTCCATATCTCTGTGCTCTCGGTGAACTCTGTGGCTAAATAATTTCAATTTATCTTTCCATCTCCGCGTTCTCTGCGCCCTCTGCGGTGAAAATTTATGAGGCGATAAAGTTGGCGATGACGGCCTGGCCGAGGGAAAGGCCTCCATCATTACACGGCACCCGGCGGTGCAGTAAAACGGCAAACCCGGCTTTCTCCAGGGCGGCCCTCATCCGTTCCGAGAGCAGGCGATTCTGGAAGACGCCCCCGGTCAGGGCAACTTTCTTCGGCCCTCCCTGCCTTTTGATCTTCCGGCAAGTCGCCACGCCGATCTTCACCAGGGTATTATGGAATTTACTCGAAATAACCGGATGGACCGTTCCCTTTCCAAGATCCCTTAGAATTCCCTCGATCATAGGCTTCAGGCGGATGATCTCTTTTCCCTCTTCTTCCTCGCCAAAAAATTCGTAGGCCCCGATCTCTCCCGGAGAGGCGATCATCTCCAGCTCCACGGCGGCCTGTCCTTCGTAGGAGACCGAGGAGCAAAGTTCCAGCAGAGCAGATACGGCATCGAAAAGGCGACCGCAGGAAGAGGTTCGGGGAGAATTGACCTGTCGATCGATCTGCTGCAGAATGACCCGAATCTTTTCTTCCGTGGCCTTGGCAAAAATCGGCAGATGCTTCATCAGCCCTTCCCTGCCCAGGAAAGTGTAAAGGTAACTCAGGGCCATTCTCCACGGGTTCTGAATGGCGGCAGCCCCTCCGGGCATGGGCACATACTCAAAGTGCGCCCTCCTTTCGAAGGACCCGTAATCTCCCACCAAAAATTCTCCGCCCCAGAGGTTCCCGTCCGCGCCGAACCCGAGGCCATCGAAAGCCAGCCCGATCACCGGACCCCTCTCCCCGTTTTCCGCCAGGCAGCTGGCCATATGGGCGAAATGATGCTGCACCCCGATTTTATCTCCCGCGAGGCGCAGAGCATATTTGGTCGATAGATACTCGGGATGGAGGTCGTAGGCTACGATCTCGGGCCGGATGCGAAAAAGCTTCTGGTAGAGATCGACCGTCCGCTGGAAATGGTTCAGGGTCTCCAGGGTTTCCATATCGCCGATATGCTGGCTCACGAAGGCATATTCATCCCGGGTCAGGCAAAAGGTGTTTTTTAGCTCCGCCCCGCAGGCCAGAATGGGTTTGAGGGGGAAGGGGAGGCGGATGGGGAATGGGGCATATCCGCGGGCCCGGCGGATGACCGTCGGCTGGCCGTTGACGACAGCGGTCACGCTGTCATCGTACTGAACGTAAATGTCCCGGTCGTGCATGAGGAAGGCATCGGCGATTCCGTGCAACCGGGAAAGGGCTTCCCCATTGTCTTTGGCGATGGGCTCCTCGCTCAGGTTCCCGCTGGTCATGACCAGGGCCATCCCCGATTCTTCAAGCAAAAGATGGTGGAGCGGCGTGTAGGGAAGCATGACCCCGAGGTATTTCTGTCGCGGGGCCGCGGTTCTGGCGATGGCCGAGCCTTTCTTCCAGCGCAGCAGAACGATCGGGCTCTCGGGTGAACGAAGGAGCTTTTCCTCCCGCTCTGCGACCAGACAGTGATCTTTGACCGCCGGCAGATCGCGCAGCATGACGGCCAGGGGTTTGTCCGGCCGAATTTTCCGCTGGCGCAGCCTTTCAATAGCCGCCGGGTCCCCGGCATCACATGCCAGGAGAAACCCGCCCAGGCCTTTGATGGCCAGGACCTTCCCTTGTTGGAGAAGGGCGATGGCCGAGGAGATGGGATCCTGGACCTCGAGCATCTTCCCTTCCCCGTCGCAAAGGTCAAGCTTCGGCCCGCAGCGGGGACAGGCGTTGGGCTGGGCATGGAACCGCCGGTCCGCCGGGTCGTCGTATTCCCGCTGGCAGTCCGGGCACATGCCGAATTTGGCCATGGTCGTCTTCGGTCGGTCGTAGGGGATATCCTCGATGATCGTGAAGCGGGGGCCGCAATTCGTGCAGTTGGTGAAAGGATAACGATGCCTGCGGTCGTGCGGGTCAAAAACTTCAGACCGGCAGGCCGGGCAGGTGGCGATATCCGGCGAGATCAACTGGTACGTTCCGGGCTCCTCCAGGCTCTGCCGGATCTCGAAGGAATGAAAGCCCGTCGCTTCGAGGTCCTCGAACCTGGACGACTCAATCCGCGCCCGCGGAGGAGCTTGTTGGGGCAGCTCGCGGGTAAAGTTTTCCACAGCCTCCTTTTCTCCTTCGACCTCGACGTGCACCCCGGCGGATGAATTATTCACCCATCCCTTCAAGCCATGGCGCAAGGCCAGCCCGTACACAAAAGGGCGAAAGCCCACGCCCTGAACCACGCCCTCCAGGAAGAAGTGCCTTCTCAGGTCCTTCGGCCTGGGCCGTGGTGGCCTCTTTAGGGTTTTCACTTCTCGTCCCAACATATAAAACCGCATCGCGCATGGCGCAAAGCGCGTAGCGTATCATTCATTTCGGTGCAAACGCTCCGCTCGATGCGCAAAGCGTGTTCGTTTTGGTGACCCCCGGCATCCGGCGTTACGTGCGGAGGGTAATACTTCTCCTAAAACCATTTCCACTGCCTTGGGAATCGATGCCTGAACCTCAGGAGAAAGTTCCATTCCCCAGGAGATCTCTTTCGGCTGGATTCCCAGGATGACTACTTCCGCCGGGCATTGAGCCAGAGCCCTGGACAATTCCAGGACTTCTAAGAGGCCGATATCATGCGCCGAAAACCTGGGCCCGCCAGCCTTGCCCGCTACGTCCTCTGGAGTAAATCGGACCACGGAACCTGCCTCCAGGTTCATCTCCGCGGCATCGATCAGCAGTACTTTGGAAGCGCCCGCAAAAAAATCAAGAAGTCCGATTCCCGCCACACCCCCGTCGTGAACTTCGACCGACAGCGGCCAGGTCTTCTTTTGCAGTTCCTGCGCTACGTGAACCCCCACCCCTTCATCTTTGAGCAGCAAGTTTCCTACCCCGATGATCACGATCTTCCCGGCTGGATGATTGCAGGACAACGCAGGGCCCATCTTTCTATCTCTTCAACCTTTGTCCCCCCCACCCTTTCCCTCCCCCTCGAGGGGGGAGGGGAGGGAGGGGGTGATGCGCATTTGACTCAATTCCTCAAACGAACTTCACTTTCAGCAGATGGGTGGAGCAGGAGATACACGGATCATACGCCCGGACCAACATCTCCAGCTTCAAGCGGATCTCGTCCTGGGGTTGGTCCAGGATCTGGGGAAGCAATGCTTCCATGTCCTTCTGGATGTTGGCATGGTTCTGATTGGTCGGGATGACGCAGTTGGCCTCGCGGCAGATCCCGTTCTTATCGTACGTGTAATCGTGGAAGAGAATTCCCCGGGGCACGTCCACGGCTCCCACGCCTTTTCCAGCCTTCAGTAAAATTCGCCGGTCTTCTTCCTTCAACCCTTTGTCCAGGACTTCATCGATCAGGCGGATCGACTCCTCTACGGCGTGAACCGCCTCCACCACCTGGGCTACTGTATTCATGAAGGAATTGTAGCAGGGCGCTTTCAACCCCAGCGCGGCGGCGGCTTTTTTGGCCCCGGGAGAGAGTTGGCCATGGTTGTTGTTGAACCGGGCCAGAGCTCCCACCATGTAAGAGTCCCGCACGTTTTTGGCATATTTGGCCGTGGAGTGGGGGACGAGGTATTCATTGGTCCAGTTGCGGTAGTTGGCCACCGGGGTGGTGCCGGCATCTGTGGAGGCGATGACTCCATCGTACAAGGCGTACTCTTCCTTCGATTTCAGGGAGATGTATTCGGTCTCCCGCTCGAAGGCCGGAATCTTCAGGGTCTTGAAAAGCTCCAGGGTGGCTTCCAGGTCCGGGGTGGCATCCACCAGACGTTTCCGGATATCCTGGATCTCCTTGACTTCGGGCAGCTTGGTGAAACCGTTCACGGTCGGGGTTATGGGGTGGACGGTCCGGCCGCCGAAGACATCGCACAGGTCATTGGCCAGTTTCTTCATGCGCAGCGCCCGCAGGACGATGTCCGGGTGCGTCTTCACCAGGGGGAAAACGCTTGGGGCCCCCACGAAATCCGGGGCCGCCAGGAAGTAGGAATGGAGCACATGGCTCTGCAGGTTTTCTCCCTGGATGAGGATGCGCCGCAAAAGCCGCGTCTGATCGGAGATCTTTACTCCCAGGGCCGCTTCCGTCGCTTGCAAAGAACAGAGGGTATGCCCGATGGAGCAGATGCCGCAGATGCGGGAGGTAATATGGGCGACTTCCAGGTACGTGCGCCCCCGGACGAAGGCCTCAAAGAAGCGCGGGGCTTCCACCACTTCCCACTTGCATTCCTCGATCTTTCCTTCCTTGACGTTGACGGCGATATTGCCATGACCTTCGACACGGGTCACATGGTCCACGTTGACGTTGATGTTCTTCATTTGGCTACCTCCGAGTATCCCAGGAAAATGCGAAATTGTCCGATGGCTTGTTCCACGGTGAGGCCATACTTTTGCAGGACTCCCTTTTCAGCATTCGTATTCGGGTCGGGGACCAAGCCCCGGCATCCCACGCAGTTGTCCCGGTAGGTGGGGCACCAGGCGCCGCATCCGGCGCGAGTCACCGGGCCCAGGCAGGTCAACCCCAGCTCAAAAACGCACACATTGCCCGCCCGCTTGCATTCCACGCAGACCGGGTACGTGGGAATCTCCGGCTTCTTGCCCAAAAGCAGGGCCTTGACCACTTTTAGGAATTCAGCCTTATGCATGGGACAGCCGTGGATATAATAATCGACCGGGACGACCGCGTCGATCGGCCGGGCGGCGAAGGTCTCGTACCACTCGGCCTTGTCCCCGTAGACATATTTTCTGACCTCATCCTGGGGCTGGAAGTTTTTCAGGCAGTTCACCCCGCCGATCGTGGCGCAAGCCCCCAGGGCCACCAGGACGGCCGCCTGCTCGCGGATCTTCTTGAGGCGGGGGATGTCCTTTTCCCGGGTGATGCTCCCTTCCACAAAAGCGATGGCGTAGTCATCGCTCTTTTCCGTCATGGCTTCCCGGAATTGCACGATATCCACGGCGCCGACCACGTCGAGCATCTCCGCTTCCAGGTTGACGACCTGGAGCTGGCAGCCTTCGCAGCAGGCAAAGTCGAAAAAGGCGATCTTGGGTTTCATCAAATGGCCTCCTTTAAATTCTTGATCCGGGCATAGTTGAAAACGGGCCCATCCTGGCAGACGTACACATCGTTGATCTGGCAGTGGCCGCACTTGCCCACGCCGCACTTCATCCGCCGCTCCAGCGAGACAATGATCTGGTCGTCGGGAATGCCCTTGACCTGAGCTTCCAGGATGGCGAACCGGTACATGATCGGCGGGCCCACGATCACGGCCACGGTCTTCTTCGGATCGATGGCGATCTTGGGGAAGAGAGTGGTGATGACCCCCACGTTTCCTTTCCATTGGTCGTCGGCCCGGTCGACCGTCTCCAGGTATTCCATCTCCTTGCTCGCCCGCCACTTGGAAAGCTCATCCAGGAAGAGCTGCTCGGCTGGCGTCTTGGCGCCGAAGAGGACGAGCACCCGGCCGAAAACGGGCCGGTTGTCCACGACGTAGTTGATCAGGGAACGCAGGGGGACGAGCCCAATGCCCCCGGCCACGAAAAGAATGTCTTTTCCCTTCAGCTCCTCCACGGGAAATCCCCGGCCGAAGGGGCCCCGGATCCCCAGGGTCGCTCCCCGATCCAGGCCATGCAGGGCTTTGGTCACATTGCCCACGGCCCGAACGGCCAACTCGAAAGAGCCTTTTTTCGTGGGGGAAGAGGAGACCGAGATGGGCGCCTCTCCGATGCCGAACAGCGAGACCTCCACGAACTGCCCGGGCTGATGCCCCAACTCGCGCCCGTTCCCGAGTTTGATCTCGAAGAGCTTCTCCATCTTGGTCAACTGCTCCGTCCTGACGATCTCCGCCAGGTTGGGCAGATAAATCGAGGTCTGCTCACCCGAGCCCGTCTGAACCTGTGCAGCGTTCATCATCATTTGCCCTCCTTTAACCGGTTGAAAATCTCCACGGGGTTGGCGATGTCCGGCAGGCAAGCGGAGGCGCATCTTCCACACCCGACGCATCCATGGACCCCGTATTTTTCATAGATATATTTGCCCTTGCGGAAGATCCGGTGGCGGATCCGCTCTTCCCGGTCGTCCCGGAAACTCTCCCCCGTCGCCACTCTGGCGAAACCATCCAGCAGGCAGCCGTCCCACAGCCGGAGCCGTTCGCCCCCGGATAAGTTCAGGGCCATATCGTCCTGCACGTCGAAGCAGTAGCAGGTGGGACAGACCAGGTTGCAGGAGCCGCAGCTGAAGCATTTCTCGGCCAACTCTGCATAGAGCTTGCTTTCGGGATGATCCTCCAGAAGCTTGGGCAGCTCATCGTAGGGTGTGTTCACGGCATTCAGGGAAAACATGTAGGGTATTTTTTCCTGGATCTCGGCCCGCTTCCCGATCTCTTCCTTCGTGGCCACCCTGGAGACCGCGTGCTTTTCCAGAAGGGCTTCCCCCTTGTTCGTGCCCACGGCCACCACGTAACTCTCTCCGACGTCCGTGAGGAAAAGGTCAAAGCCTTCCTGGATCGTGGCGGAGTTCATGGATTTACAGAAGGCGTAGGGTGAGGCCCGTTTGATGTCCACGCCGATCATCACCGTGTCCTGCCGTTTCTTCAAGTAATGCTCGTCCCGGTTGGCATCGGCAAAGATCCGGTCGAGTTGGGAGGTGGCCTTCAGGTCATAGGGATGAACCCCGACGATGGCTAAGGGCCGACTCTCCAGAACCGGCTCACAATGTACCGGCTTGCCGATTTTGAACCTCAGCAGCGTTTCGCGAGGGGGGAGAAGGTATTTTTTCGGGGAAAGGACCGTTACGTCGTAATCCAGACGCAGCTGCGAGGCTGCCTCCAGGGGGGCGAACTCGTACTTTCCCTCTGCTTTCTCCCGTACCCCCACCACCTCCATGGCTTTTATTAGTCTGTCGATGAAAGGTGGAAAGTTCTTCTTCTCAATGGTTCGAAAGGTCATCTTCTCCTCCTTTGGCAGTCAAATCGCAAAAAATTTCCACCGCGGACCTCGCGGAGATCACAGAGAAATAGATAGAACTGAAAACAACAAAACAATTTTCACCACAGAGCACGCGGAGACCGCAGAGAAATGAATAGAAATAGCAACAACTCCTGCCTGGACGGGGAAAATCCCCCCTCGCCCCCCTTTAGTAAAGGGGGGGTGGGGGGATTTGAAGGTTAATTTCCAATTTTAATTTGGATTTTTTAATTTGCCTCCGCGCACTCGGCGTGCTCTGCGGTGAATCTTAACCGATTTTATCGCAGCAAGGTCACCCCGCCGTCCACCCGGCGGACAATTTTCCGGCCTTCCTGACCCCGGAAGGCGAGGCGCAATTCTCCCAGCGTGGCCTCGGCCAGGAGAAAAATGGTGCGGGCATCGCCGATATCCTCCAGACGGTGGGCATCGGAGGAAACAATCCTGGGAATACGAGGAGAAACATTGCCCATACTCGGGAAAGGGGTTTTGCGGCTGACCTCCAGGACTTCCAGCTCCATATCCTCCGGGATCAGGCCCAGCTGGCTGATCAAGCTGAACGACCCCTTGTCAAAATGAGAAGGAATGGTCATTCCCCCGTGCCCTTCGACCCGACGCTTGACCTCCTCCAGGGGCAGGTCGATGGAGTTCAAAAGAAGCCGTTCCTCAAACTCCAGGATGTTTCCCTCTTCGTCTACGATGGGCTGGTCGCCGAAGACCTCCGGATCATTGCGCACATCGGGGAGATGTCGGCGGACCTCCTCATCCCAGGCGGCCGTGGAAGGCCAATCGGGAAAGAGGGCCAAAAGGTGAATTTCTTCCCGGGTTTGAACCTCCATGCCCGGAATGACCTTCAATCCCCGCCTCTCGGCCAGGCCCATGACCACCCGGACATTCTTAGCGGTGTTGTGGTCGGTGACGGCGATGATGTCCAGACCTTCCGCCTTGGCTCGTTCCACAACCTCCCGCGGGGAAAGGTCTAAACTGGCGCAAGGGGATAGGCAGGTGTGAATGTGCAAGTCCGCGCTATACTCTCTCAACATCGCTGCCGGAGCCCCGTGCGCCGCTCCCTCCTCTGTTCCGGAAGTCCATCGGCCGGCACCCAGCTCCTGAACTTCTCTTACTGCCTGCGGATGGTGATATCCAATACCGTGCCCTGGCCGACTATCGAAGCGATATAAAATTCGTCGGAATTCTTCTTGATGTTGGGCAGGCCCATCCCGGCGCCGAAGCCCATCTCCCGGATCTCCTCAGAGGCCGTCGAGTACCCTTCCTGCATGGCCAGGTCGACATTCTCAATGCCGTTCCCTTCATCCGTAACCTTAATGCGCAGGGCCTCGGGGGTCACCGCTAAAATCAGCGTTCCCTCTCGGGCATACCACACGACATTCATCTCCGCCTCGTACGTGGCGATCGTCGCCCGGCGGATGACTTTGTTAGAAACCCCCAAATCCTGCAGGATTTTTTTGACTTTGCTGGCCACTTCTCCGGCATTGACAAAGTCTCCCCCGCTGATGTTGAAGGATTTCTCAAAGAGGAGCTCATCCGCCATCAACCCGTCGTCCCTTCCTCGGTCTCCGAGCAACCTGGCAGCCCGTGCCGGTACAGACGACCGCAGGCTTCATACATGGGCAGATCGGTGAGCAGAACGGGAATGTTTTTCTCCATTGCGAGAGCGATGGTTTCCCGGTCCGGCTCTTTTCCCCGGACGAACACCACGGCTATGACATTCGCCATTTCTGCCGTCCGGACGACCTGCAAGTTCGTGAGGCCCGTCAAAAGGAGGGATTCCTCCTTGGTGAAGGCCAAGACGTCGCTCATCAGGTCGCACCCGCAGGCCATCTTAATATTCACCTGCAAGTCCCGGGCGGCGACGATCACCTGGGCGCTGAGGATTTCTTTGATTTCTTGCAGAGTCATCCCCTTCCCTCCTTGGCTGGCAGGATGCTGCGCGCCGGACCCATGCTGCTGGTACGGGGGGCAAGAGCGCTCGAATGCGAGTTGAAAATTAACACACAAATTCCTTCCCTGTCAAACCGGGATTCCAGGGCAGTACATAATCTAGCAAGTTGGCCAGCGTCTGCGAATGACTCACATCAGGGCCAGGACGGATTCCCTGGCCAGATTTAGATATTGGGAGGGGATGATACCCATCTGAAGGGTGCCCCAGACCGCAATGATAAGGGCAATGACCATAGCCGGGGACAGGTCTAATCTGGCAAATTCCTTCTCGGGGTTGCGCATGTACATCATTACCGTCACCCGCAGGTAGTAGTACACGGATAGGGCACTATTCAAGACACCGATGATGGCCAGGCCGATGTACCCCGCTTTTATGGCGGAGCTGAAGATGTAGAATTTCCCCACGAACCCAGCGGTCGGAGGAATTCCCGCCAGGGAAAACATGAAGATGGCCATGGCCGCGGCCAGGAGCGGGTACTTGGAGGCCATCCCGCTGTAATCGCCGATGTTGATATTTTCTTCCCCCTTCCGGCCGTAGAGGATGACGACCCCGAAGGCCCCCAGGTTCATGAAGGCATAGGCCAGGATATAAAAGAGGATGCTGGCCGTGCCCAGTTCACTGGCGGTCACCATGGCGACCAGAATGTAGCCGGCGTGGGCGATGCTGGAATAGGCCAGCATGCGCTTGATATTTTTCTGGGCGATGGCGATGAGGTTTCCTAACGTCATGGTCAGGACGGCTAAGACCCAGAGGATCCAGACCCAGTCCGTTTGCAGGGAGGATAGGGCGTAAACAAATACCCGCAGAAAGGCGGCAAACCCTGCCGCCTTCGGACCGACCGACATGAAAGCGGTGACCGAGGTTGGAGCCCCTTCGTACACATCGGGGGTCCACATATGAAAAGGTACCGAGGCCACCTTGAAGCCGAACCCGACGATCAGCAGACCCATGCCGATGAGCAGCAGGGGATCGGTGAGCAGGGGAGCCTTGCGGACGAATTCATGGATGCCCTTCAAGTTGGTCGTGCCCGTGGCCCCGTAGATCAGGGCGATGCCGTAGAGCAGGAAGCCCGCGGAGAAGGCTCCCAGGAGGAAATATTTCAGGGAGGACTCGTTGGATTTAGCCTGGGTGCGGAAGAACCCCGCCAGGGCGTACACGGACAGGGAGAAAGTCTCCAGTCCCAAAAAGATGATGATCAGGTCGGCCGCCGAGGCCATGAACATCATGCCCACCGCCGCAAACAGCAGCAGGATATAGTACTCCCCGTAGTCGAAATCTTCCCGCTGCAGGAAGCGGATGGACATGAGGACGGTAAGGCCGGCGGTAATCAGGAAGATGATCTTGAAGAAGAGGGAGTAATTATCGATCACCACCATGCGATTGAAAGCATATTCCGCCTTTCCCCAAAGGCTGAAGGAGAAGAGCAGGGAGACGACGATTCCGGCCAGGGACAGATACGGGATCGCTCCTTTGGCCCCCTTTTTCGCCAGCACGTTGATGAGCAGAAGCGCCATGGCGGTAAGAGTCAAAATCAGCTCCGGCCCGATGGCGCTCCAGTTAACTGCGGGGGTGACAATATTCATGAAAACGCCTCCAAAGAAAAATCAAAAAGCAAAATGCCAATATCGAAAAGACACTCCCAAGATCAAAAGTCTTGGATTTTGATTTATTTCTTAACCACTTTCGCTGACTCTGCCTGCGCCAGGCGTATTTCCTTTTCCTGAATCTGCAGCCCGGCCTGGTATTTGTTCTGGACCTGGAAGAGATAACTTTTCACCGTCGGCTCCATGCGGCTCAGGAAGGTCTGGGGGTAGATGCCGATCCAGAAGATAAACAAGGTAACGGAGCAAAGAACCAGAATTTCCCGGGCCGAAAGATCCTTGAGGACCTTGTTCTCCGGCTTGGTCAGCTCTCCGAACATCACTCGCTGGTACATCCAGAGCATGTAGGCCGCGGCCAGAATGACTCCGGTGGCGGCCACCACGGCAAAGGTGGCGCTGGCCTTGAACGTTCCGACCAGGATTAAAAATTCTCCCACAAACCCGTTTAGCCCCGGGAGCCCGATCGAGGAAAGGGTGACGACCATGAAGAAGGCGGCAAAGATGGGCATCTGCTTCCAGAGACCCCCGAAGTCCTCAATCATCCGGGTGTGCCGCCGCTCGTAGATCATGCCCACAAGAAGAAACAAGGCCCCCGTGGAGAAGCCGTGGTTGAGCATCTGCAGAATCCCGCCCTGGACTCCCTGCATGTTCAGCGCAAACAGCCCCAGCATCACGAACCCCAGATGGGACACGGAAGAAAAAGCGATCAGGCGCTTGAGGTCCTTTTGCACCATGCATACGAGCGCCCCATAAATAATGCCAATGATGGCCAGGATGGAGACCAGGGGCATCAGCTGGTGCGCGGCGTTGGGGAAGAGCGGGATGCTGAAGCGCAGGAATCCATAGGTTCCCATCTTGAGCAGGACTGCGGCCAGCAGGACGGACCCCACCGTCGGGGCTTCCGTGTGGGCATCGGGCAGCCAGGTATGGAAGGGGAACATCGGGACCTTGATGGCGAAGGCCACGCCGAAAGCCAAAAAGAGCCAGAACTGGGCGCTCATCGGGACCTGCAGCTTGTAAAGCTCCAGGAGATCGAAAGTATACTTTCCCGTCGCCGCCCCGTTTTGAAAGTAAAGAACCAGGATGGCCACGAGCATCAGCACGCTCCCGACCATGGTGTAGATGAAGAACTTGACGGCGGCGTAGATGCGGCGCTTGGGGTTCCCCCAGACCCCGATCAGCAGGTACATGGGGATGAGCATCACTTCCCAGAAGACATAGAACAGGAAAAGATCGAGCGATACGAAGACCCCGATCATCCCGGTTTCCAGGAAAAGGATGCAGATCATGAACTCCTTGACCTTATCCTGGATGTCCTTCCAGCAGGAGATCACGGAGACCAGGGTTAAAAAAGTGGTCAGTAAAACCAGGAAGAGACTGATCCCGTCGATTCCCAGGAAATAATTCATGCCGTACTCGGGAATCCAGGGGACCTTCTCCACAAACTGCATGGCCGGGGTATCCAACCGGAACTGAAAGAACAGGGGAAGGGAGAAGATGAACTCGAGGAGAGTGACGCCCAGGGTGATCCAGCGCAGGGTTTCCTTTTTCTCCTTGTCCGCGAAGAGAAGGATGGCCGCCCCCAGCAGGGGAAAGAAAATAATCAAGGTCAACAGGGGAAATTCCGTCTGGCTCATTGTCCAGGCTCCTTTGAAATCAGCGGTCAGCACTCAGGGTTCAGCCCAAATCAAGATCAAAAATGTTTACTCATAAAATCCTTGCTGACCGTTGAAAGCTGAGCGCTGACCGCTTATTTAATATTAAAGACAAAATACCCGAGGATCAAAACCACGCCCACGAGAATCGAGAGGGCATAACTCTGGACGTTGCCGGTTTGCAGACGCTTGAAGACCTGGCTTCCTCCCCGGACCACCGCCGCGACGCCGTTCACCGTGCCGTCCACCAGGACCTCGTCAAAAATCTTCCACAGGAAGATTGAAAAACGGATGAGCGGACCGACGAAAACGAAATCGTAGATTTCATCCATCCAATATTTATTGGCGATCATTTGATAGGGGATCTTGTACTGCTCGGCCAGCCGGTCGGGCAAATCAGGTTTCTTGATGTACAGGCGGTATGCCGAGAGGATGCCCAATACGGCGATGACGATCGAAACGACCATCATGGTGATCTCCAGTCCCGCGGAATGGTGCCCGGCCTCCGCCACCTTGGGGGGCACGGCGAAGACGGGAGAGAGGAACTCATGAAACTTATTCCAACCCTCGAAGATGGGGAACCCGATCAAGCCGCCGATGGTCGAGAGGATGGCCAGGACGATCAAGGGCACGGTCATCATGGACGGGGACTCATGGAGATGGTGGGCCACCTCATGATCCACCCGGGATTTCCCGTGGAAGGTCATGAAGACGGCCCGGAACATATAGGTTGCGGTCATAAAGGCGGCAACCGCACCCACCAACCAGAAGAGGAACCCCCCCTGGGTCAGGGCCTTCCAGAGGATTTCGTCCTTGGAGAAAAATCCGGCAAAAGGGAATATTCCCGAGATGGCCAGGGTGCCGATGAGAAAGGTCCAGTAGGTGCGGGGCATGTGGGGCTTGAGCGCGCCCATCTTGCGCATGTCCAGTTCCCCGGATAGCGCGTGCATGACCGATCCGGCCCCCAAAAAGAGCAGCGCTTTGAAAAAGGCATGGGTCATCAGATGGAAAATTCCGGCCGTGAAAGCCGCCACGCCGCAGGCCAGGAACATATACCCCAGCTGGCTGATGGTGGAGTAGGCCAGTACGCGTTTGATATCGTTCTGAGCCAGGCCGATGGAAGCCGCGTAGATGGCCGTGGCGGCGCCGATTACTGCCACCACAAAGATCGAGGTGGGAGCCATGACGAAAAGTACATTACAACGGGCCACCATATATACGCCGGCGGTTACCATCGTAGCCGCGTGGATCAAGGCGCTGACCGGCGTGGGGCCCTCCATCGCATCGGGAAGCCAGGTGTAGAGGGGGATCTGGGCGGATTTGCCCGTCGCCCCCATGAAAAGCAGGAGAGTGATCAGGGTGACAATACCGCTGCCGATGGCCAATTTCCCCGGGGCCGCGGCAAAGACCGCCTTGAATTCGATCGTGCCGAAGGTCACAAAGATCAGGAAGATGGCCAGCAAAAAGCCGTAATCGCCGATCCGGTTGACGATGAAAGCCTTCTTGCCGGCGTCCGAGGCGGATTTCTTCTCGTACCAGAACCCGATCAAGAAGTAAGAACAGAGGCCCACTCCCTCCCAGCCTACGAACATCAGGAGGAAATTGTTCGCAGAAACCAGGATGAGCATGAAGAAGACGAAAAGATTGAGGTAGGTAAAATACCGGGGGAAATCCCGGTCGTCATGCATGTAGCCGTGCGAATATATGTGGATAATAAAAGACACGCCGGAGACGACCATCATCATGACGATGGAGAGCGGGTCTACCAGGAAGCCGATGTTGGCCTGAAACTCACCGGAAACGATCCATTGGTACAGGATCTTTTCTATCGAACGACTGGCCGGCGCCATCTTGAGCAGGTCCAGGAAGACCAGGAACGAGACCAGGAAGGAAAGCCCGATGGCCGCACAGGCGATGAAGCCCACCGCCCCCTTGCTCATGCGCCTTCCGAAGAAAAGATTCAGGGCAAACCCGATGGCCGGAAATAACGGAATCAAACCTACATAATCGATCATCTACGATCTCCTTCAATTTCCTTTGCAGGGGCGACCGGCCGGTCGCCCCTGCCGGAATCACCATTTCATCAAATTCACTTCATCCGCATTCACCGTATCTTTGGTGCGGTATACGGCGATGACGATGGCCAGCCCTACGGCGGCCTCGGCCGCAGCCACGGACATGACGAAGAAGACAAAGATCTGACCGTCCATGGAGTTCAAGAACCGGGAGAAAGCCACGAAGGCCAGGTTGGCCGCATTGAGCATGAGCTCGATCGACATGAAGATGACGATAATATTCCGACGGATCATGAAACCTACGACCCCCACGGTAAAGAGGATTGCGCTTAGAACCAGGTAACTGGAAAGAGAAACCCCCTGATACATTACAGAAGAGATCATAAGAGAGGTCATATTTTCTCCTTGGGTCAGATCTGGCGTTTGGCCAGTACGATGGCGGCGATGATGGCGACCAGCAAAAGGATCGAAGTAATCTCAAAGGGCAACAGGTAGTCGGTAAACAGCAGCCGGGCGACCACCTGGGTGTTGCCCACAGCCGTGACCTGTTCCGGCGTAAACTTCCCCCGGGTTCCTTCCAGGAAAACCGAGTTGAAGATCATGCCGATCTGGGCCAGTAGAATAACCCCGAGGAAGACGCCCAGGACCTTCTGCAGCCTGTGGCGGGTGATGATCTTCTTCTCTTTCTCCAGGTTCAAAAGCATGATGACAAAGAGGAAGAGGACCATGATCGCGCCGGCATAGACCAGGACCTGGATGACCGCGATGAACTGGGCATTGAGCAGGAGGTAGATCCCCGCCAGGGAGAAAAGGGTCATGATCAGAAAGATGGCGCTGGACACCGGATTGCGCTGCACGATGACCAGAACGGCCGTGATCACGGTCACCACGGCCAGGACGGTGAAAAGAACGGTTTCAGCCATGAACGTCTCTCTCCTTATTTCTGGTAGGCATGGAAAAGTTTATCCCGGTTGTAAATCAGGTCCTGGCGCGTATAATCGGCGGTCTCGTAGTTCTCCCGCAGAATCACCGCCCCGTACGGGCAGGCTTCCTGGCAAAACCCGCAGAAGATGCAGCGCAGCAGGTCGATCTCGTAAACCAGCGGGAAGCGCTGATGGGTGGGACCTTCCGCCGGCTCCACGCGGATGCACTTGGCCGGGCAGACCGCGGCGCAAAGCTCACAGGCCACGCACTTGATTTTCCCCTCCTCATCCCGCGTCAGTTCGTGCAGGCCGCGGAAACGGGGGTACATCACCATCTTCTGCTCCGGGTATTGAATGGTGACCGGATGGGTGAAGAAGGTGCGTAAAGTTAAGGCCAATCCTTTCAGCAACGGGATAATCATTTTTCTCCTCGCGAAATTCTCCCTTTGCCCCTCTCAGGACATCAGCGACATGACCACAGCGGTGATCATGATATTCAAAAGGGCCAGGGGGAAAAGGACTTTCCAGCCGAACTTCATCAACTGGTCGTACCGGAACCGGGGAAAGGTCGCCCGGACCCAGATGAAAAAGAAGATGAAGACGAAGATTTTGATCAAGAACCAGATCACCGGAGGCAAGATCGGTCCATGCCAGCCGCCGAAGAAAAGCGTCACGGCCAAGGAGCTAACCACCAGGATATGGGCATACTCCGCCAGATAATACAGGGCGAACTTCATCGAACTGTATTCCGTCTGGTACCCGGCCACCAGCTCGTTCTCGCATTCGGTCAGGTCGAAAGGGGTACGGCTGCACTCCGCCACGGCAGAGATCAGGTAGATGATAAACCCCAGGGGCTGATAAACGACAAACCACATCTTGGATTGAGCCTCGACGATCTGGACGGTAGACAAGGACCCCGTAATCATCAGCACCCCGATCACCGAAAGGCCCAGGGAGAGTTCATAGCTGATCATCTGGGCGGAAGAGCGGATGGCCCCCAGCAAGGAGTACTTATTGTTGGAAGCCCACCCTCCCATAACCACGCCATAAACCCCCAAAGAAGAGATGGCGAAAAGGTAGAGCAATCCGACGTTCACATCGGCCACGACCATGTCCACCTTTTGGCCCAGGATGGTGAAACTGTCCCCAAAGGGGATGACGGCAAAACTCACCAAAGCCGTTATCACGATGACCGTCGGGGCAAAAATATAGATAAGCCGGTTGGCATGAGGCACGATGATGTCCTCTTTAAAAAAGAGCTTGAGGCCGTCGGCAATGGGCTGGAGTAGCCCGAAGGGGCCGGCACGGTTCGGGCCGTAACGGACTTGCATATGGCCCAGGACTTTCCTTTCCATCAGAGTCATGTAAGCCACAATGAGCATCATGGCGCTGAAAACCACCAGCACTTTCACCAGGGCGATGAGAATGTAGGCAAGCATTCCTTTCCTTCCTTCTGACCCGGTTGGGGGTTACATCTTCTCTATTTTCACCCGGACGGTTTTTAGGTCCCGCCCGGTCAGCTGATTTCCTCCGTTCGGACCGAAATGATAGGGAACGAACAGAACGCCCGGGGCGGCCTTTTCGGAGATCGCCGCCTTGACCGTAACCTTCCCGTTTCTGGACTCCAGGGTGACCTCCTGGTAGTTGGTCAAGCCGAGCCTGGCGGCATCGGCCGGGTGGACTTCCACATAGCTTTGGCCCCGAAGTCGCAAGAGCCCCGGGCTCTTGGTCGATAACGACCCCGAATGAAACAAGGTGGGCCCGGTGATCAGGAAATAGGGAAATTCCGCCTCGGCCCCCTCTGGCTCAAAGACCGCCGGGATCAATCGGGCTTTTCCCCGGGGGAAGTCTTTCTCATAAAGGATCGGGGTTCCGGGATGGTCCGCCGAGGGGCAGGGCCATTGCAGCCCCGAGGATTTATCCAGCCGGGTGTATTCCATTCCTCCGTAAAGCGGAACGAGGCTGCGCACCTCATCCATGACGGATTTGGCCGCCATCCGGCCCAAGGGGGTTCCCATGGCCTTGGCCAGCTCCTGGAAAATCCCAAGATCCGGCCGGGCTTCTCCGAGGGGAAGCAGGGCCGGCCGGACTCTCTGGACCCTCCGCTCCACATTCGTAAAAGTTCCTTCCTTCTCCGCAAAAGTGACGGCCGGCAGGACCACGTGGGCCAAGGAAGCAGTCTCGGTGAGGAAACAATCCTGGACCACCAGGAAATCCAGGGCGGCCAGGGCTTTTTTGGTTCGACCCGCATCCGGGTAGGCAACGGCTGGATTTTCCCCGACGATGTACAGGCCCTTGATCTTCCCTTCCTCGGCGGCCTGGAGAATACCCAGGGCTCCCAGGCCCGGGTTTTCCGGAATCGTCATCTTCCAGGCCTTCTCAAACCGGCCCCGCTCGGAGGCGTCCCGCAGGTTGGCATACCCGGGAAGCAGGCCGGGCGTAACGCCCATGTCCAGCGCCCCCTGGGCATTGTTCTTTTCCCCCAGGATGTAGATCCCGCAACTCTCCTTGCCGACCTGTCCGGTCAGGAGCGCCAGGTTCGATGCGGCCAGCGCCAGGGCGGCGTCCTGCTTTCCGGAAGCCTGGCCGGCAGAGATCAGGATCACCCCTCGGGCAGCCTTGGCAAACAGACGCGCGGCTTCCGCCAGAGAGTCTGCGCCAACGCCGGTGGCGGCTTCCACTTTCTCCGGAGTGTACTCTTCCAGAGAGCGCTTCAAACTTTCGATCCCCTCGGTCCGGGATTGGATGAAGTCCTCTTTGGCCAGCCCCTCGCGGAGGATCGCCTGCATCAGGCCGTTGACCAGGGCCACCTCGCTCCCGGGCTTCACCAGGAGGTTGAGGGCGGAGAATTTGTTCAGATAAATGTTGCGGCTGTTCACCACGATCAGCTTGGCTCTCCGGCGCTTCACGGCCAGCACCACCTCGGACTTGATCACCGGATGGGTTTCGGAAAGGTCGGAGCGCAGCGCGATGATCACATCGGCTTTCCGGATCTCGTTGATGGAGTTGGTCGAGCCCGCATACCCCAGAGAATCACGCAGGGCCAGGAGGCCTGCATAGCTGTACCCGCCGGCCTGGTCGATGTGGTTTGTCCCCAAAAGACCGCGCATGAATTTCTGGAACAGGTAGAGCTCTTCGTTGGTCAGACGCGATGAACACAGGCCGGCAAGTCCGTCCCCGCCCTTTTCAGCCTTGATCTCCTGGAAACGCCGCGCCATCAGTCCGAGGGCTTCCTCCCAGGAGGCTTTGACCAATGAACCGTCTTTCCGGATCAGGGGGGAGGTCAGCCGCTCCCGGCTGTGCACGTATTCCCAACCATAGCGGCCTTTCACGCAAAGGTTCCCCTGGTTGATGCCCAGGTCCTCGTCGGCCCGGATACGCAGGATCCGGTTGTTTTTTGTTCCCACCGTTAGAGTACAGCCCACCCCGCAGTAGGCGCAGGTGGTGTGGGTTTCTTTCAGGTCCCAGACCCGGGCCTTGTGCAGGAAGATGCGGTCCTTCAAAGCTCCGACCGGGCAGACGGATACGCATTGGCCGCAAAATTCACAGTTCATCGGCCGGTCGAAGTCCGTGCCGATCTTCGTCTTGAAGCCGCGGTTCATGAAGGAGAGCTCGTTGGCGCCCACCACTTCATCGTCGATCCGGACGCACATGCCGCACAGGATACAGCGGTTCAGGTTCCGCTCGATGAAGGGGGATACGTGGTCCGTGGCCAGATCGGCCTTGGGTCCCTGGAAGCGATTTTCGGCCACGCCGTATTCGTAGACCAGGTTCTGCAGCTGGCATTGTCCCCCGGCGTCGCACACCGGACATTCCAGGGGATGGGAGATGAGGATCAATTGCAGCTGAATTCTGCGGGCCTTGATGATGTCGGGGGTATGGGTCAGGATTTCCATCCCATTGCGCACCGGGTTGAAGCAGGCCGGAATCAGGCCCCTGCGGCCTTTCTGTTGCACGACACATATACGGCAGGCCCCGAAGGGCAGGAGGCGTTTGTTTTGGCAGAGCGTGGGAATCTTGATTCCCGCTTTTTCGGCGGCCCCCAGGATCATCGTGCCCGGGGGGACGGAAACCGGGACGCCATCGATCGTCAGATTTACCATTCTTTCTTCTTTAGCCATCAGTGACCTACTCTTTAATTTTAATTATTCGCCACAGAGGACACAGAGATCAATCAGTCAAAAACGAAAGGCCCAATGAATTTTTTATAATCTCTCTGTGTTCTCTGTGCTCTCTGTGGCTAAGATTATTCAATCGCCCAGAACCGGCAGGCCCGGATGCAGGATTTGCACTTGGTACAAAGGTCTTGGTTGATCTTGGCCGGCTGCTTCTTTTCCCAGGTTATGGCGTTGCTCGGGCAGGCCTTGAAACAGAGCCCGCACATCTTGCATTTTTCTTCGAGCACGCGGAAACGAATCAAGGGCGTACAGACCAGCGCCGAACAATGCTTATTTTTGATATGCTCATCGTAGTCCTGCCGGAAATGGCGGAGGGTCGAAAGCACCGGGTTGGGGGCCGATTGCCCCAATCCGCAATGAGACAGCTTCCTGATGTGATCGCCCAGATCCTCCAGGAACTCTACATCCCCCTCTTCGCCCTTCCCCGCCACGATATTTTCGAGCTTGCGGAGCATGACCGTCAGGCCGATGCGGCAGGGGACGCACTTACCGCAGGATTCCTCCACGCAAAAGTTGGTGAAGAAGCGGGCCGAGTCTACCATGCAGGTGGTCTCATCGCAGATGACGATCCCGCCCGAACCCATGATCGCTCCCGTGGCCTCCAGGGATTCATAATCCACGGGGGTGTCGAGAAGATTTTCGGGGACGAACCCTCCGGACGGCCCGCCGAGCTGGGCGGCTTTGATTTTCTTATTCCCTTTGATCCCTTCCCCGATGTCGAAAATGATCGAGCGCAACGTAATGCCCATGGGAACCTCGACGAGGCCGATATTGTTTACGGACCCGGCGAGGGAGAAGACTTTGGTCCCTTTGCTCTTCTCCGTGCCCAGGCTGTTGAACCACTTGGCTCCTTTGATAAGGATCTGGGGAACGTTGGCAAAGGTCTCCACGTTGTTCAAAACCGTAGGCTGGCCCCAGAGGCCGGCTTCGGCCGACCGCGGGGGTTTGGCCCGGGGCATTCCTCTCTTCCCTTCGAGGGAGAACATCAGGGCGGTCGATTCCCCGCAGACGAAAGCCCCCGCTCCCGGGTAGACCCAGGCGTCAAAGTCGAACCCCGTCCCGAAGATGTCTTTTCCCAGCACCCCGAGGTTTGTGGCCTGCTCGATGGCCAGGTTCAATCTCTTGATGGCCAGGGGGTATTCCGCACGGACGTAAAGGTATCCTTCATGGGAATCGATGGACCGGGCGCAGATGGCCATCCCCTCCAGGACCGCGTGAGGGTCGGCTTCCAGAACCGAGCGATCCATGAAAGCCCCCGGGTCGCCTTCATCGCCGTTGCAGATCACGTACTTGGGAAAGCGGTTGTATTTTCGGGATTCTTCCCACTTCTCCCCGGTGGGGAACCCTGCACCCCCCCGCCCCCGAAGACCCGATTCTTTGACCTCCGCGATGATCTGTTCGGGGGTCATCTGGGTGAGGGCCTTGTGCAGGGCCACATACCCATCCTTGGCGATATATTCGGTGATATTCTCCGGGTCGATCAGGCCCCGGTTGCGCAGCACCCGTAAGACCTGCAGGCTGAAAAAGGGGATATCCTTCATCCGGGGAATCGCTTCCTTCTTCACCGGCTCTTTGTAAAAGAGTTTCGGAACCGGCCGGCCTTTGAGAATATGCTCTTCCACAATCAGGGGCATGTCCTCGGGTTTCAGCTTGCCGTAGAAGATGCCTTCCGGATAGACGACCATGATCGGGCCTTCGGCACAGAACCCGTTGCACCCGGTGATCACCACCTTCACTTCTTCATCCAGTCCCCGATTCTTCAGCTCCTGCTCCAACCGCGCCCGGACTTTGAACGAGCCACAGGAAACACAGGCTGTCCCTGCGCACATGAGCATATGGGAACGGAAAACTTTCGCGGCCATTCTAAAACCTCCAAATAAAAAAATGCCTGAAATGCCTTAAGTGCCTAAAGTTCTCTTGTTGGCCAAATTCAGATTTTTCATTTCAGGCACTTCAGGCACTTCTAACTTTAGGCACTCCTAATAACTCGTTTCGCTGCCCACGGCCAGGGCATATCTTTCCACAGGGTTTCCCCCCAGGACGTGTTCGGCGAAGATCTCCCGCATTTTCTCCGGGTTCAGGTCCACATATTTTACGGGGGCGGCCCCCAGGACCTCTACCGTGATCATGGGTTCTCGGCTGCAGAGGCCGGCACATCCCGAGGTGGTCACGATCACATCCTTGACGTCTCCCTTGCCGATCTCATCCATGACCGTGGTCATGATCTGCCGGGCTCCGGAAGCGATTCCGCAGGTTCCCATGTGAATGTTGACCTTGGCCCGGTAGCCTCCTTCCCGCAGGGTAACGCCGGCTTCAACCGATTCTTTTATTTTTTTCAAGTCTTCGATGGATATTTTGGCCATCTTCTCAACCCTCCTCAGGCGGCAAAGCATTCATACGTATTCTTTCAGAATCTCCAAGGCTTTGGCGGGCTCGGCAATGCCATGGACATCATCATCCACGCACAACACCGGCGCCAGGCCGCACGTTCCCGGGCAGTTGATGACTTCCAGCGTGTAGATCAAGTCGGGGGTCGTGGCGTTCACCTCGATATTAAATTCTTTGCGCAGAAGGTCCAGAATCGCCTGCCCGCCGCGCACGTAGCAAGCGGTTCCCAGGCAGACGCGGACGATGTGCCGGCCCCGGGGGGTCATGGTAAAAAGGGACTAAAAG
>Ga0214473_10001716_pt1 | contig 28252 bp, 18 predicted proteins | sample RVTome_7_FD_203509 | JGI IMG/M metagenome (GOLD analysis project Ga0214473, IMG submission 203509) | Soil microbial communities from uranium-contaminated site in the Upper Colorado River Basin, Wyoming, United States - RVT98D197 | ecosystem: Environmental > Terrestrial > Soil > Contaminated >...
GACGCGATCTCAGGTATATTCTTGTGCAAATCTCACGATCTCATGACGATTCCGTCACTTTTGGACGCAAAAGAAATCTTTCCGGAATATTTTGCCCCGGCCTTCCGGCCAAAATCTGCACGCCTTGGCACTGATAATCTTTAGAACACGTCTTGCAGATGTTGCAACGACTGGTGTTCCACAAGCAGAAATACAAGAATTACATTCGGCCAGCCTTCTTGCTAAATATCGCCCTAAGAAAGATGTGTGCTGCATCTTCAAATGAATACTGGCGTGCATGGTCGATAACCTGCGCTTCGTCGAAGTCTAACTCACGAACCTCGCGTAGCGCACGCACAAGTTCGTCCTGGTCGTTAGCCGAAAACAGCAGCCCGACCTCTTTCGAAACTACATCGCGGAGAAAGCCTATCTTTACGGACACGACAGGCCGGCCAAAGCTCATGGCCAGCATCGCGGTACCCGATGTGAGAATCTCCCTATATGGAACAACCACGACGTCGCAAGCCAAAAGGTAGGTCTGCATCTCATCGCCCGGGATGAACCCTGAATGAATCCGTATCCGCGAGTCCTTCTCCGCCAGACCCAAGATGCGGTGCTCGTAGTCAGGATCCTGGAACTTGCCCGCGACTAAGAGTACTCCTTCGCCCTCCACGCTACGGAACGCCTCGATCAGGCCATCGAGATTCTTGTATGGCGCGCACAGGCCAATGAATAGGTAGACGAACTTCGAATGCGCAATTCCCAACTTGTCTCGTGCTTGCGCCCGTGTAGTGGTCATTGGGTAATAGCCAATCCAATGCCCATGCGGGATCAGGATGATCTTGGGGAGAACGGCTGGGAAACGCGCCGTGAGGATGCGGGCGGCTTCAGGTCCATGAACCATCACTAAACTCGATAGGGCGATGACAAACCTTCGCACCACTATGTCGAGGCTCGGTATCCCGGAACATTTGTGCGGCAAGAGGTTATGCGCCGTCCAGACCAACTTCCCCCCCTTAAGCCGGACTGTTAGAAGCAAAAGCAGATACCGCACAAAAAACAATGTGAGCCGAATACCGCCTCCCTTAGCGGAGTATCCAAAAGACGGCCAATGTAAATGCACCCAGTCGCCACGCCGGACGGTTTCAAGCAGCCACCGACCGCTCTGAATGCCATCTATTACAGTTACACCGAGCCTCTCGACGGCGCGGTAGAACCCTTCGTTATATGCAATTCCCCCTTTAGGGTACGCTATAACGCGCGGTGCATTAACCTGTTCTTTGTATCTTCGCATTTGGCAGCAACCTCTTCATCGGTTCGACTGCAAATCCGTTTCACTTACTTCAGAAAATTGTGCCACAAACCACAAAAAGTTCTCATGGTCGCTAAGGTAATTTTCTTACTGCCTCCATAGCCGACGGCCCGTGCACTTTCTGAAAATAAGCAATTTCTATCCTCTTTTTGACTATACGTTCCCAAACCCCGGAAACATCAGCCGTTTTTATTGCCTCTTCTAGCTCATAAACTATTCCCGCGTGGAAGCCAGCTCTTGGAGATACGGCAACATATTGAGTATCGATATTCTGGTACTCGGAAGAGGTTTTTGGAATTTGACAACAGAATGAAATCAATCTTAGTAGGTATTCCTATCCTACTTTATTTCAACTGTGCATCGGATTGCTCACCACGCCTTCGAAAAAGCCCTAGCAGTTGCTCTCTGCGTTCCTCCCGGCTGAACCCTAACACAAGGCACAAAACCCCTCCCAGTGTGGTAGTCACAAGTGTTTCGAGAAAAAAAATCCTCCACGAGTTCGGTGGTGTGAAATACACGCAGGCTGTACCGATAATAGCCATTAGGGCCCCGATTAACAGCGGAATGGATAAGCCTTTGTGGAAGAGTTGCCCTATCGGAATCTTAAATGCTCGGCTCGTGTAAACCGGCATTACCAGCAATTGCGAAACAATCATCGGGAAAAGCGTCCCGAGGGCCACACCCACTGGACCATAGAAACGAACCAGCAGCAAGCTTAAGCCTAGGTTCGCGATTGCTTCGCATACGCTGAGCCACATCAGGAAGCGCACCCGCCCCATCCCAAACAAACGCTGGACTGAAATGCTCTGCAGCATGCGGGGCAGGTTCGCCAGGATCAAGATGACCATGATGATGTCGCTTCGGTCCGTCCACGATCCGTTTACATAAGACGCACCCAGCCATAACCGGATAAAATCCTTCCCGAAAACCAGCATCCCGGCCACGACGCCGGTGACCACCATCCCGGTAACGCGCATTCCGAACAAGTAGAGTCCGTGCAACTCGCCGGTAGCGTTGCCGGACTGGAGGTGCGTGAACCGCGGAGTGAAGGCGAAAGTGAAGCTTGTGCAGAGTGCTGACGCATACGCGACCAACATGCCCGCGATCGAATAGTAAGTTACCCACTCGATTCCCACGAACAAACCGACCACTGTCAGGTCCATGCGGTAGATGACGAGTGTAGCCAAATGTCCCACGGCGTTGCGGAGGCCGTATCCTGCCAAATCCCGCACCCGCCCCATCTTAAACCACTCCGACCGGACGAAAAGTCCCCCCAGGACGCTCCTGCAGGCCGATAACGTCAGTACCCAGTAAACCATCCGGCCACCGACCTGAATCAGAGCGAGTGCAACCAGCCCTCCCCCGGCTCTCAAAACAACATAAACCGCGATTGTCGTCAGGACGCGCGTAATGATCTCAGCGCCCGTAGTGATGTCGAACCGCTGTTTGCCAATTAGACTCCCCGCGAATACGCTCATAGGAAGGCTGATTCCAATCAGGGCCGACATGATCAGAAGCGAATGCCGCACTTCGGTCAGGTTCAGCCCTTCGGTCCGGAACAGATACGGGAACGCAAAAGTAAACCCCGCACCAATCAGGAAGGCCACTGCCCCACACGCCGAAAGCACCCAAAAAGCCGAGGCGACTGTTTCCTTTATGTCTTCCTGCTGGTTGCGCGCGGAATACCTCGCCACATAATAGGTAACTGCGCCCCGAATCCCCAAATCCAGCAATCCGTAGTACCCGATCAACTCGGCTACCAGCGACCAAGCGCCATATCGAGCATCACCCAATGTGTGAATGGTGATCGGAGTAATAAGGAAGGAGGCGACAACGGAGATAACATAGCCGCCCGCGTTGAAAACGATGTTATTCCTCAGGGAAGTTGTTTTGCCCATAATTTGTTTTTTCGTACCGCTGCCGAACGCGTCCCGGTAGATCTTCCGGGATGGGATTCGATGAACGTAAAAACAACATCACGGAGAAAAATCAACCCCGTGATATTTTGCCACCTTGTTGAAGGAAAATATTTCCTTTAACAAAATAGCTTAATATACGACTTCATAGAGATTCCCTTCCCAGGGTTTAAATTTGTCATAAAAAACAAGGGCCGGACCAAATTTCTTGTTTGTCCTAAGATTGACGAGCCCTTGGATTGGGTCTTTGAACTTCAATTGGACCTCAACTTCCTGACCCGTGATGCCCTGCGCTTCAGATTTTTGCCCAACCGTCTTAAGCTCCTTTTGTTCAGTCGGATTCTTGATCAGACCAAGATAATGTTTGTTACCATTCTTCCAGTATAGAGGTTCTATCATATTTGCAGCATTTCCACATTCATAGACTGTGACCCTTGCCTGGATTCCGGCTGAATTCATAATGGCTGAAACCATCTTTCGCAAAGTGTGACCGTAACCAGAAAATCGTTTAGTAGGGTCCCAATATTCAATGGGTGAAAGGTTGAGATAAAATGTTTGTCCTTTACCCACACGGTTCTCTATGAGCACCGAAGCGCGGTGGAGCAAGCCCACATTATCTTTGATCTCAATGGCTTTGCAGCCGGGCCGATGTTTGGTGCCCCGTTCAAAAACGACCATCTCTCCGTAGCGATTGGCTCCACCGTAATTTGAGAAACGGTCTAAGAATGGTTTTTGGTGCTTTTCACCATCAATTTCAGTCAGCCCCTTTCCATTCATATATCCCGTAGACTCGTCGCGGATAATACCAAATAAGTCATCAAGAACCCCTTTCTCACGCCCCCTCCCGTGTTGATCCATCATGCCACAGAGATAATCCGCGATCAGGATTCCGCCGTCATAGACAAATTCTTTCAAAGCCTGAGCTTCCTTATCCGAGAGGCAGACGGTCTTTGGCAAAATGATCACTTTGAACTTTTTGTTCAGCTTTACCGTTTCTTCTTCGACGTCCAGGTAGCTGACAAAATCATACTGGAGACCAAGGTCTTCGAGAACTTTGCACCAGACAGTTCGAAGAATTCCCATAGTCTGATTACTATTGTCGATGGATCCCTGACGATTCACCCAACTCTTGCCATGGACGATTGCATCCATCGCCCAACCCGCCTGAAGGCTGGGATGAGAATAATAGATCCCGATCGGGTCGGGATCAAATACCGTTTTCGGATTGACAAGGGGCTCACTGATCTTTCCCTGAATTTCCTCAAAGCACTTTTTATTCGCTAAGATATAAGGGGCGATTTCGTTCCCATCGGATCGAAACCATCCCTCCGGCCATGCAATCACCGCCTGATTTCCGTGCAACATGTAATACCACAGAAACCATGAATCCAATTTAGGGTCTTTCGTAGAAAAAAATGTTTTCATAAGGGGGCGACGTTCGTCACTCCAAAATGATCTTAGGATTTCGTTTGTACTATGAATATTGTAATCTTCCATCCATTGAACGGCCCGGCTTAAATTTGCGTAATCATATCCTCCCCATGGGCCCGGGCCTTGCGCTCCAACAAAGCCTGCGGGCGTGCCGGGATCGATCGAATTCGTATAGCGAGTAAGTTCTGCGAGCACCTGAGCAAATTGAAAGTCCATGAATTGCCGAAATTCCATCCAGGGAGCGAGGTTCCATGTAGAAAGGGGTGGTTTCTGGGCCTTTCTCCGGATTTCCTCAAAACTCTTTGGCATCACCTCGTCAAAGCTCTTGAAGTCTGCATTCCAGTTCCTATTTAAGGAACTGATCGTCTGGTATTTATTCCGGAGCCACTTCCTGAACCAATCAAGGGACAGGGGATGGTTATCTACATCGCAGGGAATGACATAACTTCCGAGAGAAATTTCATCATCGAACGCATAAGCTAGAACCAGACCTTTTTTCGCGGCATTTATGTTGCGATCAAGATGTTCTTTGATCTGTCTGAGTGTATTCGGATCGGCCAAGCTATACGGACGAATGGTTAACCCATTTTTTCCAGTTACTTTCTGGACATCGGATCCCTTTAAATGCAAAAAGCCTTTATCTGCCGCATGATCCACATAATAGGGAATACGTTCTTTTAAGGAAAAATCAACCAGGTCTTCTCGACCTGCGCCGCGATCGATATGAAATCCGGCCAGTCCCATTCTTTGATAAAGATGGAAATCCTTCAATATAGAGGTTTTGTACTGCCAAACCAGTATTTTAAACCGGCTCCATTCAGGTCTTTGGGAAATAGAGGGTACTCTGACCAAAGACCCCGTCTTATCCATCTCAGCATAAACAAAGTGGAACCATAATAAAGTTATTGCCAGATTAAGAAAAATAATCAGGCACCAGTTGGCCTTTTTTATTTTGCACATTCTTGAGTCACCATGGAAAAAGAGGTACTATCTTATCCTCTATTCTCGATTCAAAACTCACAAGTAAAGAACCCCGCCCACAGGGGGCTTTAACACCTAAATTCTTAAACCCAAAAAAGAGATCGAGAAATCGATAGATCCTGAATTAAGTTCAGGACCTGGTTCGGGATGACAAAAAGACTAGAACCGAACCGTCATGTCATGCTGAACTTGTTTCAGCATCTGGTTTGTTTTTTTTCTGCCTTCAGCAGACGCACCTTTCATCCCCGTCCACAGGACGGGGTTTTCAGGTGCAATCTTAATAAAGTTGTGAAAATTCCCTAAGCTTAGATGACGACCTCAATTGGAATGAGGTTCTGCTAAGCCTTGGGGATAGATTGTCGGGAAGGTAATCATTAAGAGGTGAAAAAGGAGTGAACGGCGGATGAGGCAAAACACATTATACGAATCCCTTTTCAGCAACCTCGGATACCACATATCACTATTTTCCTAAACCATCCTTTCCAGCCCCGTCGGCCATTTCGATTCAGATTTGCATCTCTTGGCTCAAGTCCCTTTTAACCTGGATGAACATATAGCCTGTGGAGCTTACCGTTACAAACTCTATTATTCTTGAACATGTTCTCCTCTGTAGTCTTTTCGAACGTGAAATTGTTAAGACCTTTGAATTCATATGTAAGCCCTTCTGGGACGAAGACATCAAGGCCAAATATGTAAGCAGTCGGAGCATCTACTATATTAATAATGTAAGTTTTTTCATTACTCCGAACTAGATCAAGCTTAATCTTTCGCCTTTGAAGCCACCATTGGCAAAGGCTCGATATATTCGTCACCCACCCATCGTTTTTGTGCGCGAACGACAACGCATCTTCAAACAATTGCCGTAACCAAGGGTATGAAGGGTCGGAAAAACTCGTATTATGCCAGAGCAAAGTCGCACAGGATTCTTGGTTAAGACTTTGTTGAAGGAAGCTAAATAACTGATCATGACAGCCACTCAAATTGCCGCTTTTTTCTATCACTAAAGAAGAATCCATCACTATCAAGGGAACTTCCAAAAAATTATCGTTGCCCTCCATAAATAAATTAAACCACGAATAAGGGAAACCGGTTCCGCAACGATATCCGCAGATATCTCTGTATCCTAGAGTCGAATCATATTGAAACCCTGCCTTCAGCTGCTCGAAAGGAGTTCTATTTTTGTCAAGAAGCAGGAAATGCTGGCGGATTCCGTTGCATGCGCCATTAAAGCAACCTTCAATCTGATGTCGCTCAGCTTCCAATATGTTGCCATCTTTAAAACCATCAATGCTTCCATGTAACCCGATTTCGCACCCTTCTCTGTAAATTTCCTTCATGATGGAGCACACGTCTTTGTGTCTTCTTCCGTAGTTTCCTACCATCTTCTGATTATTTATCCTATGATGTTTGCGGTAAGTCAAAAAATAGAAGGTAGATGATATACCATATTTCTTCTCGAGTGAAATTATTTGATTGAAATTCCAATAAGGATCTGTTTTTCTATTGAAATGAGATGAGGCGACTGATCTCAGCGTTTGAGTGGCGTACTGTAAATGTCTCTTTTGCCTGTCAGTTAAAATCGATATCCCCTCTTTTATTACAGCGTTGACAGTCCACTTCTGAACCAAATCGATATCATGGCTCACCGGCATGCAAAACTTACGATGGTTTGGCCACGGAATCTTACGGACGAGCAATGCCTTTGCCCTGGCATAAGCACAACAACAGAGCATCCAAAAAGCTGCAACTAGGCGGTCTACCACTGGTACATTTGAGAAACCTTTGTGATAGATCCACGATTCCGGCCCAATAGGCCTTCCTAATTCGTCTGTTCGCTGGTTCCTTTCGTGTTCGAGCGAAAGAAAGTAAGAAACCGATAGTGGAAAATCTATGCTGCACCGGAGGGTCCTCTGATCGACCCATCCGGCAAACACAGATGTTTCGGATTTGCCAACGATCCATTCAGCAGCAACACTACCCAACTTGCTGCCAAAGGCGAACGGTGTTGAGATCGTATGAGTCTCACCAAGAAAAACATTCCCATCGATAATACTCAATGGGTCCGAGGGCAGAATGTGCAATATCACCTCAAAGGATTTCTCATATAATTCTACTGGGATTGCCCTCCCGTAATAAATTAAAACTGAAAAAGGTTTTTCCTCTGATATCTGATTTACAATTTCCAAATTCAGACCGAGAATATCTGCTATCGCGAAGAAACCGTATCTAGCATACTCTCTATTTTTTTCATCACCAATGACTACATGCATTTTTTAAGGATCCGCCTTTTATCAACTTGCCGATTTATCACGAACGTGATTTCCAAAACTGGATATCTTGAGATTGGACACTGTGTGGAAAGCGTCGTGTAATCTCAAAAGGTATCTTGCTGAAAGAAGTCCCCTCACTGATTGCATCAGCATAGGTTTGCGCATGTTCGCATTAATAATCCGCATGAATGAAAGATCGCTTTCCGAAGGAAGAGCATTCAATATGGAATTTGTCGGACTGAGTAATTGCAGGATTCCTCTCCCCTCAGTGAAGTAACCATACACATAGAATATGTCATTCTTGTAATTCCTCCAGAAGATGGCCGGCAAGTTTAAACCCGGTGTTTCCAGCAGGGTTTGGATGATTTTTTTCCTTAAGTTCATTGTGGTGAGGGCACTCTCTCTTTTTCTGTAAATTAACTTTGTCGTTGAGCAAACGGGAATACTGGAGAGTTCAGATAGTTTCCCTGAAAAGACTTTTTTAAGAAGTGTGTTACTATAAATCCTTTTTTCATATTTTTCGCTGACACCCAACTTCAAAAAAAAATCCACAAGCTCGTTATCCCAAAGTGGCAGCAACCAGTCTTTCTTAAAAAAATCATAAACCCGAACCGAATTGATAATGAACTTGGCTTGCCTTCCTGCCCATTCCCATTGTTCGTAACATTTAGCCGCTGTATTTCTATCACTCGCAGTGGTGGCTAACATTTTCTTGACCCGTTCAACGAGGTGTTGCCTCAGATCGTGGCACATCGAAGGGATTGGCCACAAATTATAATGGTGCGACAAAATACTGTTTAAAACGAGATCCATGTAGTCTCCATGACGACTGGTTACTATTTCCGCAGGGAGATGTCCGCCCGATAAAAAATCTCCTGTATGCCCAGGCACAAATACGGGGTTTATGTCTTCTAAATCGCCTATCAGATGACGAACTGCGGGCCAATCTTGAGGATGAGCCATTGAGGAGAATGCGCTGCCAAACAATTGATAAGAGTCGAACAATTTGTCTTTGGACAGTCTGGTCCAATAGGGTCGTCCTTCATACGGAATAAAACGCCAGGCGTATCCAAGATAATGAGCCACTCTCGAACTCAACACCGCATCTTCACTTTTCGGATTGCCGTAACTGAAACAAGTCACCTTTCTTATTCCCGCTTTTTTCAACATCGCCACAATCAGGCGTGAATCTAAACCCCCGCTCAGAGGGACGAAGAAGTTTCTTGAGCCAAATGCAGAAGTGTATCTATTAAATACCCGCTCCATCCGTTTGTAGAGCTCTTCCTCTAATACATCATCGTCCTCATCCAGTGTATTTCTATCAAAATAGTTGAAATAGCTGCCCCCGTTTAATTGGATGCTGCCGTTTCCCGTCTTTTCAGCGATCACAAACTCCCCTGGCCTAATCTGAAGTATATCTTCATGAAGTGTTTCATTCCCGGTCACATAGCCTGCCAAAAGAAACTCGACACAGGATTGTGGATTGAATTTGAAAGTGGAATGATTGCTCAGGAGAGCGTAAGGGTTATCACCTATTTCAAAATGGTTCTCTTCTTGAGTATAGAAAAGAGGAATACTCCGAACTCGATCGACCATTGCGAAACACAGATTCTGGGTCCTATAGATTATTGAGAAAAAACCGTTCAGACGTGATGCGATTCCAATTACTTGACCTTTCCATTCATTATTGGCGACCGACCTAAATATCTCTAGTAACGTACTTGCAAAAACAGACCCACTTAAAAAAGATCCATTATAAAAGGCGTAGCCTCTGACACAGATATGATCCCCTTTATCCTCATCATTGTATCGATACCAGAGATTGCTTAATTCTTTAATGTGGATGGCACTCTCGTTCATGTACAAAAATCTCTCAAAACGATTCAAAGGTTCTAAGACATCAGATTCTCACAACTATATTGAAGAGTCTCCCGTCCAAAGTCCTTTGATTTCGGAATCAAAGGATACCGCGGGTGAAAAACTTCAATCCCGTCGATTTCCTCGTATTTCTTGACTTGAGAATATTGATGCCACTTTCTGAGTATAGACCAGGGCGGACAATATGGAACAGGGGCAATCACCTTGATTTCACAGCCATTCAATCTCGCAAAATGAAACATCCTTTGCTTGATAAATATGCCCTTATTCATCTCAATATCATTTGGGAATAAACTAGTAAATACAAGAACCCTCATAATAGGAGGAGAATTCCATTTTCAACAGAATCTTTCATTCGGATGCAGACTTTGCGCAAGGTTGCTGGTGCGAATTCATGTTCCTTCCTTCCAGCCCTCTTCGATCCAAAATTTCGGTAAAGGTTCGTTTGAAAAATTTCCGATCCACTTAAAGACCATTTTCATCCGGGATTCTTTTCTAAAGGGGATCCCCTTTAGCCCATCAAACCAACCAAACATACGTATATTAGAAAATCTGTGGATGCATACCCAATTCAATCCAAACTTTCTGCTTTGAATCTTTACCGACTCAATTATCCTCAAAGGATCTGTGGCTTCCGACAAAAATATGAAATGTGGTTTCTCTGGATCATAGCTATATAAGCATCCATTATCTCTGTCAACTTGTGCAACTCGCCGCCACGGATTTTCCAAATAACGATATTTAATGCGTTCGGGAGTAACTGAGACATGTAAAACATCTTCCCCAAATGTAGTCTCCTTTAAAGTAATTGTATCTTCAATATTCAGCTCTTTTAGATTAGTTTTATATCCAATTTTTACCAATAACAGTCGAAGGGGATCTAAAACGAGGTACTCTTCATAAAATGGTCCGATAATTTCGTAACCTACTCGAAGCCATGTTTTTGCTCCTGCTGCGTTAAAACCCCATATGCATGTTGCACCTATATCTCTGCAAACCTTTACCCCATATTCATACATATTGTCAAAAACACCTTTTCCCCGATATTCCGGCTTTATCAATATAAGTTCGCCCTTAACAGAGAGCAATTCTCTGCCTTTATATCTTATTATTGTTGGGATGAAAGCTCTTGTTGCGACTAAGTTATCACCATCAAACCCACCTATGATAATACCCATTTGGGGTAAGCTTGAGCTAAAAAACTCCCACTCTAGAGCACTGACCGATTTCCTTCTCGGATATAACTCACCATGTAGGCCCGCAATCAACCTCAACTCTTCTTTTTTCAACAGGCGAAACTGAATTCGAGTTGGCATAAGCTTAGCAAACGAAATTAGTGAAATCGATTATAACAACGAATAATATGCATCTTTCAGGTATGCCACATCATGCAGCATGTGATTATGAATGAGAAAGGTGAAGGGCGTTCTGTCGGCATCCTGACGATTTGTGACATTCCTAAATCGAGAAGCTTGGTTATTAGAAAAAGAAAATCTCGAAAGAGCTTCAGAGGGGACACATGAATAATTTAGCCCTCAATCAGATAAACCTGTTGGCCCAGAGCTGAAATGTTAACAGAACCCATAAAGGCCCAGCGAAATCACTCAAGCCCGAAAGATGTTGTCTCCACAACCATTCAATGTACTTCTGCTCGAAAAGATCCCTCACGCCACTGCCCCGATTGAACAGGGTTTCCTCCGCCATCTCTCTGATCTCTTTCCGCAGCCACTTCCCGACCGGAATCACAAACCCCATCTTCTGCCGCTTCATAATCTCTTTTGGTAACAAAGTGCTTAACGCTTTCTTGAAAATGTATTTCGATGCTCTTCCGTTCAACTTTAGATTTGACGGTATCCGAGCAATGAGTTCAACAAACACGTGGTCCAGCAGTGGAACTCGTACTTCCAGCGAATTGGCCATACTGGCCCGGTCGACCTTGGTTAGAATGTCATCAACAAGATATGTCTTAAAATCCACATATTGAATTCTTGAAAGGGGGTCCGTTGTCCCTGCACGATCATAGTATTCTTTAAATACGTCGATTGAATTATATCCGTTTGAATTATTAAAGAAATCCCCTGTTAACAATTTTTCTTTCATTCCGGCGCGAAACAAAGACATGGAATTAAAATAACCGTTGATAGGGTCATTTGAGATGTTGGTTAGGAAAGTTTTGGCGCGAAACACCCGAGGCAACCAGTCAGCCTTGGGATATAGTCTGGCAATATTTCCAATTAAATATCTCCTTATCGGGTCGGGGACAAAATTTCTTATCTTGTTTTCCAGCCTATCGTAGTAATACCTGCGGTAGCCGCCGAAGTTTTCATCTCCTCCATCTCCGGAGAGCGCAACCGTCACGTTTTGTCTTGCCATTTTTGAGACATAATATGTCGGTATGGATGATGAGTCTGCGAAGGGCTCGTCGAAATGCCAGGACAGTTTCTTCACAATTTCGACAGCGTCAGGTGATACCGTATATTCTCGATGATCGGTTTTGAAATAGTTGGCTGTAGTTCTGGCATAGTTAAGCTCGCTAAACTCCTTTTCAGTAAACCCTATGCTATTTGTGATTACGGGTTCTTTCTTCAAAAATGCCATCAATCCAACAATCGCACTTGAATCGATACCCCCGCTCAGGAAAGCTCCAAGCGGAACGTCGCTGACAAGACGGATTTTGACCGATTCTTTCAGCGTATCCAGGATGGCATCACAATATTGATCGATGGAAACATCTTCTTTTGGGTTAAACTCGAGGTCCCAGTATTTTCTTATTGAAACTTGGTCATTTTCGTGAAGAAGGAAGTGCCCCGGCAACAACTTTGATATGCCCTTGAAAATGGTCTTGGGAGCTGGAATATAGCCAAAGGAGAGATAATCAGATAACCCCTCAAGGTTAATCTCCCTCGGAACTGTTTTGTCTTCCAAGATTGCCTTTAGCTCCGAGGCAAATAGGTGCCTCTTACCACTCACGAAATAATATAAGGGTTTCTTACCCAGTCGGTCACGCGCCAGGAAAAGACTTTTCTTCCTCTTGTCCCAGATAGCAAAGGCAAACATTCCTCTCAGATGGGATACGCAATCTGTCCCCCATTGTTCATAACCGTGGAGAATAACTTCTGTATCAGTCTTGGTCTCAAACCGGTGTCCCTGTTTCTCCAACTCATTCCTAAGCTCTGCAAAATTGTAAATTTCTCCGTTAAAAACAATCGCTTTCGTCTTATCCTCATTAAAGATGGGTTGTTGACCTGTGTTCAAATCAATGATGCTTAGTCGGCGGTGTCCGAGGCCGATGCTTTCATCGACATAATATCCTTCATCATCCGGCCCTCGATGGACTAGAGTTGAATTCATCCTTTTCAATAAATCAGCGTTTACCGGTTCCCCGTCTAAATTATAAATTCCGCAGATACCACACATGGATCAGTCCATTCTTAGCGTAAGGATATGGCATTTTTTAGATATCCGAAATATAAGGCAAGGGAGCCGCGAAAGTCAAGAAACATAAGGACAGCATCTCTGTATCTAAAAAAACCGTAGATTGTCTTTGCAATTCGTACCAGGCCTGGCTCGGATGGGTAAGGGAATAGCCTACTTTTTCCACTCTTTCACGTACTTCCTTTCATCTAAAGGCAGCCTGCCCTTTTTCTTTAACAAAGCCTCTTCATAAAGGTCCTTGTATGAGGATACCATTTTGTTAATAGAGTAAACATTAACAATTTTTTTTCGCGCCGCCTCCTTCATTTTCAACAAATAAGCTTCATTTCTGATTAGTTCGCCTATATACCCGGTTAAACTTTTTAAATCCCCCGGAGAATATAGATATCCCTCCGTTCCATGATGAATCAACTCAGTATTGGCTCCAACATTGGTGGCAATCACCGGGAGACCGCTGGCCATGGCTTCTAAGATGGCATAGCTCATCCCTTCGGTTTTCGAGTTTAATATAAATGCATCCAATGCCTGTAGTATTTTATGAATATCGTTATGCCGTCCCATAAAAATAACTTTCTCCCCGATTCCGAGCTGTCTCGAATACAATCGGAGTTCCGAAGCTAAGGGGCCGTCACCCACCAGCACCAAATTTGCATTCTTTTGTTTAACTATGCTTTGATTGTTTGACATGAACAACGAAAACGCTTTGATCAAACCCTCATGGTCTTTCACCGGCCGCAAAGCCGACACACATCCCACTAAAAACCCATTCTGGGGAAGATTATATTTGATCCTCATTTTTCTTTTTTCATCTTGCGAAGCAGGGGGGCTAAATAAATCAGTATCAACACCGTTAGGGAGGACTTTAATCTTATCTCCTTTTATCCCGCTGAGTTTCAGCAACAGATCCTTTGACGATTCAGAAACCGCAGTGACTCTGGAACTCAGAGCACACGCTGTTCTTAACAGTCCGCGCCGCCATCCGGGAAATTTAATTCGCTCTCCTTCTACCCCATGAAATGTTTCTATGCATCTACAACCCGCCAGTTTCGAGGCTACGGCAACGTCAAACCAGGGCGCTAAATTATTTACGTGAGCAATATCCGTCCGGGTTGATCTTAACAATCTCAATAATGGAATAAAGGCTGTATAACTCCTTCCATTGAGACCCAGAGAGTAACAGTTTATCCTCGCAGGTAGAAGTTTTTCCATAGAGACATTGGAACTGATGCTGCATATGGAGTGTGTTAACTCCGTATTTTCAAAAGATTGAATCAGCCGTACTGCCCCCATTTCGGCCCCACCAAATCCAAAATTTCCAAAAATATGCATCACCCTCATTGTCTATCTTTTGAATGAATCGAAATCGTATGTTCCTCTAACAGAGGAATCAGTGCAGTTTTCACATTCTCCCATGAATATTTCTGGCATTCAATCCTGGCATTATTAGCCAGCAGCAAAGCCAACTCTGGTTCCTTTAACAGCTGAATTACCCTCTCAGCTAAAGTCCTCCAGTCCTCTTTTTCCACCAAAAAGCCTGTTACCCCATCCTCTACCATGAATGGAATCCCTCCCGCCTTAGTTGAGACAACCGGCAATCCGCTCGCGAATGCTTCGAGAATTACACCGGGCTGGTTATCGACATTGGAAGCATTTATAAAAATATCATATTGGTTATAATAATCCTGAATTTTGGCATGCTCTACCTTTCCATAAAAAGTGATAGAGTCCTTTAGATTAAGCCCTGCGACCAATTTTCCCAGGGCGGACCGTTGGCTCCCATCTCCTACAATACCGAGTGAACTGTCTGGAAAGTGGTCATGGACTCTCTTGAATGCCTTAATCACACAATCCACATTGTAAATTTCCTCCAGACTTCTTGTAACCAGCAGTTTGGGTTGGACGGGTTTCCTCTCCCGGTACTTAAATTGGTTGAGGTCCGCAATATTTGGGACAATCGTCGCCTTCATGTTGAAGGCTTCCCCAAAAACATCTCTTAAGAAGCCCGATGGGACTGAGATCGCATCAACCCTTTTCAAAATAGGTTTGACGAACGGCCCGTACTTTTGAAAAAACAATTTTGCTTCTCCACCTCTTGCGCTTAAGATGACCTTCTTCCCGTGTAATTTGATCAAAATGAGCGCAGGGTATGTTACCCAAAAAAAGAAATTGGGGAACGCGGTTAAGAAGTAAACGATTTCAACGTCCGGAAGAATTTTACGGAGATTAGTCAAAAAGGAGAAAAGTCGTATTATTGTCCGAAGGCCTTTAACTTTAGACACAAAATTAAGGTTGTTTGGCAAATCAGCATTGGTTTTGACTGCCGTCACTTTCATGCCGCTTTCCTTAAGGAGAAAGACCATTTTTTGGGCTTGAATGGCCATTCCGCCGTAAGGGGGTGGGAAGGGAGAAATAACACAGATAGTTTTATTATATTCTTTGGTTGTTAAGGTCATAAAAAAAGGAACATGCCTGTTTCATATTATTTTTTAAATCTTCGTAATTTGTTTTAGTTCTGTTTTCGGTTTACATACTCATAACAGCCAAGATCCGGATTACCTACTCTTAAATTGCCTTTCAAATCGCGCACGGGAGCACCGTTTCTTTCACCAAAGTCTATGCCTTTACTTTTTGGCAGATAATCGAAGTTGAATCTCCCGGGTTTTGAATAGTAATTAACTGAAACATCAGTAAATCCAGGCGATGCATAAATATTGTCTTTAATCAAGTTGCTCAAATTTGTGAAAGCCTTAAAATCATAATAATTTTTGTTGACTTCAATTACTTTTGAGGCGCCTCCATCGCTAAAAAGTAAATTTTTCTCTATAACTGTCCCCTCAAAATTTCTTTCTTCCCGAAAATGAAAGATAGGTCCATGGAATGTCACCAGAATATTATTGCGAACAATATTTCCTCCCATCTTCCGCAATTGACCCGAAGTATCATCCGCGAAACCAACGGAAGAATGGTCACTGGGCTCTTCCCCATCCCCCTTCCACTTGTATCTCCCTATCCAGATAGTATTATTGACGATAAGATTATTTGTCTGGTCATAGGGCTGGATTTCTTTCCACGTTGAATCATACAGATAAAAAATAATTCCCTGCCTATTATTATTAAAAATAAGATTATTTCTGAAAATAGAATAAGACACCCCTTGCAGCAGCGAAACTCCTGCCATGGTATTGGAATGAATAATATTATTTTCGAGCAAGAGGTTTGTGATCCTTCCATTATGCTGAAACCCATGCATGCCATTCCGGTAAATAATGCAGTTTCTTACAAAGACATTGTCATTGGGTATTTCTCTCGCTCCGATATATACCCCATGTGAATTTTTATTGTCATGAAATACGCAGTATTCAAAGATTAAATCACGTAAATCACACATTGCATGAACACCAGCAGCCCAGTTCCTGGCTTCGATATTTCTGAAAACAATATTGCGGGCCTGGGCGGTCAAATGCAGCTCAATGCCGTTGCCCCTTCCGGTATTCGTTGTGTTGTCTAACACAAACCCGTCTATGGTGACGAAAGCGCACCCTGCAGGACCTGCAGCACCAACCCCAAAAGAAGCTTCATCGATGATTACCTTTTCACCAGGGTACGCCATAATGACAATGGGTTGCTCCGCTGTGCCCTTTAACCCGGAAATACTTATTCCCCATCTAATTTTGTATTCTCCTCCTTTGAAAATTGCACCATCCCCCGGCTTAAGGAGTTTCTTTACCTTTCCCCATGTCGCAAATGGCTTTTCAATATTATTCATTTCCCCACTTTCGTCTCTTCCATCAGTCGAGATGTAGTATACATTTCTAACCTTATAGCCCAGATGATTTAAGAAACTGTTTGGATTTCTATGTTCATTAATAAAGGTCTTTACCGTGTTTATCCCCGGATCATTATCATCCGCATCCGGCCCCAAGGGTGATCCCACACCATACCCATCGCAATCGTTATCAATATAAAAAGCATTCGTACAGCCTCCACCGATTGGTAAATAATCTTTAGCTAAAAGAATACTCGCTTCTTTAAAAATGACAAAAAGATTAAATAAAGTAACGAAAATTAGAAGTTTAGTACTCATTCTTGAACTTACTCCGTTTCAAATTGTTTCAATATCCCCCTCCACCGATCGTTTCCAAAACAAAGGAAACATTAGTAGCCAATAAAACTCTTCTATGTATGTAATAAACATACCTGTTGCGAGATAAATAGTAAGCGCTATTTTCAGAGAATATATATGCCACAAAAAATCATTCTTGTCTGGTAAATCTTTAATATACTTTTTCAGTGCAACTAATATACGGAAGTCTAGTAATTTATGTTTAAAACACAAACATTGGAATTTTGGCTAACATTATTGTGATGATCCCACGTTCTAATAACAAAATAATATTTCCCTGGGCTTAGCCGACTCAAAGCAAATTTTTCTTTAGCCCCCGCCTCAGAAGGAGGAGGCTCTTTTTTACAATTCGTTGCCTGCCAAAAACTGATCCCGTTTCTCTTTTTAAAATTCTCTGCTTTTTCTAAGTACTCACTTTTGGTTGTAGGGAGGGGTGGAGTAAAATCTGGCCATCCTTGCACTTGTTCAACAATAGGTAAATTTGAATATTTAATTTGATATTCTTTTGCTTTACCTTTTTTACCATCATCCCCCGGGGCAGTCCAACTGAGAAGGACTTTCCCTGGACCAATATTTATCGCTGTCAAATCCTCAATTGCTGATGGAGGGATATCATCATCCTTTGGGTGTAAGGTTGCCTGATAGCAGCCCAGGACAATTGGATCAAATTTATTATTGTATGCCTTCACCCCATCTTTTATAAGCTTAGCCAGTTCAGGTAGACCACTGACCAGATAAGCTTTGCCGCAACCCATTAACATTTGGGCCGGAGAGCTAAAGAATGAACCGCTTTCGTGACGCTTCCCTTCAGACCAATAATCCGCCCAAGTATAACCCCAGCCTATGTAATCCCCTCTATTATTTATTGCACAATGACGAAGTGCACAGAGTGCAGCTCCAATTAAAGTATCTCTTGCCTCTTCATCATGTGTTTCCTCCCAATATTTATAAAGTCCCTCCAGGGCTATACCAATTTGAAACCAGGCCATATTGGAGGAAGCGGGGAGAGGTGTATTAGGATTTTTATCTAAATATTTTTTAATCCAGTCTCTCGTATAGTTATCCATATTGTCTTTAATCCCCTTGATGCTTCCTGACATAAAGTCAATGGGACTGAGACGCATTTCATTTCGGAGGCTATAAGCATAAATTCTGGCTCCTTCTGCGAAGTTGAAATTTCCAGAAATAGCATAAGCTTGGCTCAGAACGAAAATAGGCCAGCCTATGTAACGTGGACTATACGAATGAATCGTCCAACTCGTTTCGTCAGGATCAAATTTTTGATTGGGATGGTCTCTCGACCAACTCCATATTCCATATACTCTTGAATAAACGGTTGATAAAGCTTTAATACCGATTGCTTTGATCGCATCAAGAGTTGGTAAGTCGCCTGTCAAATAATAATATTCCAGTAATTGATACTGAGCTAAGTGACCAGAATCTGGAATTGATTTAGTATGCCAATTCAAACCTGATGGAAAGTAAATTTGTCTTTGTGGAAAAGGGAAAGTAACATCAGTAGTGGTCCCGTATATTTTTAACTCATTTAAAGGTTTAATCTCCATATTGGTAGGTGTATGAATAGGAACCAGATCGTTAAAAAACCAAGTTCGTATTTCCGCCAATTCAAAATCGGCCGGGTTTTGGGTTAATAAGAATTTTGCGAAACAACTTGTATAATTCCAGTGATAACCAGCGCCATTAAAGCCCGGGATAAATCCGTATCTATTCCAACTCAAATCTTTTTGGTTTATTTTATTTAACCTCTGAGGTTCTCCTTTTGACATAGGTATTTTGGCAAACCCTCCATCCCAGGCTTTGGTTGTGGCATACCACTCAGGGTTTGTAACTATTTTAGGTGGGAGATCGTAAAGTTGATTCAAGTCGGTGATTTCATGATCACTTTTTTTGCCATGATAAAAATCAAATACCACTCGAAAAGTCTTCTGACTCCCAGGGTCTAACCAGTATACTCTATTCTTAATTTCGGGGAACAGACCTATTCTGGCTTGATTGGGTCTAACAGAAATACTTTTTGGAAACTGCTCAGCGATATCCCTCATAAACAATAAATACCCTTTGCCACCCCCATAAACATTTATGAACCCCAGGGAATCTTTTCCTTTCCCTATCGATAAACCCGCTTTTAGAATCTCAAATTCCTTTGCTTTTTCTTGAACCCAGGATATTTCAGATTGATTCAATTTATATGATATTTTAGAAAAATTCCTATCTTCTTTTTGGGGGTACAAATTTGCCTCTTGATATGGTCCTTCAGCAAATGGACTTACGATTTCTAAACTCCCAAAGGGCCAGGCGTATCCTAGGCCTAAATCAATATTTTGTAGCGAATATTCCAATTGCAATTTCGATTCTCCAGCAAAGGCATGAACAAATATTCGATAACCATAAATGTTTTGTGTCTTCCCATTTATACGAGCCTTAAAGTGACCGTCCACCCTAATGGTGGCTTCAATGGGGCCATTATGAATTACCTCCATACTGTCTGGTGCGTCTTCCGAGCTTTTGACGACTTGCCCCTCAAGCCCCACTTCCGGCCAAGGGAGAAGGGTTAGGATGGCTTCTATCCCTTTTCCATTTAATAGTTCTTCTTGCTTTTGGAATATCTTATCCCCGTTTAGATCGATCCAGGCTTGTTTAAAAATACTGCCATTGGTTTTAGAAAGAATACACCTCATGGGGCCTGTATCAATTTCGATATGGTCATTCCTTTCCTTTAACTTAACCACCTCCTTGTGTTCAATTTTTTGCCTTTCTTTTTTATCAATGATTAGATAGAACGCCTGTTTAGACATTGGTTTTATGCTTGTTTTTAAGTGAATCCTCAACCACTTAATCGATTGATCTGTCGCCCACCATTTTGAGAGCCAACCAAACTGTGCCGGGACAATTTCACCTCTTGAGTTTCTAACGCTTAACTGATCAACATTTTGAACTTCCCCTTGTGGTAATGGCAGTCCCCCTGTTACATCGAATTTATTGTGAGTTGAATTTGTCCAATTACACACATAAAAAGGCACTTCTAAAGCTACCGCCGGGACCACATTAAACATAATTATGATTAAACAAAAAAGGATTACCATTATCTTCTCCAATTAAGAACAAATTTAATCTAAAACCCAATCAAAACATTCCAAAATTACATAGGCAAATCACCCCAACATCTCCTGTTATTCTTCTCTCTACTTTTCTTATTATCCCCCTCAACCGATCGCTTTAAAAATAAAGGATAAATTAAGAGCCAATAAAATTCTTCGATGTATGTGTGTGTAATAAATATTCCTGCTATCAAATAAATTATTAGGGCTGTTCTCAAAGCATAGATATGCCATATAAAATCCGTCTTGTGAGGCAAGCTTTGTATCTGCTTTTTTAACTTGAACAATATCCAAAAGGCGTTTCCAATCAGTAGCAGAAGGACAGATGCCCCGTGCACACCCAATTCTGTCAAACATCTCAAAAAAGTATTATGAGTATCCCGGCCGGTCATTTGTGGATTGTATTGTCCTATAATAGCTTTGAAGTTTCCCTCGCCTACGCCCAGAGGATAGTCTGATGCCATTGATAGCGATGCTTCCCATGCCAGTAGCCTCCCACGGGCCGAGGTGTCCATTTGGGCGGCATCGGTCTCAATATCTTCCATCTTCCTCCAGAATCCTGGATCCGTAAGAAAAATAGCCCCAACAATTGCGATACCTATACCCAATAATATTTTAGTCCTTTGTCTCGGAATTGAAAAAATAATTGCTGAAATTATCCCAGCCAAGATCGCCAAGAAAATTCCTCTCGATCGGCATAAGATAATACTGTTTGTCACGAACACACCCGATATGAGGCATAAACCCTTGCTTTTCCAGCCACCTTTTATGAACATTACACCTAAAAATGGCAATAAGATCGCAAAATGGGCGCCTAAGAAATTCCCTTCACGGAAATCCGAGCCCCCTATTCCCACATTGAGGCGACCCCCGCTAAACATCGAAACAGGTGCGGCATAAGTTTCAAACCCTAAATAAAGCCCTGCAATGATGAGCGTCCATATCATTGCCTCGTAGCGTCTCAAGGTTGTAATCACATGGCTCGCCATCAAGAGAATGATGACTACCTTTGCCATTTTTACGGCATTTGACTCTTCACTGTTAGGTCCCAAGCCGAGTGGAATGGAAAGCCAGACTACCCCTAAAAATATTACTAACAATATTTCCTGACTTTCAATAAACTTCTTGACCTTCAACTTCGATCTGTGGAGAATAATTCCTAACCCTGTCGCTATCGCTAAAAGTAAGGAATAACGGATCCCCCAATCGACAAGTGGAGAACCCCACCAATGTCCTACCGGATTGATGTTGTAGGTCACTATATATCCCATTATCCCTAGAAACGGGTGGTAAACGACGCTTCCAACGATTCCAGAGAATAATAATATAAGATAGACCAGTGTCTTTATTGATAACATGAGCTTTTATGGTTTCTTATAATTGCTGTCGCGGATCAAACTGATGAGAATCTTCTCAAGCTGTTGTACGAGCACGTGCCGATTGAATTTTTCTATATTATTAATTGGACGACCTTGATCGTTCTTGATTATTCTGATTAGTTTATTTGAAATGTCTGAGATATCATCCGGCTCCGATATTTCACCAGTAATATTTTCACTATAAAACATTTCCCCAATGCCACTCGCTCTGGGGGCAACCACAAAAATAGGCCTGTTAATCGCCATATATTCAAAAAATTTCCCTGGAACCTGGAGATCGGAATTCTTACCCTTAAATCCTACCAGCAATAGAGCATTTGAACCTTTCATATACCGCAGGGCCTTTTTCTTATTAAGGGGCGGAATGACTTTAACAAGAGAGCCTATTCCGAACCTTCTCGCTATATCCTCAGTCCTTTCCCCATTGTATTCCGTTATCCCAATGAGTTGAAGACGGAAATTTCTAATGATTTCGCCAGATTCCTTTTGAAGACGAAGAAGTGCCTCAAATATTGGAATAGGTGAACGTGGCCCATAAAATGTTCCTGCATGAGTAAGGACGAAACAATCTTCATCAAATTCTCTTAGAGGCTCTAAATCTTCATATTCTTCCGGGTCGTATCCGTTTGGAATATATGATATTTTTTCTTTGGTAAACGGGTAACGATTTACAAAATCCTTTTTCATATTTTCGGTTACACAAATGATGTGATCAGCATGTTTCATTGTACTGGACTCGAGAAATTCATCCCACTTGTCCACGCTCCGGTAAGGTATTTTTCTAAAGGGATTTGCCCGCCAAGGGTCACGGAAGTCTGCTACCCATGGTATTCCACAGAATCTCTTTGTTAGTAACGCAATAAGATGAGCTGTCATAAAAGGACTTGTAGAATAAATTAATGACATTTTGTTTTCTTTTATTACCTTAACAGCTTTTTTCAAAGTAAAGGGCAGCCAACCAATTCGGTTGTCAGGAATATGCAGCCACCAACTTAGCCAATCTTTTAAGCTTTTACTTTCTTTCAAAGAAAAGCGCTCATTACCCAATGGGATTGAATCCCTGTTCTGAGATTTCTTTCTTATCCTAACTTTATTTAGGCTTTCCATTAGATTAACACAAGGTGTTCGCAGAATCCTAATGGAAGCAGGTATCTCCTCCAATAAATGGTTGTCTAAAGGAGGCTCAGGATTTTTTACAGTCAGTACGGTAATATCCCAGCTTCTTTTTTCAAGAAGACGACTCCATGAGAGAGTACGAAAAGTGCCAGACCCTGCAAAGGGAGGAAAATGGTAAGCTATCATGAAGAGTCTTTTATCCAATTTTGATAATTCTTCTTTATAAACTGTTATACTGACTCAGGAGGATTAAACTTGCATTCTTCCAATTATATTTGGATATGGCATGCCGATATGCATTTTCTTTAAACGGATCCAATGTCTCTACTTTAAGGCTGGTCAACGTCCTCTTAATCTCCGTAATCGAATAATTACTTACAATTATTCCACATTTTGTTTCTTTAACAATTCTTCCTATTTCTCCGAAGTCCCCGGTCAAAACCGCTTTGCCCGCAGCAAGGGCCTCAAAAAGCTTGTTGGGAGCACTGAACTTTGAATTGGGATTTGATGGATCGAAGCCATAGAAAATAATGTCAGAAATGGCGGTATAAAGAGGCACTTTTAAAGGGTGGACATAACCAAGATAAATTATATTGGGATACTTGCGGGCTGCCTCCTGAACGACTCCTCTGCAAGGGCCGTCCCCTCCGACCACTAAAGTCACACTCGGCGTCTCTTTAACGGCTTCAATTAATTGCGTTAGCTGCCTCTCCTTACCAAGGTTGGCAACAAATGCGATTACTAATTGGCCGTTCGAGATATGAAGTCGTTGTTTTTCTTCTTCTAAAAACCCCGGTGGGAATTTAAACTTACTCGGGTCCTTCCAATTTCCCACTACACAAGTTTCTTTTGCTCCCCTTCTGATAAATGCCTCCCTTAAGATTTCGCCCACTGTGATGAGAAGATCTATACGCTTTAAGAAAAAATTCTCCGCTTTATAAATCACCCTTCTAAGCAACCAGGGAAGATTCCCTAACATGTCGACATAGCTTTCATGAGCATCATAAATTACCTTTGTCTTTTTTCGCTTTCCCAGAAGATATCCTAAGGGTAACGTATCAAAATCGTGACAATGTACGATGTTAAAGTCTTTTGAAATCGCCCTTCCATAGGTCTTTAGCCAGAACAGGAGAAGGAATGGAACCTGAGTAGGCCCCCTTCCATGGGTCGAACGCACATACATTCTTTCAATTCTTATTCCATCTATCACCTCGTGGGGAGGAAACTTGCGGTCTCGATCCCAGCATAATATAGTAACATCATAATCGTTGTGGATTAAAGATAATGCTTCCTGATGCACCCGAGGATCTGGCTCAAAAGCGTTTGTCAAGAGCATTAGAACCCGTTTCCGGTTGGCGGTTGCGGGTTGTTCGTCAGCAGTCGATGGCGAATCCTTCTTAGTTACTGGCTGTTTGTTGATGATTGATAAGTTATGGTTCACGGTCGATGGCTTTGGTAGTCGTTGGTTTTTCACTTCCCGTTGCCGGTCAACGGTTAGTGAATTGATGGTTGATCATTGCGATCTCTTCACAATCCGATCTATTAAAATATCGATGATCCTTTGGCCGGCTTGGCCATCCCATCGAGGAGGAGAAAATGAGTGCTGAGTATTAAACATGGCATTGGGTGGTATAGAATCATATTTCTTTAATTGTGAAAGAGCTGCGCTGATAATTTGTTCTTTTTGAACTCCGGCAAGGATATTCGTGCCAAAAGTAATGGTAACTGGGCGCTCCGTATTCTCTCTCAGAGTTATACAAGGGATCCCTAATACTGTGGTCTCTTCCTGCATCCCACCAGAATCAGTTAAAACCAATTTGGCATTTGACATAAGACAGAGAAAATCGAGGTAGCCAAGCGGCTCCACACAGTGGAGACCGCAGGCTAGAGGTTGAAGGTTGGAGGCAAGTGAGCTAACACCCTTGGAACTCTGAGGCTGAAGCCTGGAGGAATTAGGTCGGACAGCATTGGAGTCTGGACTGAGGGTTAAGGGTTGAGAAGGAAAATCAAAATAGTTTTCAAAGCCGAATTCTCTAATGCGGTTTATGGTTCGAGGGTGGGCCGGGAAGATAACAGGGAGATGTTTGGCTACTTCCTTGAGAGCTTCCAGTATATTTCGGAATGTCTCTTTATTATCAACATTTGAAGGACGATGGAGGGTAACAACAGCATAAGGAAGTATCTGGTTGCTGGTCGCTCGTTGCTGGTCGCTCGTTGAAAGGCAAAGCTTATTAAGAATATTCGAATTTTGCGCCATTTGCTTGTGTTTAAGGAGAGTGTCGATCATCGTATTTCCAACAAAATAAATTTTCTCATCAGGGATACCCTCCCGCTTGAGGTTTTCATTGGCACTTTCTTCAGTTGTAAAGAGAAAATCTGAGATGGCATCGGTTAAAAGCCGATTGATTTCCTCAGGCATGGTACGATCGAAGGAACGAAGGCCTGCCTCCACATGCGCAATAAGCGGTCTGTTCACCCCAGGGTGATGAGTGATGAGTTTTGAAGTTTGAGTTGAAACATCATACTGAATTTTGGAGGCGACGAGAGCGCAAGCGACGGTTGAGTTGACATCCCCCACCAACACCACCACATCCGGTTGATGCTCTAAGATGACTGGTTCAAAACGTTTCATTATTTCCGCAGTCTGAATGGCATGGGAACCAGAACCCACCTCCAGATAAATATCTGCCTTAGGCAAATCCAAATCTCTAAAAAAAGCCTCGGACATTGTACTGTCATAATGTTGGCCGGTATGCACCAACAAATGTTGAATGTTGAATGTTGAATTTTCAATTGAATCATTGTGCATCTTTATAGCCTCGATAATGGAGGCAATTTTCATGAAGTTAGGCCTGGCGCCGGCGACGAGCATAAGTTTCATTTTGGTTTCTGGATCCTCATCGATGGTCGTTTGTTGCTGGTTATTGGTTGACCTTTTCTTAATGGTCATTTCTTATTTTATTAAGATATTATCCAACTTTTCCAAGTTTTTCGCCCAACAGTAATTCTTTTCGATTATTCTTCTGGCATTATCACCAAGGGATTTTCTCAAAGATACTTTTTTTATAAGTTTGATAACACCCTCGGCAACCTTTTCCACATCTTCCCCCAAGATGAGATCTCTGCCAGGTTTGGCCTCAATTCCCTCAAAAGCTTGCGGAGTGGCCACAACGGGGATTCCCATAGCCATGGCTTCAAGGATCTTGTTCTGAATACCCCGGGCAATCCTTAATGGGACAACGACCACCGTCGCCTTATTTAAATATTCTCTGCTATCAGGGACATACCCTGTCACTGTCACATCATTATTGTCAGATAAAGAAAGAACCTCTTTTGTTGGGTTGCTACCAACGATATAAAACCGGATCTCCGGTATTTGCTTCTTGATTAAAGGCAAAATTTCCTTTGTGAACCAAACCACACCGTCAACGTTGGCATAGTAGTCCATGGCCCCGGTGAAAACAATTACTGGTTGCTGGAGGCTGGATGCTGGAGGCTGGGTGATACTGGATTGTTGCTGGTTGATGGTTGCTGGATGCTGGGTGATAGTCGAAGAACCTCGTTCATTTGCCGATGGTCGTTGGTCGATAGTTGATTCCTGGTGAAGATAATTGGGGGAAAAGTAGTCGATGTCAACGCCGTTGGAGATAGCAGTAATATTTTTGATATGAGGATTTCTATTTTTAAATATCTTTACTTCTGAATCCGTTACAAAAATGGAATGGTCAAAGTTCTCCGCAACGTTCCTTTCATAATCGGCCAACCTTCGGCCTTCCAATGCATAGATCCAGGACTTTGGAAACCTTGCATATTTCGAGTATTGTGCCCACTTGTCGGAATCAACATCGACAAAGTCCATTATTAGTTTCTGGTTTCTGGACGCTAGTTTCTGGTCACTGGTTACTGGTGACCCGCTCACGAGAGATTTGTCAAGTTTCAAGCAACTAGAAACAAGCAACCTGGATTTGAATACATACTCAGCCATGGGAGAAGAAAAGCAAAATATTGCATCATAGTCATTGGTCGATAGCAAATGGTCAACGGTTTGTTGGAGCTTTCGTGAATAGAAATAAGATACAGATAATGGTTTTGTGGAAATTAGGCCAATACTACTTTTTAGCTTTGCTAACTTTGGATTAATAAGAATCACATTTGTTGTTTTGCAAAAGTCTTTAAGGTCATTTTCATATTTTAGATCCTTGGGATCGTCTGCTAAACAGGCAAGATGTATCTCATGCCTTTGGGAAAGGTACTTTATTTCATTAAAAGATCGAATCTTATCTCCCTTGTTCGGGGGATAAGGGATACGATGGGCGATGTATAAGATCTTCATATGCTGGTTTCTGGTTGCTGGCTTCTTGTTGCTCGTTTCTGGGGGCTGGGTGCTCGCTGATGGTTGCTTGATAATGGTTGCTTGTTTCTAGTTGCTGGTTGCTGGGTTCTAGTTTCCTGTGGTCCGTTGTTGGGTTCATTCATCGTCAGGAGTGCCTTGCTGAGAATAATTTTCAACAGCAGACTCTTTTTTATTTTTGTCCTGGGGCTTGAGGTGATCCCTCATTACCATTTGCAAATATCTATTAATCTTTTTTCCCAAAACATTATACCGTTCGGCATATTCCTTGTATTGATCGCTACTAATGTATTGACTATTGTAAACAAAATCTAAATGAACAAGGGTTTCATCACACGAAGCCAGAGCATAGATTAAGAATTTTATAAATTCGTTTTTATAAAATCTCCTTCCCCACCCTTCTGCGATTGTAGCAGGGATAGATTTCGACGATTTTCGAATTTGGTTCCCCTCTTCAAATATTTCAAATTTGGGGAATTTAAGAGATAGGTCATGTATTTCCGTAGCTAATTGGAATGATAACTGATATATCTCCAGGTCCTTATAACTCTTTATCTTCATTTTAACTGGTTGCTGGATGCTGGTTCCTTGCAGCTGGTTGCTTGCTTCTTGGTTTAGGTCTTTAGTCTCCAAACATTTATTGATAGGTGCTGGCAACAAGCCGCTGGAAACTAGAAACAAAAATGATAGGCGAAGGGGCAGCACCTTTCTTTTGATAATCAATCACTAGCGGCCAGAAACTATCAACCAGAAACATTTTTTAAGGAATATATTTTACAATGCGGGGACCAATTATTTTGGTAGCCAAAAAGGGCAGTTTTCGCCAGATTTCAATTTTTTTCTGGTATTTAGGGTTTGCCGGGCTGAGATTCGGAACCTCATCTATTCGGTTCAAAAAATATTGATATGGCAAAGGCTCTGGTTCAAAGCCCCAATGCCTTTTGAAGTCATACGATCCTGTA
>Ga0214473_10001717_pt1 | contig 28235 bp, 17 predicted proteins | sample RVTome_7_FD_203509 | JGI IMG/M metagenome (GOLD analysis project Ga0214473, IMG submission 203509) | Soil microbial communities from uranium-contaminated site in the Upper Colorado River Basin, Wyoming, United States - RVT98D197 | ecosystem: Environmental > Terrestrial > Soil > Contaminated >...
TGAGAATCACCGGCAGCGGAAAACGGATGTTGCCGAGCAAATTGACCACCGCAGAATACCGGGGGAACAACAAGACCAAGAAGGCCGCCTAACAAGGTTAGTACCATTGCGCACAGCGGACCCTACGCGATGATCACGGACTATGGGCGGCAACGCCGGGCAGATTGCGGCCTATTGCAGGTAGCCCAGGTCCGCGAGCCGCTCGGTGACCTTGCGCACGTCCTCGGCGGAGTAGACCACTTCCTCGACGACAGGGGCGGCGGGCTGCGGCCGGGCGTGTTCCGTGTCCACGTCCGGGGCGGACTCGAAGATCTCCGTCACCACGCGGCCCTGCATGTCGTCGGGCACCGACACTCCGAGCATCGCCAGGATGGTCGGTGCGCAGTCGGCGAGCTGCGCCGTCACGCCCGTGGCCCGGCGGACGCCTGGACCGGCGGCGATGAAGATGCCTTCCATGCGATGGGTGCCCTCCAGATGCCGGTAGGGCAGCCACTGGGTCACCTGACGCCCGCGTATCTTCCGGACCACCGCCAGAATCTCGTGCTGCATGAGCAGCAGGTCGGGCAGCCACGGCTGGTCCTGCCGCGACACGTGGTACAGCGCCTCGGGCTTGTACACATCCGGAAAGAGGTCGATGAGCTCTCCCGACGGCGCCCGCACCCGGCAGTCCGGGCCGCGAAACCTCCGGATGAGATCGTCGCGCACGGACTCGTAGTCCTCGGGATCGACGATGCCGCCGGGCTGCCGTCCCTTGAGGTTGACGTACAGGAAACCCGCGTTGCCCGCGTGCATCACCACGGCCTTCGACTCCGACATGATGAGGGGGAGATGCCGGGCGATATCGTGCGTAGGAACGAGGGCGGATTTTGCACTGCGGAGGTGCTTGACGATCTCCCGGCAGCGAGTGGCTACGCGGGACGGCCATCCCCGCAGCTTCAGGTAGCCCCATTGCTCCAGCAGGCGGTTCGGATAGACGTTGCCCTCCAGGCTCCCGTGCCCGTGATCGGACACCATGACGACGGCAGCGTCGTGCGCCGCCGCGTAATCGAGGAGCACGCCGACGGCCTTGTCGGCCTCCTCGAAGCAGCGCTTCACCATGTCGCGCCGCCGCGGGTTGCGATCGGACCAACGCGGATCAATGTACTTCCAGGTCTTGTGCTGAAGGTTGTCGATGAGCTTGAAGACCACCATGAGGGCGTCCCAGCCGTAGCGGTCGCCGAGCCAGATGGTCATCGCCGCGCCCTGGTGAAAGCTGTTGGACAAGTAGGCGAGGTTCTCCGCAAATACGCCGTTTCCGCCGAGGGTCTGCTTGCGCCAGTGGCTCTTCAGCGTCGGGTCCGGCCAGCGCTCCAGCACGTCCTGCCGCAGGTTGGGCGGATACGCGAACTCCGACTCCGGCCCCGGCGTGTCGAACCCGGTGACGATGAACCCATTGACCGGCACCGGCGGATAGGTCAGCGGCACGTTCACGCTGCCCACCTTGAAGCCCTTGTCGCTGAGGATCTGCCAGAGGTTGCGTACGTGGGCGAGGCGCTGGGCGTTGTTGAGCCGCAGCTCGCCGGTCGCCGCGTCGTAGCCCTCGAAGTCCAGGATCCCGTGCGTTCCGGGCTGCTTGCCAGTGAGGAAGGTCGTCCAGGCGGCGGGTGTCATCGGGGGGATGGTCGAGTAGAGTGTCCCCGACGCTCCGGCAGCGACGACGGACTTGAGCCGAGGCATGCGGCCCTCATCCATCAGCGGACGCAGCGCGGTGAACGTCGCCCCGTCGAGACCGATGATCAGCACACGTTTGGCAATCGGCTGGAAGGCACGTTGCGGCGAGGGACCGCTCGCGTCCCATGGCGATGCGCCGTTCTTCATGTCGTTTCTGTCCGACGAAGGAAAGCAACGAAACCGTCACGCCAACGGCGAGCCATCGTAGCCGTGCCCGATGCGCGTCGCAAGCTGGGTGCGTCGCGCCCATGGCGCCCTGCGGCGATGCCCTGCGGAGCGCTGAGCGCTCCTGACGTCAGTGCCGTAGCGGCTCCCGCGTCACCGTCCGCGCCCGGTCAACGGCGGGGCGCCCCGCGGTGGTGTCACACCCGGCGGGGGACTATAATCGCCGTCGTCGGCGCGGTCGCGGCGCAAACGGCCCGGCTCTTGCCAGGCAGATCTGCTTAAGGCGCCGCGGGATGCAGCGGGCCGGGAGCGGGCCCGCGCACATCCGGGAAAGGCTGGGTGATCGATGGAACGGCAACCGCTGGGGATCGGGGTCATCGGGGCAGGCAACATCGTAAAACGGCATGCGCAGGCGTTCCGATCCTTGCCGGCCCTGGCCAAGCTGGTGGCGGTGGCGGACGTCGATCCGAAACGAGCCCGGGAGGCGAAAGAGCGTTTCGAGTTCGAGCACGCCTACGAGAACTACGCCGAACTGCTCGGCCGCGAGGACGTTCATGCGGTGAGCATCTGTACGCCAGCGGGCTTGCACACCAGGATGGTGTTGGACGCGATCGCCGCGGGCAAGCATGTGCTCTGTGAGAAACCCCTCGCCACGACGCTGGCGGACACCGACGACATCATCGCCGCGGCCGACCAGCACCCCGACCAAACGGTCTGCGGCGTCTTCCAACTGCGTGCCGACCCGACCCACCGGCGGATGCGCTGGCTGATCGGGGAAGGACACCTCGGGCGGGTGCTGCTCGCGCGCCTGTGCGTCCGCGTCCGCAAGCAGTCCTCGTATTTCGCCGGAGGGGGCGGCCGCGGCACTTGGAAGGTGGACGGCGGCGGCGTGGTGATGAACCAGGCCATCCATCAACTGGATGCCCTGCTGACGTTTCTGGGGGAACCCGTGGAGGTCTCGGCCACCATGGACACGCTGGTGCACCCCATCGAGACGGAGGACACCCTGACCGGCTGGGTCCGCTTCGAGAGCGGCGCCCGGGCGACCATCGAGTGTACCTCCTGCGCCAAGAAGAAGGAGTTCTCCATCGACGTGCTCGGGGAGAACGCTGGCATGCGCGTCGCCGGAGACCCCGATTCGCATCACTTCGACTGGCGGATTGACGCCATGGGCTCCGCGGCCAGGAAGGCCTTGCAGTCGACCGGCTACAGGCAGGTCCCCGAGCCGCGTGATCCCAAATCCGCGGTTATGACGATACAGAAGCTCATGGCCAAGCTCCGCTGGCGGGAATGGAATCCACCCGTTCACTGGGGGCACACCCCGTTCGTCCAGGAGTTTTTGCAGGCCGCATCGGCCAAGCAGCCGGGCCCGGTGCCCCCCCGAGAGGCGCGTCGGACGATCGCCTTGGCCACGGCGCTGTACGAGTCGGCCCGTACAGGACGCTCTGTGCAATGGCCGGTGGACCAGCGCAGCGGTCTCTACCACGGAGTCGGTGCCGCGAAGGAGTCGCCGGCGCCTCATCAGGAGAAAGTGCATGCACGATGACCGTCAATCTGCCGTCTTAGATCGTCCCGCGGAACAGAGTGTCGAAGCGTCGCCGAAACCGGCGGCCCGCAAGCCCGACCGCCGGCTGGCGATCAATGGAGGGCGGCGCACTGTGTACGGCGTCTTCCCCAGCCCGTGGACCCGGATCAAGAAGGCCGCCGTGCTCACCAAGGACACCCTGAGCATGGTTCCCCGCATCGCCCGCGGCAAGACCACCATCGGGGACGGGTCCAAGGTCATCGCCAAGTTCGAAAAGGCCTTCAAGGCCATGACCGGCTCAGAGTACGCCTTGGCCATGAACAACGGCACGGCCACGCTGCACAGCGCCTACTTCGCGGTCGGCGTCGGGCCGGGCGACGAGGTCATCGTGCCGTCATACACCTGGCACGCCTCGGCGACGCCGGTGCTGCAATGCGGGGCCACGCCGGTCTTCTGCGATATCGACCCGCGCACTCTGACCGCCGACCCGGACGACCTCGAGCGACGCATCACCGCCCGGACCAAGGCGATCTGCGTCGTGCACGTGTGGGGCAACCCGGCGGAGATGGACCGCATCGCCGACATCGCCCGGCGCAACGAGGTGGCCGTGGTCGAGGACTGTTCCCACGCCCACGGGGCGGTATACAAGGGCAAGGCGGTGGGCACCTGGGGGGCGGTGGGCTGCTTCAGCCTCAACGCCTCCAAGGCGGTGGACGGCGGGGAGGCGGGCGTTGCCGTCACCGACGACCCGGTGCTGTACGACCGGATGATGGTGCTGGGGCACTTCGGCCGGATCAAGCACGGGCTGGCCGCGGACACCTTCGACTGGGGAGATATGAGCCTCGGGCAGAAGTACCGCCCGCATCAGTGTGCCATGTACCTGGCCCTGCCGTCTCTCAAGCGCCTTCCAGCCCTGAACAAACGGTGCAACCGCTCCTGGCGGTGGCTGTGCGAGGAGATCCGCGACGTGCCCGGCATCCGGGCGCCGGAAATCCTGCCCGGGGCCACGCGGGGCGGCTTCCAGTCCTATGTGCTGGTGTACGAGGGCGAGGAGTTGGGCGGCCTGAGCCGGGAGCAGTTCGTCAAGGCCGTGCGCCGCGAAGGCGCCCCGCTGCTGGTCGACCGGTACTCGCAGATCAACTACACCTACGGCATGTTGCACAAGGCGCCGTTGTTCACCGAGGTGCACCGCCCCAGTCTGGGCGGCGGGTGCTACGACCCGACGCGGTCGTGGGACGAGGTCCAGCAGGACGTGACCCTGCCGGTGAGTGAGCGACTGTGCAACCAACTGGTCAGCCTGCCCCGGCTGGACACGGCGTCGCAGCGATACGTTCGGGCCTGCGGCCGGGCCATGCGCAAGGTATGCAACGCCACCATCGGATAGCCTGGGCGCGGACCGGCCGGTCTCCGTGCCGGTCGTTGTAGCGGCCGCCGCCTGTGGCGGCCGTCCGGACTCGCCGACGCTGCCGTACGCCCGCCGTGGCGGCCGACGCGATGGCTCAGGTGTAGCGGCCGCCCCCCGTGGCGGCCGACGCGGAGTCGATAACGCTTCCCCCGTCTTCGGGGCGATTGTGGCGTTTTGCATCGCTCTCGACGCGAGCCACCTTGACCGAATCCACCATGACATCGGCGCCGACGACGGAACTTCCCGCAGCGTCCACCGCCGGAGTCGCTTCGCTGCGCCGATGGGAGCGGCTCTCCTTCTCGGTGGCGCATGCCGCCGTTTCCCTGCTGCTCGCCGGGCTGTCGCCGAAGGGTCTGTACGCCTTCGGCCGCGCCTTCGGGACTTTGGAGTGGATGATCAACTACAAGCGGCGGCGGAGGTTCGCCCAGCGCTGCGCCGAGGTGGCCCCCGGCCGGGGCCGCCCCGCCCGGGAGTTCTTCTGCCGCAGCCGTTGCGACAAGCTCTTCTACCTGATCCTGGACCGCGTCACGCGAGAGCAGGCCGCGACGCTCTTTTCCATCGGGAACCGGGCCCTCCTCGATGACGCCGTGCGCCGGGGCAAGGGCGTCTACGTGGCCCTCTCCCACCACGGCGCCCACCACATCGCTGCCATCATGCTGGCACAGGCCGGCTACCGCGTGGCCGGGGTGAGGAACCGCAGCGAGAGCGCCATCCGCCGCTTCGTCCAGCAGCGGCTCGACCGCCGCCGCGGCGAGGTGAAGAACTTCCGCATCATCTTCTCCGACGCCTACCCGCGGGACATCTACCGCTGCTTCCAGGAGGGCTACGTGCTCGGCAGCCTCATGGACGTGGCCCACGTTCACCGGCCCAACCAGAAGTTCGAGGAGGTGACCCTCTTCGGGGAGACGCACCGGTTCCTTTCCGGGCCCATGCGGGTGGCCATCCGCTGCGGCGCCCCCATCCTACAGGCGTTCATCGTGCCAGGATCGGGCTTCCGCTACTGCCTGGACATCGTCGAACAGCTCGTCGCCCCCAGCAACGTGCAGGACGAAGACGCGGCCGTGACCCGCGCGCTGCAAACCTACGCAAAGAACCTCGAACTGCACGTTCGCGCCCATCCGGAACTGATGACGCGGATTTGACTGCGCAAGCTTGTTGGGGCACACGGCTACCTCAGAGGTTGCAAACGGAGTTGCCCGCGCAGCCGGCGGCGTGGGCGATCAGTACCGCGAGTGATAACGAGCGCTTCCGGCAGGCGACGTTCGTTGACTGGGGGCTACGCCGGAATGTTCACTCGGTCTGGAAGGCGCAGCCGACGAATGTGCCAGCCGCGATGTCCACAGGCTTGCGCCCGTGGCTCTGACCAGACCGGCCGACCCACGAGTACCGTTCGCTCGCCAACCCGTACGACAGGAAAGGCAAGGTCTTCGAGGCTTACGCCCAGAACGACACACCCGGCGCCTAGCGTATCTTCTGGCGCTACGGCCCCGATCGCGCCCAGATCACCATCATCGCGATCACGCCGCATCCGTAGAAGGGACCCGCCAGAGCGCGTTCCTGGTGAAGGTTCGCGAGTTTGCGTCCGTCGACGCAGGTTGCGCGGTCAACGCTCAGTACGACACCTTCCAGCGTGCGGCCGTACCGTCGATCGATGTGTACAAGAGGTAACCGTTTGCAACGCACAGTCCGCCTCAGGAGATGTGCCGTGAACGCGACTCGCCTTTTTCCCTCCGGCGTGGTTGGAGTCGTCGCCCTGATGGCTTCGTTCGCGCCGTCGACTAAGGTGTCCGGCTGCGACTCGTGCTTGCCGCTGTTCATTCGCGTAATGCACGCCGATTCGATTGTCGTCGGAACGACGATCTTGAGCGAGTGCGAGCAGATCGGGCGCGTTTCTTCGATCTGGCGAAGCTCCTTCCGCATTGACAAGGTCCTAAAGGGGGATCGGTACGAACCTGGTGCGGTCATCGTCGTCGAGTGGTCGGATATTAACAATTGCCCTGATCATGCCTGGCACGGCCGCGTCGAGCCTCCGTCAATTCGGTTTCTGTCGCATTGGCCCGATGGAAAGCCTTCTTGGAACGGATGTGGGGGCTCGGCGGACGAGGCGACGATTGAGACCGTCCGGCGCATGGTTGCCGTGTCGCTCAAACCGCAGGAGTTTGTCGACTCGGACGATCCCACCGATGTTGACTTCCTTATCGACTGGATTGGGTGGAACTACTTCGCCTGGCGCGGGAGGCCGGACGAGCCCCTGCTGCGACCCGGCGCCTCGCGGGGACTGGATCGGGATGCCGCTATCCGCTTTCTGATGCGCGTCGCCGGTGCCAGTGGCAGCACACCTCGCACTGACGTCATCCGCAAGTTGGCCGGCTTTCGCGCCCCCGAAGCGTTTGACATGCTCGTTGGTGTTCTTGATTCGGAAGACAAGGCAGAACCGTCGAATGGCGAAAGCGTCTGGCTCGACAAGAAGATTGATGCCATCCGTGGGCTCGGTGCACTCCACGACGAACGCGCCGTGCCCATCCTGCTTGCACACCTTCAGGCTGACTGTCGCAGGGAAAAGGCCAAGGCGGAAGTCGCCGAGGCAGAGCGCTGCAAGCCTCCCGCGCGACAGGACTGTAGCCATCATTGGCTTGTCCCCGTCTATCGTCGCGTCCGGCAGCTTTTCGATTTCAAGTCGCGACCGGACTACAGCCATGAGCGGCTTGTCGGCTCGTACCTCAGTGCTCTCGGCGAGATCGGCGACCCCCGCGCGGTCGATGAAGTGCTGGTCCAGCTCAAGGGTGTCGCCGCACAGGAGGCGGCCAGGGCATTGGGCGACATCGGCGATCGCCGAGCGGTCGAACCGCTGTTGGCCAAGGTGTGGGATCACAAATGGGCCGTGGAGCCGCTGTCCCGATTTTCGGATCCGCGGATTGCCGAAAAGGCGCGCCGGCGTGCGTATGACCATCCCAACGCGCCATTTTTTCTCGCATTGCAGGGCGAACTCGCCGACCGGGACTTCATGCACCGACTGATCCGTCAGGGGCGCAAGGAAGGTGCGTTGTGGGCCGCTGCGGCCCGCGACCACTCGGCTGTGGGGCTGCTCCGCGAGTCGTTGCACCATGTTCCCCTCGCGGCGTCGGAGGTTTCTTTCGCCCTCGCTCGCCTGCGCGATTTCCGCACCATCGAGGCGATCGTCAGCGGTTCGGCCCTGCCGCCCGAGCACAAATGGTCGCTCTATGCCCCGCTGGTGCTTGGGCTGAGCGACGAGCGCTTCAGATCGGAACGTACGCCCACGAGGGCCGAATACTGGACCGGCGTCGCAGAGAAGCTCCGCGACGTCGCCGATCGCGAAAACTGGACAGACCCGCAGCGCGATCTCGCAGGCGAGCTGATGGCGACTGTCATCGACCAGTGGCAGCCACGCGACCCCCTTGAGCGATCCGAGCCGGACTGGCTTCCGCCTGACGCACTTCCCGACATGCCCGATCCTATATGGAGCAAGGATGCGGCCGGCTACCTGGAATCGAACGGCGACCGCATCCGCGCGGTGCTGTCGAATGGCACTGTGACGGACAAGCAGAGGATCATCAAGGGTCTTCAAATGGCCGCGCTCAATCTGTATGAGCGAGGCTACGTGACCAGATTTCTAGGGCATGAGTTGGCGGTCGATCTGCTGTGCGAACCCTCGTACTTCGTGGGCGGGGCCGTATGGCTCGAGGTGCGAACTGGGCAACTCGAGTTGCAGCCGGAGGACTTCGCCCGACTGGTCGACGCGGGTGATTACCTCCGCATCCGCGAGATGCTCGAATATATGGCCAAACATCCGCAGGTCGAGTTCCGACCGATCATCGCCGAGGTATTTCGCCGAGGCTGGCACCTCCACGAGCCTGCGATGTTCGAGGCCATCGAGAAGAACCACGTGACCGAGTGTGTCGAGCCACTGCGCAGCTACCTGGAGGGCCAGCACGTCGAACTGCGACAACGGGCGAAGGTTGCGCTGAAGAGACTGGGCGCCACTTCCGTCGAGAGACCGTAACGCAGGCGGGACGCGCGATACACGAAGCCGTTGCAAGCCGGACACCGCACCACCCTCGATAGCGTTGGGCCGTTTCAACGGCCCTCCCCGCCGCAGGCGGGCTCTCAGGCCAGCCGTTTTACGGCTGGTTGCCCGCGTCCGTATTGGTTCTTTCCAGCCCGTTTCCAACGGGCTTCCCTTGTCCGGTCCAGACTGCGGTGCAAAGCCCGTTGAAACGGGCTGAAGGCATTCAGATAGGATGAGCCGTGCGCGACCAGTCCTACAAGGACTGGCCTAAGAGCCGGCTGCGCCGGGAAACCCCGTGAACGGGGTCATGGCACGGTCTTGCACGATATTGCCTCGGCGGCTCGAATTGCTGCGCAAGTGCCGCAGCCCTACTACCCACCTAAGAACGCCGAAATCGCCGCCATTTCTTCGCCGGTGACGGTGACGGGCACGTGGCCGTCGGGGCGGTTCATGAGTTCGTCGGTGGTGAAGCCGCGGATGTTGGGGGCGAAGCCGCTGGCGCCGTCGGCGCCGTGGTGGGCGGCGCAGTTGTTGGCGAAGAGGGCGGCGCCGTCGAGTGTCGGCCCACCGCCGTTCCCGGGGCCTGCGCCACCCCACCTAGAGGGGGAAAAGGTGTCCGGAGGATTGCCCGTGGCGGCTCGATGCCTTCATGAGTTCTTTCATGCGGAACCGCCCTGCCGCCCCCTTTTCATCTTTGGGGTGTCGTGGCCACCGCTTTTGCTGCCGAGCTGCCATTGCCGGCCTGATGCTCTCGGCGCATAATATTGCCATGGCACGGGCGGATCCGATGGTCGAACGGCGGGCGAGGGAGACGGTGGGGGCGCGGATTCGGCGGCGGAGGCGGGAGTTGGGGCTGTCGCAGGTGGCCCTTGCCGCTGCCGCAAACGTAAACCAGGGGTACTTGTCCGCCATCGAACGCGGCTTGGCGAATCCGCGGCGGCGGACCATTGACGCCCTGGCCGTCGCGTTGAACATGCCGCAGGGCGTACTAATTGGCGGGGGCGGCGAGCACGACGCACCACAACCGTTCGAAACTCGCGAGTTGCCCCTCTTTGGCACGATCCCCGCCGGTCCGCCTGCGGAGTCGCAGGAGCAGCTCGACATGTTCCCCGTTCTGCGCCACCAATGGTCGCCCGACTATTTCTGCCTTCGGCTGTCGTTTGACAGCATGGAGCCGACCCTCAAGCCGGGCGACATCGTGCTCGTGCACTACCGACCGGATGTCGACGCAGAGCACGTCCAGGGGCGGATTTGCGCCTGCCTGCTCGACGGTGAACCAACACTGAAAAGAGTAAGCGTAGAGTGGCGCGAAGCTGGCCGGATCATCGTCCTGCGCGGCGACAACCCACGCGTCGCGCCGACGCTCGTTGACGATTCCCGCGATTTCTCGATCCAGGGAATCGTTGTCCGCCTGGTGTGCCGGGACCTGTAGGCGATCCCCCGTCCCCGACCCGTCAAAAGCCGCGTGCCAACCCTGGCGGTGAGGAAAATTGCTCGATATATTGACAAACAATAATCCGGGCGTATAGTTAGGATACTGTTAGGTGTCACCGTCAGGTGGTGGGCAGCTTGGCTGGGCCTGCGGCGATCGTTCGGAGCACGGAAAGCCATGTCAGCGGGAGTCGTGCAGTTGGCGTGTGTTTGCGTGCAGCGTCCCGGCCGTGCGTCCGCCCGAACGGCCGAGGTCGCCTTGCAGTTCGGCGTGCCCCACGACGCGAAGCGTGTCTCGCTCATTGGGCCGGCCCGGTTGTCGCTGGGACCTGGTCGCCTCGTCCTGATTCTCGGCCCCTCCGGCAGCGGCAAGTCCACCGCCCTGGCTCAGATCGAACGGCAGGTGGCCGGCTGTGGCTCCGTGGAGCGAGTCCGATTCGCGGCGGATGCGGCGACGGTCGATCTGGTCGCCCCGTGGGCGCCGTTGGCCGACGCCCTGGCCATGATGACCGGCTGCGGCCTGGGCGACGCCCGGCTCTGGCTCCGCCGGTACGAGGAGCTGTCCGAGGGCGAGAAGTTCCGCGCCCGCCTGGCCCGCGGAGTGGCCCTGACCGCCCGCTCACACGGGGCCACCCCGTTGCTGTGCGACGAGTTCTGCGTTCGCCTGCACCGGCGGGCCGCCCGGGCGGTCTGCATCAACCTGCACAAGCTCGTCGGCCGCCACCGGCTGTGCGTCGTGGTGGCAAACTGTGACGAAGATGTCATTCCAGCCCTGCGCCCCGACGTGGTCGTCCGCCTGTCGGGCGGCGGTCGGTGCACGATCGAAGAGCGCGAGCCACGGCGCGGCGACGCCGGTCGCCGCCGCCTGCGGATCGAGCCGGCGACCAAACGCGATTACCAAGCGTTCGCGGAGATGCACTATCGCGCAGCGGGCGGGCTGGGCTTCGTGGACAAGGTCTTCGTGCTTCGCGAGCAGTCTCGCGGCGGCGACCCGCTGGGCATCGTCGTCTATGCCTACAGTCCGCTGGAACTGGCCCTCCGCAACGAGGCTACCAGCGGGCGCTTCTCGGGCAAGCCAGCCCTGCTCAATCGGTCCTTCCGCATCCTCCGGCGGCTGGTCATTCACCCGGACGTGCGAGGTTGCGGGCTGGGGCACTATCTGGTGCGCCGCACGTTGCCGCTGGTCGGAACGGAATACGTCGAATGCCTCGCCGCGATGGGGGCGCTCAACCCCGTGTTCGAAAAGGCGGGCATGCAACGGATCGGCCAGTGCGTGCTGTCACCGTCGCGGCAGGCGGCGCTCGAGCGACTGCGGGCCATGAACGTGGATCCCTGGGGACGCGAGTTTCCGCTGCTGGTGAGCCGCCGGCCCGGCGTCCGCCGCCTCGTCGCTCGCGTGGTCTTCGAGTGGTACGCCGCCACCACCGGCGGGGGTGACGAGCGTGTCGCCCGCCAGTCGCCCGAGTTCCTGGCCCGGACGTTTCAGGCGTTGATCGCCTCCCGGCCGGTGTACTACCTCTGGCACGGCGTCGCCCGCGAGACCCCGGCGCACAGCCCGAACCGACCGCGCGGCGTCACGACACAACACGTGCCATCGGCCGGATCGGCTTCGAGTGGACTCCTACCCACCTCCCCTCCATACGACCTCCGTCGGGAGCGCGGTTCCGATCGCGCCCCCGACGGGCCCTCCTCCTCCGGAGGCACTGGCAGGCAGTCGCCGACGGAACCGGCACCAGAGACGACGGGATCGGAGTATCTCGACGGAAGCGCCAAGAGCCGTAGCCGGCATGACCCTCGGCGGCGTGGTCGGCGCTCGGACGCGGCGCTCGCCCCTACGGAACCTCGAGCCGCTGAGCGCCCTCGTCGGCGTGCCCGCCGCGGCCGAACACGGCACGATCCGCGTCAGGCCGGCGGCTGCGCCGGTGAGGAGTGATCGACTCGATTCCACGTCATCCGTGGGCGCGCCTCGCCGGCCGCAGTCTTGGCTTGTGCCCGCCATGGACGACCGTCGGACTCGAGGCCGGGCGGCACCGGAGAATCCCAGCACCGCCGCATGGGGTGGAGTGCCTGCTGACCAAGCTGCCGTGGTTCTTTCGCAAGCCCGCCGGGACGACCTACAATACGCTTGATGCGAGCGTCACACCGGGCGTGGGCGCGTGACGGATCGCGGGGGGAGTCGAGCAGCACCGGGACCGGTCCATGCCGCAATGCTTTTTCGTTTCGGACCTGCATGGAGATCAGGACCGATACCGCAAACTTTTCCGGGCGATCGAAGAGGAACGCCCGGAGGCGGTCTTTCTGGGCGGAGATCTGTTGCCCTCCGGGCTGTCCGCCTCCGGCGGTTTTCACGTTCAGCATCGCGACTTCGTCAACGACTTTCTCGCGGCCGAGTTTCAGAGAGGGCGCGAAGCGCTGGGCCGGTCGTATCCGCGGGTCTTGCTGATTCTGGGAAACGACGACAGCCGGTCGCAGGAGGCCGCGATTCTGGCGGCGGCGGCGCAGGGCATCTGGGAATACATCCACGAGCGGCAGGTGCGTCTTGGCTCGTTCGACGTGTACGGCTACGGCTGCGTCCCGCCGACGCCCTTTTTGCTCAAGGACTGGGAACGGTACGACGTGTCCCGATACGTGGACCCCGGGTGCATCTCCCCCGAGGACGGGCATCGCTCCGTGCCGGTCTCAGACCACCAGATGAAGTACGCGACGATTCAGGACGACCTGGTCAAGCTGGTGAAGGACCAGCCGCTGGACGGGGCCATCTTCCTTTTTCATTCGCCGCCGTACCAGTCGAAGCTCGACCGCGCCGCCCTCGACGGCCGGACGATCGACCACGTTCCGCTGGACGTGCACGTGGGCAGTATCGCCATCCGGCGCTTCATCCAGCAGCGAGGCCCGCGGATCACCCTGCACGGTCACGTGCACGAATCGGCCCGGCTGACCGGAGCATGGGCCGACCGGATCGGGGCGACCTTTTGCTTCTCCGCGGCGCACGATGGTACGGAGCTGGCTTTGGTCCGATTCGACCCTCGCGCTCCGGAGACGGCCACTCGAACTCTCATTTGAGCTCGGGAGCGGGTCCGCCGAGGGCAAGGGGGCGGGCAGCGTCGGTGACCGCGTCAATCTTGACCGCGAAGCTCGTTCGCTGGTCGATGTCCTCGTCGGTGATGTAGTGGACGTCCAGCAGTCCCTCGGTTCGATAACCGGTGCGAAGGTAGTTGATCTCGCTCAGGGACAGGCCCCATCCCTCGAACCACCGTTCGAGATCGCGGCGCTGCTCAGCGCTGCCCTGAAGGTGCACGATCAGGTCAATGTCGCTGGCCGGTCCAGCCGTGGCGTTCTTGGTGCTTCCGATCAGGTAGACCGCCTTCACCCCAAAGCGCCGGGGGTCGAGGTGGGCCGCAATGGACTCGGCCATGCGCGCCCGCCAGCGCCAATCCTGTCCATCCTGGACGACGGGAGGGGGACCGGCGACCGCGGCATCCTCGATCGGAGCCGTGGGTTCGGTGAACACCGCCACGGCCTCGTCCAGCTCCGCGTTCATCAGCACGAACAGGACATGCCCTTCGGCGGCCCGCGGCACGTCGATCACCCGAACGGTGTCGTCCAGCGCCTTGAAGTCCGGGGCCAGTTCCGCCAGGAGGTTCGGGGAACGGGTGAGAAACGCCTCGTTGAAGGCAATGCCGTCTTCGTCGGGGTACAGGGGAAGATAGCGGATGCCGGCCTCGACCAGGTCCTGGAAAAAGTGGGTACCGAAGGATAGGTCGGGGGTGTATTCGCCGGTCTTGCGGGCGATCTCGATCAGCATCGCCGTGTTGTTGATGTCCGAGTACGTGACCGGCACACCCAGCTTGATGTCGCCGCGGCTTCCCCATCGCCCCGGTCCCATCAGGATGAATTGCCGCTTGGGAAGCACCTTGTTCAGCCTGCCGACGGCGCGCCCCACCGCGACGAGCTCCTCGCGGGTGTGCAGCCGGCCGTACTGGTCCGGATCAACGTACACGACATGGGTAACGTTCGGCACGGTGCCATTGGAGACATAGCGGTTTGCGGAGAAGAGCACACGGGCCTTGGGGAGGTCGCGCGGAATCGGCGCCGGCCGGGCGTGCTTTGCGGGCGCCTGCGCCCGGCACTGCAACAGGTACAGGTGGGTCCCGTCGCAGGCGAACTCCACATCCACCGGGTGCTGCAGCTCTTGTTGCAACAGCGTCAGCAGCGCATGGATCTGCTTGAGGAAAGGCGTTCGCGTGAACAGACCCTCGAAGGTGACGACCACGTCGTCGTGATCGAAATCGATGCCTCCGATCAGGGGTTGCCGCAGATGGCCGTCGCGATAAACGGAGACGAGCTGTTCGGTCCCGGACAACTCCTGGCCGACCCTGCGGAGAAACTCCGCGACCTCGACGGTCTCGAATTCGTTGCTGTTCAGATTGATGACGTCCATATAGCGCGGCGAGTACCGCACGGTCTCCTCCGGCGTGGCGTTGGCCCGCAGTCCCGGCTGGCCGGGAGACACCAGGACCGGGAAGTCGTCCCCTAGCCGGTCGACCGCCCGGGTGCCCAATCCAGGCACGAGGCGGACCAGACCGTCTTGCTGCTTGATCCGCGGCGACCATCGGAACTCGTTGTGGCTGAACGCCACACCCGCAAAGGTGGGCAGGAAGTACTCGCCGACCTGCCTCCCCACGACTTCCTGGATGAGCACGCCCATGCCCTCCTGAAAGTCGAGGAGGTTGCGTTCCGCCCGGTACTGAATCGGGTCCGGCCCGAAGGTCGAGGCATACACCTCGGCGATGGCGTCGGTCAGGGCGTGGAGGCGTTCCTGTTTGGTGCCCCGGTTGGCCAGGAAGAGGCTCTTGTACTTGCCCGAAAATGCGGCGCCGAACCGGTCCTCCAGGAGGCTCGAGCTGCGTACGATCAGCGGCCGATCGCCCAGGTCGTCGAGGGCCAGCGAAAGGCCCTTGATGATGTCGCCGGAGAACTGCGAGTTCTTGAAGACCTGGACGATATCCGGATACTCCTGGCGGACCTCATCGATCTCCTTGTACTTCTGCGAGAAAACATCCTCGAGATGGTTGCAGTACACGAATTCGTGCATTCCATCGGAGGTCAGGTACCACGTCTTTGGGGTTTTGAGCTCGGCAAGGAGCGGGTCCTCTTCGTGACGCTGCCGCACGATCTGGTTGGCCAGGAACAGGCCGGCCCCTTTGCCGCCCACCTTTCCGTGACCGCGCGCCGGGTACACCATCCGGCGGATGAGCTGGTGAAAGTCCTTGATCTCCACGTACTGCTTGGCAATGTTGATGTACTCGATCTGATCCGAGAGAAACCGCCGCACCAGCGAGACCAGCAAGCCTTTGTGCGTCGACGGTGACAGCTCGACCTCGCCGTGACCGGTGTGCTGGTACCGCTGGATGGCGTCACCGACCTCGGAAATGGACGTGTAAAAATTCTCCAGGGCGTTGACCAGGAACGAGGCGCGATCCTGTTTGATCCACTTGTGTATGCAGCCGATGATCTCGTTTTCACTCAGTTGGGCCGCGGCGAGCTCAAAGACCTGGTCGGCCAGCGCCGTCGCGGAAGGGGGAGCGTCGCGCCCGCGGGGCCGGTTAGACTCGAAGAACACTTCCGGCTCGTCCGCGGGGCCGCGGGGGCGGAAGGCCTGAAGCAGGACCTCCGCCTGCCGGACCCCGCTCCAGCAAAGATGGTTGATCATCTTGCGGGCCACGCGCATCAGCAGGCTCAGGTCCGTGCGCCGCAGGAGGTCGAGGATGACCAGCCACTCCCGGGTCCCGCGCCCCTGGCCCTGTTGTGAGTCCCGCATGGTGCGTACGGTTTCGATCAGCCGCCGGTGGGTGATGCAGCTTCCGACCCGATCCGCGATGCTCTCCAGCAGCTTACGCTCCTCCTTCAGGAAGGGGCCTTCGTCCGCCTGAGGCATCTCCTCGAGGTAGGCCACCTCGAGTGTCCCGACGGGCTCTCCGAAGGCATAGATGGGCGCCCGTTGAAGCCAAGCCGTCTCTTGGAATTTGTCGGCCGCGAGCCGGTTCCCGTCGACGGTGATTCGGGCGGTGCAGACGTTGGGATACTGCCATCCCGCGGGAATCGCCTCGATCACACCTTGAAGGACTTCGTCCAGCGTCAACACCGCAGTGCTGGCGATTTCTTCCACCTGATAAAGGCAGTTGAGCTCCTTGGCCCGCTCCTGCAGGGACCGGACGATATCCAGAACTCGGTAGTCATCTTGGGTCATCGGGAAGCTCGGTAAGGTGACGCCTCAGCTATGGAGAATCAGCCCGCGCCGGCGCCGACCGTCGACCCGAATCTCCAGCGGCGCGGCGAGGCGCACGTGCCGAAGAAACCGTGTTTCTGAGACGGCCGACTGCCCGTCCAACCACTCCCACGCGATCCGATAGGGCCCATCATGGCGTACGGTGAAGTATTGCACGTTGAAGCTGATCATGTTGTGGAAGAAGTGCGATCCCTGTGTGGCCTCCACGTCCATGTCGGGCAGGGTGGCCTCGACGATGACGCGGGCGCCGCAGAGTTGCGGCCAAGTCGCGGGGATGCCGAGCCACGGGTCGCTGCTGCCCCATCGGCCGAAGCCGATGAGCACGTACGGCCGCTTCTCCGACTGGAGCCCTGCATTGAGCGGATCGAGCTCCGCCACGACGGAGCGGGTGTGTCGCGCCTCGAAAGAGCCCGGCTTCACGTAGACCACGTCCGTGATCGTGCTGCTTTCTCCGTTACCGAGCACCGATTCGCTGGCGACCAGGGCCCGAGCATGGACCAGGTCGGCCTGCTCCACCTCGACCTGCTCGCCGGCAACCATCATCGGCCGGACCTGCAAGAATCCGAATCGGGCCGGCAGGCCCCGCTGCCGGTCGAGCGTCATGGCGAACTCAATCTCCACCTCTGATTCTAGCGCCGCCCGGCACGCCTGGGAAAGCCGCAACACGATGGCGTTAAGCGGGATTTCATCCAGTTCCAGAATCGGCCCGAAGGTCACTGCCCGCGGACCTGGGGCGCCGAGCCCCAGGCTCAGCCGGTCCGAAGCACGGTCATAAGTTGACGCCACGAACCGCAAAACGTCATCCCATTCGGCGAGGTTCAGCCCGCAGCGGACAAGATACTCGGCTTCGTTCACCGGATCGTAGGGGACGGGGCCCATGTGGACGGCCCAGAAGCCCGTTTGCGTGTTCCGCAGCAGTTCCTGCGCCGAACCATACGGCGCCGGCCGTCTCGGATACCGGGGACAGTACGTCCAGGTGACGCCGCCGTCCACGATGGTCTTGCCCAGGCCGAGGGCGAGGTGGACGACGCCGTCGGCAGGTGCGGCCGGACCGGTCGCGTAGAAATTGTGGGTGCGGACCACCCCGGAAACGATGGGGTAGAATCGACCGTCGAATCGATCGCCGACGACTTCCTGAACGATCACCGCCATGCGTTCGTCTTCGACGGAACGCTCGATCGAGCGCAAGTAGCGCTTCGCGTCGCGGAAGAACGTCGACGCCCATACCAACTTGATGGCTTCGGTCAGCTTCTTGAAGCGTGCCGCGATGGGACCGAGGTTGTTCGGGATCATCTTGGTGGCGTACACGCCTGCGAAGGGGTGCCGCAACGCGTCCTCGAGCAGACTGGAGGATCGCACGGCGAGCGGGGTGTTGGTCTTGGCCACCAACTCCCGCAGGTCGCCGACGATCAACGGTGGCAACTCGGCCTGCAGAAAGGCATGGGCAATTCGGTCGTCGGACAGATCGGCCCGGGCGACTTCGCGCAGATCGTTGCGGGACAGGAAGTGCTCGAAGACCTCCGTTCCAAGTACGGTCAGTCTTGGAATGCTGACGGTTACGTCGGGAAAGCTGCCCGGCGGGCAAGCCTCCGCGATGATGCCCTTCGCCGAGGCCAGCCCCAGGGCCTTGCCGCCGATCTGCCCGGCGCCGATCACCGTAAAAGCTTCGTCCGAGTCGAAGAGCTTGCGGTTAAACGGCGGGTACATGCCTGCGTCTGGCTCGTTGCCCATCGACTTGCTCGCAGACTTGACCGATCGCAGGGATGGGCAGCTAGACCCACCCGCGGTCTTTGCAGGCCTGTGCAACCCGGGCGACCGCGATGGTGTACGCCGCGTCGCGCATGGACAGGCTGCGCTTGCGGGCCATGTCACTGACGCCGATGAAGGCCGAGGTCATCATCACGTCGAGCTTGCCGAGCACCTCGTCCTTCTCCCAGTAGTAGTTCATGTTGCTCTGCACCTGCTCCAGATAGCTGCAGGTGACCCCGCCGGCATTGGCCAGAAAATCCGGAATGACGAAAATGCCCCGCTCCCGGAAGACATGGTCGGCTTCCGGGGTGGTCGGGCCGTTGGCCCCTTCCGCGATCAGCTTGACGCGTTTCGAGATCTTCGAGACGTTCTCCTCGGTGATCGAGTTTTCGAGGGCGCAGGGCATGAGCAGGTCCACCTCTTGTTCGATCCAGGCCTCGCCGGGCAGGCGCTCGTAACCGAGCCCCAGGGCCTTCGACTTGTCGATCCCACCGAATCGGTCCGTGATCTTGCGTAATTCGGTGAGATCGATGCCGTCCTTCCGGCGGAAGGTATTGGGCTGCTGATCCTCCTGATCCCAGCAGGAGACCGCCACCGCCCGCCCGCCGATCTGGTGGTACAGTTCGATAGCATACTGGGCGACGTTCCCGAACCCCTGTACGGCCGCGATGGTGTCCTGCGGCCGAATCTCGAGCTCCTTGAGGGCCTCGCGCAGGGTAAAGACGAGCCCGTACCCGGTCGCCTCGGTCCGTCCGACGGAGCCGCCCATGCCCACTGGTTTGCCGGTGATGACACCCGGGTATCGCCCCCCGTGAATCTGCTCGTATTCGTCGAGCATCCACAACATGTGCTGGCCCGAGGTCATGACGTCGGGTGCGGGTACGTCCCGAAGTGGACCGATATCCCGGGCGACTTGACGAACGTACGCCCGGCAGATGTTTTGCTGCTCGGACATGCTCAGGTTGTGCGGTTCGCAGATCACGCCGCCCTTGCCGCCGCCCAGCGGAAGATTCGCAACGGCGGCTTTCCAGGTCATCCACATGGCCAGGGCACGGACGGTGTCGGCCGTCTCCTGGGGGTGGAACCGGATGCCCCCCTTGGCCGGGCCTCGGGCATCGTTGTGCTGCACGCGAAACCCGCGGAAGACCCGTACCGTTCCGTCGTCCATTCGTACAGGGAGGCTGAAGTGGTATTCGCGCATGGGATACCGAAGCAGGTCTTTGGTTGCCTGGTCGAGCCCCAGGGCATCGGCGACCCTGTCGAACTGGGCTTGTGCCATCGCGAATGCATTGAACGGACGTTTGTCCATGAGTGCTATCCTTCTATTCGCATCTTAAATCGCGGCCGCCAGGAGCCGCAAGTGCGTCGACGGGGCTTCCACCGGCCCCCAACCGCCCGGCGGTCGTCAACCCAGCAAACGCCGCGCCAGCGGCCGCCAGGCATTGCTCGCCCGCAAGCTCTGCCTGCTAGCCAAGAACGGCTGCCGGGCATCGATTCGACGGGACACGACTGTGGGCAGAGCGGCTCGAGGCCTGCTACCTGGACAGAGAGGGAATCAGGTTTTACGGCTTGGCTCCGGCCCGCGCGGTCCGCCGGAGACCTGCGTATGGCACGTGGATTGTACCGAATCTTTCGTTGGCGAACGGATCAGATCCAGCGTAAGGCGGGCGCGACGACTACTCGCTACCCGCATGCGGAGGACGGCACGTGGCGCCGGAATGACGGGAGCCATGGTGATGGCGGCGGGCGTTGGTCATGCACGTGTTTGGGCTTTCGGAGGCGTTTTTGTCCTCACGGGACTGGCCGGCGCTGACGCGTCCGCCCAGCAGGTCTTGCGCGTGTACGGCTCCGAAGGCCCGGCACCGGCGATCCAGGAAGCGGCTGCGGTCTTCGGCGAGGAGCACCAGGCACGAGTGGAAGTCGTCACCGGCCCGCCGGACACCTGGGTGGTCCAGGCGGCTGCGCAGGCGGACGTGATCTTCGCCAGCGCCGACTTCATGATGGCTGACTTTGTTCGGCGCAGTGAGCTGAAGATCGCCGAATCGTCGGTTACACCGCTTTACTTGCGGCCCTCGGCGGTGCTGGTGAGGCCGGGGAACCCCAAGCAGATTGGCGACTTTCCGGACCTGTTGAAGCCGGGTGTCCGCGTGATGGTGGTGAGCGGATCCGGGCAGACTGGCCTTTGGGAAGACATGGCCGGCAAGCAAGGCGACGTCCGCACCATCCGCGCCTTCCGTGAGAACATCGCCGTATTTGCGCCGAGCAGCACCGAAGCCTTGAAGCTGTGGGACGAGCGGCCGGACATTGACGCGTATGTCACCTGGAACATCTGGCACGTGCCGCTTCGCGATCGAGCCACCCTGGTGGAGGTCAGTCGCGACTACACCATCTATCGCCAGTGCAGCATCGCCCTGACGGAGCGAGGTAAGGAACACCCCCTCGGGGGCCGCTTCATTGCCTTCCTGGCTTCGCCGGCAGGGGCGAGGATCTTCCAGTCCTGGCAGTGGCTGACCGCGCCCGGCGAGCCGGAGCCGCGCCCCGCCCGCAAGGACGTGGCCGTGGTCTGCCGGATCGACAAGGACGAATGGAAGGCGAACCTCGGTGCCGGGCTGTCCATGGTTCGCGAGCTTGCCCAGGTGTATCGGTCGCCGGCAGGCGCGCCGGAACGGGTGCGGCTCAGCGCCGTGGTCCACGGTGAGGCCGCGTACTGGCTGTTGAAGGATGAGTCGTACCCGCGGGTAGTCGCGGGCGCCACCGGCAACCCCAACCGGGAGTTGGTGGAGGAACTTCAGTCGCTGGGGGTGAGCGTGGAGTTGTGCGGCGCGACCATGACGGAGCGGGGCTGGACGGACGCCGACATCCTGGCTGGCGTCAAGATCGTTCCGAACGCCTACGCGCGAATGGTGGAACTGGAGTTGGAGGGGTACGCGTACGTCAGGTTCTGAGCCGATTGCCGGACACGGCTTTTGCTGAAGACACGGCAGGGGGCGGCGGACTCGTCATCATGGAAAGTCCTGCGGATTCAAGTCGACGGGCGTTTCTGCGGAGTGTTGGGCGGGCCGGGGTCCTTGGATCGGTTGCGGGCCTTGTTCCGCAGCGGGCGACCGGGTCCGGACCCAAGCCGGTTTCCGAGGGTTGGATGGGCGTGCTGGTGGATCTGACCAAGTGCAACGGATGCCGCCAGTGCGAAGCGGCCTGTCAGCAGGCCGCGGGCTTCGAGGTGCCGACCAAGAAGGAGTTGCTCGACGAATCCGTGTTCGCCCAACAGCGATATCCCGGCCCCCGAAGCTACACGACGGTCAATCGGTTTCCCGCGGGGGAGGGCGCGGCCGGGGAGGGGGCAGTCTACGTGAAGACGAACTGCCTGCACTGCAACGACCCGGCCTGCGCCTCCGCGTGTCTGGTGGGGGCCATGCGGAAGCAGGCCAACGGTGCCGTAACCTATGACGCCGGCAAGTGCATGGGCTGTCGGTACTGCATGGTGGCATGCCCGTTTGAGATTCCCAGATACGAGTACGACGACGTCTGGGCGCCACAGGTGCGCAAGTGTTCGTTCTGTTGGGACAAGGTCGCCTCGGGGGAGGAGCCGGTCCCTGCGTGCGTGCAGGCCTGCCCCAAGCAATGTCTGATCTACGGCAAGCGCTCCGAGTTGCTGGCCCGCGCCCACGCGCGGATCGAGGAGCACCCGGATGAATACGTCAATCACGTCTACGGGGAGCACGAGGCCGGCGGGACTTCATGGCTCTACCTCTCGGCCGTGCCGTTCGATCGCCTCGGGTTCCTCAACGTCGGCACTGCGGCGCCGCCCGATCTGGCGGAGACCATCCAACATGGCGTCTTCAACCACTTCATTCCCCCAGTGGCGTGGTGTGCCGTCCTCGGCCTGGCCATGTGGTTGACCCGGCCTGATCGGGCGCCGGAGGCGAAGCACCGGGCGGATGACGACGAGACGCCTCCGCCTCGCGCCGCCGTTTCCCGCCGAGAACCCGTGGCGTTACGCGAAGGACAACACGTATGACTGCTTCGGAGCCAATCCCGCTGCTGTGGCAGCCACTCACCGGCCCGAAGGCCAGATTCTTGTGGCTGCTGGCGGGCATCGGCGTGCTGGCCGGGGTATATCGGTTCTTCTTCGGCCTGGACGCGAGTACCAACCTCAGTCAGCAGTATCCCTGGGGCATTTGGATCATCGGCGACGTTTCCTTAATCGCCCTGGCCGCCGGTGGTTTCACCACGGCCGCGATCGTGCACGTGTTTCATCGCGAGCGATATCACGCCGTGGCCCGGCCGGCGCTCATCACCGCCCTGCTGGGGTACACCTTCGCCTGCGTGCTGCTCGCCGCCGACCTCGGCAAGTACTACAACATCTGGCACCCGATTCTGCCGAGCATGTGGCAGGGCAACTCCGCCTTGTTCGAAGTGGGCATGTGCGTGATGTGCTATCTCACCGTGCTGTACATCGAGTTCCTGCCGGTGTTCTGCGAACGGTTCATCCGCGATGCCCGCTGGCCGCGATGGGGGCGGGTCTGCGGGGCGGTTCATCGCATCGCCACCCGGGCGATGCCGCTGGTCTTCGTGCTCGGTGTGGGCATTTCCTGCCTGCATCAGTCCTCTTTGGGGCACGTCATGGTTCTTGCCCCCACCAAGCTTCATCCCCTTTGGTACACGCCGATCCTGTCGCTGCTGTTTCTGGTGTCGGCGATCATGGTGGGGTTTCCCACGGTCATCTTCGTGTATCTCTGCGGGTGCTGGGCGCTGCGGCTGCGGCCGCCCATGGCGATGCTGGGCTCGTTGGCGAAGTACGTGCCCTTTCTGGTGAGTATCTACCTGGCGTTCAAGATCGGCGACATGTCCATCCGCCGGAGTCACGTCTACCTGGGTGAGGCCTCCCTGCAGAGCACGACGTTCCTGCTGGAGGTGGTCGGGGGACTGGTGCTTCCCGGGGTAATGACGCTTTTCGGGCGCGTGCGGAGTTCTCCGCGCCTGCTCGGCGTGGCCTGCGCGCTGCTGATGCTGGGGGTGATTCTCAACCGTACCAACGTCTACCTCATCGGCTATCGCCCGATGACCCAATCAGCGAGGTACACTCCGTCTTTGACGGAATGGGCGCTGACCATCGGCGCGGTTGCAGCGTTGTGTTTGCTGTGGCGTGCGATCGTGGAGCTGTTTCCGGTGATCTCTGGTCTGAGGAAGGCGACCTCAGGACGCCTGAGCGGCGGTCATTGAATGTCGATGGGGCGCGCCTGCGGCGGGACCCGCCCCGCGGGCAGTGGTACGCGGTGAAAAGCGCGGTTGCGGCAGAGCGTGCGCTCCGCGGCGCCGTTGTGGCGGCCGCGTCTTCGGGGGGACACGTTCCATGTTATGGCACTGGATGCGGGTGATGGTCGGCGGCGCCCTGCTGATGGGGTTTGCCTGGGCGGCCGCAGCAGCGGAGGGCGAGAAGGCCCAGCTTCCTCTGCAGGACGCTCCCTCCACGGCCGGGCCTGCCTCCGCGTTGGATTGCGGACGCTGCCATGCGTGTGACAACCCCACCGGCGAGGACCGATGCCTGAAGGACGAGTGCACCCGCCCCAGACGGTGGACGCAGGTGATCTCGCTTCCCGAGTACGAGGGGCCGGACGTGGTGGTCCTCGACGAGCTGGAGGATGTCTACATGCCGGTGCCATTTGATCACAAAGGGCACGCGGACATGGCCGCGATGGCCGGTGGGTGTATGATTTGTCATCATTACACCCCCACGGGGCAGCAGCATCCTGCGTGCAAGACGTGTCACGCCATTGCTTCGGCGGAGGCGGACATCGACAAGCCCGGCCTGCGCGGCGCCTATCACCAGCAGTGTTTGAACTGCCATCGGGAGTGGATTAACGAGAGGGACTGCGACGTTTGTCATCCGGCCAAGGGCCAGGAGACGGAGCGGGCGGCTGGATCCGCGACGAAGGACGACATTCTGGGACGCATCCACCCGCCGATCCCAGAGCCGGACGGAGACCTGTACCGTCCCAGTGCCCAGCGCCCGCAGGGGTGGCAGGTAGTGTTCCGGCATGGTGAGCACGTGACGCGCTTCGGCCTCAAATGTGTGGAGTGCCATCATGAGCGAAGCTGCGCCCGATGCCACGATGGGAACGGGAAGCGTGAGCGGCGCGTCACCCTCGCCGAACACCATGACCCCTGCTTGCGCTGCCACAAGGGTGATATGGACCTGCAGGCCAGAGAATCTGGCCGCTGCGAGCGGTGTCACTGGCGGGAAAGGCAGCCCAAGCCGATGGCGTTCAACCACGCCGGCACCGGCTGGCCGCTGAGTCGGTATCACGAAGGCGTCGGCTGCCGGCAGTGCCACCCCAAGGTTCCCTTCGAAAGGCTGGATCGCACGTGCAACGCCTGCCACGGCGGATGGGCTCCTGGGGCGTTTGACCACCAGGTCACCGGACAGGGCCTGGACGAGAATCACGTGGAGCTGGACTGCGAGGTGTGCCATACGGACCGCAAGTTCGATCGCTCACCGGCCTGCGACGGCTGCCACGAGGCGGACGATGGCGTCACGTTTCCGGCGCGGCGCCCCGGGCCCATGAGCGGCCGCCGCGTTCCGTAACGGGCAGGACATTCACTCCAGCCGCGGTGGATCGAAAGGCGCGGTCCCGCGTCCAGGCGCGGCGAGGTAGCCGGAACGGCTCCCTGCGCGGTCGTTCTACGCCGCGCCACGACTCTTTGAATCGTCTCGGACCGGCGCTGCGTTTGCGGCGAAGGGAACCACGGCATCGGCCGCCCATCCCGGCAGACATGAGTCAAGTCCGTCCCAAAAGCGTGTCTACAACGTGGCGGTCGACCGGCGGCGCGGCCATCGTATGCTGGACAACGTAGGCGCCGGTTAAGGTTGGCGCATTCTTCGAAAGGTCGTTCATGGAACTCATCGCGTCTCGTCGGCATCAAAGCGGGCGACAAGACCCGCAGCCTGGGCGGGCGGGAGTGTCGGAGGCTGGTCGGAGGCGGCGTCATCGGACGATGGTGGATGAAGCGCCGCCCGCCACGCGAGGCACACGAGGAGACCACAATGAAACGGAATCGGCAAATCGGGATTGGGTTGTTGACGACTGCGGTGCTGGCAAGCGGCGGGGCTGCTCAGAGTCCGTTCCTCAGCGAGGTTCCTGAACCGCGCGGCGGCCCGCAGGGCCCCTTGTGGTCGGTTCTCGACGCCGACGCAGACGGCTCAATCTCGGCGGTCGAGATGGACAACGCCGGCGTGGCCCTGCAAGCGCTCGACCAAAACCACAATGGTAAGCTCAACGGGGATGAGCTGCGCCCGCGCGGGCCCGAGAACCGCCGTGGCGAAACCCGCATGGAGCGGGCGTCGCCGCACCGTCCGCCGCTGGCGAAGGACGACGCAGAGCGCCGGATCCTGAGCGTCCTCGACGACCTTGATCGCAACTACCGGCAGCAGATGAACGTCTCGGTCTCCGACGGCCGCCTGCTGCGTCTGCTCACCGAGTCGATCGGGGCCAAGCACGTGGTCGAGCTGGGCACCTTCAACGGCTACTCCTCCCTGTGGATGTGCCTTGGCCTGCGCGCCACCGGCGGCAAGCTGACCACCTATGAGATCGACGCGGAAATCATCCGCGAGGCCCGCGGGAACTTCCGCCGGGCGGGCGTCGAGGGGATCGTGACCGTGGTCGAAGGGGACGCCCATCGGACGGTTAAGGAGCTCCAAGAGCCCATCGACCTGCTGTTCCTCGATGCGGACAAGGAAGGTTACGTCTTCTACCTGAAGCGGCTCCTGCCGCTGATCCGGCCCGGGGGGCTCATCGTGGCCCACAACATGGCCAATCCTCCCCCCGACCCACGCTATCTCGAGGCGGTCACCACCAATCCCGACCTGGAGACGGTGTTCCTGCTCATGGACGGCGCGGGCGTTGGCGTGACGCTCAAGAAGAAACTGTGATCGTCGCTACGTTGTGACCAAGAATCCGAGCGTTTTCGGCTGCCGGCTGGGAGGCGCCGCACAGATCACGGTCATGCGGAAGATCGGATCGCCAGCAACGGCCTTTGCCGCGATGGACGCCGGGGTCCGAGCGTGCCCGTGGGATCGCCCTCAGTACGCAGCGCGTCGACCTGTGGGGTGAAACCCCGCCGCGCTGCGGGATGGACCCTTGGCCGACCCTCCTCCGGCTACTTGTAGATCCTCGTGCTCTCCGTCTCCATCACCGGCGTGCTGATCTGATCGGACTTCATGTCCACGCGAAAGCGAACGTCGCCCTCGGCCACGCCCCGGACCGTCACCCGGTAGACCGCGTTGGCCTTTGGGGCCAGCGAGGCCAGCGGTGCGAACGTCACCGTTTTGCCCTCGGCCGTGCCGGTGGTGGGGCCGACGGACGAGGCGTACTCCTCCTCCGGCGGAAGCGTGCATACCACGGAGATGTTCGTGTCCATGGCCGATCCTTGATTCGTCACCGTCACGGTGTAGGTCAGGGTGCCGTTGAGCTCGATCGGGTCGGGATCGTCCACGCACTCCAGGAGAATCGCGGGAATTCCCTTCACTTCGAGTTCGCACTCGTCGCTGGCCTCGGCGCAGTAGCTGACCGTCGCCGCGTTCTTGAATCGGCCGATGGTGTTGCAGCGGAAGGTGGCCTTGAGCACCCGGCTCTGCCCGGCCTCCAGCGTACCCAGCCGCCACACCAGGTTGCTTCCTTCGCGGATGCCGTTGTTGTCGACCTCCAGGAAGTCCAGGCCGCCGGGGATGCCGTCGGTCACCACGACGTTGGTGGCGGCGGCGTCGCCCCGGTTCGCCACGGTGATCTCAAACGTCGCGTTGCGCCCGACGTAGCGGAGGTCGGGGCAGCTCTTGCTCAGTTCCACGATGGGCTGCTTGGCGGTCGCGACGGATGGCCCCAACACCACGGTGCCGGTGAACAACGTGAATAGCGTGCATGTCAACCTGGCGCTCTGCTTCATCGTCAAGGCTCCTTCGGTTTCGTTTGGCTCGCTCGGGCTTACGCCCGGAAGAACTCCTCGGCCGACTACGCAGCCGGCCCTTGCGACGCACCCCGTCACCGCCACGGGCGCGATCGCCCTTGCCATCGAGCTCCAGTCCCGGCGCCAGATGCCATGTGCTCCCGCTTTGCGGCACGTACTCTCGCCAAAGCTAACGAGTGTATGTGGCACACCCCGCTCTCGCGCCGCAGGCGGGTGAGCAAACGTGGTGGTCGGGCGCCGACCCCTCCCTGAGCGTAGCCGCGCCCGTGCGCCGGGTCAATTACGAGAGTCCGCCCGCCGGCGGAAGAGGGTGCGCACCGATCCGAATTCCGTTGCGGGATCGAGGTAGGGTGATTAGTGTACCCGGCTTTTGGGCAACGTCGGGAGACGATTCGGGCTCATTCCGGGAGGATGAAACGTGCGAGCAGGTGTGAGTTTTCGGGGCGTCATCGCCTTCTTGGCGGGGGTCGGGGGTGCGGCGTTGGCCTTGAGTTGCACGCCGCTGGACACAGGAGTGGTGTTGTCCCCGCCGGGAACCACAACCAAGATCATCATCGTCCGCCACGCGGAGCGCGAGGACGGGTTCGACCCGCCACTCAACGCCGAAGGCCAGGTTCGGGCGGAAGCCCTGGCCGACGAGCTCGAAGACGACGGCGTCACGGCCATCTTCTACCCGAACTTCATCCGCAACCGGCAGACCGCCGACCCGCTGCGGGTGCGGGTCGATCCGGTCATTCGGGTGTACACCCAGCTCGAGTCGAGCGACACCAAGGCCATGGCCAACCGCTTCGTCGACGACGTGCTCCGGGACCACGCGGGCGGCGTCGTGCTGTGGATCGGCAACACCGGCCCGGTCGTCGAAAACGTGCAGAGCGGCAACCTCCAAGAGACCTTCCGGCGCCTTGGCGGAACCGGTGATCCGCCGATCCGCTACCAGGACCTCTACACCATTGTGCTCCACGACGACATGCCG